>Ga0070660_100002545_pt1 | contig 12492 bp, 7 predicted proteins | sample KBSC33metaG_FD_64670 | JGI IMG/M metagenome (GOLD analysis project Ga0070660, IMG submission 64670) | Corn rhizosphere microbial communities from Kellogg Biological Station, Michigan, USA - KBS C3-3 metaG | ecosystem: Host-associated > Plants > Roots > Rhizosphere > Soil ... | reverse complement strand
TGGCAGACGCTGTCGGCGCCGATCGCGTCATTGCCGCCGTCGACAGCCGCGACGGCCGAGTCGTCATCCACGGCTGGAAGACCGCGCTCCCGCTGAGCGCGGTGGATGCCGTCCGCGCGCTCGAGCCCTATTGCGGCGAGTTCCTGTATACGCACGTCGACGCGGAAGGACTGATGGGCGGCACAAACCGCGACGCCATCCTCGCCGTCCGAGCCGCGACGACACGGCGCGTGACGGCTGCCGGTGGGATCACGACCCAGCAGGAAATCGACGACCTCGACGCGCACCAGGTCGATGCCGTCGTCGGCATGGCGATCTACACCGGCGCGCTGAAGATCGAACCGCCAGCCTGACGCTCGGCGCGCCCATCTGAACTCGGGCGTCCGCTGACGCTCAGCAGTAGCCGCCGCTGCGCGCTGCGTGCGCATCTCGGCACGGTCCGGATCCGAGGCCGGCGAGCTGACGCTCAGGGACGTTCAGTGGGAATTGGGTGGATAAATAGATCAGGTTGCCAGGTTCCGCGTTCCGGCCGCAGAGCACTCCGCAACAACCTCTTGATACAATAAGCATTTGCGTCCGTCGTTACGAGGCGCGCCTTATACTGTGAGCCCCACTCTTCAGGCCGACCCTGAGGTGCGCCACGACACGGCGGCACCAGCCTCCACGGCGCGCGTTGCCGCCGACGGCAAATTTCTGCGCCTCGGCCGCGAGCGGTTCCTCGTCAAAGGCGTCACCTACGGCACCTTCGCACCCGACGCCGACGGTTATCAATTCCCCTCCGCCTCGCAGATCGCCGAGGATTTTCGACTCATCGCGAGCCTCGGGCTGAACACGGTTCGCACCTACACCGCGCCGCGGCGCGAGCTGCTCGACGAAGCGCTGCGTCATGGCCTTCGGGTGATGGTCGGGCTGCCATGGTCGCAGCACGTCGCGTTCCTCGACGACAGTCATTTGCAGAAGGAGATCCGCCGGGAGCTCACGGCACGCGTACGCGAGCTCGGCGATCATCCGGCGGTCCTGATGATCGCGCTGGGCAACGAGATTCCACCGGGCGTGGTGCGCTGGCACGGAAGCGTTCGCGTCGAACGATTCATCCGAGGTCTCTACGAAGACGCCAAGGCCGCGTCGCCGGAGAGCCTGTTCACCTACGTCAACTTTCCGCCCACGGAATTTCTCGATCTCTCGTTTCTCGACGTCTGCGCGTTCAACGTATACCTGCATCGCGAACACGAGCTGCGCGCGTATCTCGCGCGTCTGCAGCACGTGGCCGCGCACAAGCCGCTGCTGCTGGCAGAGGCAGGCGCCGATTCGATTCGCGAAGGCGAGGAGGGGCAGGCGGCCATCACGTCGATGCACATCCGCACGGCGTTCGAGGAAGGCGCGTGCGGCGCCATCGCCTTTGCGTGGACCGATGAATGGTGGCGCGGCGGCCAGCCCGTCGACGACTGGAAGTTCGGTCTGGTCGATCGCGAACGGCGCTTCAAGCCGGCGGCGCGCGCCGTCGCCTCCGCCTTCGCCAGCGCGCCATTTCCGGCCGAGACTCGCGCCACCTGGCCGCGTGTCTCCGTCGTCGTCTGCGCGTACAACGCCGCCGACACGCTCGAGGACAACCTGACCTCGCTCGAGCAGCTCACCTATCCCGATTACGAGATTATCCTCGTCAACGACGGCTCTCGCGATCGCACCGGCGAGATCGGACGCGCGCATCCGCGCGTGCGCGTCATCGACATCCCGAACGGCGGCCTCAGCGCCGCGCGCAACGTCGGCCTCGCGGAAGCCACGGGCGACATCGTCGCCTATACCGACGCCGATACGCGGGTCGACCGCGACTGGCTGACCTTTCTCGTGCAGCCGTTTCTCACGAGCGACGTCGTCGGCTCCGGCGGACCCAACGTGGTGCCGGCCGACGATCCGCCGATCGCGCAGTGCATCGCGCGCGCACCGGGCGGACCGACGCACGTGCTGCTCGACGACCGCATCGCCGAGCACGTTCCCGGATGCAACATGGCGTTCCGCCGCGAAGCGCTGCTCGCGATCGGCGGCTTCAACCCGATCTATCTGCGCGCGGGCGACGATGTGGACGTGTGCTGGCGGCTGCAGGGACGAGGCGGAAAGATCGGGTTCGCCTCGTCGGCGCTCGTGTGGCATCACCATCGATCGTCGGTGAAGGCGTACTGGCGGCAGCAGGTCGGCTACGGCGAGGGCGAGACGTGGCTGATGGCGCATCACCCCGAGAAATTTCTCGACGGGCGGATGCTCTGGCGCGGCCGCATTTACAGCCCGCTGCCGTTCGTGCGCTCGCTGTGGGGCACGCGCATCAACGCGGGCGTGTGGGGCACGGCGGCGTTTCCGTCCGTATACCGCACGGACGTGCACCCGTTCGCGTTCCTGCCGCATTCAATCCGATGGCAGGTGCTGTCGTTCTTGCTGACGCTGGTCGGCGCCGGCGTGGCGCTGACACGAGCGCACCAGTGGGCCTCGTCCATCCTTCTCGGGTGCGGCGTCATCGGCATGGCGTTCACGATCGCGAAGAACGTCGCGTACGCCAAGCGGTCGGACGTCGCGTCGCTGCCCGGCGGCCGGCTGTGGTACCGCGCGATGGTGGCGTACCTCCACTTCATCCAGCCGATTGCGCGGGTGCGCGGCCGGATCCGCGGCGTGCTGGCGCCGCCAGAAATCGCGCTGCCGCCGACCGCGCCGCAGACGAGCCGCCTGCCGAGTCCGTCGCTCGCGGAAGCGGGCCGCGCGCTCCTGCTGCTGTCGGGCAGCGTCACCGAGGATCGCTTCTGGAGCGAGACATGGACGTCGGCGGACCGCGTGCTGACGCAGCTGACGACCTGGCTGCGCGGGTCGCGCGCCGTCCGATCGATCGAGATCGACGAAGGCTGGTCCAACGATCGCGACGTCAGCGTGTTCGTCGGACGCTGGGCGTGGCTCGACGTCCGCGCGCTCGTCGAGGAGCACAGCGGCGGCAAGACGCTGCTGCGCGTGAGCACGCACCTGCGGCCGACGACGTTCGGCGTGGTGACGGCGATCGGACTGGGCGCGGCGCTGCTCGTCGCGGCGTTTCGCGGATTCGCGCTGAATCAGCCGCTCGGCGGGGCGATCGCGGCCTCGCTGATGCTCATCGTGATCGCGTTCGCCTCGTGGCGCACGGCGCAGGTGACGGCGATCCTGCGGCGCGGCATCGAGCGCGTGGCGCTGGACGGCGGCATGACGGTGCTGCAGTCGGGCCCCGCACGCGTGCCGGTGATCGCGCCGTCTCTGCTGCGCGTCTACGGCCTGCGCAGCGCGATCATTTTCGTCGTGATGATTCTCGGCCTGGGCGCCGGCGCGTTCATGCTGCGCCAGGCGGCCATCGCGGAAGTCGTGATCGGTCCAAAAGGCGGCGGCGTCGGAGCGGGCGGCGTGAAGCTGTCGGCGTGGCTCGACACGCCGGGCGGCATCACGATCGATCGCAACGGAGACCTCTATCTCGCGGACTCGAACAACGCCGTGATCGTGCGCGCCGATCCGGTGCGGCCGAATACGCTCGTCCCGGTGGTCGGGACCAAGGGCAAGACCGGATTCGACGGCGACAATGGACCGGCGCTCAAGGCGCTGCTCGACACGCCCGACGGCGTCTGCATCGCGCCCGACGGCGACCTCGTCGTCGCCGACTCGCACAACGATCGCGTCCGCCGCATCGACAAGCCGACGCGCATGATCTCGACGGTGGCCGGATCGGGCGACAACGGCTACGACGGCGATGACAAACCGGCGACCGAAGCGGCGTTGAACACGCCCAGCGCCGTGGCGTGCGCCCCGAACGGCGACATCTACATCGCCGACACGTTGAACTACCGCGTGCGCGTCGTCGACGCGCGCACCGGATTGATTCACACGGTCGCCGGCGACGGCACGGCGGGCGACAACCAGAACATCGGCGACTACGGTCTGGCGACCAACGCGCACCTGAACATGCCGGCCGACGTGCAGCTCGCGCCCAACGGCGACATCTACATCGCCGACATGCACCACAACCGGATCCGCAAGGTGAATCCGGCGTCCCATCTGATCATGACCGTGGCCGGCAGCGGCACGTTCGGACCGGGCGGCGACGACGGCCCGGCGATCGCGGCGAATCTGGCGGCGCCGTCGGGGATCGCGATCGTGCCGGAAGCCGGCGGCGCAGTCACGATCTTCATCGCCGATTACTACAATCAGCAGGTGCGCGCGGTGGGCCCGGATGGCATCATGCGCAACGTCAGCGACGAAGGCGGCGTCGCGTTCGGCACGCCGTCGCGCGTGGCCTTCGCGCTGAGCGGCCCGCGGCGCGGTTGGCTCTACGTCACCGATTCGAGCAACGACGAAGTGATCGCCGTCAACATCCCGAAGACGTCGTCCGGCCCGATTCTGGTGCCGCGTCCGCTGGCGCCGGCGGTGCCGCTGAAGAGGCCGGGCGCATGAGTCAATCGCCGATACCACCGAACGTCCAGCCGCAGCAGCCGCTCCTGCCATGGACGTTGTCGTTCCTGCGTCCGTACCGCGGCCGCGTGCTGCTGCTCGCCGTCCTGCTGGCCTCGGAGATTGGCTTGGGCGCGCTGCAGCCCTGGCCGTTCGCCGTCGTGATCGATTACGTGCTGGGGTCCAAAGTGTTCCCCGGCGCGATTGCGGGCTGGGTGAACGCGCTGACGCACGGCAATCGCATGACCTTGCTGGTCGTGGTCGTGGTCGCCGGCGTCGTGCTGCAGGTCGTGAATCAGTTCGTATCGGCATACGGCACGCAGGTGCAGGTCGACACCGGTCAGCGGCTGGTGTACGACCTTCGCCAGCGGCTGTTCGAGCACCTGACGGCGCTGGGGCTGCATCATCACATCACGACGAGCACGGCGGACGCGGTGTACCGGGTCGACGTCGACGCGTACGCCATCGAGAACCTCGTCATGAGCGGCATCTTTCCGCTCGCGACCTCGATTACGGCGCTGACGGTGATGTTCGGCGTGCTGCTCTATCTGAACGTAACGATCGCCCTGCTGTCGTTGACGGTCGTGCCGTTCCTGTACCTCTGCCTCCGTTATTACACGTCGACGCTGGTCAACCGCGAGGAGCGCGTCAAGGAGCTCGAGTCGAAACTGCTCCAGCGGTTGTACGAGACGTTCGGGGCGATACGCCTCGTCAAAAGCTTTGCGCGAGAGCCGCACGAGCTGAATCGCTACGCCCAGGCTGGCGACCGCACGATGAACGCACGCATCGCGATCACGTGGCAGCAGTCGCTGTTTGGCGTCGTCGTGAGCACGATCACCATTCTCGGCACGGCGCTCGTGCTCATCGTCGGCGGGCGGTACGTGATGAGCGGGCGCTTGACCATCGGACAGCTCACGGTCGTGATCGGCTATCTGGCCGCGGTGTATGGACCGCTGGCGGCGATCGCGCATACCACCGGTCAGCTGCAGGGGGCGATGGCCGGCACCAAGCGCGTGCGCGAGATGTTCGCGCTGCTGCCGGAGACCGCGGAATCGGCCGACGCGATCAACCCCGCCCGCATCAACGGCGACGTCACGTTCGACGCGGTGGGCTTCGCGTATCCCGACGGCACGCAGGTGCTGCACGACATCGCGTTCGAGGCGACGCCGGGACAGGTGGTCGCGCTCGTCGGTCTCACGGGCGCCGGCAAGACGACGCTCGTCAGTCTGATTCCGCGGTTCTTTACCGCGACGACCGGCCGCGTGCTCATCGACGGCATCGACGTGCAGCGGTACCGCGTGCGTTCGCTGCGCGATCGAATCGCGATCGTGCTGCAGGATCCGGTGCTGTTCTCCGGCACCATCGCCGACAATCTGCGCTACGGCCGCCTCGCGGCGACGCAGCAGGAAATCGAGGAGGCCGCGCGCGCGGCGCACGCGCACGACTTCATCATGCGGCTGCCGAAAGGCTATGAGACGGAGATTGCCGAAGCGGGCGGCAGCCTGTCGGGCGGCGAGCGCCAGCGTCTGAGCGTGGCGCGCGCGATCCTGAAGGACGCGCCGATCCTGATCCTCGACGAGCCGACCTCGTCGCTCGACGCGATCTCCGAAGAGATCGTGTTCTCGGCGCTGCGCCGCCTGCGTGCGGGTCGCACGACCATCGTGATCGCGCACCGGCTGTCCACCGTCCGCGACGCCGACTGCATCCTCGTGCTCGACGGCGGCCGGATCGCCGCGAAGGGCAAACACGAGGAGCTGCTGAAGAGCAGTCAGCTGTACCGACGCATGTGCGCACGCCTCTCGGTCGGCAAGTCGCTCGACGAGCCGGAGACGGTGGACGAGCTCATCGAAGCGGCCAAGCGATGACATTTCAGATTTCGGATTTCAGATTTCAGATTGCGGAGTGCCGATTGGAAGATGCGAGTCCAACTCAATGGTGCGATTTGCTCTGTGCAATCTGACATCTGAAATCTGAAATCTGAAATATGAGAATCCTGTTTGCGGGCATCATCGCCCGGTATCCTTTCGGCGGCGTGACCTGGTGCTCGCTGATGTACCTCCTCGGCCTGCGCGCGCTCGGGCACGAGGTCTTCTACATCGAGGATACCGGCGAGTGCGTGTACGATCCGGTCCTCAACACGCGGGCGACCGATCCGAGCTACGGCACCACCTACATCCATCAGGCGCTCGAGCCGTTCGGACTCGGCGCAAGCTGGTCGTTCGTCAATTACGACGGCACCTATCACGGCCAGAGCGCCGACGCCGTTCGGCGGTACGCGGCGGACGCCGATCTCTTCATCAATCTCTCCGGCGGATCGTGGTTCTGGCGCGACGAGTACGCGCGGATCCCGCGCAAGATCTTCATCGACTCGGATCCGGCGTTCACGCAGCTCGCGATTGCGAAGGCGGAGCCGTGGTACGTCGAATTCTTCCGCCGCTTCGATCGCCTCTTCACCTTCGGCTCGAATATCGGCACGGCCGCGTCGCCGATTCCGGTCGGCGATTTCACCTGGTGCAAGACGTGGCAGCCGATCACGCTCGAACATTGGACGACGCCGGCCGCGCCGACCGACAGGATGACGACGGTGATGACGTGGCAGATTGAGAGCTTCACGGACGTCGGCGGCAACAAGGATCTGGAGTTCGTGAAGTACATCGACTTGCCGTCGCGCACCGCGCAGCGGTTCGAGCTCGCGATCAATGGTCCGCAGACGCTGCTGCGCGCGCACGGCTGGGACACGGTCGCCGCGATGGCCGTGTCGCGGACGCTGTGGGACTACCGCGAATTCATCCAGCGATCGAAAGCGGAATTCGGCGTCGCGAAGCACACGTACGTCGCCACGCGCTCGGGTTGGTTCAGCGATCGAACCGAGTGCTACCTCGCGGCCGGACGCCCCGCCCTCGTGCAGGATACGGGGTGGACGGCGCATCTCCCCTCGGGCGACGGCCTGCTCGCGTTCTCGACGCCCGACGAAGCGCTCGCCGGCATCGAGCGCCTCAACGCCGAGTACCCCGCTCACGCGCGCCGCGCCGCGGAGATCGCGCGCGAGCACTTCGACGCAAATGTGGTGCTGCCGCGCCTCATCGATGAGGCACTGTCGTCATGAGTGAAGGACGTGGCACCATGACACCTGGCACCCTGGCACCGGATTCCCGCCTGCGCATCGCGCACATCGCGCCGGTCGCGACGACGATTCCTCCGCAGAAATCGGGCTCCGTCGAGCTGATGACGTCACTGCTCACCGAGGGGCTCGTCGCGCGCGGCCACGACGTCACGCTCTTCGCCACCGCCGATTCGACCACGGCGGCGAAGCTGTTCGCGACGTACCCCCACGGCTATTGGCACGACGAGAACATGTGGCCGTGGGAGCTCTACGAGATGCTGAACCTCGCCGCCGCCGTCGAGCGCGCGCGCGAGTTCGACATCATCCACTACGAGGCCGCGTACTATCCGATGTCGCTCGCCTTCGCGCGGCTCTCGCCGACGCCGATCGTCCAGACGCTCCACCACTCACCGAGCGAGGCGGAGATCAAGCTCTGGTCGCGCTATCCGGAGGCACCCTTCGTCGCGATCTCGCAGGAGCAGGCTCGGCTCCTGCACGGTCTCAACGTTTTCGACGTCGTCCTCCACGGCATCGACACCGATAACTTCGTCTTCCGCGAGAAGCCCGACGACTATCTCCTGTTCCTCGGGCGGTTCACCGACGGCAAAGGCGTCCTGCAGGCGATCGAGATCGCCAAGCGCGTCGGCATGCGCCTGATTCTCGCGGCCGCCGAGGACGAGTACTATCGCGAAAAAGTCGCGCCGTTCGTCGACGGCACGCACATCGTGTATCACGGCGAGGCCGATTACCCGTCGAAGGTGAGGCTGTACGGCGGCGCCCGTGCACTGCTCTATCCAATCCAGGCGCGCGAGCCGTTCGGCCTCGTGCTGGCCGAAGCGATGGCCTGCGGCACGCCCGTCGCCGCCCTCGATCGCGGAGCCGTCCGCGAGATCGTCGACGATGGCGTGACCGGACTCGTGTTCGCGGATCTCGAGCAGATGGTGAACGAGCTTCCGCGCACCTTCGATCTGGACCGCCGCCGCGTGCGCGCGCGCGCCGTCGAGCGGTTCGGAATCGACCGCATGGTGCGCGAGTACATCGGCGTGTATCAGCGCCTCGTGGAGCGGCATCGTGGCCGGTGATCGGCCGCTGGCCAACCAGACGATCCTCGCGGTGTTCGCGCACCCGGACGATGAGTCGATTGCGTGTGGCGGGACCCTGGCTCGCGCGACCGACGCCGGCGCCCGCGTCGTGCTGATCTGCGCCAGCCGCGGCGAGAAGGGATCGATCAGCGATCGCGCGCTCGTCCCGGACGGCGACCTCGGCCGCGTCCGCGTGCAGGAGCTGCGCGCCGCCGCCGCGGCCCTCGGCGTCACCGACCTCATCGTCTGCAATCATCCGGACGGCGATCTGCGCTGGGCCAGCGTGCCGGAGCTGCACGGCGAGATCGTGATGGCCCTGCGGCGCTTTCGGCCGGACGCCGTGATTACGTTCGGAGAAGACGGACTCTACTGGCATCTCGATCACATCGGCGTCCACGAGCGCACGTCGACCGCGGTGCGCTCGCTCGGCGCCGCCGCGCCCCCGCTTTATTTCGTGACGATGCCCAAGGGCGCGATACGCGCGATGGTCGACGAGGCGCGCGCCAAGGGCGGCGCGCCCGACGCGAGCTTCTGGGGGATCGAGCCCGACGCCTTCGGCGAGTTCGCGCAGCCGTCCACGCTGGTCGTCGACGTGCGCGGCTGGACCGACCGGAAGCTCGCGGCGCTGCGCTGCCATCGCACGCAGATGGGCGCCCGCAATCCGATCGCCTGGGTGGACAACGACGGCATGCGCCGGTGGCTCGGCACCGAGCATTTCCGCCGTGCCGCGGCAGGCGCGAGCCGGCCGTCCGCGCTCGATCAACTCGTCGCTGGCCCGATATCGGCGGCGCTGCCCGACGCCGCGCGCTGACGCATGCGTCCCGATCTGCTCGACCTGCTGCGGTGTCCGTTTTGCGGCGGACGACTAGCCCTCGTCGAGTCCGGCTTCGTCAACCGCGACGGTGATGATGTCCTCGACGGCATTCTCGGCTGCCACTGCTGCGCATTCCCCATCGTCGACGGGATTCCGATCGTCCATCTCGAACCGGCGGCCGCGGCCGCTCGTGAGCACCTCGACGCGGGACGCCCCGATCTCGCCCGCCGCGCGATGTTCGGCTTCGAGGCGGGCGCGGACGCCGGCCGCTTCGAGGCGGCGGCGGCGTCTCCCTCCGCCACGTACCGCGACATCGTCGATGCCCTCGGTCCGCATTTCGAGGGCGGATATTTTCTCTACCGGTTCACCGATCCGACGTATCTCGTCTCGCAGGCCGTGGTGGGCGCCGTCGCCGAGACGATGCTGGCCGGCGGCGGCCGCGCCATCGACGTCTGCGGCGGGTCCGGCCACCTCACGCGCACGCTGCTCGGGCTCTCGGCGGCGCCGCCGGTGCTCGCCGATTTGTATTTCTCCAAGGTGTGGCTCGCCCGGCGTTTCACGGCGCCCGGCTGCGACGGCGTCTGCTGCGACGGCAATGCCCCGCTCCCGTTTGCGCGCGGCGCGTTCCGCCTGGCGATCTGCTCGGACGCGTATCACTACATCTGGACGAAGCGGCTGTTCGCCTCCGAGATGATTCGGCTCACCGAAACCGGCGACCGCCGCCGCGCCGTCGTGATCAGCCACACCCACAACGCAAACCAATGGAATCCGTCCGCGGGAATGCCGCTGCCGCCCGAGGCATATCGCGATCTGTTCGCGGATGTGTCGCCTCGTCTGTTTGGCGATGCTGCGCTGCTCGACGACATCATCGAGCGCCAACAGGTTGATCTGTCCCGGCCGACGCCGCCCGATGCGCTGGATCGCGAACGGGCGCTGACGATTGTGGCCTCACCCGATCCCGGCGTTTTTGCCAGTCGCGCCGTACGGACGGCAACGGCCGCACGCGGCGAATTTCGACTCAACCCGCTTTACGCGGAAACCGCCGAGGGCGACGATGTGCGTCTTGCGCTGCACTTTCCGTCGGACGACTACGAGCAGGAATACGGCGCGGCGCGTCGCTACCTGCCCGAGACGATGACGGTCGCGCGGGCCGCATTGGCGGCGCTGCCCGCGACCGTCGTCCCGCCAGGATTGGTGGAGGCGGTGCGCCGCCGAGTCGTCGTCGATCTGCCTATGCGCTACTACTAGCAGACGTATCGACCACGAAGGCGCGAAGACATCAATGTACAACCCCTGAGCCTGAGCCCAGATTACGTGCTATAACGTAGCCGTTACGCAGAACTACGTAATGCAGAATCCCTTTGTCTACGGCGAGGTCGTTCCGGCCGCGGCGTTCGTCAACCGCGTCGACGAGCTGGACCGGCTCGTGGGCGATCTGGCGGCCGGGCAGAAGATTTTCCTGATCTCGCCGCGCCGCTACGGCAAGTCGTCGCTCATCCGGCACGCGTTGAGCGCCATGGCGAAGCGCGGCGCGCTGACGGTCGAGGTGACGGTCAGCAGCTTCAGCTCGTATGTCGCCTTCCTCGAGGGTTATGCCCGCGCCGTCATGGCGGCCGAGACGAAGTGGGATCGCGCCCGGACGTGGCTGCGCGACGCGGTCCGTTCGGCACGCGCCGAGATTCGCTATGCGGCCGACGGGTCGGGGGCGGGAGCGTTGACGGTCTCGTTCCCGAGCGTCCGCTCCGATCGCGACGTCTCGCGTCTCGCGCAGGACGTCTTCACGCTGCCGGCGCGTCTGGCGGAAGCGCGGCGGCGTCAGGTGGTCGTCGCGCTCGACGAATTCCAGGCGATTGACGGCTTCAACGGCGGCTCGGTCGAGCACGCGATGCGCGCGGCCGTGCAGCACCAGCGCGACGTGGGCTACGTGTTCGCCGGATCCGAGCCCAGCCTGATGGAGCGGATGCTGGGGCCGAAGCGGCCGTTTTACAAAGCTGGTCCGGTCATGCGGCTCGGGAAGATCCCGGCCGACGAATTCGCCGCCTTCATCGACGCGCGCTTCGTCCGCTCGGGCCTGCGGCCCGAGCCGGGGTTCGGCGATGCGATCGTCGAACTCGCCGGCAATCTGCCGTACGATGTACAGCGGCTCGCACACGAGACATGGGATCACGTGCGCGGCAGCGGCCGTCGGCGCGCGACGCTCGACGATCTGCACCATGCGCTCCGGCGTCTGCTCACCGAGCAGCAGATCATGTACGAGGCCCTTTGGCAGCGGCTCACGCTCGCGCAGCGCGCCGTGCTTCGCGCGGTCGTGCTGGAGGAAGGGCGCGAGCTCCTCTCGGCCGACGCACGCACGCGCTATCGGCTGGGCGGAGCCTCCACCGTCCAGGCGTCCCTCTCCGCCCTGGTGCGCGACGATGTGGTCGCGCGCGACGGAGACCGCTACGTGGTCGTCGATTCACTGCTGCGCGAGTGGGTTGCGCGGCGGACGTTCTGACGTGATGCGACGCTGCCGTGCAATGGCGATCGTGTGGCTCGCCACGATGGCGGCGATCGGCGCAACCGCGGGGATCGCCGGCGCCGGCCAGGCGTTCGTCAACCCGGCGTACGCGTCCTTCGCCGGCCGCGCGGTCACCGATGCCGGTACGTTCTGGTACACCGAGCGCCACACCGTGCGAACGACCAACGGCCGGACCGACATCGAAACGAAATACGTGTCGGCGGACGGTCGGCCGATCGCGGAGCTCTCGGCCGAGATCACCAGCGAGCGCTATCTCCCGAAGACGCGGCTGATCGATCACCGGGACAACTACGTGTACTCCGTCGAGCCGATGCGCGATCGTCAGGCCGTGGTGCTCACGCAGCGGCTCGGAAACGGGCGAGAGGAGCGCAAGACGCTGGCACGGCGGGACGACCTCATGACGTTCCAGGGCGTTCTGCTCTACATCATCGATCAGCGCGCCGCCCTCCAGCGGGGCCAGGCGCTCTTCGTGCAGTCGATCGTGCCGTCACGGATGACATCGTACGGCCTGCGGATCTACAAACGCGCG
>Ga0070660_100002543_pt1 | contig 12501 bp, 13 predicted proteins | sample KBSC33metaG_FD_64670 | JGI IMG/M metagenome (GOLD analysis project Ga0070660, IMG submission 64670) | Corn rhizosphere microbial communities from Kellogg Biological Station, Michigan, USA - KBS C3-3 metaG | ecosystem: Host-associated > Plants > Roots > Rhizosphere > Soil ... | reverse complement strand
GCTCGCGCCCGGGCTCGACCCAGAAGCGGGCATACGGCCCGAACGGCAGGCGTGCGTCGTCAGCCCCCGTGCGCTCGGCGCTCAGCCAGCCGCGCTCGAGAAGCGACGTCGCGACGTCGCGGCCGTCGCGGACGACGTGAACCGCGAGCGCGTCCGGGTAGGCGCGCAGCGCCGCCGCGAGGACGAAGCTCGTCTCCGGCGTCTGCTCGACGCCGCGTAGTCCGCTCGCGAGCCCGAGCGTTCGCACGCGCTGGAGGATGTGCCGGAGCCGCCGTGCGGCGACATCGTCGGGTTGCCCGAGCAGCCCCGGGATCGCCGCCTTCCAGGGCTGCACCTCGTCCAGGTCGACGAAGCCGGGGAGCGACCCGAGCGCGCGTCCGGTGAAGGTTGTCCCCGAGCGCGGCGACCCGACGACGAACACGAGCCGCTCCTCCGAGCCGAGCTTCCTCCGCCTGCGCGCGATCCGCACCGCGCTCCGTCCGTAGAGCGCCGTGGAACGCGCGATGTCCGTCGGGCTCGGCACCGCGGCAGACTAGATGACTAGCCGGCGTAGGTCGCGGCGAGCTCGTCGATCCGGCCGGCGCTTGCCTGGAGCTGGGCACGGGTGAGCCGGCCCGCCCGAGCCTCGTCGAGAAGCGCGCCGTAGACGGCCGCGGTCGACCGCTCCGAGCCCACGAAGAGGAGGAGGTCGACGCCGGCACGCGCCGCGCGGATCGCCGTCTGTGAGAGCGTGACGCGGTGAGTCGCCGCGAGCGGCTCGAGTGCGTCGGTGATCGTGACGCCGGTGAACCCGAGCCCGCGCAGGACCGCAAGGACGCGGGGCGACCACGCGGCAGGCTTGCCGCCGTACGCGGTGTACGCCGCGTTCGAGACCATCACGAGCGGGGCGACTCCCGCCGCGATTGCGCGGCGATATGGGAGGAGCCCCGGCGCAAGGCCTGCCGCGGCGGCGCCGATGGTGACAGCCGCCTCGTCGGTCGAGGCCGTGGCGAGACCGAGCCCGGGGAAGTGCTTGAGCGTCGGTGCGACGCCGCCGTCCATCAGGCCCGCCGCGAAGGCCGTGACGTCCTTCGCGGCCCTCGCCGGCACGGTCGAGAAGCCCCGGTGCTGGGCGGCGATGAACGATCCCGGGACGCCCGGCACGTCGGCCACCGGCGCGAGGTCGACGTCGACGCCGAGCCGCTCGAGCGCCGTCGCCGTGTCGTTCCCGCGGCGGCGGATCGCGGCCTCGCCGAGACGGCCAAGCTCCTCTGCCGAAGCGGCCGGCGGCGCCCAGCGGAACCGTCGCACCGTGCCGCCTTCCTGGTCGGTCATCACGAGGAGCGGATTGCCGCCTGCCCTTGCCGCGGCACGGAGCGAGGCCGTGAGCGCACGTGCCTGAGGCGCGTTGCGGACGTTGGAGCCCATCAGGATCACGCCGCCGACCTGGCCGCGGCGGATCCGCTGGAGCAGGGACGGGCTCGCCGTCGTGCCGTCGATCCCCACGACGAGCCTGGCGCCCACGAGGCGCGCGAGCCGGGGAGAGGTCACGGCGGGTGCCGCGGCAGCACCCGCGACGAGCCCGGCGGTGACGACGATCGCGGCGAGGGCGATCCTTCGCGTCATGCGGGTATCCTCGCAGCGGCGGCCGATCCCGCCCCGGACGAGGCGCGTCGTACCCGGTCACGACGACGACGCAAGCACCGGCTCCTTTCTCGTGACCGGAGGTCTCGCGTGTCTCAGCTCGTCCAGATCGCCGGGGCGCTTCTCATTCTCTCGGGCTTCGTGCTCGCCCAGTTCGGCGTCCTCGATCCGCGATCGCTCTGGTACCTCGTCGTCAACTTCGTCGGCTCGGCGGTGCTCACGGTCGACGCGTACCGCGAGGCCCAGTGGGGGTTCTTCCTGCTCGAGCTCGTGTGGGCGATCGTCTCTGCGTTCGGCCTGATCCAGCTGGCTCGCGGTCGGCGGCCGGCCGCAGCCGGGCACTAGAGCGTCCCGTCCTCCTCCTCGACCCGAACCGAGAACGGCAGCCGCCAGTCGTCGTCCGCCTCGCCGTCGATCGTGAGGCGCCACTCGTAGCGCCCCGGCTCGAGCGGCAGCGGGCCGGAGTTGACCGCGACCGGGAAGTCCAGCGGCGTCCCGGGCTTGAGCCCTGCAGGGCGCCCGACCTCGAACGGCACGTCGTCGAAGAACACGAGCGGCTCCGAGCCGTCCTCCGTGTCCATCTCGACCTGGATGCCGTCCGCGTCGAGGAGCTCGAGGCGCATGACGTGGCGCTGGTTCGCCTGGTCCCACGGCACCCGGATCAGGATCGCGATCCCGAACGGGACCGGATCGGGCCCGGTGAGCGACCAACCGCCGCCGACGACGGTGAGCTTGCCGTCCGACACTTGCGCGAAGTCGGCGAGGAGCATGGTCACGCGCACCTCGCGAGTCTCGCACACCCGCGTGGACTCGCCCCCGGTGTCCGGGAGCGGATCGGGCCTACGCCGCGATCCGCTCCATCTCGGCCGCGGCGACGAGCTGGTCGACGACGCCCGCCAGCCCCGCCCGCAACTCGAGGTCGGGCTCGGCGAGCCGGCGCTCGGCCTTGGCCACGGGAAGCTCGGCGTCGAGCACCCGGGCGCCCATCACGCCAAGGACCTTCTTCAGCTCACGCTGCGCCCACACGGCGCCGAACGCACTCGTGCTTGCACCGATCACCGCGACCGGCTTCGCGCGGATCGGCGACTCGGCGATGGGACGCGAGACCCAGTCGAACGCGTTCTTCAGGGCGCCCGGGATCGAGCCGTTGTACTCGGGCGTCGCGACGAGGATCCCGTCGGCCTCGGCGATTGCCGCCTTGAGAGCGTCCACCACGTCGGGAGCGAGGTCCTCGAGATCCTGGTCGAAGGCCGGAATCTCGGCGAGACCCTCGAACACGAAGAGGTCGACGCCCTCGGGCAGCTCCTCCGCGGCGAGGCGGAGGAGCTGCATGTTGTGGGAGCCGGCGCGAAAGCTGCCGGCGATGCCGAGGATCGTCACCTACGACTCGCTTCCCGGCTGCACGAAGAAAAGAGTCGCCTTCAGATCGACCTGGTCACCGAGCATCGAGCCGCCCTCGGGGAGCGGGGCGTTCCAGGTGAGGCCGACCGCGTTCTTGTCGACCGAGCCCTCGAGTGAGAGCCCGAGCTTGCTGTTGCCCCACGGATCGGCGACGGGATCGGTGATCGTCCCCGTCAGCGTGATCGGAGCGCTGTTGCCCTTGATCTCGAGCGTGCCCTCGACCGTCACGCCGTTGTCGTCGCGCGTGATCGTGCCGGCGTCGAAGGAGAGCTCGGGGTACGTCGCCGCCTCGAAGAAGTCCGGCGATGCCAGGTGCTCCGCCAGCTGGTCGTTGTCGACGTCGATGCTCGACACCTGCGCCGTGCCCCTGAGGCCCGTCTCGTCGAGGCTCGCCTCGAACGAGCGGAAGGCGCCCGAGAACGGGGCGACACCCATGTAGACGACGGTGAAGCCGACCGAGGAGTGGGTCGAGTCGAACGTCCAGGTTCCGCTCGGGATCACCGTCGCGTCGATTGTGCTGCTCATTGTCTTCCTCCCTGTCGATTGCGCATTACTTGCGCTAAGAATAGTTGATACAGCAAGTAACGTGCGTCGATCAGGTGGTATTCCCGGCCTCGGACAAGGCCCGGAGCGCCGGCGCGATCCGCTCGCGATCCTCGAGCGGAAGCGGGAACATCGGAGAGACAACGAGCACCTTCGCGCCCTCGGCGTGGGTCGACGCGAGGGCGATCGCCTCGTCGAGCGTCGTCGCGCGAAGTGTGGTGCGACGGTCGAAGCTGGATGCGAGACGGGTCGCGGCGGGGCCGAAGAGGACGACGAGGCGCGCGACGCGGCGCGCCTCGTCGCACGCCTCCTCGAGCAGCTCACGCTCCTCGCGTGACGCGTGCACCGGCAATCCCGCGGCCTCGAGCTCGCCGCCGGCGACGAGCACGACGGAAGCGTCGGGGAACTCGTGGAGTGCAGAGGCCGTCTTCGAGGGCGTTGCCGCCATCCCGTCGTCGATCAGCTCCATGTCGCCGAGCCGCCCGACGCGCGCGGCGCGGTACGGAGGCGGCTCCGGTGCAAGGAGCGTCTCGGGCAGAGCTCCCGCGGCGAGCGCCGTCGCCGCGGCGGCGAGCAACGCCTGGAGGCGCGGGGCATCGAGACTCGGCGGTAGCGCGAACGACCGCTCGCCCGATGCGTCGCGCAGCATCATCTCGGGGCCGCGAACGAACGCGCCGGCCTCGACCTCCTGGGTCGCCGAGAACGCGAAGCGGCGGCCGGGGGAGAGGCTCGCGATCGCCGCTGCCTCGTCGTCGTCCTCGTTCGCGACCACGATGTCACTCGGCCCCTGGTGCCGGACGATCGCTTCCTTGGCCGCGCGATAGCGTTCGAGCGAGCCGTGCAGCTCGAGGTGGTCGGGCCAGAAGCACGTGATCACCGCGATGGTCGGGCTGTGCGTCGTGAAGCAGAGGTGGGAGCTCGTCAGCTCCATGAGGACGACGCCATCCGTGGGCGGCGGCAGGAGCTCGGCCGTCGGCCACAGGTTTCCCGCGCGCGCTGTCGTGCCCATGTGGACGGTAGAACCGGCGGTCCGGAGGAGATAGGCGAGGAATGCGGCGGTCGTCGTCTTCCCGGCGGTCCCGGTCACGCCGATCGTCGGCACCGGCGACCCTTCGAGCACGCGATCGCCGAGGCACCGTACGAGGCAGCCGCTCTCGCGGAGCAGGGCGACACGCGGTGCGACCTCCGGCGTCCAGACGTCGAGGAATGCCTCGTCGTGATGCCCCGGCTCGGTGTCGAGGCTCGCGCGCGCCCGGACGACGACGCGGGAAGCGCGAAGCTCGAGTGCCTGCTGCGATGCGTCCCCCGGCCCGGCGAGTGTCACGCGATGCCCCTCGCGAGCGAGCGTCCGGGCGAGCACGACGGCGTCGCGGTCGAACCCCTCGACGAGGATCCGCTTCATGATCGAGCCGGCCGGGGCGACGCCGCAGGTCCGCCCCGGCCGACAGGTGTCGATTCTGCACCTTTGCGGGCCAGCCGGTCAACGGCCGACCCGCTTTGCCTGACGCCGGTCAGCGCGTCTGCGGGAATCCGAGGTCGACCTTGCTCGTCGCCGGATCGGGCCACCGCGACGTCACCACCTTGCCCCTCGTGTAGAAGTGGATCGACTCGGGCCCGTAGGCGTGCGAGTCGCCGAAGAGCGACGCCTTCCAGCCGCCGAACGAGTAGTAGGCGACAGGCACCGGGATCGGCACGTTGATGCCCACCATCCCGGCGGTGACGTCGAACTGGAACTGGCGCGCGACGCCGCCGTCGCGCGTGAACAGCGCGACGCCGTTGCCATACGGGTTGTCGTTCACGAGCCCCAGCGCCTCGTCGTAGGTCTCCGTTCGCACGACGGACAGCACGGGACCGAAGATCTCGTCCCTGTAGGCGTCCATCTCCGTGGTCACGTTGTCCAACAGCGACACACCCAGGAAGAAGCCGTCTCCATCCGGCGCGCTCTCGCGTCCGTCGGCCACGAGGGTCGCGCCCTGCTCCGATCCGGATTCGATGTACGACGCGACCTTGTCTCGGTGCTCGCGGGTGACGAGTGGCCCCATCTCGGAGTCCGCCTCGAGGCCGTTCCCGACCTTCACCTTCGGCAGCCGCTCCTTGATCGCGGCGACGAGCGGATCGGCGACGTCGCCGACCGCGACGAGCACCGAGACCGCCATGCAGCGCTCGCCGGCCGAGCCGTACCCCGCCGAGACGGCGGCGTCGGCCGCCATGTCGACGTCGGCATCGGGCAGCACGATCATGTGGTTCTTCGCGCCGCCGAGCGCCTGGACGCGCTTGCCGTGCTTCGTCCCGGTCTCGTAGATGTATCTCGCGATCGGGGTCGAGCCGACGAAGGAGACGGCGGCGACGCCCGGATGCTCGAGCAGCGCGTTCACCGCGACCTTGTCGCCGTGAACGACGTTGAAGACGCCGTCGGGCAGGCCGGCCTCCTTGAGCAGCTCGGCCGTCAGGAGCGAGGCCGATGGATCCTTCTCCGAGGGCTTGAGGATGAAGCAGTTGCCGGAAGCGATCGCGGGGGCCCACATCCACATTGGCACCATCGCGGGGAAGTTGAACGGCGTGATCCCGGCGACGACGCCCAGCGGCTGGCGGATCGAGTAGACGTCGATCCCCGTCGAGGCCTGCTCGGAGAACTCGCCCTTGATCAGCGTCGGGATCCCGCACGCGAACTCGATCACCTCGAGCCCACGCGCGACCTCGCCCATCGCGTCGGAGAGCACCTTGCCGTGCTCGGCGGTGAGGAGCTTCGCGAGATCCTCGCGATGCGCGTGGAAGAGCTCGCGGATCCGGAAGAAGAGCTCGGCGCGCTTCGCGAGCGACATCGTCCGCCACGACTCCCACGCCTCGGCGGCGTTCTGCACCGCGGCGTCGATCTCCTCGACCGACGCGAGGTCGACCGCCCCGGACTGGACGCCGAGTGCCGGGTTGTACACGGGCCCGCTGCGTCCCGACGTCCCGTCGACCCGCTTCCCGCCGATCCAGTGGGGGATCCTGGTGATCGCTCCGCCGGGCTCGACGGCCGGCGCCTCTGCAAGCTCCGTCATGGCTGACTCCTCTCGAAAGCGTGTCCTCGGAGGGTATCGCGGAGCATGCTCGCGGCGCGCGGCGGCAGCGGTGGGTGCGCGCGAAACGGTGTCAGACACCGATCTCTGTCAAGGGGAAGGCGTGCCGAATCCGCGCCAATCGCTCCACAGGGTCCGATCCGGCGTCGACACTGATTCCCTGGCGATCACAAGCGTCTGGCGCGGCAGCGCGGCGCGCCGAGTCGAGCTCGACGCCGCAGTGCCGTGTCTGACACTGGCTTGCCTCCTGGCAGCGGCTGTCGGTGCGTGGCGCCTTCGGGCCTGACCGCGCGGAGGCCGGGAAAGACTAGAAGTCGACGTTGCTCGTGTCGCAGTCGCCGGCGTTGCCGGAGTCGAACCCCGTCTTGAACCACTGGGCCCGCAACGCCGACGAGCCGTGCGTCCACTGCTCGCGGCTTCGCGCGCCGAGGCGGTCGTCGCCCACCGCTGCTGCCGCCTTGAGCCCTTCCTCGACGTCGCCCGGATCGAGCAGGCCCCGGTCGTAGGTCGACTTCCCCCACACGCCGGCGAAGCAGTCGGCCTGGAGCTCGAGCTGCACCGAGTACTTGTTGGCGTTCGACGGGTCTTCCTGCTGCTTCCGGCGGATCTGCTCCTCGATGCCGAGCTCCGACTGTATGTGGTGCCCGATCTCGTGCGCGATCACGTACGCAGCGGCGAAGTCGCCCGGCGCGCCGAAGCGCCGCGACAGCTCCTGGAAGAACGAGAGATCGAGGTACACCTTGTGATCGGCCGGACAGTAGAACGGCCCGGTGGAGGACGACGCGGGCCCGCAGCCGCTCATCGTGCCCGACGTGAAGATCACGACCGGGGCGCGCGTGTACTGCTTCCCCGACTGCTGGAAGACCTGCGTCCACATGTCCTGAGTGTCGTTCGAGACGAACTTCGCGAACTCGAGCGCGTCGTCCTTGGTCGTGGCTGAGCCGCCCGTGTTCTTGTCGCCGGGCGCGGCGCCGGACGGGGCCGACGGAACCGTCTCGTCCACGCCGCCAGGCGACAACGGCCCGCCGCCGTCTCCACCGCCGAGGATGTTGCCGCCGAAGAGCAGCGCCAGCACGACAACGATGATCAGGCCGAGCCCGCCCCCTCCGACCCCCATCGGGATCGGGAGGCCGCCGCCGCCGAGCCCGCCGGACGACTGCCCGCGGCGATCCTCGATGTCCCCCTGGCCCGGAACCTTCTTCCAGCGCACGCAGGGAGCCTACCCCGGCGGCGCCTGCGGTAAGCGCTACGTGAGACCGGACTCGGCCAACGGCCGACGCGCCCACGCGAGCGTCGTCGCATACCAGCCCTCGAGCGGCTGCAGCGTGACGCCGCCGCTCGAGGAGTGGACGAACCAGCCGTTGCCGACGTAGATCCCCATGTGCCCGATCTCCGACGGCTTCGATGCCGGACCGCGCGAGCCGAAGAAGATCACGTCGCCGGGCACGATCGCGGCGCGGTCGATGCGCTCGGCCTTCGGCACCTCGCCGCTCATGGCGTAGGTCGTCCGTCCGCGAAACACCGCGGCGAGCGCGGGCGCGTCGGGATACGGCTGGAGCTTGTACACGCGCCAGACGAAGCCCGAGCAGTCGAATCCGCCGGGCACCGTGATCGTGTTGCCGGGGGCGGTCGCGCTCCAGAGCTTCTGCGTCTGCTCGGACATCCCCGCGAAGACGTACGGGTAGCCGACGAAGCGCAGCGCGCGACTCAGCACGTCGCGCTGGAGCTCGGTGAGCGTCGGCACCGAGAAGCGGCTGACGAGGTCCTGGATCGCCGCGATGCGAGCCGCATCGAGGAGGCGGAACTTCGCGAGCGAGTACGCCGCTTCGGCACGCGAGGCCGGCTGCTTCGGCGAGCGCTCGAGGTCCTCGCTTCCCTGCGGGTGGTTCACGCGCAACCCGAGCAGGCGGGCGACGGTCTCGGTGCCGAGCATGTCCGTCGGCTCGAGTCCCGCATCGCGCGCCGCAAGACGGATCGTCCGTGCCGCCGGAAGCAGGCCGGCGGCCGCGACGAGCTGCGCGTCGAGCTCCCGCATCGTCACGATGCGCGTCGGGTCGGTGGGCGCCTGGTGCGGCTTCCCGACCGCGAGGATCGCAGCGTGCAGCTCCTCGCGCGTCAACGAGTCGTCGGGCCGGAACGCGACGACGCTCGGCCCCATCACGCCGGCGAGGACGACCGAAGCGATCTGCGGCGCCGCCCAGCTCGGTGAGCTGGCTTGTTTTGCGGGCGCAGCTGCGACTGTCGGCGCGGGGTCGGCTGCGCCGGCTGTCGCCGGCACCATCAGCGCAGCGAGCGAGCCCGCGAGCGCGCACAGCAGCCGTCTACCACCACCCATACCTACCCCTATCGGACGGCGATTCGGAGGCCTTGATCGCGGTCCTGCGGATGTCAACGGAATCCGAACATTCCCGCTCGGGTAGAACCAGAGCCGTGGCGCGGGAGACGATCCGCGACTGGGTGCGCTCGGTGGAGCGGGCGGAGCCGGCCGAGCAATGGACGATGCTCTGCTTCTTCGCGGGACGGCAGGTGACGATCGGCGACGACGAGCTGAACTCGGCCGTTCGCCGGTCGGAGCTCCTCCTCGCCGCGGGTGGCGACCCGAGGCGGCGGCTCGACCCGTTCGGCCGGGCCGCCACCGCGCTCGCCGACGACCTCGACACCGCCGAGCGGCGAGCGCAGCTCCTCTCCGGCCTCGAGGCGCTCCTGCCGGAGGTCGAGGGTCTCAGTGGCGCTCGCGAGGCACTTGTCCTCCTCCTCACCGACCACGACCTCGCGTGGAAGGCGTACGCGACGTCGCTCCTCGCCGAGGCGCTCGCCGAGGAGTGAGAGTGCATCTGATGCGTCGCGTGCTAGCATCTGATGTATGCCCCGTACGACGATAGATCTCGACAGCAGGGTCCTTCGGGAGCTGAAGCGTCGGTCGCGGGCTCAGGGCACGACCATCGGCGGGTTGGCGTCGCTCCTGCTCGCGCAGGCCCTGGCAGCCGACAGAGGCCGAGTCCCGGCGCCTCGTCTCGAGTGGCGATCAGCGCCCATGCACTCGCTCATCGACCTCAGGGACAAGGAGGAGCTGCACCGCGCGCTCGACGGCCGATGAGCTCGACGCTCGACGCAAACCTCCTGCTCTACGCCTCGGACGAGGCGAGCCCCTTCCATGCGCGAGCGGTGACCTTTCTGGAGCAGGTGGCGCGCGGTCCCGAGCTCCTCTATCTCTTCTGGCCCACCGTGATGGCATATCTCCGCGTCGCGACGCACGCGTCGGTCTTCAGGAGCCCGCTCGCAACCGCCGATGCCGTCGCCAACGTCGAGAGCCTTCTCGGGCTGCCGCACGTCCAGACGACCGGCGAGCAGGACCGGTTCTGGACCGTCTGGCGCGACGTGACGGACGGGGTGAGCGTGAGCGGAAATCTGGTGCCTGATGCGCATCTCGTGGCGTTGATGCGCGAGAACGGGGTCCGGCGAATCTGGACCAGCGACCGCGACTTCCGTCGCTTCGACGGGATCGAGGCACGCGACCCGTTCGTCTGAGCGGCATCTAGCCCGCGAGGCGGGCGATCAGCTTGAGCGGGCCGCGCGCGACGCCGCGCGCATCGGCCGGATGCGCGACGTCGCCGCACAGGAGGCCCGCCACGACCTTGAACACCCCTGGGGCCCGGGCCGCGGCGAAGACCGTCCGTGGATAGCGGTCGAAGGCGCGCTTTGCCGCCCACGACGCGGCAGCGTGCCGGTCGAGCGCCGCCGACAGCGCCGCCGTGTAGCCCTCGAGGTCGCCGGAGACGACCGCATTCGCGGCGAGCCGGGCGGAGACGAACGCCTCGTACATGCCGTCGCCGGACAGCGGGTCGACGAGCCCTGCCGCGTCGCCGACGAGGAGCGCCCGCCCGCCGCCGGCGGGAGTGCCGAGCCGCCGCATCGGCAGGCGATGACCCCGGATCTCGGTCAACGCGTCGGGGGCCACGCCGTGGGCTCGGGCAAGGCGCGCGAGGTGCTCGCGGAGTCTCGGTCCCTCACTGCCCCAGCCGCCGACACCGAGGTTCGCGCGATCCCCCTTGGGGAAGACCCAGCCGTACCCGCCGGGTAGCGCGGCGAGCTCGATCACCGCCGTTCGCTCGAGCCCGGCCTGCAACGCCTCGAGAGGGATGTTCCCCTCGAGTGCAACGCCTCGGACGATCGTGTCGTCGACGCCGATCGTCCGCGCGACGATTCCGTTGGCGCCGTCGGCACCGACGAGCACACCGGCGCACACCGTTTCGCCGCCGATCCGCGCCGCAACACCGGTCTCGGAGGGCTCGATCGCCTCGACTCGGGCGCCCTCCCGAAGCTCGGCGCCCGCCGCGACCGCCTGCTCGAGGAGGAAGGCGTCGAGCCGCCGCCGCTGCGTCATCCGGATCAGCGGCGCGTCGTGCTCGCGCGCGAAGCTCGAGCCGTAGCGCAGGCGGAGCTCGAAGCGATCGACGTCGCGCTCGACGACGGGGGAGGGGTCGACCGGGATCTGCTTCAAGGCCCGGCCCGTCAGACCGCCGCCGCAGGGCTTGTCGCGCGGAAAGCGTGCCTTGTCGACGAGCAGCACGCTGACGCCCGCGCGGGTGAGGTGGATCGCCGTCGACGACCCGGCCGGCCCGGCGCCGACCACGAGCGCGTCGTAGGTCTGCACGGCCCGAGTCTAGGCGTCGGTCTGCCGATCGGCCGGCGGCCGACGGGTCAGCTCCACCTTCGTCTCGCGGTCGGCGAACCCGAGCGCGCGGTAGAGGCCGATCGCGTGGTACGTCGGGTCGGCGACGATGACGAGCGTTTCCGCACCCGCTTCGAGCGCGGAGCTTCCCGCCCGGTGCACGAGCGAGCTGGCGAGCCCACGCCGTCGCGATCCGGGGTGCGTCTCCACCATCTGGAACCGCGCGAGGCCGTCGCCGTCCGCGACGATCCCGAGCGCGGCGCGCAGCGTCCCGCGCTCGAACGCCCCGAACCACGTGGCCGAGCCTTGCTCGCAGAGCGCGCGCGAGCCCGCGAGGTGGGCGCGGACGAAAGGCTCCGTGTAGTGCTCGTCGTCCGGGAGGCACGCGATGCGCAGCTCGAGCGCCTGGCGCCAGTCGTCGTCGCTCACGAGACGTCGGAGCTCCGCGTCCACGCCGCGACTCGGCGGTCGGAGCGAGGTCGCGGCGAGAACCGTGTCGCGGCTCAGCTCGAAGCCTGCCCCGACGAGCTCGGCCTCGGCGCCGATCGTCCCGTCGACCGAGTCAATGCCCCACGCGACGTGGTCGGCGCCGGGGAACGCCTCGGCGAACACCGCGAGCCGCCCGGCGACGTCACCCGGCCCCACCGAGTCCGCGAAGAGGACGAAGTTCCCCCACCAGAACGTCGGATTCGCAGGCGTGCGGACGACGACGTGCCGGTCGAGGTGCTCGATCTCGCTGCCGCCGAGTGCGAGCACCATGAGGTCCGTCCGGAAGCCGAGGGAGGCGATCTCCAATGATGCAGGGAGGAGGATTCGAACCTCCGAAGGCTGAGCCAGCGGGTTTACAGCCCGCCCCCTTTGGCCACTCGGGAATCCCTGCGGGGGACGCGATTGTAGCCGCGTCCCCCGCAGGGCAGATCTACCCACCGGGTCGTCTAGCCGTAGTCGTACCCGCCACCCTTGGAGCCGTCGTCGGTCGTGTCCGTCGGCGTCGTGGAGGCCGGAGGCTGGGTCGACTCGGCCGCCGCCGGCGCCCGCTTCACGAGCTTTCCGGTCGGCGCGATGACGTACCACGCCTTGAAGAGGGCCTGCCCCTTCACGTCGCCCGCCTTCTTGTCCGGCGCGTAGCGGTAGAGCGCGTACCCGTTGTATGTGACCTGCGTCCCGCCGTCCGGGCGCTTGACGGTGCTGACCTTCGCC
>Ga0070660_100002535_pt1 | contig 12519 bp, 10 predicted proteins | sample KBSC33metaG_FD_64670 | JGI IMG/M metagenome (GOLD analysis project Ga0070660, IMG submission 64670) | Corn rhizosphere microbial communities from Kellogg Biological Station, Michigan, USA - KBS C3-3 metaG | ecosystem: Host-associated > Plants > Roots > Rhizosphere > Soil ... | reverse complement strand
TGACGTGGCGATCACATTCGCCTGCATCATGCGGCTCATGCCTGCCACGCCGATGGCCGACAACAAGCCGCCGATGGTGGTGGGAATCAGGCAGACCAGCAAAGCGATCAGCACTGTCATCGTAACCGGTGCGCCTGCCTTGGCGGCCTCGACCGAATACAGCGAGAACGGCAGCAAGGTGACTGTCACCACCAGGAAGACGATGGTCAACGCCACCAGCAGGATCGTCAGCGCGATCTCGTTCGGCGTCTTCTTCCGCTTCGCGCCTTCGATCATCGCGATCATGCGATCGATGAAAGCCTCGCCGGGATTGACCGAAATGCGCGCCACCAGCCAATCGGACAACACGCGCGTGCCACCGGTGATGGCGGAGAAATCGCCGCCGGATTCGCGGATCACCGGCGCCGATTCGCCGGTGATCGCGCTTTCATCGACGCTTGCCACACCTTCGATGACTTCCGCATCCGCCGGAATCACATCCCCGGCTTCGATCAACACGACATCGCCGCGACGCAGATCGGTCGCCGACATCGGCTTCCATGTGCTGCCGTGTTGCGGCCTATCGAGCTTCTTCGCCGTGACAGTCTGCTTAAGCGCACGCAACGAAGCGGCCTGCGCCTTGCTGCGCCCTTCGGCCAATGCCTCGGCGAAATTGGCGAACAGCACCGTGAACCACAACCAGACCGTTGTCGCCAGAATGAAACCCGGATTGGCCTCGCCCTGACCACCGAGCGAATGCAGGAACAGCAGCGTCGTGATGATGCTCCCGGCATACACCACGAACATCACCGGACTGCGCCACTGCACACGCGGGTCCAGTTTTTTGAAAGCATCGATGACGGCAGGGCCGATCAATGCGGAATCGAAAAGCGTCAAGCTCTTGCGTGACATGACTGGCTCCCTCTTAATGTACGAACAATTGCAGATGCTCGACTACCGGGCCTAAGGCCAACGCCGGCACGTAATTGAGCACGCCGACCAGCACGACCACACCGACCAGCAGCGCAACGAACAGCGGGCCGTGGGTAGGCATCGTCCCGGCATTGACTTCCAGCCGCTTCTTGGCCGCAAGCGAGCCTGCCACTGCAAGAATCGGCACGATCATGGCAAAGCGTCCGAACCACATCACCACAGACAGAAGAATGTTGTAGAACGGCGTATTGGCGGACAAACCTGCAAAAGCGCTGCCATTGTTATTGGCCGCCGAGCTGAAGGCATACAAGACTTCCGAGAAGCCATGCGCCCCCGGATTGGCCATGCCGGCTTTGCCGGGCTCGACCATCACGGCGATGGCCGTACCTGCCAGCACCAGAACCGGCGTGATCAGGATCGCGATCGAGGTCATCTTCATCTCATAAGCCTGGATCTTCTTGCCGAGATATTCCGGTGTGCGCCCTATCATCAAACCGGCGATGAACACCGCGAGGATGGCAAAGATCAGCATGCCGTACAAACCGGAACCGACGCCGCCGAACACCACTTCACCGAACTGAATCAGCACCAGCGGCACCAGCCCTCCAAGCGGCATGAAGGAATCATGCATCGCATTCACCGCGCCGCAGGAAGCCGCCGTCGTGATTGCAGCGAACAAGCCTGAAGCACTGATGCCAAAGCGCGCCTCCTTGCCCTCCATATTGCCTCCGGGCTGCAATGCGCTTGCCGTTTGATCAATGCCGAGCGACTGATAAACCGGATGCGCCTGCTGCTCGGCCATCATCACGACAGCCGCCATCACCACGAAGATCGCCGTCATCGCGCCCAGCACCGCCCAGCCTTGCCGCATATCGCCCACCATGCGACCGAAGGTGAAACACAGCCCGGCCGGGATCAGGAAGATCGACAGCATCTGCATAAAATTGGAGAGCGGCGTTGGGTTTTCGTAAGGATGTGCCGAATTGGCGTTGAAGAAACCGCCGCCATTGGTGCCAAGCATCTTGATCGCTTCCTGCGATGCCACCGGCCCCATTGCCAATGTCTGCGTCCTCGCGGTCAGGGTTTCCGTGACGGGATTGCCTTTCTCATCCTTCAGCGGCTGGCCGTCCTGGCCGTTTTTAGGCGCTTGATAAGTGACGGGATCGATCAGGCTGACATCCTTGTAGGCGGAAAAATTCTGAATCACGCCCTGGCTCATCAGAAACACGGCAAACAGTATCGAAAACGGCAGCAACACATACAGCGTGATGCGCGTGAGATCGACCCAGAAATTGCCGATCGATTGCGCCGAGCGCGCAGCAAAGCCGCGAATCAAGGCAAATGCAACGGCGATGCCGGTTGCGGCTGAAAAGAAGTTCTGCCCAGTGAGCGCCAGCATTTGCGTCAAATAGCTCATCGTCGATTCGCCGCTATAACCTTGCCAATTGGTATTGCTGGCAAAACTCACTGCTGTATTGAAGGCCGAATCGGGGCTGACATTGGCAAACGCTTGCGGATTGAGCGGCAACCAGGCTTGCATGCGCTGAATGGCATACACAAACAGCGTGCCGAGCGCATTGAACACCAGCAGAGCGAGTGCATACCTCTTCCACGACATGCCCGCTTTAGCATCGACGCTGGCCATGCGGTACAGAAACTGCTCCATCCTGGCCATCCAGCCCCAGCCGCGAATACGCGATCCATTGCCGACCCTGGCAAGGAACAGTCCCATGGGATAAGCCAGCACCAGCAGCACAAACAGATAAACGACCAACAAGGTTATCGATTGCGAAGTCATTTACAGGTCCTCCGCTTTCAAGAGCGCAACGACGAGATAGGCCAACAAGACAGCGGAAACGATGGCCCCCAGCACATAAAAGGCGTTCATTAACGCCTCCCGAGCTTGTCGCAGCCGATGGCAAACGCCACGGTCACAAGAAAAAGCGCCGCGATGGCGGCCACATACACAACGTCCATCATCCTCACCTTGCAGGTTGTTTGTGATGCTGGAAGCTTATTGAAGCCGCGCTAAAAATGTCGTTAAGACTTGAGAAGGGGGCCTAAATGAATTCTTAAAATTGCGTCTGCCGGGAAAAGCATTGCAGCTTCTTCAATACGGGTTCCCCCTGTTTCAGTGAACACCGGGATGGAACTCATTCGGAGATAGGCCCACTCATGAATGCCTAATCGAAAAAACGTAGAAATTTGCCAAGGAAAAATGAAAATGCGACCTATCTGAACCTTCTTGGCCAGTGACGGGAGAAAATGATGGAGTTTCAACCAAGTGATGGCGACGCGCTGTTGCCGGGCGAGTGGTTTCCCTTTTCAAAAAGGAGGGTGGGAACTATTTACATTGGACTGACACATATTTTTGTCAGCACATCTCTCAAGATGAATTTATGGATCCCATTAGCAAGCGTCCCTACTTCGATACCGATGCATACAGACGGCCGGCTTCGCCAACAAATCAATCGCATGAGCAGCTCCCGCCCCAGAGCTCCCATGCTCAGGCAGGCAACTCTTCCAGCGCTCCTTCGCCAGCGACTCTGCAACGAAATAACAGGCTTCCGAACTTCATAGCCCAACAACTACCGCCTTATCCCAAGACTGGGGAGTCCTTGCACGCTCCGCATACGGGAGTCAATATCAATGGGAAGAATATTCAGCCGGGGCTGGACACGTCGCCTGTAGTAGCCAAATTCATCGAGCAAACACTTCAGAATGTCAGGTATGACTCTCCCGATCATTTGCAATTACGGGCAGAGAATTTCTTCAAATACCTGGACGCCGAACGCGCCATCAATGCGCAAGCCAGGGAGGCCATGGCCCGGCCGGAATCCCCCATTGCCAAACAAAATGCGCATCTGTCCCATCTGCTTCGGGGCCTATGGGCTAAGGCGGAATTCACGCCCGAAGTCCGCGGACAGCTTGTCAAAGATATCAATCAAAGCGATGTAGCGGACCGCGTGCTGGTCAACAAGTTGGCTTTGATATTCGAGGGGGCGAAAGATCTTCATTCAATGTTCGCATGCGCAGAGGAAGGCCCTCTCACCTTTGAGCAGTCGAAATTCGGCATCGAGGCGGCTTTCTTATTGATGGAAGTCATTGGCGAAGAATTGATGCCTCATTCCGATCTGTTTTCCCGGTTCTATGACCACGTCAATAAAAACCGGGTTGCCGCCAATCGCGCCGGAACCCTTCACTTCAAGGACGAAGGCGTGAGTCTGACACAGGACTTGGGAAGTCAAGTCCGTGATGAGCTCGGATTGCCGGTAATGTTAGGCACTTCCGGTTCGTCTTCCAACATCACGTTGGCAGCCAAATTTGCGAGCGATCAACAGGAAGTGTCGATGTGGCCGTCTGATTTGACTGAAGAGCAGGGCAAGCAGGCGCTGCTCGATGCCACATTTCACTACATGCGGGAGCAGGTAGTCCCGATTTCAGCAAAAGGCGCATATGACGAGCTGCGAACGCGATTAGGCGCGGAGCCGAAGACTGTGGATCCATTCATGATGTTTTCGCACAGTTATCCCGAAATCAGTAGCGCCATTGAGATGACCCTCAATGGGGAAAGTGGCAAGGACGCGGACGCGATGCGGCGAGCTGCAATGCAAGCGCTTGAGAGATTGTTGAAAATCGAAGAAAAACTGAAAGAGAAAACCCGGCAGGCAGCACGCTAGTGATGACCAACAGGCCTGAACGAGGAAGCCAAGCTAGTCCGAATCGGAGCCGATTGGAGGCGGCGAGCAGTCCTGGCTGGGATGCCTCTTGGAACTGATGAAAACGCAACTGACTCGCCCGCTACGGCCAGCAAAAATGGGCAACTTCTTTCTGTGCAGCCCCTTACGGCCAGCCCTTTCAAGGTGTGTAAATTCCCCCTTTATTTTCAATGACTTAAAAGTCCTTGATTGTGAGCTTTCGAAAACAAAGATCAAATAAATCAATGGCTTATTTGGGGCTGCCTTGAAAGAGCTGCCCCTTACGACCAATCGTCCAATTTCATAATGGTGGCAGCTTCTTTAGAAATAAATTTAACCCAAGGGCAATATTGCTGAATCCATGCCTGGATATGGGCTTCATGATCTTTGGGAGCAGAGACTGCGACAACATTTTGCAATGGAACCTTCGGCCCTACTACAGTTCCCTCTGCTTTGCGATCATTATCATAGTTCTTATCAATACCTTGAGCTTCGTTATATTCCTTTTGTTTTTCCACATCTATTCCAAAAGTCACTGGACATTCATTGAACCAGCGTTGGATGGCGTAATCATTTGACGCCAAGCTGCTATTGCGCAATGTATATACTTCAGTCAGCCCTTCTTTCCCACCGGTCACAGATGTTTCTCCGTCATGATGGTTGATGTAACTGACATACTCACCTGTCACAACATTGCCTTTACTCTGTAGTACCCTCCAAGCACTAAGAATTGCCCCGGCTTTGCCAATACCTTCTAACGCTGAAGAACCCGTGTTATGAAAAAGGCAGTTTTCCCGACTAGGAAAGTTGCTTTTTTTTAGTTGCACTACCTCTGCGAGTATTGGTTCGTCTACCAATTGCTCATGCACACAGGCTCGACCTGTCTCAAGAATTCTGCCGTATGCATAATGTTTTTTCCATGTTCTGCCGCCCACACCATAAGCCTCCTTCGGCTCGTCATTGTGCTTGACGTCTCCCGAGAAAACACTGTGCATGATGATTCCCGATGAAATTTTACTAGCGACAAAGGATTCGAGATATTTTTTAATATTTGCGCACGCCTTGGCATTCGCGGAAGGACAGAAATGCTGAATAAATGCGTCATAATTTTTTAAATTCCTCATCCATGGCAATGGCAAATCTTTATCTTCTTTCTTGGCTGCCATGATATAAAGGTTGTAAATTTTGTCGAGCAAGGGAAAATACTTTTCTTCTTCGTCCCTACGTTCCGCATTCTTCATTTTGTCGACAAACGCGCTTATCTCTTTTTTTAAATACGCTTCCAGCGATTCAATAGGCACGCCGCATTCTTGAGCTATGGCGTTCGGTGATTTATACGCGATAGAACCTGGAAGCGATTTCGATTTCAATTCGACCAAATCAGCCAGCTTGGTGATGGCGGTCTCATAAGGAATCTCAAAATTTTTGAGATATCTTTCAAATCCTCGTTTGTCTTTTTCAGAAAGCCTGCGGGCGAGGGTGATCCTGGTGCTTTCATCGGCAATCTGAAGCTTTTGGATATTCTCGCCGAGAGCACGCGGGTTTTTCTCAACGATAAACCTGGCTAGTTCAATGCGCGACTTTTCCGTCAATTTGGATGCATCGAATTCCTTGAAGAATTGCTCCACATTTTTCTTTGCAGCCGACTTTGCCTTATTAAGCAAGTATGTTTGCATCAAGCGCGTTCGTTGCGGAGATATCGCGCAACCTTGGTTGCGCTGAGGGGAACGTGAAGCAACGGATGCCGAATTTTCAGAAGGAGGCTGACTCGATACTCCCGCATTGCCAGCAGGTTGCGTGTGCGTTACGGAAGTCTTGTCGAGATACTGCGTAATTGGAGATAAACATTTAAACATTTTCCCTCCCTTGCAGATTGATTGTCGCTTATGTTTTATAAGTTGATTTAGATGCAATCATTAACGATGTCGGTAAATAGTACGTAGCTTTCATCAAGCAGCATAATCCTATGTACTATTTCCTTGTCTTATCAATGAGTGGAGAGATGACGGCAAGAGTTCCATGCGCATTGTTCAATTCCCAGAATTTAGTGTTATTACTGCCAAGACATTGCTCACCGTTCATCAAGCAGGATGCATGCAGAGTTGTTCTGGTCGGCTGGCGGGAACGGGCGTGACGCTGCAATTCCCTCGTTATGGCCTCTTATGGCAACCTTGATATTTCCCATGTGTGGCGATTGCCGCTGTCTGGTTCTATAGCTGGTTCTATAGCCTCGGGCAGCTCAAAGTACCCACGCTCGTGATCAAGCGGCGCGGCACATTGATGCCGTTTCTTCAATGCGGCGCATCCTTCGCGGATGTCATTTTGTCACCGCCCACTCCTTGTGTAGCATGGCTTGGGGCAGGGACATCGGCCCGCGCGCACTGCATCCTCTGCAGCACGATCTTGGCGGCAGCAATCATCGGGACGGAAAGAAAGATGCCAACCACGCCGCCCAGTTCTTCTCCGCCCAGCAGGCCGAGCAGCACCAGCACAGGCGATACCTCCACGCCTTCGCTCATCAGGTAGGGATTGAGAATGTAATCCTGGAACACGCGATAGGCGATCAGGAAGGCAGCCACCCACAACACATGCTCATAACCGCTGAACGTGGCCAGCAGCAGAATGGTGATCGCGCCGAACAGCGGGCCGAAAACGGGAATGACTTCGAGCACTGCGGCAATGCCGGCCAACAGCAATGCAAACGGCGCGCCCAGCAGCGACAAGGCGATGCTGTAATTGATAAAGGTGGCCACCGACAACAGCAGCAGCGCCCGCACATAGCGCGACAACAGCAGGTTCAGCTCTTCCAGGATGGAAGCCCAGAACCTGAAGTTCGAGCCGTCGGTCCAGGATAACAATTGGGCCTTGAGACGCCGCGCATTTTTAATCAGAAGAAAACTCAGGATGGGTACCACGATGATGTAGACCAGATTGGTAGCGGCCTGCAGGAGGCCGCCGCCGACGTACTGCGCGAAAGGCAACACCTGCCCGCCGCCCGAATGCAGCAACTCCTGCACGAGGAGCTGCAGCCTTTCCCGCAAGGGCTGCATGAAACGCGGCAGTGGAATCCGGTCAACAATGGACTGTGCATTCAACAGCTTGGGCAATTCCTGCCCGAGACGGCTCGCCTCATCGACGATACGTGTGCCGAATGCCATTGCCGCCAGCACGATGATGCCAATCACTACCGCGAATACCACCGCCGTAGCAACGCTATGCGGCACACGCGGGCCGAGACGCCGTTCGGTCAACTGGACAGCCGGATACACCAGGTAACTGAAAAACACCGAGAACACCAATACCAGCAGCGTGGTGCGCATCGCGTAAATGGCATACAACAGCAGTCCGATCAGCGTCACGGTCCAGACAATCCTGGCGATGCGGAAATCGATACCGAACATTGATGATCCCTTTGATGATCCCTTTGATGATGAGGCCAATAGTGAGTGGATGACATCTCCTTCCTCTGTGACTTGTGCCGTGAAAACAAGTTGCGCCGTTACACAGACACTTGAAGTTGGAATATTTTCCGTATCGCGCATTTCTTACCGCCACGCCTTTCGCGAACAGGCAAAGCGACCTCGTCCTTTTATGCAGAGGCATCCCCTTGGCATGCTGCATGCTTTCATTGTAGGCAGAACCTCAAACATATCGATGCTGGAGTACCGAACCTGCCATGCCGCATGTCCAATGGGCGCAATTATTTACCTTCACGATGTCCCCGATTGAACTGTTCATTCGAGGAACATCAACATTTCTGTTTCTCTTCTGTCTGTTTCGTTTTGTTGTCCGCCGGGACGTTGGCGCCATTGGCATCTCAGACCTTCTCGTGCTGGTCATCATCGCGGATGCCTCGCAAAACGCCATGGCAGGGGATTACAAATCCGTGCTCGACGGGTTTGTGTTGATCGGTACCATCATCGGCTGGAGTCTCCTTCTGAACTACCTCAGTTTTCGATTCGAACTTTTCCGGCGTTTCGTTTTGCCTCGCCCGCTTTGCTTGGTAAAGGATGGCATCAAACAAGAGAAAGTTCTTCAGCGTGAACTGATTGCGGATGAAGAACTGAGTGAAATGCTGCGCGAACACGAAATCGAAGACATTGCAGAAGTGAAGCGTGCATATCTGGAACCGGACGGGCGGGTAACGGTGATTCGCAAGAGAAAGCAGGCAGGCACAGCAGGAGCGCCCTCCGATCGGCGAGCGCTATGACACTCTAATCAAGCCAGAGTGCGCGGGACGCACCCTACCTTTTATCGCAGAGAAAAACGTTCTGAATATGGGGGACGTAGGTGAGCTTGAGGCGTCTTTCCCTTACGCCAAAAGCGAAAATCGCGCATCGCTCGGATGTGCCTGCAAGCCTCGCGTCTGCAGCCAGGCGGCATGTCCAAGCCGGGGCGCGGCATCTTGTCCGCCCCCAAGCCGTAACGGCGGCACGCTCGCCTTATCCAGCATCAGTTCAAGATCGCAGGCAAGCGTCTGGCCGATACAGAACTGCACCAGCTCGGTCAAGGCAATCGCTCCCGGCTGACCCGGGAGGAAATTCATGAATTCATCCTGCTTCAACGGCCCGAGCTTCACGCAAACCTTGTTTTGCCGGTCCCAGATCCGCTCGCCGGCAAAGGCGCTTTCCCCAAGCACACAAGATTGCTGGCCCAACTTGGTTTGCTCCTGCAAGGGCACTTCCACCCACTGCCCGACGAATTGCTCGATTTGTGCATCGACACCGAAATAACCGCGTACCAATGCCGCGATATTGCTTGCCGAAATCGGCTTCTGCGACAACATGCCGGCGAAATACGTCAGGAAAATATCCGGCAGGCCGCCTTCCTCGCGTTGCAGGCGCGATTGCAGCGGCTTCAAGCCAACCCCGACCAGATCGAGCACATTGCGCGTGAAGCCGTCGCGCTCGCCAGCCTCATATGCCAGATAAAAACGATGCTTGCGCCAAGCCTCATAGAAGAGACTCACCGATCGATGCACAAAGAGATCGATGAACTGATGGGCCGCCGTATCGCGATGAAAATTACGCCGCTCGATCAGCAATTCCGTGTACGCTGTCGGCAGCACACCAGACGGACCGGTCAAGCCCATGAAGCCGACCGTCATCTGCAAGGCCAATTCATCGGCCTTATCCGCTTCATCCTCTGCGCTTGCGCCCTCGCCCGATAGCTCCTCTTTTACCGCAAGCCCCTTCTCTTCGCGCACAGCGACATCCAGGATCTCGCTTGCCGGAAAGCCCAGCGACAAGGGCGTGCCAAAGCGCAGCCCGCTTGGTAAAGGCGATGCCTGTCCCTCGCCCCGCGCCGCCAGCGCCAACAGCCGCACCGCCTGGAAAAATCCGAAGCGGTGCCCGTTCTTGCCGATTTCCTCGATCAGATCACGAGTGCTTCGCCTGTCCGTGCCGGCCATTTCGCGATCTCCTGTTCCTGTTGACGGCTGCGCAAGGTCAGCCGGGTAAAACTGTTCGGCCCGCAATAGAGCGCGAAAAACCGCTCCAGCAAGCTGCCGAACAACACCATGCCGGCACCGACGAACGCCTGTTCATCGAGCGTCAAGGTGATTTCCATGCCGCGCACGAATCCGGAAAAATGTTTGCCCGTCACGCGCGTCGTGCAAGGCTTGCTCTCGATCGCATCAATGCCTTGTATCTGACGTGCCGCTGTGGGCGACTGCGTGTAGTTGTACAAGGCCAGCATTTCCTGTAACGCATCCTTGCCCTGCGAAACGATCGACAAATGATTGAGCGACAAATGCGAAATCAAACGCCATTGCAAACCGCGCTTGACGGGCGGCCGTCTGCTTGGCGTCGGCTTGCGCAATGGACGCGCGCGCTTGATGACGGAAATCTGCGGCAGCGTAAAGTCCGTATGTGTGCCGCTGCTGCTGCCACCGAACGGCAAGTGCGCCGGCAGGTCGCGATTACTGCTCGTCACCTCGATCGATAGCACCTCAAGTTCCGGGCGCTGCGGCGAAAAATTCAAATCGACAAAGGAAATCTCCATATCGGTGCCCTTGTCATGCTCGCGCACCGACGCTTCCCGCGTCGCATACCAGAACGCGCGCTGATCCTCCTCTCGCGCATGATGGCGAATCGAATAGAACGGCGGCACCTCATGCACGCAATCCTGCGTGCCTTCTTTCTTTTCGACGCTCGCCACCGAATCGATTGAAATGATTTCGTAATCGAGCGGACGGCTGCTATCGACATGAAGCGAATAAGCCGTCTTCTGGTGCGACAGGCGTACCGGCTCCGCCGCATGCTTGAAGAGATTGATGACCGGCGTGCAGCCGAGCTTGAAATTGCCGGGCGAAAGCGTCTGCGCCAGACGATGATGCCGTTCGGTATCCGGAAAGCTCGACAGGAAAATCTGCACGCGCAACCGCTTTCCGTTGAACTGCAGTTGCGGCGCATCGAGCTCTTGCAGATCGACGAACAGGAATTTGTCGGGAAATGCGAAATACTCGCTCAACAAACGATACCCCGAAAAGGAACGCTCATCGTAATCGAGCAGGCTCTCCTCGGGCGCAAAGCCCACCGGAGCAAGAGCGCGATGTGCCGGCAATTGCAGCATATGCGCCTCATTGTCCGAACCGTCGGACACGCGCACCTGCGTACTACGCACGAGCAGTAATTCGTACAGCAAATGCATCAGCGCCGGATCGCCGTCGAGGAAGAATCGCAGACTCTTCAATCCGATATTCGCAATAGGCACACTGCCATGGGTTTCGAATTCGAGCGTAATCGCCGCCGCTGCATCGGGTGCAATGCGCCGCAGATATTCGGAGCCGCGAGCAAGCTGCAGTTGCGCGCTCGTCAAGGTCAAGGGATACAAATCGACCTGATAACAAGTCCGGAATTTGCAGGAAATGCCATTGATCGACGGCGACACCGCCGAATGATGACGCTCGACCGTATGCCGCGCGCTGACCTCAGGCTTGGCGGCATCGAGCTCCAATTGCAAGATCGTGCAAGACGGAAAAGGCCGTGTGTAATGCGGATACAGCACCTGCATGAATGCCTCGGTGATCTGAGGAAATTCATCGTCGATCTTGCGATGCACACGCGCCGTCAAAAACGCAAATGATTGGATCATGCGCTCGACATGCGGATCTTCACTCTGGTCGCCCTCAAGCGACAGACGTCGTGCGATTTTCGGATAGCGTTGTGCGAATTCTCCCGACAACTCGCGCAAATACGCCAATTCGCGCTCATAGTAAGGAAGCAGTTGTTCCAACATGATTAATGCTCGGTAACGTGATAGGAGTTCGACGACAACTGCAGCATCGCGTCGAAGGTAACAGGCGGCTTGCTCGGATGGACCTTCAACACCGCATCGACGCGAAAGCGCAGCACGCGCTCCAGGTCTTTCGGTTCATCGAGTTCGATGCGCACATTGTCCAGACGCGGCTCGTGCCGCTCGATGGCAATACGGATCTTGTCCCGCAACAGCGCGCGGTCTGCCGGATCGAGCAGACTCAGGCTCGACAAATCGATGATGCCGTAGTTGATCACCGACTCGCGCGCATGCGGATAATTTTCTATCTCCCCGTCGAGATCGATGCAGCGGGAATTCAAAAGCGCCTCCAGATCGCGTGCGACGACCTGTTTGAAACGGCGCAGGTCGAAATACATCGCGCTTGGACTTTCGGTCTGGTCTTGCGGATTGTCGTCAAGCAGACGGTCGAAGACCGAAGGCATGGAAAGGGTTGAACGATTCTCGTTTCGCATGGCATGGTTGCTTTGCTGCGGGATTTTTTCTGCACGGGGGGTTTCCCTTGTGACAGTTGATCATACCTCTGTCGGGCAGGAAAACGATGAAGGGAACGAAAATTTCCAGGCGTGATATTAACATAATGAAATTATTAAATATATAATCCACGCCGTGCCGCTTTCCCTCGCAAATGCCA
>Ga0070660_100002526_pt1 | contig 12533 bp, 13 predicted proteins | sample KBSC33metaG_FD_64670 | JGI IMG/M metagenome (GOLD analysis project Ga0070660, IMG submission 64670) | Corn rhizosphere microbial communities from Kellogg Biological Station, Michigan, USA - KBS C3-3 metaG | ecosystem: Host-associated > Plants > Roots > Rhizosphere > Soil ... | reverse complement strand
ATTGTCTCGAACAGCAGGGTTGCTTCCCCTCGATGCTGTCCCTATGTCGCGCGCTCTCGCCGCTTTGGCGTGCGCGCCCGTAGCTCAGCTGGATAGAGCACCAGACTACGAATCTGGGGGCCGGAGGTTCGAATCCTTCCGGGCGCGCCATTTTCTCCAAATAACCACAGTCGCTTAGGCATGGGTCCACGAGGTAGCGCTCTCCGCCTGCGGTCACCGATAAGCAGAACGTAAGCAGCGTGACTGGCCGGAGCGGCGCTTGCTCTTGAAACAGCCATGAGCCATCGAGTGGCGATGAGTTATCTCGCATCCCTCGAAGGTCCGTTGGCCAACGCAATCAACGCCCTCAAGAAAAAAGGCATTGAAAACGATAAGCTCCAGTTTGGAGGCGAGACGCCCGAGCCGGCGCGGATCAGGGTGCCGAGCTTCGCCGATTCCAAGTTCCAAGCGGAGCAAGCGCTTGGTGACTGGGCGGAGGGCGGCCTCGCCGCCGCACTCAACGAGGCGATGCCGGACTACCGTGCTGTCCACTATGGCTTCAGCAGCAAGATCATCGCGGGCGAAGACGGATTTGACGAGCATTATCGCAAAGGCATCAAAGACACCTGCAAGTATGGCAAGCGGGCCGACCTGCTGATCGTCAAGCGAGAGGCCGCCGTGGAAGACGATGTGTCACATTTGGAAACCGCCGACCTCGCCTGCCACGTCGCCGACTGCCTCGGCGCAATCGAAGTCCGCTCAAGCCGGATGGAGTCAAAGGTCCACGCGGCCTACGTCGCCGCGCAGCTAGAGGCAGGCAAAAAAGTTTCTACCCCGGAATTGAATTTCACTGTCAAGGTCGAGGACCTCATTAAGGTTTACCGGTGGATCGAAGTCCACGACAGGCCGCAGCTTTACTCCCAAGTCTTTCTCGATGCCGTGCACGCGATCGGCATCCGTGAGATCCTCGAGTACATCGCGTCGGCAAAGAAGCTGAAGATCGAAAACCCGCAGCGGTCGCGGAAATATACCATCTTCGTGCCTATCTCCGTTGGCCAACAAGTCGGTGACGTGCCCGAGTACCCGAAGTTCGAGGTCGTGGACCGGCTAACGAAAAACGGCCGCCATGACATTTACGCTCGTCCAGTAGGCGGAAAGATTGCCGTCGACGGCGGAGCCATCTGCGACCTGTTGAAGGCTTAAGCGGCGAGATCGGCCGCGCGTGTGCAAAGGGCGTCGGCCCTCCCATGTAGCGACGCGTCCTCTGGCCGTCGGTCTAGCTCTGCGAGCAAGTCGCTCATCTCGACAAGCACCTCGCCCGGGACGTGCCGCAGGTCCGGCACCTGGATCGATTTGAGATCGTGCGGCTCGAACTTATTCAGGCCGCCACCGTACACTCGTCCATGCATCTTTGAGGATTCCCGGCTCCCACCAGTGTTCAAACACAGTGTCAGTGCCTTGTGAAACGTCGGGTCGCTGGCGTGCGGATAGATGCAGTGGAAATTCGTGAGGCTGCGAACTGCCGCCTCGTTGAAAACGAACTTCAAATCGCCCCGGCCAAATACAGCCGACCAGATGGGAGCAACCTTCCTCTGCTCCATTGAGTACCAGGGGCGACGCTGCTTGAGCAGGAATCGCGAAGTGAGAGACTGCTTTTCCCCGTTCTCGACATAGTGTTTCTCGGCTTCTGACAGCGGGTCGGAGAGGTTCAGAAGGTACAGCCTTCCTCCAGCTGCCACCGCGGTGTCAAAGTCGGCAGTCCGATAGATTAGGCCCTTCACGTCACTCGCTCTGCCCACACACGGCCAGCAGCGGTCGAGACCCATTCCAAGCTCTTCTAATCGCTGCTTCGACAGCAAGAAGAAGCTGTTGGAACCGGTCGCAATCCCCCGGCGGAAGGTGGCAAGCTCCTCAAGTGGGACCCAACCCGGCTTCTCGGTGTGCCGCTTCCCTTGGAGCAGGGGTTCCCACTTCGCCGAGGGAAGTAGCTCTTCCTTCTTCAGGTCAACCCGTGACCCTGAGGCCTCAAGCGCCGAGAGCGAAGACGGTGCCTCGTCGAAGTTGATGCCTTTCAAGTACCAGCCGGTAACCTGCATCACTTCTTCTCCACGAGCAGAATTGACGCCGTCGTAAGTGCGTCTTGGAAGATGTTTGAGCATCCGGAAAACATGACGATCTCCGCCAAGCCTCCTTCTCCCAAAAGGTACTTTTTGAATGAGGTGGAGAAGTTCGCGTTCATCCATTCCGTCGGGATTAGGAATGCTCCCCGTCCGCCTTGTCGTATCTGCTGGCACGCCTTCACTACGAAATAGACATACAGGTTCGCCGCTCGGGGAATCACGAAGCCCGCCTTCAGGCTCACGCGCGAACGCGCGTCCTCGTAGCCCTGTAACTCACGATGCCTGATGTAGGGCGGATTCATGATTACTGCGTCGCATTCCTCGAAATCCGCGTAGAGGAAGTTCTCTTGCCGGATTTGCACTCTGGCGGGATCGCCCAAATCCGAGTGGGCTAAGACGCCAGAGTCCAATTCGTATGCGATGACTCTAGCGTTTGCGCACCGTGCGAGGGCCGCTCGCGTGAGAATGCCGGTGCCAAGCGCGGGATCAATAACAACCTGTGGGTCCGCCGGGGCAATCCAATCTGCCATCAATGCGGCTAATCTTGGCGGCGTAAAAAACTGGCCGAAAGACTTCCTATGCGAGCTTGAAGCGAGTTGAGCGTAACGGATTTCGGCAGCGGGATCGGGGATGAGATTATGTGTCAACCCGTCGTCCGCTTGAGTGTTATTCTGTAAAGCGGCGTCCATGACCATGTGTGGGATTCTTCGGGGCCGAAGGTCAACCGAAACGTATGGGACCACGCGACCGGTTTATTCAAACATCGGATCAGCCGCGCGGTCGAAAGCATTTCCGGCGGCACGCGACGAATTCCGGGCCAGATGCCGAAAAAAGGGCGACCCTCGCGAGCCGCCCCCAGTCGTGGTTATCGCGTGCTCAGGTCTGAGTTTCTTGGAACCGGTCGATATGAGCCGCTCCAGCGGTAGTGTCTCTGTTGCTGTGCGCTGGTTGAGTTAGGATCGTTTCCGGGACCCCGCTCGCCTGTCGCTCCGCTTTCTAATTGCCAGACTTATGCTTGGTCGGATCGACCAAGCGGTACGACATGCCGGGCTTCGGCGTCGGCGGAAGAGGCTCACCGCGAGTAACGGTGCGCTCTTCGCCGGTGCGTCCGCCACGCGGACCGATCTGCTCATATTGACCAGAGCGGGTTGCGTTTTGGCCGGGTTTAAGTGTCTTGCTCATGCTGCTTCCTCCTCTCTAGCTCGCGCGCACAATCTGTTGTGCTCATTTTCGAGAGCAGGCACATCATCTGCCAATTTGACCCGAGATGAAAGAGGAGAACAAACAGAAAACAGATTTTCCTGTGGATAGGTCGGCTAGCGCTCCGCGCCCGCAGGGGGGAGGCGTCGATTGTAGCGTCGAAGCGTAGGCTAGAATGCTCGCTTGACCTCGACCAATGTGCATCGGCCGTGATCGATTATCGGCACCCTGCCCGAAGCCTGTAGGTCGCTCATGTCGCGTTGAAACGCGAAGTTTGTTCTGTCCACGGTGAAGCCATTGAAGCTCACTTTGTCGGCTGTGAACACGCCGCGGACCGTGAACGCTCGTCCGATCTGCGGAAACGAGTAGGTGACGGTGCCCGCCTCTTCATTCAGGGTAACGTCCATCGGTGCTTGCGTGGCCATGTCGCGGCCGCCAGCGCCACCTTGCGCGCCCGGGTCAAGCTGACACTTCAAATAGACCGGAGCAGCTTCAACGGCGGATGAGAACATAGTCAGCGCAATGGCGGCAACTCGAAACATACGGTCCTCCTTTGCCCACTGCTTAACCGTCGAAAGTTAATAGGGACTATAATCCCTAGAGAATATATGCCCAGCGGCGTTCCTTACGTGCGTGCTGGATTGGCGGGCGATAGTAGGATCGAATGTGCGGAGCGCCCGTCAGAAGGCGGGCCTGACGCAAGAACAGGTGGCGCTCGAAGCTAAGATTGATCTGACATACATGGGCGGCATCGAGCGAGGCCGACGCAACCCGACCGTACTGGTATTAGCTCGCATTGCCGAAGCACTCGGCATCGAGACTGCTGACCTTCTGAAGCGCGATTGAGCCTTCTCTGGATTCGCCCAGGCATACCGCGGATGTTCACGAATCGTTCTAGTCGGTATGCGAGAGTGGTATGTCTGCGAAGCAAGTCGATTCTGCTGCCGATCTTATCCGCTTTCGTTGCAGCTTGAAGGTGGAGTGCTGCCACTGCGGGAACGCGCGGACGCTTAGCCCTGTCACAGCGGCGAAGGCGCTTGGAGAGAGACCGATAAGAGGAGCCTCGCGCCGGTTCCGTTGCTTGCGCTGCGGGTTCAAGCAGGCGCGGATCACGGTGCTGTCGCCGCCCTAGCGCTCGAGCGGAAACGTTGACACGCGGCGCCGCAAACGCGACCGCAGACGCATGGGCGAAGCGAAAAGACGCGCCGTTGCCTATGAGGCAGCGAAGGCGAAACTGATCCAATCGGTCACGGGTGACACGCGCGTTGTCGCCGAGGCGGCGATAAAGTTGTTCGAGGGCTTTATCCTGCCGAAGCGGTACACGGGCGGCTGTTATCTGACCACGATGATTCTGAGCCGCTTCCTCAAGCAAGAATGCGGCATCGAGGCAGAGGCGGTAGTTGGTTACATAAACGACGGGACGGATGACATTTTCATCTCGCACAGTTGGCTTGAACACGCGGGGAGCAAGACAGACCTCACGATCAATCTCACGGAAATGCCCGAGTTTCGAGGGCCGCTGCTCGTCCAGGATCAAACGCTTCGGCCCGGAAACGTGACTTATACGTACCACCGCGAACGGACGCCCGAAGCTCTCGCCGCCGACATGGAAATGCTTGCCGATCCGCGAACAACGAGGATCGCGCGGCACAAGGCGGAGGAGCATCAGGTCATGCTTGCCCGCGCCAATAATCCATCCTTGATGGACGCCTATATCAACATGGCTCCCAAGGATCAGGGCTATGAGGCAATGGCGGACGTGCTGCGGAGGTAGGCGTCAACACCAGGGACGGCGACCGTGGCCGTACCACCGCGCGAGCCCCTCTTCGACGAGCGTGTCCCCCACACTCTCTCCATTCACGAGGACAATCCGCAACTTGCGCCCGTAACTGTCCTCGTCCCTGTCGATACTCTGCAAGCTGATCGGCCCGGTTTCCAACATATCATGCAGGCGTACTGTCGCGCGGTCGCCAAGCGCCTTTTCCGACGGGCAGCGGGGATCGTGCGTCTCGGGCGCATCGATGTCCGCGATCCTGATCTTCACGCCTTTCAGCCAGATCGTGTCGCCGTCCACGACGCAATTATAACCGCCGCCCTCGAAGCAATAACCGAAGCTGACGCGCTCGCCGGCCGCCGCAGCTTCGGCTCGATCCGGTTTTCCGATGCCGTTGAGCCAGCCGGCGCCGTAGGCCGTTCCGAGAATCGCTGCGCCGCCCCACAAAGCAATGAACGCCGCCCAGTTAATTCGACTGCTGCGCACGATCAGGCCGAGCGGCGCTCATACGCAAGTTGCATCAATTCGCGGATCGTGTCGGCTTTACTCTTAACCTGATCCTTCGAAAGCCGGAGCCGGTAATTGCCCCAGCGCTTATTGTACTCAAGCGTCTCGATCCCGGCGTCTTCGATCTTCGCGTCCACGTCGTCCGTCTGTGGCATTTTCAGCTCAAGGTTGAGGTGGCTTTTCTTGGGGCGGAAAGTGACGAAGTTGAACGGCTGGCCGTCGCGTGAGAGGCCGATGTAGAACTTGTTGTATTTCAGTTCCAAGGAGGGATCGAACTCCTTGACCACATCTAGCAGACTGTCGGCCAGACTTACCGTCGCCTTCGTCGCTCGCTTCTCCCAATAGTCGCGGTCCGTCGGGGCGGCTTCCGCATCTTCATCTTCATCAACGAGGCCGCGCGTGAGCTCGTCCATCACGGTCGTGAAAACGAGGGTCACGTTCTCGCCGATGCGCAGCGCGCGCATCTGAATTGCGATCAGCGGAATGGTGCCGTTGAACAACGAGATGACGTTGAGGAAGCGGCTTGTGATGTCCTCGGCGACAATTACCGCGCAATGATCATATTGCGGGTAGCGCTTCCGCTCGATGTCCCAGTATTCGATGGTGCGGATGATATGCGCCTCGTCCGTCGAGCCAAGCTGCAACTCGACCTCATAGCGGCGCTTCGTGTCGGCATCCTGTAGCAGCAGATCGAGCCTACCTGCGCGCGGGTGGATGCGCTCTTGATCGCGGAGCACGAGGTCGCCAAGGCCGAGCATCGAGGGATCTTCAGCGATGAGTTGCTGAACCCATTTCTCGGAATATTCGGGATGCGCCCTAAGCGACAGCCGCTCCGGCTTCACATAATTCTTCGCCACTCGCTCCCCCGTTCTGCCTTCATCTTCATAACCGGTGCCCGACTTCGAGGCCAACTCCTAGGCAGCAGGCGCTAACATTCTCCTGCCTGCAACGCGCGGAGTAGCCCCAGTGACAGGACGAGAACCGGCAAACCCGACTGGCAACTGGACGCGATTTCTCTTTTCAAAAAATAGTAGGGGAGCGGCGTCCGACGGGTGGCAACGATGTTAATGTGTTAATCTGTTTCCATCCCGGTGCAGTCTCGCGCTTTTCCGCATGTTTCCTGAAACACTTGTCGCGCAGCTTACGACTGGCTTACTCACGTCGTTTCCTGTCCGCTTTGTACCACTGTAAATCCGGACGAAGACCCACAGATGTTGGAAATGGTGCGGTACTGGATGCTCCCGCGATGCATCCCGCGCGACGCGGTTCTGACGGATTGCGACGGGACGATTTGAAGCGGCTACAGCACCGCTAACCCAGAGTGCCACCATAACGGAGTGCGCAGCACTTTCGTGCCCCAGCGCGGCGGCTAGCGGCCTGTATGCGCTGACCACGGTTGCTGCCTGTGGCATTGTACGCCGATCGGGTTCGGCATGGCGATCTACAAATACTTTACGGAAGAAGCGCACGCGCTGGCGCTCATCAAGAAGGGCGAGTTGATGCTGCAACCGCTCTCGCACTTTCGCGGGCGGGAGGCTGACGGTGTACGGGGCGACCCTCGCGATGGCGTTCTGACCTATGCGCCCAAAGACGGGCTAGTCATGAACATGGAAGATGGGCGCGTCATCACGCTTGAGGGAGGCAGCTTCAATTCTTCGGTCAATCAGAATGACATATTCGTCTATTGTGCGAGCAATCAGCTATCCGCCGATTTGGCTGAAAGCTTTGGACCGTTCTGCGTTGAGATACCGGACCCCGACGTTCTCGTGCGCCGCTTGAAGATGCGAGCACAGCGCGGTTCGCAGCTCGACTACGAACAAATCGTATCCGGCAAAGTTGATTATCGGGAACATAGCCGCAAGCCGGGAGCAGACTGGGCGCTTCCCGAACGGCTGGTGCTCATCAAGCCAGAGAGCTTTCTTTGGCAGGACGAGTTTCGCATTGCGGTCGGCAAGCGGGGCACCATGAATGTCGAGAACGTAGGTCTGACAATCCACACCGGGCCAACGGCGCCCGTCTTCGAGCCGGTGCCGGCGCCAATTTTCTTGAGGATCGGTAAGCTGGCTGACGAAGTGATCCTGCACCGCTTCTCGGCCAGCGATAACCACATGCGGCTGACCTGAACGACGGTAGCGCGTTAGCGGTTAGCCTTGCCCCTGCAGGTGATACCGGAACCTTGTGCTGGGGCCCTGATATACGAAAAAGTACACGGCTTTGACTAACGCACTAACGTAGTAGGTATTCTATAGAGATTCCCACGGTTTTTCGCAGTTTTTCCGCGTTAGCCTCGGCTCGGGTAATGCGGGCTATTTGTTGCGGGAACGTGGTCATTCAAGCCAGGCAGAGCACACGATATGCCTGTCCATGGAAGTTGAATTGTTCGACCAGCCTGTCGCCCTTCACTTCCATGAGTGCGCCGTTCGTCATGGCGGTCTTTACGGCCCGGTTCAGCGCCTCGGTATGCCCCAATTTGAATTTCTCGAATGCGGCGAGACGTTGCGTCCGTTGTTGAAGGTATTTGCGAGGAACGATGCCAGACTCTTGCATCTGCTGCCCGTGCTTCAACCATGAAGGCAGCCTGTCGGCGGGTATGATTAGGAACTCACGGCACAGCTCCAACACTTTCTGCTCGCGTCCGCCATCGGTGCCCTCGCCAACCTCGCCCGCCCGAATACGGCTCTCGAACGCTGCGACGCCGTGCCTGACCAGCGCTATCGCCCACGCTGCTTGTTCGTCGGTCACATGCGGAGCGAACGGATTGTCCCCCACGGCGAGTAAGCCTGATACCCTGAGCGCCTTGAGATGTGCGCGGTTCCAAAGCTGGCGCATTCCCTCGTCATCGCCCGCCGCATCAATATTGCGATCACACTCGGTCGAAAAGCGGTCCAACAGAGCCTGCGCGCTATTTGCGACGGCAACGGGCGTGAACTGACTTCGCGCGCGGAGTAAAATCGCTTGTCGGAAGATGAGATTGAAGTGCGCGATCAACTCCGGCCAGGGAGCTTGCAAGCGGCTGCGGTTCTCCGCAGGCCGGTCGCCGGTATATTCGATGACGCAGAAGCGAGACAGAAGCCCATCCTCCATCATGGATTGGGTCAAGCTGTCGTAGAACTTTCTCGGAGTCGTTTCGCCGACGAGGCTGTATGCTGCCCCTGCAACCGAGGCGACATTGCTCTCCTGATTGCTGTAGCTGATACCGCCCGCGATAGCTCCCGGACCTGACTTGGCGTACAGGTCTGTCAGCGCCTTCCGATATCCGCGCATCGGGCTGCCGCCCTTATCCTCTGCCATCTCCAAGAACTTGTGCCCGATCTCGCCCGCGACATTCACGAAGGATGGATTCTGGGAAATGGCTTTGATGAGAGCTGGCCCGGACGCAAAGTCCGAGAAATCAACAGCAGTTGCCACTTCGGGGCACTCAACCGCTGCGGCATTGATGACCTTCGCGATACCACTGTGCATCGCCTCTTTGCCAATTCCGGACCGGGCGACAAGCACGGCATAAATGTTCAATCCGGTTCCAGAGATGGACCAGTCGCGCCCTGCGATACCTGCCATGAGACCGAGCGCTCCGACGATTGCAACCTCGAAGACGGGGCGAGGTGCTTGCAGAAATATAAAGTGCGTTAGCGCCCCGACGAACCCCGGCGGCGGTGGTAGGGAGCCTGGAGCGGGCGGTGTTGGACCGTCGGCACCGCGCGATTCCTCAAGCTGGCTGGCAAATTCCGCCCGCCTTTCCGCTTGAGCCTGTTGTTGGGTCTGCGTGGCTTGCGCGAGCAAACCGGAAGCATCGATGCCCAGATCAGCCATGGCGCGTCCCTCGGCGTATAGCGTCAATTTGGGATAGCGCGGTCGCATCCGAGCGAGATTTCGAGTCGCACGATTTTTGCGAACCGAAGTTTGATGGCGAAGGTACAGAGACCCGCGAAATTCTGCCGCTCACTTCGGTTCTCCGCCGACCGTACGGATGCCTGCCGTGAATGCACTCGTGCTTGGGAAAGACCGCTCAGCGAGCCACTCGACCACCCGAGATCGGAAATAGCGTACTGGCGCTTGGGGCGTGTCGCCGAGTTTTAAGAACTCGGGTCCTTTGCCCTTGTGTCGCCAGATTTCGAGTGTGTTGGGCTTTATGCCGAGCAGCGCCGCGGTCTGCTCAGTATCGAGCAAGTCGTTAGGGTCATTCATGTGCATGTGACTCCCGCAGTCTGGAGCCGCGGAGAACCCACTGAGCGGCGGAAGGCGGGGTGTCTGGCCGGGCGCGTGCCACAGCCTGTTGCTACATAACTTTACGTTGCTCGCCGTAAATCACGCAAGCACAAAACGCAGGGGAATCAACCTGCGGGTGTCACATGTCTAGCTTGGTCTGCTTCGGAGCTGGAATGTGCTCCTCAACACGCTCAATGACGTATTCCGTGCGCAATCCGTTGGGAGATAGCCATTGGTCCATGCGGACCGAGCAAACGAGATAATCGTCCTTTGCAAACGAAACGTCTGATGCCTCGACTTTCCGCCAAAACTCCTCGTCCTCAATTTCAGCCTGAATAGTCTGCGCACCATTGGAAAGTCGCCATTTGCGCCCCCGGTCGAAAAACAGCCGCTTAATCTGATAGGTGGCACGGAACGTGTCGGATGAACTTGGCTCGGCACCGGCACTGGCGGTGAATGACGGCGCTTCGGTGGCAGTGATGCGCTCGATCGGCGCACCGACGCGCTCCTCAAAACGTACTTCGTCAACGCCGTCCTCACGTAACGGCTCAGTAAATTTTTCAAGCGGTTGTCGGATCGACGCGTCGTCCGCCATGCGGGCGACGGTCGGGTCCACCTGAAGCTCGTCTCCATCGTCGGTTACGAGGGTCGTATTGCCGTCCTGCAAGACGACTTGGCGTGCTACTCGTCGTCCGCGCAGCCATCGGACTACTTGGATGACGCCCTTGCCCCCGTAAACGGCAACGTCCTTCGCATTGATGCCGACGATGCCGAGCAACGCCAGAGTGCCCGCTCCCCTTGGCGTCATCGCCCACGCTATTGCGGTGTCCGCTAGGCCCTCGGCCCAATGGACCGCTATACCCACGTCGAAGCTGCCGCGCTTCACGTCCGATTTGACGCGAACTTTGACGCGGCCCGGCTCGCCAGTCCGGATGGCGTCCGCACTCTCAATGAGCTTGCCGAGCGCGAGCAGCGAGGTCGCAAGCTGCGACACGTCCATCTCGCCGTCTTCGACGGCCGGACCATCATAAACGACACGGAAGTGCTCGCCGGCCATGAGCGGTGAGTAACGGTGCCCCGGATGCCTGTCTATTGGCGGCTGCCCGGCCAGTGGGGCGCGATCAGCGCCCCGCCGCCGCACGGGCGGCGGCGTACCCATGCCGGGGCTGTAACCGCCCCGTATCGCCGCTACGCGCGCAACTGCACTACGTTTGCGCCCCTGACCCGTGCCTCTGCCACTCTTGCTTCCGATTGAATGTGGTCACCAATGGCCTGCACCTCCGCGTGGAAGTCGCGAAGGTCAGAGGTCGAGAGATAGTGGCGCGCCGTGATCCCTTGGGGAACATGGTTCGTCAAAAGCTCAAGCTTAGCGAGATCCAGACGACACGCCTTCACTCCGATGATGACGAACGTGCGTCGTAAGTCATGGGCGGACAGACGTCCCATGCCGATTTCTTTGCTTAGCTGCTCAAGCGGCGCCCGGGCGTCGGTGATGTGGCCGGTCTTGCTGCGCGAGGCGAAGATGTGGGGATTGTCTTTCACCGGGTTGCGCGACTTGAGAACGGCGACGGCCTGCGACGACAGCGGGAGCCAGACGGGATTGCGGTTCTTAGGGTCGGGAATGTGCCACCAGCAATCGGTCGGGTCGTCGTCGTTGATGTGGACGCGATCCCACGTGAGAGCCGCACCTTCGTTGCGGCGCGCCCCGGTGAGCAGGAGGAACATGACGAGGTCAATGCCGGCAAGCGCGTCCCGGTTCTTCGGGGCCGCGCGGGCCTCGGTAAGCAGGTTCCAAAACTTGCCAATGCTCCGCCGGTCGATGTGTCGCGTGCGCGGCGGTGACGGGCGAAGGTCCTTCTTCAGAATCGCGACGGGGTTGTGGTCAATGAGCGGCTTGCCGTCGAGCTGCTTGTACTCATTGATCGCGAAGTTGATGAGCGTGCGAAGTGTGACCATCGCAATCGCTGCCTGTGTCGGGGCTGGTCCGTTCCCGCGAAGCCCTTTTGTAGCTAGCTCCTCGTAGCGCTTGCGGCAGTCGGCAGGAGTGATGGACGCAATCGGCTTGCTCTCCCAAGCCTCGAAGACCTTGGATACGTGCCGCTCCATCTCCATCTTCGTACTCTCCTTGAGCATACCGGGACGGGCGAAATAGGCGTCGGCGACCTGCCGGAGCGTCACCTTCGCCGCCTCGTCCTGCCGCTTCACATCGCGCGGATCGATGCCAAGGCGCATGGAACGCAGGTGCTCACGCGCAACATCTCGCGCTTGGTCGGGCGAGAATACCCCATAGCTGCCAATGGTGAGCCGGGCTTCTTTGCCCGACCCGTTAACCCGCCCCTGTACGATAAAACTGAGCTTGCCACCTGTGGCCACCCGAAGCCCAAATCCCTTTAGCTCGGTGTCCCAATGAAGCTCGTCCTTCGGGCCGGGTCTGACCCTATCGACATATCCCTTTGTGAGCTTTGCTCGGTTCGTCATCTGACCCTCCTCGTAAGCAGATTGTAAGCAGCGCGCATAAAGTTGCGGCAATCTGCGTACGGCTATTTCGGAGAGCCAAGCAACTGATTTCGCTTGCTTATTAAGGTACTCCAAGTTGCGTAAAGCTACGCCAAATCGGATTGCCCTAAACTACGAATCTGGGGGTCAGAGGTTCGAATCCTTTCGGGCGCGCCATTTCCTGGAAACTGGGCGCCCGGCTCGAACTCGATCCGGTAGAGGAAGAAGAGCGGGAGGCTGGTCTTAAGCGA
>Ga0070660_100002520_pt1 | contig 12550 bp, 8 predicted proteins | sample KBSC33metaG_FD_64670 | JGI IMG/M metagenome (GOLD analysis project Ga0070660, IMG submission 64670) | Corn rhizosphere microbial communities from Kellogg Biological Station, Michigan, USA - KBS C3-3 metaG | ecosystem: Host-associated > Plants > Roots > Rhizosphere > Soil ... | reverse complement strand
CAAGCAATTACAAATGGTGGATCATGGTAAAAGCAGCTATGTGCTTGCTTTTGGCAATTGGGGTACCGCTAAATTTCAGGATGAAAATTATCAGTTTCATTTTACTCATCCTTTAGGAACTCCATACATTGAAAACATAGTTATCCTTATTTACGGCGCACCTGACAAGGTGCAGGAGGTTTTGCACAACACTGATTGGAAAAAAATAAATGAAGGATTGACTCCATGATGTAGCAACTAAATCCTTTTTAAAATAAAAAAAATTACAGTCTTTTCATGAAAACAGTGCCGATAAATGGAATAACGTAATTCTTTTGCTCCTCGGAAATTTTCAAACAAAACCAAACAGCTTGCACGTTTATGAAGCAGGTTTTAATCTAAACGGCCAGGGCGACGAACATACACCCAAAAAAATAAAGAGCGATAAGGTGCAAAATATTTCCATCAACATTTATGGCAATAAAGAAAATATTGAAAAAATAGCAAAGCTGATTGATGTGGAGAAACTGAATAGTGCCATGGTTAAATAGATATTAAACAATAAACCATTTGTTTGATGCTGTGTTTGGAAAAATTTATAGAAATTTGTGCAGACGATACATTTTTAATTCATCATTTAATAATTCAGCTATGAAACATTTTTTTACTTTACTCTTTTTTATTTTACTTGCAGGACTCATCCGGGTGACTGCACAGCCCATCCTTACAGCCGCCAACAGCCAGCCACAGGTGGGACAAATTATAGGCAGCCAATATGCTTATACGGCCGGCGTGGCTATCGGCACTACGGGAGCCAACCAGGTATGGGATTACAGTGCGCTTAAAGACAGTGCGGCTACCTCAGCTACCCAGTTCGTGAGCCCAGCCAGCACTCCTTATGCTGCAGCATTTCCTGGCGCCAATCTCGCAGCGAAAGTCGTCGATACGGGTACAACGGTTTACCTTTATTATAATTCGACTTCAAGCGCACTGTCCGTAGTAGGGACCCAATTAGACACTCTTTCCGGTATATACAATCAACCGATAAGCCTGCAAAACTATCCCTTTACCTATCCCGGCACTTTCCATGATAGCTCAACTCTATTTAGCAGCATTTCGGGAATTCCGTCTGCCAAGATATTGCAATCAGACACAACGACAGCAACCGGTTATGGCACCTTAAAACTCCCGGGTGGCCAGACTTACAACAACGTACTACAACTAAAAAGAAGCGTAACTTTAAAGGCAGCTTTCTTTTCGATCACCGCTATCTCCATTTCGTACCAGACTCCTGGATACCCTGGTCCGCTGTTGAGTTATTCGTTAAGTACTGATGGAACCTCTATAACAGATATCACTTATGGAACCAGCGTTGTGTTACCATTACGATTTATTTCGTTTACCGCTGTCTCCAATAAACAGGGCGTTGCGCTAAACTGGAAAACCGGTGATGAGCTAAATACAGGGCACTTCAATGTGCAACACAGCACAGACGGCAGTAATTTTACAAACATTGGCGAAGTGGCTGCAGGTGGCGCCGGTGCTCATGACTATAACTTTACAGACGTCAATCCATCACAGGGCGATAACTACTATCGTATACAGGAAGTGGACATAGACGGGCAATTTACTTATTCATCCGTAGCGCGTGTCAACTTCAGTAATCTTGCGGCAAATGAATTTTACCTGATTAATAATCCGGTTCAAAATATTCTTCGTGTACATATAGGTGTTAATTCATCAAACGCAACGCTGGCTGTATTTGACATGACAGGCAAATTGGTATTGCGCACGCCTGTAACTGCGGACGAAATACAACAAATTGATGCTTCCGCTCTGACACCGGGCATGTACACTATTCAATACATAAGCGCGACAAAGAAAGTAAGCAAAAAATTTGTGAAGCAATAAGAAACTAAGTTACAAAGGAATCTACAGAAGATTAACGCAGGGCTGTTTATCGGGCAATGCCGGATAATTAGCCCTGCGTTACTTTGATGCCTAAGGATTGCTATAATGCATCACGGGAAATAATTTCCGGAGTTTTAATAATGCACCAGGTTTTCGTACGTTCGTTTTAATAGGTATTTTCTAAATGGATGCAGGCAGGCTTGCGGTTTAGAGAAATATTAAAAAGGGAAAAAATAGTTGACAGTAAATCAACTTTTTTTGCATATTCTTAATTTCTTTCTCCCATGGGAATTTTTTAAAAAAGTTTAAACCCTCTTGAAACTTGTAAGAAATATTTTATTCTCCTACATGTTTAAGATCCATTTTTCGTTTTGATTTTTTTACAAAGAGAATTACAAATGGAACGCAAACCAAAAACATAACACCTATCCACAAAAATACATCCATATAGGAAAGTACAGTTGACTGTATATTTACCATGCCATCTAATAATTTGTCTGCGGATTTCGTTGCCATATCCATTGTTGAACCTTTTGAGTAGAAATCGCCTGCAATTATTTTTACACGTTCCTGTACCGCCGGATCGGTAACAGAAAGATGTGTCAGCAAGTCGTTGCGATGTGTCTGGACATCGCTGGTGAGATAGGTGGAGATAATAGCAACTCCAAAGGAACCTCCCAGTTGCCTTAACATGCCTGACAACGCAGCGCCCTGGCCGATTTCTTTTCCTTTCAAAGTAGAAAGAGCCATAGTAGTAATAGGAATGGAAAGAAGGCCAAGCCCTACCCCACGGATGACAAGTATCCAGAAAAATGCTTCGCTTGGCGTATTCGGTGTAAGTACTTTATAGGCCATCATACTGTAGATAAAAAATATGATCATCCCCGACGTAATGAGGATACGAAATGATACTCCCCGCTCCATCATCTTACCTACAAAGGGCATCATGATTGCAGTAAAAATCGTACTTGGAATCATAAGCCAACCCGCCTGCAGCGCCGTCCATCCCATGATGGTTTGTGTATAAAGAGGAATAATAAAAGTAGAGCCAAATAAGCCAAAGCCTAATACAAAAGAAAAAATACTGCCAAGAGATAGATTCCTGTCTTTTAAAACCCTCAGTTCTACTATGGGATATTTATATACAAGCTGTCGCCAGATAAAAAAATAGAATCCGAAAAAACAAACTACGGAAAGAGACGTAATTAATGAACTGTTGAACCAATCATCTTCCTGGCCTTTCTCAAGAATAAATTGCAAAGAGCCTATTGCGATAATTAATAAGGCAATCCCTAACCAGTCCACATACCTGGCTTTTACTTTTTCAGCAAATTTGGGACTTTTCACATATTGAAGCGTAAGCAAAGTGGCAATAACTCCAACAGGAATATTGATGTAAAATATATAAGGCCACGAATAATTATCCACGATATAACCTCCAAGTGGCGGCCCAAGCGTAGGCCCTACAATAACGCCCAATACGTAAATGGTTTGCGCCATTGCTCTTTTTTCAATCGGGTAACTTTCCGTAATAATCGTTTGTGCCGTTACCAGTAAAGCGCCCCCTCCTATTCCCTGGATAAACCTGAAAATAATTAATTCTTCTATGCTGGTTGCGTTGCCACAGGCCCATGATGTAAAAGTGAATATGATAATGGAAACTGCGAAATAATTTCGCCGGCCAAATTGCTGGCTTAGCCAGCTTGTCATCGGCATTACAATTACGTTGGCTATTGCATAAGCGGTAATAACCCAGGTAATCTCAGTTAGCGAAGCTCCAAGGCTTCCCTGCATGGTAGGCAATGCGATGTTCACAATGGTGGTATCTATTATCTGGAGAAGCGCACAAACTACTGCCGTAACGGTAATGATTACACGCTTTGATCCATATACCACCAAAGATTCTTCATCCATATCGATATCAATTATAATTTATATTGTCAATAATGAAAATCATTCGTGCCCGATGTTATTAACCATCCGCTGAACTACCTCTGAACATTTTCTGATCTCTTTCATGTCAATATTGCCGCCAGCCATAGAATACAATTCTTCCAACCAGGGCTCTATCTCCTTTCCAAGCTTTTTGCCAGGCGCGGTCAGAAAGATGAGTTTGCTTCTTCTATCATCCGGATCTTCCACTCTTTTTACCAAATTTCGTTTCGCAAGGTTATTTATCAGGCCGGTAAGGCTGGCTTTGTCTTTTAATGTTCTGTCTGCCAGTTCCTGCTGTCTAATACCATCGGTTTTCCATAAGCACGCCATTACTTGCTGCATTTCGTATGTGACATCAATATTGTTTTCCCTGAACTTCTTTTGAAGGAACTGCCTGAGCTGGTCTCTTAATTCGAAAGTAAGATGTGCAAACTTCCTGGCTTCCTGTGCTTTCTGCGTTAATGTTGCCATAAGGTGAACTGTAGCATTGTTCAATATGATAAAACAGGAATCCTCATTCCCCGGCTGCAAAGTTACATAACGGTTAGTTAAGTATTTAACTAATTTTACTCAAAGTCATAGAAAATAAAAATAGAAATCTTTCTCTTTTCTTTATTTACCCAATCGCTAAACTCCATGCCATCCTCAATATCTTGCAGGTAATTTCGAAAGGTTTTTTTTTAACTTTGATAAAAAGAATTCCTTTACCGGATTTAACTACAGGCATGACAAACATAAATGATAAACCATTTTTCTCTCCGCAACTTTTTTTCAATAACGGCGTTAAGGATATTTCATTTTATGCAAAAGCATTCGGCGCCATAGAGAATCTTTGCTTCAGGAATGATGATGGCAGCATTCATGTTGCCGAACTTTCTATTAATGGAACTATATTTCATTTGCATGAAGTAACCAAACCGTATTTCTTCTCTCCGGAAAAATATAATGGAACTACTGTTATTATCGGTTTGTTCGTTTCTGATGTAGATGCTGTAATGAAGACTGCAATTGAGGCTGGAGCAATTGAAGTAAGCCCGGCAAAAGATTATGAATATGGTTATCGCCAGGGAGAAATAAAAGATCCGTTCGGGCATCTCTGGTTAATACAGAAAAAGATTTGATACTCCGCCCATAAATCAATCTTCTTTTGATTTAATCTTTCTTCCTATCACCATCAATCCTGTTAATGCAATTCATCATTGCCCGGAAAACATGGTAAGTACCTTTCCATATTTGCGCTTTTAGCGCAGTCTTGCGTTGCGGTTCATTATCCAGGCCTTCTTCATACCAATCGCCATGCTGATGATCAATTAAATAAGTTTGAACATATTGCCATTCTTTAAAAAACTTTTGCAGATAATGCATGGTGTCACGGGGATACATATACGAAAACATCAGCAACGTGTTTAACGCTTCTGCCTGCGCCCACCAGTTTTTGCTTTTGTCGGTAATGGTTAAGCCCGGTTTGTTTTTAAAATAATAACCTTCATCATAAAAGCCTCCGAGCGAATCATCCCAGCCATTTCGCAAAGCCTGGTCCACCATTTTTTTTCCAATCGCTAATGTTTTTGCGTCATGCATATTGCCTAAAGTCTCGGTTGCTTCTTTCATTAGATAGGCCGTTTCTACATCATGCCCGAAAGAAACATGATCTATGTAATGATTTTTTTTGATAACCGCATCAGGAGAATCGCGATAAGAAATGGGCTTCCAGTCGTAGGTAAAATATAATTGCAGGTAACCTTTTGGTGTAACTATTTTATCACGAATTAAATAAAGCATTTCCTGTAGCCTTTCTTTCACTAATGGGTTTTTCCACACTTTATATAATTCCGTCAGCGCTTCTAAAATATGTATGGAACTGTTTTGATCTTTATAGCCAATATCCGAAGTACTTTTTATATCGGCTGTTCTTATTACATGTGCTCCATCTCTTTTCAAATGTTGGTAATAGCCTTTGTAGATTGGATCGTGGCTGTATTTCTCCAACCATATAAATGCCTTTTTTGCAAGATTCAATGCTCCTGTATCGCCTGAACATTCATAATAAGCACACAAGCCATAAATCGCGAAGGCATTGCCATAAGCTTCTTTGATAATGCTCTTTGGCGTGCCGTCTCTTGAAACCAAATTATAAAAGCCGCCATATTGTTTATCCCACATTTTATCACGCAGGAAATAAAAACCATGACGCGACATTGGTATGTAGGACGTATCATGATAAAACATTGCTGCCTTCGCAGTTGACCAGGTATGGCGCGCTTGCGTAACAATCATTTTATCCTGCTCGCCCACAGGTTTAAAGTCGTAAGAAAATGTACTTAAATAACCGCCATATAAAGTGTCAATATTCCGCGGATAATATTCATCCAGCAAACCTTGTTTGGCAGCGTAGCGCATCTGTGATTCGATAGTATCAAGATTGGTGGATTGAGCAAATGATGATACTGAAATAAATAATGCTACGATAAATAATTTTAATTTCATAGAAGTGCTAAAATATTTTATTAATAAAAAGTTATCCCTAAAATCCTGCCAGTAAACGAATAAATTTTACCGATTTTTATTTCGGTATGTCAAACCTTAGTATAGACTATAATTGCGTATTTATTTTATTTACCTTATTAAAATTATCATTAAGAAATAAGCCAATAAGGTTGGTCTTTTTATTCTTCAATTACTACTAAGGTTTTAAAACAATACAGAAATCTTTTTTCTTATACAAAAATTCAGGCATGAATGTAAATAGTAGTCATGCAAATCACAGTTCAGACAAAATCTTATTTGCCGCCAGCACCAAAAATAAATAATCTGTAGTACCGCCGCCTAACACATACTCTCCCTGTTGCCATAAATAAGGGAACGCCAGCAACTCAGGAAAATCAGGACGAATCAATGCGGTACCTGAAGCAATGCCACCGGGAATGTAATACCAATCTGCACGATTAAAACCATACGCCGGAATCATAGAATGAGCGCCAACTCCGGACGCAAAAGATGCCGTATTAGAGCCGGGATGACAACCTAAAATAAAATTCAAAGCAGCGAGCATATAATCATCAGTAACTATTTTTGGAAAGGCTGCATGTAAAAAATATTGCTTGTAGCCAAAATGCTGAATGTCCCAACCCGCGCCCCAGATATTGGGTTTGTAAGGAACCTGGTACGGCGTTTCTTTTGCCTGCAATTGAATGGTATCAAATAAAACTTTCACCGCACCTGTAATAGTTTTGGTAAAAGCAGCATCATTAATCATTGGCAATACGCGACCAACTACCCAGCCATAATTATTAATTTGTTTTGCAATAATATCTTTATTCGCCACTAAAAAATCAGCATATTTTTTATCTTTTGTAGTGATGTATAATTCTGTTGCGAGGCCAATGCGCTGGCCAGGATATTTTTCTTTTGTATTACTCCAAACTTGTTCTGCGATGTTTAAACAATCATTGGCAAGTGTGTCATTAAAGCCCTTCATTACTCGATTCGCAGCAGCCAAAGCGGCGGCGACTTCCAAACTTCTCCCGGGATTATCTTCTGTAAACACCCAACGGTCATCAGGAGAATTGGGCAAGCCAACAGCAGGCGTATCTACGGTTGATTTTACATCATTGTAAAATTTATTGTCTGTTATATTCGCAGGATCGCCCAACGTCGTGTATTGGCGCATGGTAGGCTCTATAATGCCCCGGTAAAATCTGCCCATACTTTGATACCCGCCAACAATAGATAACAAACCATGTTCAATTTGCTGTAACACATCAGGTTTCCCGTCGGGTTCCTGTATTTCTACCACGTGTGTATGTTGGTTGATGCTGGTATTATCATATTTCAGATCAAACGTTTCATAAGCTAACGTTAATCCATACACGGTTTCTGCCTGCGATTCTACGCGTAGATCAAAATCGCCTGCATCATGCCACCCGCCTACATTTAAACCGGGAACTGTTTCTCCGGATTTATATTTTGTTAGTGTGGAAGGCCCCTGGATGTAGCCATCAAAATGATTGGAATCTATTGGCGCCATACGCGCATCATCCGTATGGCAGAAGCCATGCCATACTTTATATTTATCATTCACACGCATGTGGCACATTTGCGCCGGTAAAAAATATTCAAGTGTTGGTTGCCACACATTTTCGGCATACACACTATCACTGATTTGGAAAACATTGGTGGTGTCATTACCATATTTCACCACATACATACCAGGTCTTTTAATCTTTGAAAAATCAAACTGCAGATAATGATAACGCAAAAAATTTCCCCAGTCTTTTGGTGTTGATTGCAACACATTTTCAAAGCCGCCATTTTCGTTGATGCGCAACAACGATGCGTTTAATTTTCTTTTATCTTTTGCATCTAATTCAATCACCGCTATTTTTTGTTGCGCAGGATGATAGCCCACTTGTGACACCTGCACCACAGGTTTTGACATCCATCCGTCAATAGCATGAGGCGTAACTAACCATTCAACAGCGCCTTTTACTTTTCTTTTTTGAAGAAGAGAACGCACCACAAACCAGCCATTATTATACTTGCCCCTTCCATCTAATAGTTGCAAACCATTTCCGTTCATGTTTTCAATGATCATTCTTTGTTTATCGCTTTCAGGCGCAACGGTTAATTTGTTGCCTGTTGCCATGGGCATTACCTGCGTTTCACCTTCATCATCTATATAATTTTGTTCATTGGCTTGTCGTGGAAAAATACCAAACTGTTTATCCATGTAGTAAGATTTGCCAAAAAGAATGGAAGGCAATAATTCAAAATTGAAACCTACTTTGCCAATCCAGTCATCGGGCAACGCGCTATCCAAATCAACAATTATTTTAAAACTTTTTCCGGCAGGCACTACATGAATAGTGTAACCGAATTTTAAATCAGGATAGATGACAGGATTAAAACCTTTTCGGTCAATGGCTTCATTCGGATAGGCCATGTGTACGCTGATGGTGCCGGTTTTTTTATCGACCACGCGCGTCCCAACTTTTGGTATCGGCTGCCATTGTCCGGGTGTCGGGTTTAAACGGATATCGCCATTGGTGGCCACGCGTTCACCATTTTGTATGACGCCAACACCGCCCTGGTGGCCTTCCGGATAAAAATCCCACGCGAGCATTACATTCACGCCCTGGTATTCGAGGTACTCTTTATCATTCAGGTGCATTTGTTGTTTCGATGTTTGCGCCAACAATTGTGTGCTGATAAAAAGAAGAGAGAGAAGAATGCAATTTTTCATTATTTGTTGCTTTGCTGTTGAGAAAGGTTGAGAGTTGTAAATCAATTTGGATGACGATGACTTTCGTCTTTAGATAATTTTTACCCGGTTAAATATATATCAAAGAAAATTATAAACCAGTTTATGATAAAATATGGGGAAGAATAGATAATTTTTTTGTGTTTACTCTTATAAAAAGTGTGTGGCGGTAAAAAGAATAAAGAGCAGAATGAGTTTTTTCATTATTTGTTGCTTTGCTGTTGAGGAAAGTAGAAGGGATGTAAACTAATTATTTTTTTGCGGAAGATGAAGAGGTTTGCTTTTAAAATATTTTGAACAGGCCTTTTCGACTGGACTATAGTACTAATAGATTATGGTCTTATTATTATTTGATAATTATGGTAATGATTCAAAACTTACCATTTATTATTCTAATTTTTTCCGCTACATGTAATATGGAAAAATGGTCAGGATACGGCGGTGATAAGGTGAGGATAAATCAAAAGATAACAATATCAAAATTGTATTGACGCGACAACAACCTGTCTGCCAACAAAGGCAGGTACTAAAAACGCAATAGAACATTGATGGCAATCAATGGCGATTTTTTTTGGAAGATGTTGTGGGTTTCGAGTAATATTGTGTAGGCAGCAATGCCATGACAACCCTCACCACTCAACAAAACAAATGAAAACAAAACAATGTTACCATAACATTTTAGTGTATGTCCTGACTTCAATAGTAGCTACAATACTTTTTCAATCTTGCACAGATAATGACTCTTTGTATAAGGAGGGCAAGAGCTTTTATGATAACAAACAATATTTACAGGCATTTGCACTATACCAAAAAGCTGCAAATGGCGGCAACAACTCCGCCATGAATGATATTGGATGGATGTATGAAAAAGGAGAAGGAGTGAATGTAGATTTTAATAAAGCTATGGAATGGTACCAAAAAGCAGTAAAAGGAGGTAGTAATGCAGCTATGACAAATATCGGATGGATGTATGATAAAGCAGAAGGTGTAACTGAAGATAATGTAAAGGCTGTAGAATGGTACAGAAAAGGAATTGAGGCAGGAAATGTAGATGCAATCTATGATTTAGCCTGGATGTATGAAAACGGCGAAGGAGTAGATACAGATTACTTAAAAGCGATGGAATATTATCAACAGGCTGCAAAGGCGGGGAATGCAGAAGCGATGACTAATATTGGATGGATGTATGAAAAAGGCAAAGGGATAAATGTTAACTATTCAAAGGCAATGGAATGGTATAACAAATCTTCCCTGCAAGGCATTTCTGATGCTACATTTAATATTGGATATATGTACGAAAACGGAGAAGGTGTTAGTGTAGATTATCAAAAGGCAATGCAGCTATATCAACAAGCATCCAAAAATGGCAATGCCCGAGCTATGAATAATATTGGTTGGCTGTATCATAAAGGTCTGGGAGTAGAGAAAGATAACAACATAGCTATCGAATGGTACAAAAAGTCAGCAAACGCTGGTTATGACAATGCGTTTTATAATATGGGATGGATGTATCAGCACGGTGAAGGTGTAGCTGTAGATTATTCAAAAGCTATGGAATGGTATCAAAAAGCGGCTGCTACGCAAAACATTCAAGCGCTAAATAATATTGGGTGGATGTATGAAAAAGGAGAAGGAATAGATATTGACTATCAAAAAGCAAAGGAATGGTATGCAAAAGCAGCATCTCTTGGTAGCGCAGACGCAATGAATAACTTAGGATGGATGTATCAAAATGGAGAAGGAGTCAAAGTCGATTTTCAAATGGCTATGAATTGGTACCAAAAGGCATCTGATGCAGGGAGTGTCAATGGAATGAATAATGTAGCGTTAATGTTTGAACAAGGTAAGGGAACAAAAAAGGATACGAAAAAGGCAACTGAATGGTACAAAAAAGCCAATGAAAGTAAAAGCCAACAAGAGTAAATTTTATGACTTTTGAAGCACCGATTATAGTTCGTAACAGGACCCAAATGCTTTACAAACTTAGGCTCTGTCCGGTGTTCCTAAATTGAACGCCGCCGTTTGGTCTCCTGACCAACCTTTGAAGTCAGTTTTTCAATTCCATCAAAATAATAATCCCCCTAATTTCTTCCTTTACTGTATTTTTAATCTCAGGCAGAGTCCCGCTGAACTATAAACAAAATGAAAATATTCGCAGAAACCGGAAGACTGATTTTTTAGGATACGGCAGTGATAAGGTGAGGATAAATCAAAAGGTAGCAATATTAAAATTGTATTGACGCGACAACAACCTGTCTGCAGAGAAAGGCAGGCACTAAAAACAAGATAGAACATTAAGGATAATCAATGATGATTTTTTTTGAAAGATGTTGTGGGATTCGTGTAATATTGTGTTAGCGGCAACTTTTAATTGACACTTCACAAGATGACACTTGATGTAACAAAAACCAATCTGAAAGAAATTTTGTATTTACGAAATTTATTTTTGCAAGAGAACAATTTTCAAATCAGGTATAATGCTTGCCATGAACGTGGTTGGACAGACAGCTACATTGTGATGTATAATAAAGAGAAAATCGGCTATGGCTCTATAAAAGGAAATGAAAATCTTAGCGACAGAGATACAGTTTTCGAATTTTATGTTACTCCCTCTTTTAGAAAGTTATCTTCAGCCGCTTTTTTGAAATTATTGCATTCTTCAAAGGCAAGTTTCATAGAATGCCAAAGCAATGACTTTTTATTGACCTCGTTATTATATGAATATGGACAAAACATAAGTTCAAACGTGATTTTATTTGAAGACAGTATAACTTCTGACATTAAGATGGATAAAATTGTATTTAGAAAACGTAATGAAACCGATGTTGTTTTTGAACACAAAGCAGAACCAGTTGGAGATTATGTTTTAGAGCTAAACAAAGAGGTAGTAGCAACTGGAGGATTTTTACTTCATTATAACATGCCGTTTGCAGATTTATATATGGAAGTTAAAGAAGATTGTCGCCGAAAAGGATTAGGAAGTTTTCTCATTCAGGAGCTAAAAAAACAATGCTATCTCACTGGTAGAGTCCCGGCAGCTCGTACCGGTATGGAAAATGTTCCTTCGAAAGCAACGCTAATAAAAGCTGGTTTAAAAATAGCCGGTTTTATGCTTTTGGGGCAGGTTAAGCCAAATAAAGAATAACAAAATTGTGTGAGAGAAAAACAGCCGCTAACATTAGGTTCCTATGTACCTTAAGTCGAGGAGTTAATATGGTAGTTTCTTTTTTAATTTCTTTTGAAAGAGAAAGATTCAAAAGGATTTTTAAACCTTTCCCCTTCGCAAGAGTTTTTTTCTTATCCTAAATTTAATAATTTAACCACGGTGGTCTTCCTCCCAAAGTGAACGCCGCCGTCTGGTCTCCTGACCAGCGGCATTCAGCAAAAACTTTTTCAATTCCATCAAAATAGTAATCCTCCCAATTTCTTCCTTTACTGTATTTTTAATCTCAGGCAGAGTCCCGC
>Ga0070660_100002517_pt1 | contig 12559 bp, 13 predicted proteins | sample KBSC33metaG_FD_64670 | JGI IMG/M metagenome (GOLD analysis project Ga0070660, IMG submission 64670) | Corn rhizosphere microbial communities from Kellogg Biological Station, Michigan, USA - KBS C3-3 metaG | ecosystem: Host-associated > Plants > Roots > Rhizosphere > Soil ... | reverse complement strand
GACCCACTGCACGTCGCCCTTGCGGACCCGCGGCATCTTCGGCGCCTCGGCGAATGGGGTGGTCTCACGATGCAACGGCTTCAACAGCGTGAGGAGGCGGCTGATCTCAGCGTCGTCGAAGCCGGTGCCGACGTTCCCGACGTATCGCAGGCCGCCGCCCTCGTTCACCGCCAGCACGAGCGCGCCGAACGTCCCGGCGCGGCGGCCGGTCCCGCGCGTGAAGCCGGCGACGACGAACTCGTCGGTGTTCTCCGTCTTCAGCTTCAGCCAGTCGCGTGTGCGGCGGCCCGACTTGTAGGTCGAGTCGACGCGCTTCGCGACGATGCCTTCGAGGTTCTGCGCGCGGGCGACCTCGAACAGCGCATCGCCGTCGTCGAACCCCTCGGAGACGGCGACCGAACCCGTGCGAAGATCGATCAGCTTCTGCAGCTGCTCCTTCCGCTCTCGCAGCGGCAGGTCGACGAGCGGCTTGCCGTCGAGCTCGAGCAGGTCGAACGCGTAGTAGACGAGCTGACCCGATCCTTGCTGCAGCTCGGAGAAGCTCGTGCGCCCCGTGGTGTCGATCCGCGCGACCTCGCCGTCGACGACCGCGTTCGGGCTGCGCACCGCCTTGACGAGCGCCTTGGCGACGTCGGCGAAGCGACCCGTCAGATCGTTGCCGTTCCGGGAGACGAGCTTGCACTCGCCGCCGCGGATGTACGCGATCGCACGGTACCCGTCGAACTTCACCTCGAAGGTCCACCCCTCCCCGTGCGGGATGTGCTCCTCCTGGGTGGCGAGCATCGGACGGTACTCCCCCTGGACGATGTCCTCCGCGGCCGCGTCGTGACCCTTGATCAGGAGCCAGTTCTCCTCTTTCCCGTCGAGGCGGGCGGGGACGAGCGTCCAGCGGCCGTTCAGGCGGGTGCCGTCGAGCCGGACGGTCAGCTGGCCGTTCCGCTTCTCCTCGAGCAGCTCGTACGTGCCGCTGTCCCAGATCTCGACCGTGCCGGCGCCGTACTGCCCCGCCGGGATCTCGCCATGGAAGGTCGCGTACTCGAGCGGATGGTCCTCGACGTGGACGGCGAGCGACCGTGCCCCGGGCTCGAGCGGCACCCCCTTCGGCACCGCCCAGGAGGCCAGGGCGCCGTTCCGCTCGAGGCGGAAGTCGTAGTGGAGGCGGCGGGCGTCGTGGCGCTGGATGACGAAGCGAGGCAGCGAGCCTCCCTCGCCGCTCATGGCTTCGAACGGCTCCGGGGTCTTCTTGGGATCCCGCTTCTTGCGGTACTCGTCGAGGCTCATATCCACACCGATGTTTACCGACCGCGGCAGGGGAAAGACACGGCCAGAGCGTTGACTGCCTGACGGGGGGTTAGGCGCTAGAGGCCCGCATCCGTGCGGGCCTCGACGCGTTTGTAAGGAGATTGTTCTCCGTTGAAAACCCTGTGGATGATGTGGAAACCGGCTGAAATGCCTAGGCGAAGACGCCCATGCCGCGGAACTTCGCCCGGCGGCGCCGGCGGAGCTCCTCGCCCGGGGTCTCGTCGAGCTCGTCGAGGGCCTCGACGAGCGCTGCCTTCAGGAAGCGTGCAGCCGTGTCGTAGTCGGTCTGGGCCCCTCCCGGCGGCTCGGCCACGATCCCGTCGATCACGCCGAGATCCAGGCAGTGGAGGGCGTCCGGCTTGAACGCCGCGGCGGCCTTCTTGGCCTCGCCGGCGTCCCGCCACAGGATCGCCGCGCAGCCCTCGGGGGTGATCACAGAGTAGATGGCGTTCTCCTGCATCAGCACCCGGTCCGAGACGGCGATCGCGACCGCACCCCCGGAACCGCCCTCGCCGATGATGCAGGCGACGGTCGGAACGGTCAGGCGGACCATCTCGGCCTGCGAACGCGCGATCGCGCCGCCCTGTCCGTGCTGCTCGGCGGCAACACCCGGGTAGGCGCCGGGGGTGTCGACAAGCGAGATGAACGGGAACTGGAAGCGCTCGGCGATCTCCATGAGGCGCATGGCCTTGTGGTAGCCCTCGGGATACGCCATCCCGAACTGGCGGTCGAGCCGCTCCTTGACGTCGCGACCCTTCTGATGACCGACGAGCGTGATCGTGCGGCCGTCGATCTTGCCGAGCCCGGTGACGAGCGCGCCGTCGTCCGCACGGCCGCGATCGCCGTGCAGCTCGACCCAGTCGTCGACGAACCGCTCGACATAGTCGAGCGTGTACGGCCGCTCGGGATGGCGCGCGAGCTCGACCGACCGCCAGATCGCCTCGTCGCTCGTGTCCTGCTGCAGCCGCTCGAGCTGCTCCTCGAGCCGCTTCGCCTCGCCGTCGACGCGTGCACCACGGAGCAAGGGAAGTCGCGACAGGCCGGAGAGGCGCTGGCGCAGGTTCACCTCCTGGTCACGCTCGCTCATCGGAACAACCTCAAGACACGCGCAAGGTACGCGCGCTGCTGCGGTCGCGGGACGATCGCGTCGATGTGGCCGAAGCGCAGGTTCTGCTCGGCGAGCCCGAAGTCGTCGGGGAGCTTCTCGCGTGTCGTCTGCTGCACGACTCGCGGACCGGTGAACGCGATCAGCGCGCCGGGCTCCGCAATCGTCACGTCGCCCAGCGACGCGAACGACGCGAGCACGCCCGCGGTCGTCGGGTGCGACATGACGGTGATCAACGGCACACGCGCATCGTGCAGCTCCTCGACGGCCACGACCGTCTTCGGCAACTGCATCAGCGACAGGATCCCTTCCTGCATGCGCGCGCCGCCCGAGCTCGGGACCGAGACGAGCGGGATACCGCGCTCCGCCGCGGCGTCGCACGCGCGCGAGAACTTCTCGCCGACGGCGCTCCCCATCGAACCGCCCATGAACGAGAAGTCCATCACCGCGAGCGCGAACGGATGACCGTCGAGCGTCGCCTGGCCGATCACGATCGCCTCACTCTGGCCGGTGTTCAGCTCGGCCTCGGTGAGGCGTTCGGTGTACGGACGCAGGTCGAAGAAGTCGAGCGGATCCTCCGAGCGAATGTCGGCGGCCTCTTCCTGGAACGAGCCGGCGTCGGCGTACCACTCGATCCGCTTGCGCGCGCGCATCGGATAGTGGTGGCCACAGTGGGCGCAGACCCAGAGCGCGGCATCGAGCTCGTCGTCGCGGTAGTGCGACCCGCACTTCGGGCAGGTGTTGGGGTGCTTCTTCTCGGCAGGCGGCGGAGCGTCCCGGTGCTCGACCTGCACGTCGATGCGCGCGTCGGACATCGTGCAGAGCTTAGACTCCGACCGCGGGATCCCTGGTTACAGCCCGAGCGCGGCCGCGAGACGTGGCAGGAGCGATTCGTTGCGCTCAGTCCGCAGCCCGCCGGTAAACCCTGCCCCGATCGGGGTCGGCAGGCTCGCCAGGAGCCGTTCGAGCTCGTCGAACGTCGGGCCGGCGGGCTCGGGCATGAAGACGTCGAGGTGGCCCGGCCGGATCACGTCGAGGTCGAGCGCGACGTAGATCTGATCGGGCAGCGGGCCGAGCTCTTGCCGGATGCCGGCCTCCGCGATGAAGTCGACCTCGGGCGGGTCGAGGTTGCGCGCGCCGAGCAGGATCACGTCCTGCGGGTCGACGTTGCCGGCGTCGATCAGCATCCGAAGAGGCATCCCCCACGCGTTGCCGGTCGGCGACGACTCGGGCGTGTTCAGGTCGCCGTGCGAGTCGATCCACACGACGCCGATTCGTCCGTTGCGGCGGGCGAGCTCGCGCACGGCGCCGACGTGGCCGCAGCAGCTGCCGCCGATCAGGAACGGGCGGGCGGGGAGCTCGCGCGCGAGCTGCGCAATCTCGTCGTCGAGCGTAGCTTCCTCGACGACTGCCGCTTCAGGCCACGGCAGTTTCATGTTCGCCGCGTCCGCCATCGCCTCGCCGCCTTCGCCCCAGGCCGTCGGGACACGCACGAGCCCGGACGCGAACTCGCGACCGCAGGCATGGCATTGGTACTCGGTGCCGACGGCGACCGCGGTGAGCGTACGGCAGTCCGGACAGCGTGCGCGGAGCGTGCTCACAGATCCTTCTGCCAGGTGCCGAACCGAATGGTTGGATGCATGCCGACGCGCTCGTACACGCGCAGCGCTCCGGTGACATTCTCCGCGTCGACGCCGAGGGCCGTCCGGTGCTTGCCGCGCGCGTACAGCTCGTTGAACGAACGCCGAAGAAGCGCTTCTGCAAGCCCGCGCCGGCGCCACGGCTTGCGGACACCGAGCCAGTTGACGTGCCCGAGGTCGGCGTCGGTCCCGAGCTGCGGGTAGTCGAGCGCAAAGCCCGCGAGCTCGTCCGCGTCCCAGGCCAGGAACCACAAGGTCGGATCGAAGTCGTGTTTGCCAACGAACTGGCTCTCGAATCGCTCGGGTGTGACCGCCTGGAAGAACGGGTCTTCGGAGAACGCGTCGTTGAGCGCGGCGATGAGAGCAACGCGATCGTCGTCGCGATACGTGCGAAGCTCGAGGTCGCCGAAGTCGCCGTCACGCGGCGGCTCGTGGAAGGCGATCTCCATCGTCAGCGATTCGCGGCGCTTTTGGTAACCGCGCGACTCGGCAATGTGCTCGAGCTCGTGCTCGTGCGGAACGAACAGGCTCGCCGTCTTCAGGCCGAGCTCGCCGACCCGCCCTTCGGCCCACTCGAGCAGCTCCTCCCATCGTCCGGGAGCCGCGAGGTCGATGAACAGCGCGTCCCGGCGGGGCGCGATGTCGCAGTAGCCGACGATGCGCCCGTCTTCCTCGAGCACGCGCAGGTACTCGTGGCGGAGGTCCGGATCGCGCAGCCACGACGCGACCTCGTGCGCGTCGAGCTTCCGGGCGCCGCCGAACGCGTCGACGAACAGCGTCGCAACGTGCTCGGCGTCCTCCTCACGGAGCTCTCTATTCAGCAACGAGACCATCGAGCGTCTCCGGCAGCTCGAAGAGGTCCGGCAGTTCGCGCGTCGGGCGAACGCCATCGCTGCTCGTCTCGCCGAGCCGGTTGATCCAGACGCTCCGCAAACCGAGCTCGTTGGAGGGTGCGATGTCGTGGAACAGCGACGCTCCGACGTGCACGTGCCCGTCGCGCGGGGCGTTCGTGCGGGAGAAGAACTCCTCCCAGTGGCGGTGCGCCGGCTTGTAGGAGCCGATCTCCTGGGCGACGATCACCTCGTCGAAGACCATGCCGATCTGGACCTGCGAAGCAGCGATGAAATCGTCGTCGGTGTTGGAGAGGATCGCGAGGTTCCAGCCGCGACGGCGTAGCTCTTGGAGCGCGGCGCGCACCTCGGGAAACGCCCGCCAACCGGGCAGCGACTCGGCCAGCCCGTGCTCTTCCCCGGCCGGCGCGCCCAGCCGGCGCATCGACTCGGTGAGCACCTGCCGGTAGCTGAGCTCGCCGGACGCCTGGAGCTCCGGCTCGGTCGCGTGGTACTGCGCGAGCAGGTCGTCGGCGCGCTCGTCGCCGAACACGCGCACCAACTCCGCGCGCACCCCACCGTCCCAGTCGATCAGCGTCCCGTAGCAGTCGAAGCTCGCCCAGCGCTGCATGCAGCGAGTCTACGCACGAACCCCGTGCGTCAGACAGGAGTCAGACTCGTGTCTGACACACGAAAGTGCGACGGGCGTGTGACGAAAGTGTCACGCCGCCTGTTCGGCGTCGACCGGCGGCTGATACGCGAGGATCTCCCAGCCGTGGTCGTCGAGCCACTGCTTCGACTCCGCGTAGCCCGGGCGGCGCTTCGCGAGTAGGCGCCAGAACGCCGGGCCGTGGTGCAGCTCGACGAGATGGCACACCTCGTGCACGACGACGTAGTCGAGCACGTCGTGCGGAGCGAGCACGAGCCGCCAGTTGAAGCTCAATGCCCCGCTCGATGAACACGAGCCCCACCTGCTCCGTTGGTTTCGCATCGTGATGCGCGAGTACGTCACACCGAGCGCAGCTGCTTCCGACTGCACGAGCAGCGAGATGCGCGCACGCGCCTCGACGCGTCCCTGCTCCTCCGTGAGCCGCAACCGATCGAGTCCAAGCCGCGGCTCGGTCACCTTCGCGAGCTGCGACTCGAGCCACGACCGATGGAAGTCGATCGCCTCGTCGATCTGCGCGGGCGTCGCGCGCGGCCGGACGACGAGCTCGGGCGGCAGGCCCTGGCGCACGACCATGCGATGACCGCGCACGCGTTTCGACCTTCGTACCTGCAGCTCGACCCGCTTGCCGCCGATGTCCACAAGGGCAACGTCCTGCACGCGCGCATGATTCGCGCTGCATCGGACGGATTCCTACTCGAACGAGCGAACGACGATCGACGCGTTGTGGCCGCCGAAGCCGAACGAGTTCGACATCGCGACGTGCAAGTCGGGCAGATCGCGCGCGACGTTCGGGACGTAATCGAGGTCGCATTCGGGGTCGCGCTCGTCGTAGTTGATCGTCGGGGGCGCCTTCTTGTCGACGATCGCCATCGTCGTGAAAACCGCCTCCACCGCGCCGGCGGCACCGAAGCAGTGACCGGTGGCGCCCTTCGTCGACGACACCGCGAGGCCGTTCGTCGCGTGCGCACCGAACGCGTTCTTGATCACGCGTGTCTCTGCAGCGTCACCGAGCGGCGTCGACGTCGCGTGCGCGTTGACGTAGCCGATCTCGGACGGGTCGACACCCGCATCGTCGAGCGCCATCGTCATCGCGCGCGCCGGGCTCTCACCTGTCGGGTCGGGCTCCGTCATGTGTGCCGCGTCCGACGACATGCCGTACCCGACGAGCTCGCCGTAGATCTTGGCGCCGCGTGCCTGCGCACGCTCGAGCTCCTCGAGGACGAGCACGCCGGCGGCCTCGCCCATCACGAGGCCGTCGCGCTCGTTGTCGAACGGACGCGACGCGCGTGTCGGATCGTCATTGCGACGCGAGAGGGCCCGCATCGCATCGAACCCGGCAATGCCCACCTCGGTGATCGGCGCCTCGGTCCCACCGGCGAACATCACATCGACCCGCCCCGCGCGGATCATGTCGAGCGCATCGCCGATCGCCATATTGGACGCGGCACACGCGGTGCATTCGCTCATCAGCGGGCCCTTCGTGCCGAGCTCGATCGAGACCCAGCCGGCGCCCATGTTCGGGATGATCGACGGGATCGAGAACGGGCTCACGCGGTCGGGCCCCTTCGTGAGGAGCACGCGATAGCACTCCTGATAGCTGTGCAGCCCGCCGATGCCCGTCGCGATCGACGCGCCGTAGCGATCGGGTGCCTCGGAGATGTCGACCCCGGAGTCCGCCTCCGCCTGGCGAGCGGCGGCGATGATCATCTGCGCGAACCGGTCCATGCGCCGCGCGGCCTTGCGGTCGACCCAGACCGTCGGGTCGAAGTCCTTCAACTCGCAGGCGAAGTGGACGTTGTAGTCCGTGTGGTCGAACGCCGTGATCGTCCCCGCGCCGGACTCGCCCGCGAGCAGCCGTGACCAGGACGACTGAACATCGTTGCCGAGGGGGCTCACCATCCCGAGCCCGGTGATCACGACCCGCCGTCTTTCTCCCATCACATCCCCAATCCGCCGTCGACCAGCAGCACTTCGCCCGTGATGAACGAGGCCTGGTCCGAGGCGAGGAAGCGTACCGCGCCCGCAATCTCCTCCGGATCGGCCACGCGGCCGAGCGGGGTCTGCTGCACCATCGCGGCGGTCGCCTCGTCCGGGAGGACCTCGGTGAGCGCGGTCTTGACGTATCCCGGCGCGACGACGTTCGCGCGGATGTTCCGCGAACCGAGCTCGCGTGCGAGCGACTTCGTGAAGCCGATGATCCCGGCCTTCGACGCGCCGTAGTTGGTCTGGCCCCAGTTGCCGTGCACGCCGACGATCGAGCTGATGTTGATGATGGAACCGCCGCGCTTCTTCATCATCGGGCGCGTCACGGCGCGGCAGGTGTAGAAGACCGAGCTGAGGTTCGTCTCGATCACGGTGCGCCAATCGTCGTCCGACATGCGCGCGAGCAGCCCGTCGCGCGTCAGCCCCGCGTTGTTGACGAGCACGTCGATGTCGCCCGCTTCGTCGACGAGCCGCTTCGCCTCGTCGGACGACGAGACGTCGGCCTGCACGGCGCGGCCGCCGATCGCGGCCGCGAGCTCTTCCGCCTCGTCCTTGCCCGAGCGATAGCCGACGACGACGGAGGCTCCGGCGCGCGCCAGCTCCTCTGCGATCGCGCGGCCGATCCCGCGCGAGGCGCCGGTGACGAGCGCGAGCTTTCCGTCGAGCGACGCGAACTCAGCCAAGCGCTTCGGTGACTTCGTCGAGCGTCTTCAGGTCGCTCACCGAGAACGTGCGGACGGACTTGTCGATCCTCTTCAGTAAACCGCCGAGCACATTGCCGGGACCGACCTCGACGAACGTGGTCACGCCGTCCGAGATCAGCTCGCGCGCCGCCTGCGTGAAGCGGACCGGCGCGGTCAGCTGGTCGACGAGGCCCTCGCGGTACCGAGCCGCCTCCTCGATGCGGGCCGTCACGGTCGACATGAACGCCGCCTTGCTCTCGGCGAGGTGCACGCGCTCGACCGCCGGCCGCAGGCGCTCGGCCGCGCGCGCGACGAGCGGCGAGTGGAACGCACCGGACACGCGCAACTTGATCGCGCGCCGCGCGCCTTCGCGCGTTGCTTCGTCGATCGCCTCATCGACCGACGGCGTCTCGCCGGAGATGACGAGCTGGCCGGGGCAGTTGTAGTTCGCCGGCCATACGTTGTGGATCTTGTGGCAGAGCGCTTCGACCGCCTCGTCGGCGAGACCGAGGATCGCGGCCATCGAACCGGGGTGCTGCCTCGCTGCCTCCGCCATCGCGAGGCCGCGCTCGCGTACGAGCGCGATCGCGTCGCGCACGCTCAGCGTGTCGGCTGCGCCGAGCGCGGAGAACTCACCGACCGAGTGGCCGACGACGACGTCCGGCCGGATGCCGCGCTGCCGAAGCGCCACGTCGAGCGAGAGGCAGGTGGTGACGAGCGCTGGCTGCTGGACTTCGGTGTCGACAAGATCTTCGACCGGGCTGTCGAAGCAGAGCGCCTTCAGGTCCATTCCTGCGGCGTCAGACGCCTCGTCGAAGACGGCCATCGCCTCGGGGACGGCCTCCGCGACCTCGCGGCCCATTCCGGCCTCCATCGAGCCCTGGCCGGGGAACATGAACGCGATCTTGGTCATGCTGCTGCTCCAGTCGTCGGGTGGGTCCACTCGATCAATGCCGATCCCCACGTCAGGCCCGCGCCCATGCCCGTGAGAAGCACCAGTTTGCCAGGCTCGAGCCGTCCGTCATCGGCCGCGTCCGCGAGCGCGAGCGGAATGGAGCCGGAGGAGGTGTTGCCGTACTTCTCGACGTTCACGACGGTCTTCTCCTGCGGGATGCCGAGCTTCTTGGCAGCGTGATCGATGATGCGGACGTTCGCTTGGTGCGGGACGTATACGTCGATGTCGTCCACCGTCCTGCCGCACTCGGCGAGAATCGCCTCCGCCGAGGTGACCATCACCCGGGTCGCAAACTTGAAGACCTCGCGCCCGTTCATCTTCACGTACTTCTCAGGCTCGGCGAACTTCCGGGAGCCGCTGCCCGGGAGCCAGAGGCTCGAGCCGCCGCCGCCGTCCGCGCCGAGCTCGAAGCCGAGGAAACCGCCGCGCTCGACCGGCTCCATCACGACCGCGCCGGCGCCGTCGCCGAAGAGCACGAGCGTCGAGCGATCGGTCCAGTCGAGGATCGTCGAGAGCACGTCCCCGCCGACGACGAGCGCGCGCTTCGCGAGGCCGGCCGACAGCATCCCGTGGGCCTGCGCGATCGCATAGACGAAGCCGGTGCACCCCGCCGAGAGGTCGTACGCCGCCGCTTGCGGCATGCCGAGCGTGTCGGCGATCAGCGCGCTCGAGGACGGAAACGCCATGTCGGGCGTGACGGTGGCGACGATCAGCAGATCGATCGAGGCCGGGTCGGCGCCCGCCATCTCGAGCGCGCGCCGCGCTGCAGGAAGGCAGATGTCTGTGAGCGCCTCGTCGTCGGCAGCGATCCGGCGCTCGCGGATGCCGGTGCGCTCAACGATCCACTCGTTGTTCGTGTCGACGATCGTCGAGAGCTCGTCGTTGTCGAGCACGCGCTCGGGGACGTGGCACCCGAGTCCGGTGATCGAGATCGGCTTCCCGTTCGTCCGCGCGATCACTGTTCGTCACCCACCGCGAACGTGAGCGTCCCGCGCACGGCCAGCTGTCCGTCGACGGTCGCCTTCACCTTGCCGCGGCCGACCGGGCCGCGCACCGTCTCGACCACGCACTCGAGCGTGAGCACGTCGCCCGGGCGCACGACGCGCTTGAAGCGCACGTCGTCGATGCCGGCGAAGAGCGCGAGCTTGCCGCGGTTCTCCGGCTGTGAGAGCACGGCCACCGCCCCGCATTGCGCCAGCGCCTCGACCATCTTCACGCCGGGCATGATCGGGTTGCCGGGGAAGTGGCCGGCGCAGTCCTCTTCGGTGACGGTCTTGCGCGCAACCACGCGCTCCCCCTCGACGAGCTCGATCACCTCGTCGATGAGAAGCATCGGGTCGCGGTGAGGGAGCACCGCTTCGATCGCCGCTTTGTCCATCATGCGCTGAGCCGAGCCCGCAGGCTGTTGCGGCCGCGGTGCGCGTAGCACTTCGCCGTCCCGACCGGAAGTCCCGTCGCGGCGGAGATCTCCTCGAACGGCACGTCGAATGCGTCCTTGAGCGCGACGACGGTCGCCTGCGCGACCGGGAGATCGGCAAGACAGCGGCCGAGCTCGCGCCTCGCCTCCGACGCGGCCAGCTCGCGCGCCGGGTCTCCGTCGCGGGCAACACGCCGGTCCTCGCCGAGCGGCTCGGTGCGGCGGTCTGCTGTCCAGCGCGCCTGTGCGACGTCCTTGCACGTGTTGACGACGAGCCGGTGCAGCCAGGTGGAGAACTCCGACTGGCCGCGGAACTGCCCGATCCGCCGCACGAGCTTCACGAGCGACTCCTGCGCAGCGTCGCGCGCATCCTCGGGATCGCGAAGGACGTGCAGCGCGATCCGCTCGACACGCGGGGCGTGCCGCTCGCAGAGCGCTCGCAGGGCGTTGGGATCGCCGTCTTTGGCACGTCGCACGAGAATAGGGTCGGAGAGCCGCTCGTAGACGAGAGGTTCGTCGAGGGTTCGACGCGACGGCGGCGGCGAAGGTTGCACGGCACTACCTTAAAGGCCGTGCTCTTACAGCCTGAGATCGTGCTGCCGCGGCTCCGCGGCTCATTCGGCCGCGAGTACCACTGGCTGGCCGAGACGCCGACGACGCAGCGGATGCTGCCGAACGACGCCGCGCACGGTGCCGTCGCGCTCGCCGAGCATCAAACCGAGGGCCGCGGCCGTCTCGGCCGCACGTGGACCGACTCGGCACTGATGTTGTCGGTGGCGCTCTACCCGCCGCAGCCGGTCGCCCGCTGGCCCGAGCTGACCCTCGTCGCAGCCCAAGCGGTCGCGGACGCCATCGGCCCCGGAGCCACGATCAAGCACCCGAACGACGTGCTGGTCGACGGGCGAAAGGCGGCCGGGATCCTCGCCGAGGCAGGCGAGCGCGTGGTGCTCGGGATCGGCATCAACGTCGGCCGGGCGGATTGGCCCGGCGCCGGCTTCGTGTCCGCCGACCGGCTCGACCTCCTCGTCGACGTCCTCGACCGGCTCGAGCGCGGCTACGACGGCTGGGTCGGCGGTGGGAGTACGCTTCCGCAAGCGTGAAACGCCTGCTGCTTGCGGCATTCCTCTTCGTCGCGGTCGCGGCGCCGGCACACGCCGCGTCGACGCCGAAGGTGCTTGCGATCCACTTCACGCAGGACGTGAACCCGGTTACCCAGGACTGGCTCAACGGGCAGCTGTCTCACGCGGCGTCGCACGGCTACAGCGCAGCCGTGATCGTCCTCGACACGCCGGGCGGGCTCGAGGAGTCGATGCGCAAGATCGTCCAGAAGGAGCTCGCGCTGAAGATCCCGGTGATCGTCTACGTGTCGCCTGAGGGAGCGCGCGCCGCCTCGGCCGGGGTCTGGATCTCCGAGGCCGCGGACGTCCTCGCGATGGCGCCCTCGACGAACATCGGCTCGTCCACGCCGATCCAGGGCAACGGCACGAACATCGGCAGCGACCTGCGGCGCAAGGTCGTGAACGACGCCGCCGCCTCGTTGCGCGGGCTTGCGAAGACCCATGGACGAAACGCGCAGTGGGCTGACGCCGCGGTCCGAAAGGCATCGAACCTGACCGCGGCCGAAGCGCTCCGCATGAACGTGATCGACGTCGTCTCGCCGTCGCTGCCGGCGCTCCTCCGCACGATCGACGGTCGCGTGACGACGCCGCGCCACCTGACCATGCACACCGCCGGCGCACAGATCGTCGACGTGAAGCCGGGGTTCTTCACGCGCTTTCTTTCCACGTTGATCGACCCGAACATCGTCTCGCTCCTCTTCCTCGCCGGGCTCGCCGGGCTGGGTTTCGAGCTGTTCCACCCGGGCGTCGTCATTCCGGGCGCGTTCGGTGCGATCTGCATGGTGTGCGCGCTCTTCGGCTTCTCCGTCCTCCCGCTCTCGTGGGGCGGCCTGATCCTCGTGCTGCTCGGCGCGGC
>Ga0070660_100002511_pt1 | contig 12582 bp, 10 predicted proteins | sample KBSC33metaG_FD_64670 | JGI IMG/M metagenome (GOLD analysis project Ga0070660, IMG submission 64670) | Corn rhizosphere microbial communities from Kellogg Biological Station, Michigan, USA - KBS C3-3 metaG | ecosystem: Host-associated > Plants > Roots > Rhizosphere > Soil ... | reverse complement strand
GGCCAGCCATGCCGGCGCCGGCGGCGCGAAACCGAGCCGCCCGTCGGGCGATGCGACCAGCGTATCCGGCCCCTTGTAGACGACCACCGCGCCCGAAATCCGCGCCGCTTCCAGCGCGCGCTCAGGCTTGGTGCCGGCGATCTCGCCGAACAACTTGCGAAACTCGCCCTCGTGCGGAGTCAGGATTGCATCCTGACCACGCAGCCGCTCGGGCTCGCCGAGATGCGTGATCGCGTCGGCATCGATCACCTTGGGCGCCTTCGATGTCAGCGCCAAAGTCAGTACCTGCGGGATGTCGCCGAGCCCTGGCCCCACGATGATGCAGCCGATGCGCTCGTCGTTCACCGGCGCCGTACCGATCTGCACCACGGCCGACGGCAAGCCGTCGATGGGCTGCGACGTACTGACGCGGACGTAGCCGGCGCCCGCGCGAGCCGCCGCCTTCGCCGCGAGTGCGATCGCACCCGGCATGCTCCCCGCGAGCGCATGGACAAAGCCCCTGTCATATTTGTGACCGGCGGGATCGAGCGGTGGCAACCGAGGCGGGCCGATCTCGTGCGAGGCGGCGCTGGTCTCGATCCCGATCTCGTCAAGGACGAGGCGGCCGCACTTGCGCATCGCCGGAGAGAGCAAATGCGCAGGCTTCAGCACTCCGAACGTGACCGTCATGTCGAACACCGGCACTGGGCTGAGTTCTTGTCCACTGTCGGTCTCGACGCCGCTCGGCAAGTCGCATGCGAGCTTCACGACCGCAGCGGAGCAAAGTCGTGAAAGCTGTTCTGAAACAGTTGGTTCAAGTCCACGCTTGAGGCCCGTCCCGAACAGGGCGTCAATGACGAGCGGCGCCGCTGCCGTACGGTCCGACAACTCCTCTACCTCGCCCGTCCATCGCGCTCGCGCCGCTTTGGCAGCGTCGCTTCGCGGTTCGCCCATCGCGGCAACGCGAACCTCGGCGCCGCGCCGAGCCAGCTGGCGCGCCGCGACATAGCCGTCGCCGCCGTTGTTGCCAGGTCCACACAGGATCAGCGCAGGCATTGGCCCCGCAAAGCGGAAGGCCGCCTCCGCAAGCGCGGCCCCTGCCCGCTCCATCAGCGTCTCGACGCTGGTGCCGCCGTCGATCGCTGCCTGCTCGGCCGCGCGCATCGCTTCGGAAGTGAGGATCGGGCGTCCGCTCATTGCGCGTCCCCCTAGCGCAGGAATGTCGCGAGACGCCACCACTCGCGCGGCACCGCGTCGGCCGCTTGATCTCGCGCTTGCTCGCTCGCGAATAAGCCGAAGCAGGTCGCGCCGGAGCCGGACATGCGCACGAACTCGGCGCCCGGACGAAGCGCGAGCCAGGAGAGGACCGCCTCGATCTGTGGGACGAGCCGGATTGCCGCCGCTTGCAGGTCATTGCGGCCGATGCGCCAGTCCTCGAGCGGGCCCCGGTCTTCTCCATCCCAACCGGCGAACACTTCCGCGGTAGATAGCGCCACCCGCGGATTCACCAGCAGCACTGGCGTCCCAGAAATGTCGGATAGGTCGATCGGCATCAGGCGATCCCCCGCTCCTTCACCGCGCATCGGCAGGCTGAGCAGGCACGCTGGAACGTCGCTTCCGAGCTTGGGCGCAATTTCGACCGCACAGCTCGGGTCGACCTTCCAAAGTGACGTCAGCAGCCGAAGTGCCGCAGCCGCGTCCGCCGAGCCTCCACCGATGCCCGACGCGACCGGCAGCCGCTTGTCGAGGGTGATCCGTGCGACAGCGGACGTATTCGCGACGGCGCCCAGCGCGCGTGCCGCCTGGAGAACGAGATTGTCCGAATCCGAGAGCTCGGCGCCGAACGGGCCCGTGATCGACAGCGACAGATCATGCGCCGGCTCCGCGCTCAATCGGTCGCCGTCGGTGCAAAAAGCGAAAAGGGTTTCGATATCGTGGCGGCCGTCGCGCCGCTTGCCGCGCACGTGGAGAGCCAGGTTGAGCTTAGCCGGCGCGATCTCGTGCGCGGCTGCGCTCAAGGGGCGGCGTTCGTCGGATTGAGCCCGCTCGCCAGCTTCGCCTTCACCCGCGTCGCAATCTCGTCCTCAGCGGTGACCAGCGCCGCGTTCCATGCGAACCGCGCCTCATAACGCCGGCCCGATTTGTACAATGCATCGCCGAGATGCTCCTGGATCTCGGCCTGATCCGGGTCTTTTTCGGCCGCGCGCTGCAAGGTCGCGATCGCGTCATCGACCTTGCCGCGCTTGAACTCGGCCCAGCCGAGCGAATCGGTGATCGACCCATTGTCGGGATCGAGCTCGCTCGCCTTTCGGATCATCGCTTCCGACGAGTCGAGATTCTCGTTCCGCTCGAGCTGCGCATAGCCGAGGAAGTTGAGTAGCAGCGGCTGGTCCGGCGCGAGCGCAAGGCCTTGCTGAAGCGCGGCGCGCGCTTCGGGCCAACGGTTCGCTTCCTCGAGCGCGCCGGCCCGCAGCAGCAGCAAAGGCCACAGCTCGGTCTTGAGGTTGCGCGCCTGCGCGAGCGCGATCGCACGGCCATAAGCGTCCGCGGCGGCGTCGTTCCGCTTCATCGCCTGCAGCACGTCGCCAAGGCGCGAATAATCGCCGGCTTCAGCGTTCGGAGAAGCCGCCGCGGTCGCCGCGATCCTATATGCCTCGTCGTACCTCTTATCCGCGGTCAGGATCCGCGTCTGCACGTCGCGTACTTCAGAAATCAGCGGATCGGCGGGCTGTACGGAGCGCAGCAGCGCGAGCGCTTCGTCGGTCCGGTCCTGCCGTGCGAGCAGCAGCGCCAGCAGGGCCGTCGTCGCGCTACTGTTCGGGTTCACATAGCGCGCGACCTGGACCAGCCCGACCGGCGGCGCCGAACGCTGCATGCGGGTGAGGTCTGTGGCGAAGGCCGTCAGCACCTCGGCAAAAGCCTCGGGCAGATTGTCGATCAACTGGCCGCTCGATTTGCCGCTATTGATCCGCTGCCGCGCGTCGGCCTCGCCGGCACCCATGCCTTCGATGATCATCAGGGCGCGGGCGCGATCGCCGGCAGCAAGGAATCCATCGGCAAAAGCCAACCGCAGTCGCTCCTCGCGGGCGCCGGCAGCGCCGACCGCCTGGCGCACATAGGGTTCCGCTTCGGCGGTCCGCCGGAATTTCAGCAGGATGAAGCCGCGCTCTTCCGGGACGAGCGACGAGAGCAAGCTTCCGGCGGAGACCTGGTCGAGCGCCGCGAGCGCCTGCGTTACATTGCCGCGATCGGCTGCCGACCAGGCGCTGACTAGAGGCGTCAGGAACGTGAGATCGCCCCCGTCGCCCTTGGTCGCGAGCCACGTCATCGCGCGATCCGACCGGTTGCGCCGCACCTCGTCGCCGGCAAGCAGCAGCCGCGCATCCGTCGGCAGCTTGGCCGCGGGAATCGATCGCGCCAGCCGCAAGGCGAGGTCCATGCTGCCGGCGCCGATCGCTTCACCAAGCGCCTTACGGCTGATCTCCACCTTCGCCGGTTCGGCCTGCGCCAACGAGGCGAGCAGCTGCGCAGCTTTGCCATGTTCCCCGTTCATCGCCGCCGCGCGCGCCTCGACATAGGTCCGCGCCGGGTCCGAGATGGCGACGCGGGTCGAGGCGATAGCCGGCTGGGATCCCAGCGCCACCAGCGCAGCGCCGGTGAGCCACTTACATGTTCGGATAATTGGGACCTCCACCGCCTTCGGGTGTGACCCAGTTGATGTTCTGTGTCGGGTCCTTGATGTCGCAGGTCTTACAGTGGACGCAGTTCTGGGCGTTGATCTGGAGCCTCGGTTCGCCATTCTCGCCATCCACGAATTCATAGACCCCCGCCGGACAATAACGCTGTTCGGGACCGGCATAGACCGGCAGGTTGATGGCCGTCGGTATGTCGCCGTCCTTGAGCGTCAGATGAACCGGCTGGTCCTCCTCGTGATTGGTGTTCGAGATAAACACCGACGACAAGCGGTCGAAGGTCAGCACGCCGTCCGGTTTGGGATAGGCGATCGGGGCTGACTGGTTCTTCTGCCTCAGGCTGGTGTGGTCCGGCCGAAGCTTGAGGGTCCAGGGGAAGCCGATGCCGAGCTGGTGCAGCCACATGTCGATGCCTGCGTAGAGCGTGCCGATGGTGCCGCCCCAATGCGCGACGGCCGGCTGGGCGTTGCGAACCTTATAAAGCTCCTGTGCGACACGGCTCTTGTGCAGTGCGGGCGGGTAAGCCTCGAGAATGTCGCTGGAGCGATCACTGGCGATCGCCTCGAACGCGGCCTCGGCGGCGATCATCGCCGATTTCATTGCGTTATGCGTGCCCTTGATCCGGGGTACGTTCACGAAGCCGGCCGAGCAGCCGATCAGTGCTCCGCCGGGAAATACCAGCTTTGGAATGGCCTGGTATCCGCCCTCGTTGATCACCCTCGCACCATAGGAGACCCGGCGGCCGCCCTCGATTTGGGCGCGGATCGCCGGATGGGTTTTCCACCGCTGGAATTCCTCGAACGGCGAGAGATGCGGGTTCACATAATCGAGCGAGACGATAAAGCCGAGCGCGACCTGACTATTTTCCTGGTGATAGACGAACCCGCCGCCCCACGCCTCATCGAGCGGCCAGCCTTGCGTGTGGATCACTCGGCCGGGCTGATGTTTGTCGGCAGGGACATCCCACAATTCCTTGATTCCAAGGCCGTAAACCTGGGGGCCGCTATCCTCGCGCAACTCGAAAATTTCGGTGAGGCGCTTGGTCAGCGACCCACGCGCGCCTTCCGCGAAGAAGGTGTAGCGCGCGTGAAGCTCCATTCCCGGCTGGTAGTCGGGACGGTGGCTGCCGTCGCGGGCAATGCCCATGTCGCCAGTGGCGACGCCTTTGACGGACCCGTCGTCGTGAAACAGGATCTCGGCAGCCGGGAAACCGGGGAAGATTTCGACCCCCAGCTCCTCCGCCTGCCCGGCAAGCCAGCGGCATAAGTTGCCGAGGCTCAACGTATACATGCCGTCGTTGTGCATGAACGGCGGCATCAGCAGTCCGGGGATCGCGAATTTGCGCTTCTTGGTGAGAACCCAATGATGGTTCTCGCTGACCGGCACGCCCATCGGCGCGCCGCGCTCTTTCCAGTCGGGAATCAGTTCATTGAGCGAGACCGGGTCGACCACCGCGCCCGAGAGGATATGCGCACCGACTTCGCTGCCTTTTTCCAGGATGCAGACCGAAAGATCGCGCCCGGCCTGGTTCGCCAGCTGCTTGAGGCGGATCGAGGCGGAAAGGCCGGCCGGCCCCGCACCGACGATCACCACGTCGTAGGCCATGGATTCCCGCTCGCTCACTAGGTTCCCCTTCATCCCGTCGCGGCCGCGACACAATTCGACTCGATTGCCCTGCCCATTCCTTGACCCCGGCGTCAATGCCGGGCGAGGAAGGATATTGTGGGTGGGGAATGGGATTCGCTCGGCTTTGCCGAAGCGCGCAGCGCATTGGCCTGGTGGCTCGACGCCGGGGTCGACCTTGCCGTGCAGGAAGAGCCGCGCAACTGGCTGAAGCCGACTACTCCCAAAGGCGCCGCGAAGGCGGCCGCTGAAACTCCGCCTCCCAACATCGCCCAACCGACGCACGATACCCTTGCCGACCTTCAGCAATGGCTCGCCAGCAGCACCCACTTGCCGCTCGCCTCGGCCACCGCGCGGCGAATCCTCCCGCAGGGACCCGAAAATGCAGCGATCATGCTCGTCACCGAAGCGCCGACGCTAGAAGATTTCGCTGTTGGACAGCCGATCGGCGGCGAATCCTGGGAACTGGCCAAGCGCATGCTCGCGGCGATCAAGATCCCGGCCGACCAGGCCTACAGCGCGTCGCTGTCCTGCTTTCATCAGCCGGGCGCGCGCATGAACGCGGCCGATCGCGAGGCCTGTGCCGAAATCGCGCGGCAACATATCCGCCTGGCGAAGCCGCAACGCTTGCTGCTGCTCGGCGATGGACCGGCGCAGGCGCTCATCGGTAAGCCGCTGCCGCAGGCCCGGGGCCATGTCCACAAGGTCGAGGGCGTGCGCACGGTTGCTACCTTCCACCCGCGCCAATTGATTCAACAACCGTCAAACAAGTCCTTGGCATGGAAGGACTTGCTGCTTCTCATGGAGGATGAATCTTGAAGTCCGGTTTGCTCGCGTCTGGAGCCCTGATTTGGGCCGCGCCATTGTTCGCGCAGGCTTCGCTGGACCCGCTGGCGCCGTTGCCGGTCTCCCCGCCTGCCCCGCAGCAGCAAACACCGGCATCATCAGCACCTTCGAATCAACCGAGCAGTTCGGCTCCCGTACCGGTGCAGGCGCCGATCGTCGTCACGCAAACCGCCCCGCCCAAATCGGTCGTCGTACCCAAGGACTGGCGCGGCGTGTTCGATGCGATCGACGCCGGCAACTGGGCATCGGCGCAGGCCGGCATCGCAGCGCTGCCGAAGAGTCTCCTCACTCCCGTCGCGAAGGCCGAGCTCTACACGGCCAAGGGGTCCCCAGTTGTCGACCTTGCCTCGCTTCAAGCGCTGATCGCCGAAGCGCCCGAGCTGCCGCAGGCCGATCAACTCGCCGCGCTGGCGGTCAAGCGCGGTGCAACGACCGCGCCGCTGATCGTTCCCGAAAAGCCCACCTACAATCTTGGCTCGGCGCCGGTCCGCTACCGCGCCAAGCCGGTCCAGGGCGAACCCTACGCCGACCAGCTCCGCGCCATTCTCGATCCGCTGATCAAGACCGACGATGCTGCCGGGGCGGAGGCGCAGCTGCTGATCTACGGGCCGCAGCTATCGGTCGAGGCGCGCGCGGAAGCCGGACAACGGGTCGCCTTCGCTTATTACGTGCTTGGCCTCGACATGGACGCGCGGCGGGTCGCCGACACCTGGCGCCAGGGGGCGACCGGCGAATGGGCAAGCCAGGCCGCGTGGATCTCCGGAATTGCCTCGTGGCGGCTGGGTGACTGGAATGCGGCCTCGGGCGCTTTCCAGCAGGTCGCCTCGCTGGCACCGCAGCGCGAGCTCAAGGCCGGCGGCTATTATTGGGCGGCGCGGTCCGAGCAGGCGGCCGGGCGGCCGCGCAACGTCGAACGGCTGCTCAAGGGCGCCGCGATGACTCCGGAGGCGGACGAGAGCTTCTACGGTCTGCTTGCCCGCGAAACGCTTGGGCTCTCGACGGAACTCACCGGCGATCCGTTCATCGGTTTCGACCCACCGGTGGCGCAACTGCCGAACGTCGAGCGCGCCGTCGAACTCGCGAAAATCGGAGAACCCGCGCTGGCCGAAGAAATGCTGCGTCACCAGGCCAAGATCGGGCTGCCCTCCGAGCACCACGCCTTGATTCAGGTTGCCAAGCGGATCGACTTGCCGGCAGCGCAATTATGGCTCGCCAATAATGGGCAATGGGGCGCTCGGTCCGACGCGACCGACCGCTATCCGAACCCCGCATGGCGGCCGGTCAACGGCTGGCGCGTCGATCCGGCACTGGCGTTCGGCCACATCGTTCAGGAGTCGGCCTTCCGCAGGACCGCTGTCAGCACGGCCGGCGCCGTCGGCCTGATGCAGGTGCTGCCGATCACGGCCCAGCAGATGGCGAACAGCCGCGGACTCGCTTACTCACGAGCGAGCCTGACCGATCCGCGCTTCAACCTCGAGTTCGGCCAGAGCTTCCTCGAAACGATGCGCAGCTCTTCGGCCACGGCGGGACAGCTGCCGCGCATCATCGCGTCGTACAATGCGGGCCCGCTTCCAGTCGCGCGCTGGGCGGGGATCAACGACAAGGGCGATCCTTTGTTGTGGATCGAATCCATCCCTTATTGGGAGACCCGCTATTACGTTCCGGCGGTGCTCCGGAACATGTGGGTCTATCAGGGTCTCAACGATGAGCAGACGACGACGCTCAAAGCCATGGCGCAGCATCGCTGGCCAAGCTTTCCGACCGAAATGACCAGGCTCAACCATTAAGAAAAAGCCTCCCGGGGTGTCCCCGGGAGGCTTTTCCTTCACCATCTGCGGACTTAGCGACCGCGTTCGCCACGCTGCGCCGGAGGCGGCGGCGGAGGCGGAGGCGGAGGCGGTGCCGGGCAGGTCGCCGTTGCCTCGATGACCGACCCGTCCGGGCAGGTCTGCGTCGCCGGAGGCGGCGGAGGCGGAGGCGGCGGCGGAGGCGGCGCCGGGGCAGCAGCGGCCGGTGCGCCGAAATTGTAGCTCAGGCTCAGCAGCAGGCTGTGCGACTTGTAACGGCTGTTGGTGTCGAACACCGCCGTGCCGCCCGAGCACGCGACCGTACCGCAAGTCGTGGTTCCCGGTACGAAGGTAAAGTCCTCCGCACGGTTGTTGCGTCCCGCCACGAAGTAACGATACTTCAGCCCGACATCGATATTGTCGGTCACGGGCATGTAGGCGCCGGCGAGCAGTTGCCATGCGAACTTGCCCTTGCTTCCGCCGAACTGGTGGACGCTGGCATAGCCGGCGCCGGCACCGACATAGGCGCCGATGCCGCCGTTGCCGCCAAAGTCGAGAAGGCCGTTGACCATCGCCGAATAGACGCTGGTGTGGCCGGGCAGGCCGAAGTCGGTCGTCGTCGTGAAAGTCGTTCCTGCCCCGGTGTTCAGCGCGTTCACGAACGTACTGTTGACGGTTAGGCTCTTGTTCTTGGCACGCTTGTAGCCGAGCTCGCCCTCGAGCCGGAACATGCCGAAATCGTAGCCGCCGATGAGGTCGACGTCATATCCCCATTTGTACTTCAACCTGCCGATGTCGGTGCGGCTGAAGTTGCCGACCGTCGTATCGGTAAAGTTGATGGCCCCGAACAGGTCCTGGCTGAGCGGCTTGGTGACGCCTCCCTCGATCCCGACGTAGCCCGACCCGTCGCGCGCGGCGGCGGGTGTTGCGATGACGAGCGTCGCCGCCGCCGTCGCTGCCGTCGCAAGCAGAAGTTTGCGCATTGGCATGTCCTTCCATTGTTCGTTGGTTGAATGTTACGGCAAACCGATGCGCCTTCAGGAGGTTTCCCCAAACAGCCGCCACGCCGCGCCTCGCGGCCGCACCTGTGACTTCGCTGCAACGGTCAGATTTTCGCGGAATTGATAACAACCTCCAGAAATTAAATAGAAAACAGCCGCGTATGGAACCCGTTGCGCTACCGACATGAACGAAAATGTCGACTGCAACACAGAGTTAACTTGAAGCCGGTTTGCTGTAATTTTCTGTTCTTGGTTTGTTCTAACTCTGGTATCGCCGTTCAATGGCGGTCGAATCGAACCATGGACGCGGAGCGACACGCAATCCGACCCCAACGCGCTTCAATCTCAAGCAACGCGTCGCCGAGGGCGAATGGCTCGACCAGGTCGAAGCGCTCGACGGCGTGCCGAGGCGCCGCACAACCGTCACCATCGAGCACCCCAAATCGATCCTGACGCGCAACAGCTCGCCCGACATCGGCTTCGACCGTTCGATCAACGCCTATCGCGGGTGCGAGCACGGCTGCATCTATTGCTTCGCCCGGCCGACCCACGCCTATCACGACCTCTCGCCGGGCGTGGACTTCGAATCGCGCCTGTTCGTGAAACCCAATGCGGCGCAGCTCTTGCACGCAGCGCTGTCGAGGCCAGGCTACGAATGCCGCCCGATCGCCATGGGCACGAACACCGATCCCTATCAGCCCATCGAGGAACGGTGGCGGATCACCCGCTCGGTCATCGAGCTGCTGCTCGAAACCCGCCACCCGTTCACCATCACCACCAAGTCCGACCGCGTGCTGCGCGATCTCGATCTGTTGAAGCAGGCCGCCGACCTCGGGATCGCATCGGTCGCCTTGTCGGTGACCTCGCTCGACCCCAAGGTCGCGCGTACGCTCGAGCCGCGCGCGCCGCAGCCGCGCAAGAGGGTCGCGGCAATGAAGGCGCTCAATGACGCCGGGGTCCCCTGCTATGTCGCGATCGCGCCCGTGGTGCCGCAGATCACCGATCACGAGCTCGAGCACATCGTCGAGGCGGCGGTCGCCGCCGGTGCGCCCGGCGGCTTCTATCTGCCAGTGCGCCTGCCGCACGAGGTCGCCCCGTTGTTCCGCGCCTGGCTTGACAGGCACTATCCGGATCGCGCCGCCAAGGTCATGGCGACGATCCGCTCGCTGCGCGGCGGGCGCGACAACGATCCTAACTTCTTCAGCCGCATGCGCGGGCAAGGACCGTGGGGCGACCTGCTCCGCACGCGGTTCGAGATCGCGGCGAAGCGATATGGATTGAAGCAAGCCAAGTTTCCGCTGCGTACCGATATGTTCCAGCCGCCGCAGGGCGATCAGATGCGCCTTCTTTAATCGATCAACGGCTGAATTTTATCGACCGTAGCGGGTGACTTGCCGCGCCGGCCTGCTTAGGCGACCGCCATGACCAGAACCGTTCTCGCAGCCCTGCTCCTCGCATCCGCCGCTCCCCTCGCCGCTCAAAGCTCCACCGCGCCGCTGCCGCTGGTGCCGCCGCAGGTCGTCGCATTGCGGGATGCCGCGCTCCACGACGACATTGCCTGGGACATCGCCGAAGGGCTCACCACCGAAATCGGCCCGCGGCTCGCCGGAACCGCGCAGGAAGCGCGGGCGCGCGACTGGGCCGTCGCCAGGCTGAAGGCGCTCGGATTTTCCAATGTTCGAGTCGAACCGTTCACGATCAACGGCTGGACCCGCGGCGCCGAGAGCGCGCGGATTGTCGCACCCTTCCCGCAGCCGCTCGCCATCACCGCGCTAGGCAACAGCGGGTCGACGGGTCCGGGGGGCATCACCGGCGAGGTTGTCGGGTTCGACACTCTGTCCGAGTTGCAAGCCGCGCCGGAATCGGCGGTGCGCGGGAAGATCGTGTTCGTCAGCCACGCCATGCCGCGCACCCAGGACGGTTCGGGCTACGGCTTCTTCGGCGGTCCGCGCCGCCAGGGGCCGAGCATTGCCAGCACCAAGGGAGCGCTGGCGATCGTCATCCGCTCGATCGGGACCGACTATCACCGCAACCCGCATGCCGGCGTCCAGACGTTCGCGCCGGGCGTTAAGCCGATCCCGGCGGGCGCGCTCAGCATTCCCGACGCCGAGCAGCTCCAGCGGGTCCTCAAGCGCGGCCGTCCAGTGTCGATGCACCTGACGCTCGTCTCACAGAGCGCGCCGGCGCCGTCCGGCAATGTCATCGCCGAGGTTCCGGGCCGCGATCCCAGCCTGCCGCCCGTGCTCGTCGGCGGTCACCTCGACAGCTGGGATCTCGGCACCGGTGCGATCGACGACGCCGCTGGCCTCGCCATTGCGACCGCCGCCGCCAAGCGGATCATGGATGCCGGACGGCCGCTGCGGACGATCCGCATCGTCTGGTTCGGCTCGGAGGAACTGGGGCTGTTCGGCGGCCTCGACTATCAAAAGCGGCACGGCGCCGAGCCCCATTATGCTGCTGCCGAGAGCGACTTCGGCGCGGGCCGGATCTGGAAGGTCAACAGCAAGCTCGGCAAGGCGCGCGAAGCCGAGGGGCGCATGCTCCAGGCGGCGCTGGCGCCGCTCGGGATTGTCCCGGGATCGCTCGACGATGCCGACGGATCCGACATCGAGCCGTTGCTCAATGCCGGCGTGCCCGGTGTCGGGCTCAGCCAGGACGGCACCTATTATTTCGATGTCCACCACACGCCCGACGACACGCTCGACAAGATCGATCCCGAAGCGCTGCGCCAGAATGTCGCCGCGTGGACGGCGATGCTCGGCGTGCTCGCCGGCCCGGTCGAACCGGAGCCGAAACCGGCCAAGCGGCGTTGAGCTTTCCTGGATAACGGAGGAAAGACCATGCGCATTGCACTCGCCATCCCAATGCTGCTGTTGCTTGGCGCCTGCAACGTCAGCAAGGAAGGGAATGCGGTGACGGTTCAGTATGACCAGAACACCGCTCAGAACACGGCGGCCGACATCGGCAACGCCGCGCAGAACATCGCCGGCGACATCGGCAACGACGTCCAGAAGACCGGAGACAAGATCCAGAACAGGATCGGCAACAGCGACGCGACGGTGAAGGTCGACAAGGACGTCCATACCAACACGGCCGAGAACAAGAGCGATTAGCCCAACTCCGCCTCCGCGGAGACTTGATCAGGCGATCCGCCGCTCCGGCCAGGCGTCGTCCGCTACGGCCAGGCCGCCTGCATTGCGTTCAGAGAAAAAAACGCCATGAGCGGAAGCGCTGCGAAAAGCGCGGCCTTGGCGAGCCACAGGCGCCCACGGTCCAGGCGACCGCGCGCGAAAGCGATGAATCCGCTCAGCGCCAGGGCGCAAACTATCAGGCCATACACGATCGCCAGGCCGATCATCACTTCTGCGAAGCTGACCGCCACTCCATTGTGTTGAAGGGCGGCACTCAAGGCCCAGCTTGGGGCCGCGACGAAGAACGCCACGCCAAAACCGAAGAAGACACCCATCAATGCCCCGGTTCCTTCCGGAATCGAGAGCAGAATGAGTGTTCCGATCGCCACGATCGACCAGTTGAAGGTGCGCGAATTCACGCGATCATGATGATGTCAAAATCTTAAAGGGGCGTTCGCGCAGGCGCTCAGCGAATTTCGTTTACGCGGCGGCCAATCCCCTCCGGCGAACGTTTGTCTTGCGG
>Ga0070660_100002501_pt1 | contig 12618 bp, 13 predicted proteins | sample KBSC33metaG_FD_64670 | JGI IMG/M metagenome (GOLD analysis project Ga0070660, IMG submission 64670) | Corn rhizosphere microbial communities from Kellogg Biological Station, Michigan, USA - KBS C3-3 metaG | ecosystem: Host-associated > Plants > Roots > Rhizosphere > Soil ... | reverse complement strand
TACTTTTGTTTTAGTCAGGCTGAAGCATGCCTGGCTTCTTTTTAAAAAAAATGAGTTTAAAAGAAAAATTAATACCTGAAAGGCTTCCAAAACATATTGCCATTATAATGGACGGCAATGGCCGGTGGGCAAAAGAACAGGGCCAGAACAGGCTTTTCGGGCATTTTAACGGAGTAGAAAGTGTAAGAAATATTGTAGAAGGCTGTGCAGAATTACAGATTAGCTATCTTACGCTTTATGCTTTCAGCACGGAAAACTGGGATCGCCCAAAGGATGAAGTAGCAGGTTTAATGGAATTATTAGTGCAAACAATACGCGATGAAGTACCCACACTAAATAAAAATAATATTCGCCTGCATGTAATTGGAAATATTGAGATGCTTCCTCAAAATGCGTTCAGGGAATTAGAAGAGGCCTGCCACGAAACAGAAACCAATACCGGATTAAATTTAATAATGGCATTGAGCTATAGTAGCCGCTGGGAAATTTGTGATGCCGTAAAAAAAATTGGCCGCGAAATAAAGAACGGCCATCTTTCTCCTGAAGACATCACGGATGATCTTTTTAAACAATATTTATGTACTGCTAACTTCCCCGACCCTGAATTAATGATCAGGACAAGCGGCGAGTACAGAATAAGCAATTTTTTATTATACCAGCTTGCTTATTCAGAATTATATTTCACAAACACTTTGTGGCCAAATTTCCGGAAAGAAAATTTATACGAAGCTCTTTTGGATTATCAAAATCGCGAAAGGCGGTTTGGAAAAATCAGCGAACAACTGTAGGGGCAACCTTTACGGTTGCCCTGTTGGGCAAGGGTAAACCTTGCCCCTACCGATTTAACAAAAACTTTTAATAATTGAAATTTAACTTGCCGCCCTATTAAAAATCGATTTTAATGTTGAAGATCTACAAGATCCTACTCTTGGTAGCTATTGCTATCTCTGCCACAACTATTGCTTCTGCACAAATTGTCCAGGATTCTTTACATCTTACAAAAAAAGATTCGTCGCTTCCTTCCGCTCCTGTTGATAAAGATACCATTCCATCTTCCGTAAATTTAGAACTCGAAAATATTTTTAATTCCAAAACGCCGAAGCAATACACCATATCACATATAACTGTAACAGGCACCACTTTTGACCCAAACCTTATTATTTCCATTTCCGGTTTGGCTATTGGCGATAAATTATTGCTTCCTGGCAGTGATAATTTTGCAAATGCAATTACTAATTTATGGAAACAGAATCTTGTTTCTAATGTAGAAATTTATTTAACGGATTTAAAAGGACAAGATCTTTCTATAGAAATTCATATTACAGACCGCCCGGTCCTTTCTAATTTCAAGTTCAAAGGTATTAGCAAGTCAGAAGCCGACGATATTACCAAAAAGCTTGACCTGAAAAAAGGCAAAGTAACAAGGGTTACAGAAGGCTTTAAAGTTTCAGCAATCTCAGTTATTGATAAATTTTATGTTGACAAGGGATTTAGAAATGTGGATGTTAAGATCAACGAAGTAAAAGATACGAAAGCAGATAATGCGGTAAACCTTCTTTTTGTAATAAATAAGAATGGCAAAGTAAGGATTAATAATATTTACTTAGCAGGAAATGAAGAAGTGTCTGATTCTAAAATAAAGAAGCAGATGAAGGGAACCCATGAGCAAAGCCGCATTACTTTATATCCAATAAGAGATCACAATGTTTACGATAGTTCGAAAAACAACAGTATTACTTTCAGTAAATACCTGCGCGAAAGTGATTATCTTGTTCCCTCTAAAACATTAGAGCTGATTGACCCCTATTTTCGTTTTAAATTATTGAGTTCCGCAAAATTTAATGAAAAGAAATATCTCGAGGATAAAAATAAAATCCTGTCTTATTATAATTCTCTGGGATTTCGCGATGCGGCTATAATAGCAGACACGACTTATAATTCATCTAATGGTGATTTAGATGTTGCTTTAAAACTTTCTGAAGGGCATCGTTATTACTTTGGTAAAATTACCTGGAAAGGCAATACCAAATATTCCGACTCAATATTAAATCTGATTCTTGGTATAAAAAAAGGAGATATTTATGACGCTGAAGCCCTCAATAAAAAGTTAGGAGTTACGCCTTCTGCCCAGGGAGGCGATATTGCCAGCTTATACCAGGATGATGGCTATTTGTTTTTTCATATTACTCCTGTTGAAACCGCGGTTTATAATGATACGATTGATCATGAAATACGCATTGTTGAAGGGCCGCAGGCTAACATCGGCAAAGTGGAAATAGCAGGAAATGACAAGACCAAAGAATATGTGATCAGACGCGAGTTGCGTACGATTCCCGGCGAAAAATTCAGCCGTCAAAAGATTATTCGTACTCAGCGCGAACTTTCACAATTAGGTTATTTTGACGCCGAGAAAATCAATCCGGGCATTGTTCCTAACCAGGCCGATGGTACGGTAGATATCACATGGAATCTTGTAGAAAAATCATCTGACCAGTTGGAGCTTTCGGCGGGATTTGGAGGCGGAATTGGGCTTACAGGAACTTTGGGTGTTACCTTTAATAATTTTTCTATTTATAATATTTTCAATAAAAAGGCATGGGATCCTTTACCTGTCGGCGACGGGCAAAGGCTGAGCCTGAGAGGACAAAGTAATGGAAAGCAATTCCGTTCTTACAACTTGTCATTTACGGAACCCTGGCTCGGGGGCAAAAAGAGAAATCCTTTTACAATAAGCTATTACAATACGAAATATGCCAATGCTTATAATCCGCTCACAGGCTACTATGACAGACACTATGCGGATACATCATTTATTAAGACAGTAGGATTCAGCGTTTCGCTGGGCAAGCAATTGAAATGGCCTGATGACTATTTTACTTTGGTTTACCAGCTAAATTTCCTGCAATACAAACTTAGAAAATATAATATTTTTCCTGGACTTTATAACGGTACTTCCAATAATGCAAGTTTGAAAATTACATTTGCCCGCAGTTCTGCAGGGCCCAATCCTATCTTCCCCACCGGCGGTTCTAATTTTATTTTTAGTACTGAGTTAACGCCGCCTTATTCGATTTTAAGAGGCAACAAGGTTTTGTCCGTAAATGACCAATATAAGTGGATTGAATACCACAAAGAACGTTTTACGGCACAATGGTATGTTCCTATAGGCCAGGCTCGCGGAGCTGAAAAGGATAAGCAATTTATTTTTTATGCTGCTGCCAAATATGGTTTTATGGGAAAATATTCAGCCGGCGCACCTGCTTCACCCTTTGGCCGCTTTCAACTTGGAGATGCAGGGCTTAGTAATAACTATGGCTTATTAGGATATGATATAATTGCCCATAGAGGGTATCCGGTTTATCAATCTTCTGATCCAAAAGTGAACCCTGACATAAGCCAGGCAACCGAATTTTTTACTATCTTCAATAAATATACTTTGGAGATGAGGTATCCGTTTAGCACTGCCGCCAGCAGTACTATTTATGGCCTTGCGTTTTTTGAAGCAGCTAACGGATGGTATAGTTTTAAAGATTATAATCCATTTAAGTTGCGCAGGTCTGTTGGGCTTGGGATGCGTTTTTTCCTGCCGATGTTTGGTTTACTTGGGTTTGATTACGGAATAGGTATCGACAGACTTACTCCGGGCGGCGGATTTAAAGGAGCAGGTAAGTTTACCTTTATGTTGGGACAGGAACCTGAATAAGAGTTTTATGTTTCATCGCTTTTAAATAAGATTTTCCGGAATTTGTTGTTTTACTGCTTTATGTTCAGGTTAAAAAAACTCAGCAAAAACGACTATTTAAAAAGAACTGATAATGAAAAAATTAATTCTTATTTTCTTAATATTTTTTGCGTTAGCCGGTAATGGATTTTCACAGCGCTATGCGGTAATTGACTCAAAATATATTCTTAATAAATTGCCGGAGTATAAAGACGCGCAACAAAAATTAGATCAATTCAGTAAAATGTGGCAACAGGAGATAGATCAGAAATCGGCTGATCTCGACAGGATGTACAAAGAATACGATGCGGAAAAAGTGATGCTTAGTGATGAGTTAAAGAAAAAAAGAGAAGACGAAATATATAATAAAGAAAAAGAAGTAAGAGATCTTCAACGAAAAAGATTTGGCTACCAGGGCGATTTGTTTAAGAAACGCGAAGAACTCATAAAACCCATCCAGGATAAGGTTTATAATGCCATTCAAAAATTGGCAGCGGCAAAATTATATGATTTCATTTTAGATAAAAGTGATGGAATTACCGTTATATTTGCCGACCCAAAATTGGATAAGAGCGATGATATCCTAAAAGAGCTTGGTGTTAAATAATTGTAAAACAAAAAAACAGGTGCAGCCTAAAACATAATTTTAAACACTTTATATAAAACAAACCTTAAAACAAAAATGAAACAATTTCTTATCGTCCTTTGTATTTCTACAGGAATATTCGGATTTTCCACGACAACTAACGCACAGAAAATCGGTTACATCAGCGCAGATGAAATTATACAGTTGATGCCCGAAGCAGCCACTGTTCAGAAAGAATTAGATCAGTACCAGCAATCGCTTTATCAAAATGCGCAAGACAAGCAAAATGCTTTAAACGATGCGATTCAAAAATTCGTAAAAGATTCTTCAACAATGAGTGCCAGCCTGAAGGAAGTTAAAAGGAGCGATTTGCAGAAACAAAGCCAGGAACTATCCGGCGAACAGCAAAAAATTCAAAACGAATTTGAGCAAAAAAGGCAAGAACTTTCTGTTCCTATACAAAAGAAATTGCAAGCAGCTATTGAAGAAGTGTCCAAAGAAAACGGTTACACTTATGTAATGCCAAGAGAAGCATTAATTGTAATGCCGCCTTCTAATGATATAGGGCCTTTGGTTATAAAAAAACTTGGATTGAAACAACCAACAACACCTTCGGCAACGACACCGGGTAAATAATAAAAAATAAATATTTTCACAGGCCACTCCTTTTTATTGGGGTGGCTTGTTTATTTTTGATTAATGATTGCATCATCGCCAATAGGTATTTTTGATTCAGGATATGGTGGGCTTACTGTTTTGAAAGAGATAAAAAAAGCCTTGCCTCAATATGATTACCTGTATCTCGGAGATAATGCCAGGTCTCCTTACGGCCCCCGCTCCTTTGAAACAGTTTATGATTATACATTGCAATCTGTAAAATGGTTGTTTGCACAAGGTTGTCCGTTAATAATTCTTGCGTGCAATACAGCTTCTGCAAAAGCATTAAGAACTATTCAACAAAAATACCTGCCTGAGTATGCAGCCGAAAAAAGAGTTCTTGGCGTAATAAGGCCTACGGCTGAAATTATCGGTAATTATTCTTCCACAAAAAATATCGGTATCCTGGGAACGAAAGGAACTGTGCAATCTGAATCGTACCTTATTGAAATAGCTCATTTTTTCCCCGAAGTAAAAGTGCATCAGCATGCCTGCCCAATGTGGGTGCCATTGGTAGAAAATAATGAATATGCCTCTGACGGAGCTGATTATTTTATAAAAAAAGATATTGATATTTTATTAAAAAATTCTTCTGAAATTGATACTGTCTTGCTGGCTTGCACGCATTATCCTTTGTTATTAAAAAAAATAAAAGAATATCTTCCCGAAAATATTGAAGTCATTTCGCAAGGGCCGATAGTCGCAGACAGTTTGATGGAATATTTAAAACGCCATCCTGAAATGGAAAGCCGATGCAGCAAAGGAAATAAATTACAGTTTTTCACTACAGATTCGGCAACAGATTTTGATAAACATTCCCAGATCTTTTTTGGTGAAAAAGTAACTTCAGATCATGTAGATTTATAGTCTCTGACTGTCAACAGGCAAATTTGTTGGACGATTCGTGAAAATTCGCGCGATTCATGACAATAATTATAAAAAATTTCTTACTTTTGCCGCCCTTTCACAAGCAGCAGGGATGGTGCCCGGCTGAGCAGGCGAAACAATTATTAATAAAAGGAAAAAAATAAAACAATGCCAGGAAAAAAACGTACTTACCAGCCGCACAAACGCCGCCGTAAAAGCGTACATGGTTTCAGGGAACGCATGTCAACAGCCAATGGACGTAAAGTGTTGTCAAGCCGTAGGAAAAAAGGGCGCCATAAATTGACGGTCTCTGATGAACACGGAAGTAAGAAATAGATTTATTTATATCTAAATATTTTAAAATAGCCTCTCACAAAAGGGGCTATTTTTTATTTTATCTTTAACCGGATTTCTTCACCTTCAATATTCATCCTTATCACAAAAAGATTTACTTTAAATGCTCACGAACGACTGAAGAGCCTGAAATTGATTCAAAGGCTTTTTAAAGAAGGAAAATCATTTTCGCATTTCCCTTTCAGAGTGATGTATCTTGAAACAGAAAATCGAGGCCATGTGCTTCAAGCCGGATTTACCGTAAGTGCCCGCAATTTTAAAAAGGCCGTGGACAGGAACCGCATCAAAAGATTAATGCGTGAATGCTACCGTCTTCAAAAAAACAATTTAAAAATTTCCCTGGAGCAAAATAAAAAAGCACTTGCTGTCTTTTTTATTTATACCGGAAATGAAATACCAAAATACAATGAAGTTTTTGAGAAAATAGGAAGCGTCCTAAAAAGACTTGAAAAAATATTAGAATAAAAATTCGGTTTATTTGTTGGTTTACTGGCAGCGTCTAAAAATTGAAGAATTTTTTAAAATATTTCAAACAAAAAATTTGCCCAATTAATTATCGGGCTATTAGTTTCTTATCAATTTTATTTTATCTGATTTTAACCAGCGATAGTTAATAAAAATACGGACTCTTTAGCTGCAGCTACGCTGTGTGCCTCACCTTTGTGCAGGGCAATCATCTGTCCTTTTTTTAAAACAACCGATTGGTATTCTGTATTAAAAACAATTTCTCCATCCAATACCTGAACGCTGATAATTCCGTTGGCGGTGTGTTTGGCCATTACAGCATCTTCATGCAATGCAATGAGTACAATTCTCATTCCATCAGTTTTATAAATGGTAATTGCATTGCGGTCATTTTTTTTCCAGGCATCTTCATTTTTTATTTCCCTGATAAAACCCGGAACATCAATGCTTACTAATGGCGCATCCATCAGCCTGCCGCCTTCAGGTCTTTGTTCGGTTGATTCATTATGTTTTGTTTCCATGCTTTTATATTTAATTCGGTTAAGAAACTACCTGCAAATTATTTTTTGATTAGTGAAAGCGCGCCGCCCTTGTGCGCCGCTATGTGATCTGTTTTGTCGCTTTTTATTTCATATTGTGGTTCTTCTTTACTGGCATGATGTTTATATCCTTTGTAATCAAAATCGGTAGTATGTTTTTTTATAATTTTACCTGAAACGATTCCTGCTTCAGAATTCCATTTTACATGATCGCCTGTTTTGAATTTATGTACCATTTATTTTTTAATCAATTTATTACAAAAACTACTCCGGTTAAAAATGCCTGGCATTATTTTTCCTAAAATAGTAACACTTCCCGCAGTAGTTATATATCAAAATTTTCTTTAAAACTTCTTTATCGTTACTTTTGTTAATAGCCTGGCTTTTCTACGGCATGCACTTTGAGGTTATAAAATTAATCAAATCTTAAACAAAAAAATAACAAATGGAATCAATTGAACAATTAGGAATTAATACCGTTCGTGTACTATCTGCCGATGCAGTGCAAAAAGCTAATTCAGGGCACCCCGGAACGCCTATGGGGCTTGCGCCGATAGGAGATGTACTATGGACAAAGGCAATGAACTATAATCCGAAAGATGCGGAATGGCCTAACCGTGACCGGTTTGTATTATCTGCAGGCCACGCGTGCATGTTGCAGTACAGTTTTTTATACCTCACCGGTTATGATGTAAGCATGGACGATTTAAAAAATTTCAGGCAACTGCACAGCAAAACTGCCGGGCATCCTGAGTATGGATTATTAGCAGGCATCGAAGTTACCACAGGCCCGCTGGGGCAGGGTTTTGCTAACGGAGTGGGAATGGGTATTGCACAACAATTTCTTGCCTCCAGGTACAACAAACCCGGGTTCGATATATTCGATTATAAAATTTATGCTATTTGCAGCGATGGTGATCTTATGGAAGGCGTGAGCGCCGAAGCCGCATCTATGGCCGGCCATCTTAAATTGGGGAATCTTATTTATTTGTACGATGATAATAAAATTACAATTGAAGGCGATACTTCCATCACATTTGACGAAGATGTAACCGAGCGTTTTCAGGCCTATGGGTGGCACGTGCAGTCGGTGGCTGATGGTAATGATACTGAAGCAATTTTCACAGCAATACAAAATGCGCAAAACGAAACTAAAAGGCCTTCGTTAATTAAAGTGCGTACCCATATTGGTTTTGGAAGTCCTAATAAAGTAGATACTGCGGCAGCACATGGCTCACCATTAGGGAAAGATGAAGTAAGATTGGTAAAGGAAAATTTCGGTTTCGACCCTGATAAAAGCTTTGTGGTTTCTGATGAGGTATTGAATTATTACAGAAGCAAAGGAAAAGCAGGCATTAAAAAAGAACAGGACTGGAAAGACCTTTACGCAAAATATAAAGCGAAATATCCCGCCGAAGCAGCAGAATATGAATTACTAAGCGATGGTAAATTACCTGCCGGATGGAAAGATAATCTACCGGTTTTTAAACCCGATGACAAAGGGATAGCAACAAGAAAAGCATCAGGAAAAACATTGAATGCGATTGCTGCTCAGTTGCCAATGTTGATTGGAGGTTCTGCGGATTTATCTCCTTCAACAGATACTATTTTAAACGATTATCAATCATTCTCAGACCTTAATCACGGAGGTCGAAATTTTCACTTTGGAATTCGCGAACATGCGATGGGATCAGTTTTAAACGGAATGGCGCTTACAAAAGGAATTATTCCTTATGGCGCTACATTTCTTATTTTCTCAGATTATATGCGACCACCAATAAGGCTTGCGGCTATTATGAAAATCCGGCCGATATTTATTTATACCCACGATAGCATTGGCCTGGGAGAAGACGGCACTACGCATCAGCCGGTAGAGCAGTTGATTGGCTTGCGTTCCGTTCCCGATGTAACTGTTATCCGCCCGGCAGATGCAAATGAAACAGCACAGGCGTGGCGTGTAGCTTTGGAGCATTCCGGTGGCCCGGTGGCCTTGATTCTCACCCGGCAAAATGTTCCTACTATTGACCAGGAAAAATATACAAAAGCAACGAATGTTGAAAAAGGAGCGTACATTTTATCAGATTGTGAAAGAGAACCCCAGGTAATTTTAATGGGAAGCGGAAGTGAAGTTCATTTGTTAGTAGAAGCGCAGGAAAAATTAAAAGCAGAATCTATTCGCGCGCGTGTAGTAAGTTTCCCCAGTTGGGAATTATTTGACCAGCAAAGCAATGAATATAAGGAAAAGGTATTTCCGAAAAAAATACGTGCCCGCCTTGCTGTAGAAGCAGGCTCGCCGATAGGTTGGTGCAAATATGTAACAGACGAAGGCAATGTGATAGGCATAAATAAATTTGGAGAATCAGCGCCTGGCGAAGAAGTGATGAAAGAATATGGCTTTAGTGTGGAAAACGTAATTGCGAAAGCAAAGGAGTTGCTGAAATAACTATATATGAATGAAAGCAGCAGGATATTCAAAAACGCCACTTGCAAAAAAGCTGGGGATTAAAGAGGGCTTTAAAATCCGGTTAGTAAACCAGCCGGATTATTATTTTAGCCTGTTTACCGATATGCCCGAAAATTGTAGTATAATAAATGATAAAAAAATTAAAAAAAACTTCATTCATTATTTTGCAACGCAAGCTAAAAAATTGCAAAAAGATATTTTATTGATAAAAAAAGAAATAGAGGAAGATGGCATTATTTGGGTATCGTGGTATAAAAAGGCTTCTAAGATTCCTACAGATGTAACAGAAAACTTTATTCGTGAATTGGCTTTGGCAAATGGATTGGTAGATATTAAGGTTTGCGCTGTTGACGAAACCTGGTCGGCATTAAAATTGGTAATACCAATTAGAGACAGATGCTAACCGCTGATTCTGATATTTGAAAATAGCGGGTGGCAAAATTTTATTCATCAGTAAAAAAACAATAAAATGAAAAAAATACTCATCGCAATCGACTATAATCCTACCGCAACGAATATTGCGGAAGCTGGTTATTCGTTGGCTAAATCAATGAATGCCGAAGTGACTTTACTGCACGTAGTGGCCGACTATACTTATTATTCTTCGTTAGACTATTCGCCTGTATTGGGCTTCGACAGCTTTAGTAACCTGGGCGCTATACAAACGAATACGATAGTGGAATTACAAAATGCGGCACAGGATTACCTGGGAAAAGTTAAGAACCAATTAGGCGATGGATCCATCAACACTATAATAAAAGAAGGTGATACGGGAGATGCTATTTTAAGTGCCGCTGACGAGTTAAAAGCAGATATTATTGTTATGGGAACGCATAGCCGCCGTGGATTGGATAAAATATTGATGGGAAGTGTGGCCGAAAAAGTATTGAAACATAGCAAGGTACCTATGTTCATAATTCCATCAAAGGAACCAGGAGAGAAAGGCTCAGAATAAAATGGTCTTCAATCATTTTTGTAACCTTTCTTTTCACAAAAGCTCTAATGCTGGTGAAATGACTTAAAAATTTAAAACAATTATTATGGATTATCCAAACGAAGAACATATTGTACAAATCCTGGAAACAGAATTTGTAACGCACAACGTAAAACGATTCAGGCTTAGTAAGCCACCACTTTATGTTTTTAAACCTGGCCAGGCTACAGATATTGTAATTAATTCGCCGAAATGGAAGGAAGAAAGAAGGCCCTTCACATTTACAGCCTTAAATGATTGGCCCCAACTTGAATTTACTATTAAGATTTATAGCGACCATGATGGCGTGACCAACCAACTAAGTAAATTGAATGTGGGAGACGAATTGATTCTTCACGACATTTGGGGCGCCATTCATTATAAGGGTGAAGGCGTATTTATAGCAGGCGGCGCGGGCGTTACGCCATTTATTGCTATTTTCCGCCAACTATATAAAGACAATAAAATCGGTAATAATAAATTAATTTTCTCCAACAAAACATCACAGGATATTATTCTTAAAGATGAGTTTATCAAAATACTTGGGGATAATTTTATTAATACACTTACCGAAGAAGATAATCCTCAATATGAACATAGAAAAATAGATGAAAGTTACCTCAAAGAGAAAATAAAAAATTTAGATCAATACTTTTATATCTGCGGTCCCGATGCCATGATAGAAGACATTCACAAACAACTTCTGAAACTTGGAGTGAAGGAAGATAAAATAGTTATTGAACAGTTTTAGAAATAGAAAACTTCAAAAAAGGTTTGTTTACTGGTAAAGGCAATTAGAGTTTAAAAAAATGCGTATATTCCTCCTGAATTAAATTCATAACTCATGTCAAAAGATATTTATAAAATAAAAAAAATCTTAGCTACCAAAAACGGAAACTTTACTTACTACAGCCTCCCTGAATTGGAAAAGCAAGGACACAACATTAGTAAGTTGCCCTTTTCTATTCGCATACTTTTAGAAAATGTGCTGCGCAATTTTGATGATTTTTCGGTAACGAAAGAAAATGTAGAAACACTTTTAAATTGGAAGCCCAAAGGTTCCGACAAAGATATTCCTTTCAAACCTGCCCGCGTGTTGATGCAGGATTTTACAGGCGTTCCTGCCGTGGTTGACATCGCTTCGCTTCGTGCAGAAGCAGCGCGCAAAGGAAAAAATCCCGAAGAAATTAATCCCTTAATCCCTGTTGATTTGGTAATAGACCACTCAGTACAAGTAGATTATTTTGGAACTGAATATGCCTATCAGAAAAATATGGATGAAGAATACAAGCGCAACCAGGAGCGGTATTCTTTTTTGAAATGGGCGCAGAATTCTTTTAATAATTTTAGTGTAGTTCCACCGGGAATGGGAATATGCCACCAGGTAAATCTGGAATATTTATCAAAAGGAGTGGTAGAAAGAAATGGTGAAGTTTTCCCGGATACTTTAGTTGGTACCGATAGCCATACACCAATGGTAAACGGAATAGGCGTTGTCGCGTGGGGTGTGGGAGGTATTGAAGCAGAAGCCGCAATTCTTGGTCAGCCGTTATATTTTATTATGCCCGAAGTAATTGGTTTGGAATTGAAGGGCAAATTACCATTGGGTTCTACCGCTACCGATTTGGTATTGAACATTGCAGAAGTACTAAGAAAATATGGCGTAGTAGGAAAATTTGTAGAAGTATTTGGTGACGGGCTTGACAATCTTTCTGTACCTGATAGGGCAACTATCGGAAATATGTCGCCTGAGTTTGGATGCACCATTACCTATTTTCCGATTGATGATAAGACGCTTGAATACATGCGCAAAAGTAACCGCTCAGAAGAACAGGTGAAATTGGTTGAAGATTATTGTAAGACAAATATGCTTTGGAGAACGGGCAAAGAAAAAATTACTTATACAGATAAAATTACCCTTGACTTAAATTCCATTGAACCTTCAGTAGCCGGGCCAAAAAGGCCACAGGATAAAATTTTGCTAAAGAATTT
>Ga0070660_100002494_pt1 | contig 12634 bp, 15 predicted proteins | sample KBSC33metaG_FD_64670 | JGI IMG/M metagenome (GOLD analysis project Ga0070660, IMG submission 64670) | Corn rhizosphere microbial communities from Kellogg Biological Station, Michigan, USA - KBS C3-3 metaG | ecosystem: Host-associated > Plants > Roots > Rhizosphere > Soil ... | reverse complement strand
GCGGCTTCTTGGTGATCGGCTTGTCGGGGAACACGCGCACCCAGATCTTGCCGCCCCGCTTGATGAAGCGCGTCATCGCCACGCGCGCCGCCTCGATCTGGCGATCGGTCAGCCAGCACGGCTCGAGCGCCTTGAGGCCGTAATCGCCGAACGACACGTCGGATCCGCGCCAGGCCTTTCCGGCCATCCGTCCGCGCTGCTGCTTGCGGAACTTCACTTTCTTCGGCATCAACATAACGAGAATCCTTACCGTGCTAATCGCTACTTGCTAATTGCTGATGTGGCGCCCTCGCGATTCGGCGCCAATCTGCAGGTCGCAATCTGCAGTGAGCAATTTGCAATTTGCAATTCCCCTATCCGCCTCAGCGCTGCGGCGGTCCCGACGGCCGGCGCGGCGCGCGCTCGCGGTACTCCTCTTCACGCCCACGCTGCGGCACCAGGCGCTCGCCCTTGTAGAGCCACACCTTGATGCCGATCTGTCCGTAGGTCGTGCTCGCTTCCGCGAAACCGTAGTCGATGTCGGCGCGCAGCGTCTGCAGCGGCAGCTGCCCGTGCAGATACCACTCGGAGCGCGCGATCTCGCCGCCGTTCAGGCGGCCGGACACGCGCACCTTGATGCCGCGCGCGCCGAAGCGCAGCGCCGACTCCACCGACTTGCGCATCGCGCGGCGGAACGCCACGCGCTTCTCGAGCTGCATCGCCACCGACTCGGAGATCAGCTGGGCATCGAGCTCCGGCTTCTGAATCTCCTGGATGTTGATGAACACCTCGCGATTGGTGCGCTTCTGGATCTCCTGCTTCAGCTTGTCGACTTCGGTCCCCTTGCGGCCGATGATGATGCCGGGACGCGACGTGTAGATGTCGATCTTCAGCTTGTTGGCCGCGCGCTCGGTCTCGATCTTCGAGACGCCGGCGTGCGCGAAGCGCTTCTTCAGCGTCTGCCGCAGATCGAGATCCTCGTGCAGCAGCTTCGCGTAGTCGCGATCCGAGTACCACCGCGACCGCCACGTCTTGTTGAACCCGAGGCGGAATCCGATCGGGTGAACTTTCTGGCCCACGACTACTCCTTCGCCTTCTTGGGCGCGCGCTTGGCGGCGGGCGCCGATTTCTTCACCGCGCCGGCGCGCGGACGCCGCTTCGGCGCCTCGCCCGCGGCCACGGGCACGATCTTCTCCGCGCGCTCGGACACCCGCACGGTGAGGTGCGCGGTACGCTTCAGCACGCGGAAGGCGCGCCCCATCGGCGCCGGACGCACGCGCTTTTGCGACGGCCCCTGGTTCGCGTAGCAGGCCGAGACGAACAGCCGGTCGACGTCGCCGCCGAATCCTTCCTTCTGCTGCGCGTTGGCAATCGCCGACCGCAGCAGCTTCGCGACATCGGCCGCGACCGACTTGCGCGCGAAGGTGAGCGTCGCCAGCGCCTGATTGACGTCCTTGCCGCGAATCAGATCCAGCACGAGACCGGCCTTCTGCGCCGAGGTGCGGACATAGCGTGCGGTGGCGTGCGCTTCGATCATGACGCGCTCCCGGCCGGCTTGCCGGCGGCGGCGGGCGCGGCCGTCGCCGTCTTCTCGGCGACCTTCGTCGTGTGTCCCTTGAACAGCCGCGTCGGCGCGAACTCGCCGAGCTTGTGGCCCACCATGTTCTCGGTCACGTACACCGGAATGAATTTCTTGCCGTTGTGCACCGCCAGCGTGTGTCCCACCATCTCGGGAATCACGGTCGATCGGCGCGACCACGTCTTGATGACCTTCTTTTCGGCGCCGCGATTCATCACCTCGATCTTCTCGAGCAGCGAGGTGTCGACGAACGGCCCTTTCTTCAGTGAACGTCCCATAGAATTTTCAGATCTACGATTTGGCGATCGCCAATCTATCTGCTGACCCGCGGATAAACCGTCGATCGTCGATTCTCAAATCGTCCTTCGTTATTTCTGCCGCCGCTGCACGATGAACTGATCCGTCGACTTGCGATTACGCGTCTTGTAGCCTTTGGTCGGCATGCCCCACGGCGTCACCGGATGGCGGCCGCCGGAGGTCTTGCCTTCACCGCCGCCGAGCGGATGATCGACCGGGTTCATCGCGACGCCGCGCACGTGAGGCCGCTTGCCCAGCCACCGGCTCCGCCCCGCCTTGCCGATCGACACGTTCTCGTGATCGACGTTGCCGACCGTGCCGATCGTCGCGTAGCACTCGCTGAAGATCTTGCGCGTTTCGCCCGACGGCATCTTCACCGTGGCGTACTCGCCTTCCTTCGCCACCAGCTGCACCGACGATCCGGCGCTGCGCGCGATCTGTCCGCCCTTACCCGGCTTGAGCTCCACGTTGTGGATCAGCGTGCCGAGCGGGATGTTCTTCAGCGGCAGCGCGTTGCCGGGCAGGATGTCGACGTTCGGGCCCGACACGATCGCGTCGCCCACCTTCAGGCCGCTCGGCTGCAGGATGTAGCGCTTCTCGCCGTCCGCATAGGTGACCAGCGCGATGCGCGACGACCGGTTCGGGTCGTACTCGATCGTGGCGACCTTCGCCGGCACGTCGTGCTTGTCGCGCTTGAAGTCGATGATGCGGTACATCCGCTTGTGGCCGCCGCCGCGCCACCAGGACGTCAACTGCCCCTGATTGTTGCGGCCGCCGCTGCGGCGCAACGGCTCGACCAGCGGCTTGTACGGCTCCTGCGTCGTGATCTCGTCGAAGGTCTGGACGGTTTGAAACCGTGTGCCTGGCGACGTCGGGTTGAGTGTGCGAAATGGCATGAGGCTACGCTCCCTCCAGGAACTCCGGCATCTTCTGGCCTTCGCGCAACGTCACGTAGGCCTTCTTCCAGTCGGGCCGGCGGCCCGCGAATCGGCCCTGCCGCTTGACCTTGCCGTGTGTCAGGCTCGTGCGGATGCTCGACACCTTCGCGCCCAGCAGCTGCTCCACCGCGTGCTTGATCTCAATCTTGTTCGCGCCGCTCGCCACATGGAACACGATCGTGCGTCCATCCTCCCGCAGCAGCGACGTCTTCTCGGTGATGAGCGGACGGCGAATCACGTCTGTCAGTTTCATAGCGCGAGCGCCTCCTGCAGTTTTTCGAGCGCGCCCCTCGTCGCCACAACGCGGTTGGCGAGCATGACGTCGCGAGCCGTGATGCGTCCGCTCGGCAGGAACATCACGCCCGGCATGTTGCGCACCGAGCGCGACAGCTTCTCGTCCACCGCGACGTCGATGAGCACGGTCTTGCCGCTGACGCCGAGCCCCGCAAGCATCTCGGCCGCCGCCTTCGTCTTGATCTCGCCCGCCGCGAGCGCCTCGACGACGATCAGCTGACCCTCCGTCATCTTCTGCGCGAGCGCCGCGCGCAGCGCGCCGCGCTCGACCTTCTTCGGCAGCTTGAAATCGTAGCTGCGCGGCTGCGGCCCGAACACCGTGCCGCCGTGGCGCCACAGCGGATTGCGGATCTCGCCGACGCGCGCGCGCCCGGTGCCCTTCTGCTTCCACGGCTTCTTGCCGCTGCCGCTGACCAGCGCCCGGTTCTTCGTCGCGTGCGTCCCGCTGCGCTTCGAGGCGTTCTCGTGCACCACGGATTCCCAGATGAGATCGGCGTTCACGCGCCCGCCGAACACATCGTCGCGCAGATCGACGGTGCCGACCTTCTTGTTCTCGTTGTTGACGACATCAAGCTGCATGGCTACTTCTTCGCCTTCTTGGGCTTCTCGACCTGAGCGACCTTCAGCTTCTTCAGCGTGCGCGCCTTGCGGACGACCACCACGCTCTCCGGCGCGCCGGGAATGCCGCCCTCGAGAATCAGCAGGTGATTGTCCACGTCCACCCGCAACACCTTCAGATTGTGAATCGTCACCTGTCCGCCGCCCATGCGCCCCGCGGCGCGCATCCCCTTCACCACGCGCGACGGAAACGACGAGGCGCCAATCGATCCAGGCGCGCGATGGAACATCGACCCGTGCGTCGCCGCGCCGCCCGCGAAATGGTGCCGCTTGACGACGCCCTGGAACCCCTTGCCGCGTCCGGTGCCGACCACGTCCACGCGCTCGCCGTCGGCGAAAATCGACACGAGCACCTGATCGCCGGCCTTCGCCGCGTCGCCGCCGGCCGCGAGCTTGACTTCCCGGCGCACGCGCGTCGGCGGCACGTTCGCGTGCTTGAAATGGCCCGTCATCGGCTTGTTCGCCTTCGACGGTTTGGGGTCGACCAGCCCGAGCTGCACCGCTTCGTAGCCGTCGGTCTGCGCGCTCTTCGCCTGGACGACGACGCACGGCCCGGCCTTGATGACGGTGGCCGGGTGCACGGTGCCATCGGCATCGAACACCTGCGTCATCCCGACTTTCTTGCCGATGATTCCTGTGACCATATGAGAATCCTGTCGTAGTCGGTGGTCAGTGGTCAGTCGCCAGACTGGCCACTGCACACCGGCCGCCGATCACTTATTTGTGCTCTTTGCCGAACGCCTTGATCTCGACGTCCACGCCGGCCGGCAGATCCAGCTTCATCAGCGCGTCCACGGTCTGCGGCGTCGGCTCGAAGATGTCGATCAGACGCTTGTGCGTCCGGATCTCGAACTGCTCGCGCGATTTCTTGTCCACGTGCGGCGACCGCAGCACGGTCCATTTGTTCTTCGAGGTCGGCAACGGAATCGGACCCGCCAGCCGCGCGCCGGTCCGCTTCGCGGTGTCCACGATCTCCGTGGTCGACTGATCGAGCACCCGCGAGTCGTACGCCTTGAGGCGGATGCGGATCTTGTCGCTGAATGACGCTGTAGCCATAGTTGATCTCTGTCATGGCTGATGGCTGATGGTCATGGCTGATGGACTGCCCATCGACCATGGCCATTTAGCCATGAGCCATTATTTTCCCTGCATCCTCGCGACGACTTCTTCGCTCACGTTCTGCGGCGCCGGTTCGTAGCGATCGAAGTGCATGGAGTAGGTGGCGCGGCCCTGCGTGCGCGACCGCAGATCGGTCGCGTAGCCGAACATCTCCGACAGCGGCACCCGCGCCTGGATGATCTGCGTGCCGCCGCGATCCTCCTGCGCCTGAATCTGACCGCGCCGGCTCGACAGGTTGCCCATCACGTCGCCCATGTGCTCCTTCGGCACGACGACCTCGACGCGCATCATCGGCTCGAGCAGCACCGGCTTGGCCTTCTTCGCCGCATCCTGAAACGCCATCGACCCGGCGATCTTGAACGCCATTTCCGACGAATCGACGTCGTGGTACGACCCGTCGTACAACTCGATGCGCACATCGTCGATCGGGTAGCCCGCGAGGACGCCGCGCGTGAGCGCTTCCTTGATGCCCTCGTCGATCGGCTTGATGAACTCCTTCGGAATCGTGCCGCCGACGATCTCGTTCTCGAAGATGTAGCCGGTGCCCGGCTCGCCCGGATAGAGGTGAATCTTCACGTGCCCGTACTGCCCGCGGCCGCCCGTCTGCTTGGCGTACTTCATCTCGCCGTCGGCCGGACGCGTCAACGTCTCCTTGTAGGCCACCTGCGGCTTGCCGACCGTGGCTTCCACGCTGAACTCGCGCTTCAGCCGGTCGACGATGATATCGAGGTGCAGCTCGCCCATGCCGGCGATGATCACCTGGCCGGTCTGCTGATCGGTCTGCACGCGGAACGTCGGGTCCTCGGCCATCAGCTTCTGCAGCCCGACGCCGAGCTTCTCCTGATCGGACTTCGTCTTCGGCTCGATGGCCAGCGAGATGACGGGCTTCGGGAAGTCCATCGACTCGAGGACGATCGGATGCTTCTCGTCGCACAGCGTGTCGCCGGTCGAAACGCTCTTGAGCCCGACCGCGGCGGCGATGTCGCCCGAGTAGACCTCTTTGATCTCCTCGCGCTTGTTCGCGTGCATCTTCAGCAGGCGGCCGATGCGCTCCGTGCGCTGCTTGGTGGCGTTGTAGATGCTCGAGCCAGCCGTGAGCACGCCGGAATACACGCGGAAGAACGTCAGCTGACCGACGAACGGGTCGGTCATGATCTTGAACGCGAGCGCGCTGAACGGCGCGTCGTCGGCGGCCGGGCGCTCGATGATGTTGGCGTCCGGATTGTCGGGATCGGCTTTCTTGTCCGGATCGATCCCCCTGATGGCCGGCACGTCGAGCGGCGACGGCAGGAAATCGACGACCGCGTCGAGCAGCGGCTGCACGCCTTTGTTCTTGAACGCCGAGCCGCAGATGACCGGCACGAACGCCGCCTCACCCTTCGACCGCACCGAGCTGTTGACGCGCCTGCGCAGCGCCGCCTTGATCTCGTCCTCGGTCGGCTCTTCGCCGCGCAGGTACTTCTCGAGAATCTTGTCGTCGGCTTCGCTGACTTTCTCGATCAGCTGCTCGCGATAGTGCTTCGCGTCCTCGAGCATGTCGGCCGGAATCTCGCCGACGATGTAGTCCGCGCCCATCGTCTCGTCTTTGTAGGTAATCGACTTCATCCTGATGAGGTCGACGACGCCGACGAACTTGTCTTCGGATCCGATCGGCAGCTGAATCGCCACCGGGTTCGCTTCGAGCTTGCTGATGATCTGATCGAACGTCCGCTTGAAGTCGGCGCCGATGCGGTCCATCTTGTTGACGAAACAGATGCGCGGCACGCGGTACTTGTCGGCCTGGCGCCAGACGGTTTCCGACTGCGGCTCGACGCCGGCGACCGAGTCGAAGACGGCGACGGCGCCGTCGAGCACGCGCAGCGAGCGCTCGACCTCCGCGGTGAAGTCGACGTGGCCCGGCGTGTCGATGATGTTGATGCGGTGATCGCGCCAGAAGCACGTCGTGGCGGCTGACGTGATGGTAATACCGCGCTCCTGCTCCTGCTCCATCCAGTCCATGACGGCCGTGCCCTCGTGGACTTCGCCGATCTTGTACGTGATGCCCGTGTAGAACAGGATCCGTTCCGTGGTCGTCGTCTTGCCGGCATCGATGTGGGCCATGATGCCGATGTTGCGTGTCTTTGCGAGCGGTGACTGCCTGGGCATTGCTCGTTACCAGCGATAGTGCGCGAACGCTTTATTGGCTTCCGCCATGCGGTGCGTGTCTTCGCGCTTCTTGACGGCGCCGCCGCGCAGATTCGCCGCGTCCAGCAGCTCGTTCGCCAGCTTCTCCTGCATCGTCTTGCCGTCGCCGCGCGCGGTGGCGTAGCCGACGATCCAGCGGATGCTCAGCGAAAGGCGGCGGTTCGGGTTGACCTCGACCGGCACCTGATAGTTGGAGCCGCCGACGCGGCGCGATTTCACTTCGAGACTCGGCTTGACGTTGTCGATCGCCTTCTTGAACACCTTCAGCGGATCGTCGCCGGTCTTGTCCTTGATGATGTCGAAGCTCTTGTAGAAAATCCGCTCCGCGGTGCTGCGCTTGCCGTCGGTCATCACGCAGCTGATGAACTTCGTGACGAGCGGGCTCTGATACAGCGGATCGGCCGGAATCTCACGCTTCGCAATCACTCTTCGTCGTGGCATGTCTAATCCCTAAATCCCGACTCCCGAATCCCGTCCCTAGGCCTTCTTCGGTCTCTTGGCGCCGTACTTCGATCGCCCCTGCATCCGGCCCTGCACGCCGACCGCGTCGAGCGTGCCGCGGACGACGTGATAGCGCACGCCGGGCAGATCCTTGACGCGGCCGCCGCGGATGAGCACGAGCGAGTGCTCCTGCAGATTGTGGCCGACGCCGGGGATGTAGGTGGTCACCTCGATGCCGTTGGTGAGCCGCACGCGCGCCACTTTTCGCAGCGCCGAGTTCGGCTTCTTCGGCGTCTGGGTGAAGACCCGGACGCAGACGCCGCGCTTCTGCGGGCTGTTCTGGAGCGCGGGGCTCTTCGTCTTGCTGACGATCTTCTTGCGTCCGTCCCGCACGAGCTGACTGATGGTCGGCATACTCAATCTCGTTATGTGATCATCTGGTTATTTGGTCGTTTGATGTCGGAAATGACCCAAATGACCAAATAACCAGATGACCAAATAACCAAATACATCGGCGGCGCGCGAAGCGCGACGCTCTGGTCGTTTCAGGCCTGGAAGCCGGAATCGGCTTGGCGCCTGAAAACTGAAACTCCCCTACAACTCTGGTGATTCGCGCGAGGGACTTGCCCGAAGGTCGGGTGCTCCAGCCAAGGAGCGGTCCTGCAGCGTGTTTTTTGCCCTGCCGCCGGCCAAAACGATCAGGCCACTCAGCGGCACCTTCCCGGGCAACGATGCTAGATAGGGTGTCCTAGCGTCGTTAGAACCTGACGAATATAGCACGAGCGCCGAGCGGCGTGCAAGCGCGCGAACGCTTCGTATCACACCGGCCCGCCGCTCATATATATTGAGGCGTATGGGATTCACTCCAACCGACACGATTTGGTTCAACGGCCGGCTGCTGCCATGGGCGGATGCGCGCGTCCACGTGCTGGCGCACGGCCTCCACTATGGAACGGGCGTCTTCGAGGGAATGCGCTCCTACCCGACCGCCGACGGCCCCGCCGTGTTCCGCCTCGACACGCACCTCGAGCGGCTGTACCGCTCCGCGGCGATCTACGACCTCGAAGTGCCGTATGCGATGGACGCCCTCGCCGATGCCACGCTCGACGTCGTCCGCGTCAATCGTCTCGAGGGCTCGTACATCCGACCGATCGTGTTCGTCGACGCCGACACGCTCAGCGTGTGGACGAAAGGCTCGCCGGTGAGCGTGGCGATCGCCGCATTTCCGACCGGCACGTACCTGGCCGGCGCTGAAAACGGCGTGCGCGTCACCGTGTCGCCGATCCGGAAATATCCGTCCAACGCGATCCCGGCCGCCGCCAAAGCCTGCGGCCAGTACATCAACTCCGCCCGCGCGGTCACCGAAGCACAGCGCCGCGGCTTCGACGAAGCGATTCTCCTCAATCAGCGCGGCGAGGTCAGCGAAGGCTCCGGGGAAAACATCTTCGTCGTGAAGAACGGCGGGCTGCTCACCAATGGCATCGACGCCGACATCCTCATGGGCGTCACGCGCGATTCGATCCTCCAGATCGCGGCGGACCTGAAGATTCCCACGCGTGTCGGTCCGATCACGGTCGACGATGTGATGACGGCAGACGAGCTGTTCTTCTCCGGCACCGCCGTCGAGGTGACGTCGATTCGCGAGGTGGACGGCACGGTGATCGGCAGCGGCAAGCCTGGCCCGATCACGACGCGCATTCAGCAGGTATTCAACGACGCGGTGCGCGGCAAGCGGCCCGAGTACCGACAGTGGATTACGAGCGTGAACCGTCCAGCTGTGGCGGGCCGCTGAACGACAGCTTCACTTGCGTTGCGCGAGAAACTCAGCGACGGCTTTCAATTCCGCGTCGCTGATCTTCCCGCGGAACGCGGGCATGTCGGCGTCGGGATCGACCGCCGATGGATCCGCGATCCACCGCGTCAGCCACTGCACGTTCTGCTTCTTGCCTTCATGCGACAGGTCGGGACCTTCCTTGCCCCCGTCGCCGTCGATGATGTGGCACGCGATGCAGCGCGTCGCGAACACGTGCGAGGCGAGGCGCGTCTCGGCCGAGACCTGCGGCAGCGGCGCGCCCTCGCGCACTTTCTGCACGTAGGCCACGGCGGCGCGCGCTTCCATCAGCTTCAACCCGGTCGGCGGCGCCGGTCGCAGCCCCGGCGCGATCATGTCGGGATCGGCCACGTGCCCCATGATCCACTGATCGTCGCGCGAGATGCGGCCGCGCATCAGATCCGGGCCGGCGCCTCCGGGCGCGTGACAGCGCGTGCACCGATCGTCCTTGGCGATTTCGAGTCCGGCAATCGCACGCGGACTCCACACGGCGGGATCGATCTCCTTCGGCTTGTCGCGGAATCCGAGCCACGTCAACGTGCTCACCGCGACGACGATCAGCGTGACGACAGCCGACACGCGCGGCCGCGCGCGCGGGTCGCGCTCCGGATGGCTGTCGAGAAACGGCAGCAGGAACAGCAGCGCGATCACCAGCGTCGGAATGCCGATCGCGCCCACCGGCTCGAGCTTCCCCGGGAAATATTTCAGCATCTGAAATAATCCGAGGAAGTACCACTCGGGTCGCGGCACGTACGTCGCGTCCGCCGGATTCGCCATCGCCTCGAGCGGCGCCTTGCCGAACACCGCGAGCGAGAACAGCAGCGCGAACACCGCCGCGATCACGATCGTGTCCTTCACCGCGTGCACGGGATAGAACGGGCTCGACGGCGCCACCCGCGGACGGAAATGTCCGGCAATCCCGTGCCGCCGCATCAGATACAGATGCGTCACGACGAACAGCAGCACGCCCACCGGCAGCAGGATCACGTGCGTGGCATACCAGCGGCTCAGCGTCAGCGCGCCGATGGCGGGCCCGCCGCGCATGATGCCGGCGATGTACGGCCCGACGATGGGCGCGCTCTTCGCGATGTTGATCGTGACGACCGTCGCCCAATAGGCGCGCTGATCCCACGGCAGCAGATAGCCGGTGAGGCCGAACGCGAGAACGAGCAGCAGCAGCACGATCCCGGTGCTCCACGTCACTTCGCGCGGACTCTTGTACGCGCCGAAGAACAGCACGCGCAGCAGGTGCAGCACCGCGAAGATGACGATGAAGCTGGCGCCGAAGAAGTGCAGCGCGCGCACGATGTGGCCGAACGTCAGCTGCGTGCTGATGAAGCGGACGCTGTCGTACGCCGACGCCGGCGTCGGCACGTAGTACATCGTCAGCGTCACGCCGGTGATGAACTGAATCGCGAGCAGGAAGAGGAGCACGCTGCCGAGCGTGAACCACCAGTTGACGTCGCCCGGAATCGGCTCGTCGAGCAGTCGTCGGAGTCCGGCTCGATAGCCGGTGCGGTCGTTGAACCAGTCGCCTATGGACATCAGAGTTGAACGAAGACTTTCGAATTCTCGACGCGTGTGGACAGCTCGGTGAGCGGGCGCGGCGGAGGACCGGCGACGACGTTGCCGTCAGGCGTGAACACGCCGCCGTGGCAGGGACAGCGCAACCGCTTGGTCGATGCGTCGTAGCTCACGCGGCAACCCAGGTGAGTACACGTCGACGACATGGCGCGCACGCCGGCGTCGGACTTGACGAGAAACACGACCTGCTGATCGACAGCTTCCGCGTAGCCATCCTGCCGGGTGACGCGAAGCGTGACCGGCGTCGGTACGCCATCTTCGAGATCGCGCAGCGGACCGGCGGGCACCCACGTATCCGTCTGCTTGGCGAACGCGGGAGAGAGAATCGTCCCGCCGACAATGGCCGCGACGATCGACGAGATGCTGCCGACGATGGTGCCGATGACGAGGCGCAGCCATTTGCGGCGGCTGATTTCTGCCGGCGTGAGCGGCGTGAGATCGACGTCCGAATGATTCATCGAATGGGTTGACCCGGAAACCCTCAGTACACAAATAATTACAAGCGAACGCGAGGAGTTGATCGCATTATAGCGACCGCGTCACGCACCGCCAATCGCTCAAGGAGATTGCACATGCACCGTCTGCTTTCGACGCTCTCGGTGATCGCCCTCGCGGCGACCACTGCGTTCGCCCAGCCTCCCGCGACGACCACGGCCGCGCCGGCGGCCAAGAAGCCGGCGGCCCGCGCCGCCACGATGAAGAAGGATCAGCTCGTCGAGTTCGAGATGATGACGTGGCCCGAAGTGAAGCGCGCGATGGCCGCGGGCAAGACGACGGCGCTCTTCTACACGGGCGGCACCGAACAGCGCGGTCCGCAGAACGTGAACGGCGGACACACGCTGATGGCGCGCGCGACGGTGAAGGCGATCGCGCTGCGCCTCGGCAACGCGATCGCGATGCCGGTGCTGCCGTACACGCCGAACAACGCGAGCGCGGATCTGCCGGGCACGATCGGCCTCACGCCGGAGCTCCTCGGCGCGGTCCTCGAGCGGCTCGTCGAGCAGGCGATGCAGACCGGATTCAAGAACGTCGTGATCATGGGCGACCACGGCGGCGGACAGCCCGCGACGTACGCGGAGGTCGCGAAGAAAGAGGACGCGAAGTACGCCCCCGAGGGACGCCACGTGTTCTTCTGCGACGAGGTGTACGCGAAGGCGCAGGGCGACTTCGACGATTGGCTCGCATCCAAGGGTTATCCGCGCAGCTCGCACGCCGGCATCCCCGACACGTCCGAGATGCTGTATCTCGGCGGCGAAGCGTGGACGCGCAAGGAGCTGATCCCGACCGCCGAAGGCGACCCGGTGCCGCCGCCCGGCGAACGCGGCCGCGGCCGCGCCGCCGATCCGAATGCGCCGCCGCGCAAGAACAACGGCATCAGCGGCGACGCGCGCCGGTCGACCGTGGCGCTCGGCAAGCGGGCGTTCGACAACAAGGTCAACTACGCGGTGCGGCAGATTCAGCAGTTCATTCCTCCGACCACCAAGGCGTCGCAGCAATAGAGGGGCCAGAAAGAAGTTAGAAGGCAGACGGCAGAAGTTCGAAGGAAGAAGAAGAAGCGAGGCGCAGCGCGGATCGATTGAAGACCGCTCTGCGCTTTCGCTTTTCGTCGCCGCTTTCGTTTTTTTCACCGCCGACGATCGCTCGCCGCCGCTCACTTCTCACTTCTCACTTTTCATTTCTACCTTTCGCCTTCTACGTTTTGCCTTCTAACTTTCTCCTCATCGTCGGCGGCACGCGTCAGCAGCGAATGGAGGCGGCGCGCGTGCGGGG
>Ga0070660_100002487_pt1 | contig 12646 bp, 10 predicted proteins | sample KBSC33metaG_FD_64670 | JGI IMG/M metagenome (GOLD analysis project Ga0070660, IMG submission 64670) | Corn rhizosphere microbial communities from Kellogg Biological Station, Michigan, USA - KBS C3-3 metaG | ecosystem: Host-associated > Plants > Roots > Rhizosphere > Soil ... | reverse complement strand
TCTGCTCGCCCACCGGGAACACCGGATTGAGCGAGGTCATGGGCTCCTGGAAGATCATCGCGATCTCCGCGCCGCGGATCTTGCGCATCGTCGCGGCCGACGCGCGCGCGAGATCGATCGTTGCGCCATCGGGCCGCGTGAACCGGATCGCGCCCGACGTGATGCGCCCCCCGCCATGCTCCACGAGGCGCATCACGGACAGCGCGGTGACGGACTTGCCGGAGCCCGATTCGCCGACCACTGCGACCGTCTCGCCGCGTGCGATGGAGAACGAGAGATCACGCACCGCGGTGACGCGACGATCGCTCGTCGCGAACTCCACCGTGATGCCGTCGATTTCCAGCGTCTCAGGCATCACGGGCGCCGCGTGCGCCATGCCGCCGCGCGCGCGAACGCGCGGCACGCGACGCAGTCACCAAACGTTCGCTCGATCGCCTCGGCTCCCGGGATGCAGGCGTTCATGGGTGCGGCAGTTGCCCCGCTCGGGGCATGGCGCCGCAAGTGTACCCAATGGAGGAATGCGGCTGCGGAAGCCGCGGCGAGCCCTCACGGCGGCCGCGATGCCCGGCCGCTTGGGCATCGCGCGAATGCGGGACTCGCGGCGCGCGGCCGCCCGCCGTGACGATCAGGCGTTCTCGGGTTCTGGCGTGCGCCGCTTCATGAGCAGCGCGGGAACGGGACGCTGCGACTTCGGCGTCGCGTGCCCGTTCAAAGACGCAGCCGGCTTCGCCGCGATCGGCTGGTCGGGATTGCGCGCATAGGCGTCCTCGCGCTCCTGCTCGCGGCGAGAAAGTGCCGTGCGCTCCGTGGCGCGTGCATGCCCGTTCGTCGCACGGCGCTCGGGGTGCGGCCGCGCCGCGTCGGCGCTCGCGCGCGGGGTGGCGGAGGCTCGCGGCGTCGCGGCGGCTCGCGGCGTCGCGGCGGCGCGCGGTGCACGCTCCGCAGACGCGCCGCGGGTTCGCGCCGGTGCGACGAAATCGCCCGCCGCCTCGACGGAGACCTTCTTCTTCAGCAGCCGCTCGATCTCGGCGAGGTATTTCTCTTCCTCGGGCGCGACCAGCGAGATCGCTTCCCCGCTCGCGCCGGCACGGCCGGTGCGGCCGATGCGATGGATGTAATCCTCGGGAACGTGCGGCAGCTCGTAGTTGACCACCAGCGGAAGGTCGTCGATGTCGAGGCCGCGGGCCGCGACGTCGGTGGCGACCAGCACCTGCAGCTTGCCGTCCTTGAACGCCTGGAGCGCCTCGATGCGTGCAACCTGCGTCTTGTCGCCATGGATGGCGGAGGTCGCGAGGCCGTCCTTCTCGAGCTGTCGCGCGAGGCGCGACGCACCGTGCTTGGTGCGCACGAAGCACAGGACCTGCCAGAGATCGCGCGAGCGCACGATGTGCACGAGCAGCGGCCGCTTGGCGTCCTGAGCAACCTTGTAGGCCTTTTGCGTGACGGTTTCGGCCGCGGTGTTGCGCCGCGCGACTTCGATGAGCTTCGGCTCGTTCAGCAGCTCGTCGGCGAGCCTCTTGATCTCGTTGCTGAACGTGGCGGAGAAGAGCAGGTTCTGACGCTTGGCCGGCAGCAGCGCCATGATGCGCTTGATGTCGGGAATGAAGCCCATGTCGAGCATGCGGTCGGCTTCGTCGAGCACGAAGATCTCGACCTGGCCGAGGTTCACGCTGCGCTGCTCGACGTGGTCGAGCAGCCGGCCGGGTGTCGCCACGAGGATCTCCACCCCGCCGCGCACGATCGGAAGCTGCTGCTTGATGTCGACGCCGCCGAACACGCACGTCGACCGCAGCTTCGTGTGCTTGCCGTACTCCTTGATCTGGGCCTCCACCTGGATGGCCAGCTCGCGCGTGGGCGCGAGGATCAGGGCGCGCACGGGATGCCGCGCGGGCGACGGGCTCGCGTTGGCGTGCTCGGACAGCTTGTGGAGGATGGGAAGACCGAAACCGGCAGTCTTGCCGGTGCCGGTCTGCGCGCCGCCCATGACGTCCTGACCTGCAAGGACGACGGGGATGGCTTGCGCCTGGATGGGGGTGGGTGTGGTGTAGCCGGACTCGGCAACGGCCCTGAGGATCTCAGGACGCAAGCCGAGGTCTTCGAACCTCGTGGCGTTCAACAAGTTCTCCTGGAATCGCGGCCTACCGCGCGGCGGCGGTTTCCGGTCCAGGCAGCGCCAAACACATGTTTCTCAAGGATCGCCGCGCGGGATCGTGCGGCGGGTCGGGAAGGGCGGTGACCGGAAGCGGCCGCCCTACGCGAGCATTATAGCCTAAGTTACGGATTTTCCAAAATTTTGTAGCGGTGCCATGCCGGCGGACGCTATAATCGCCTATTTTGCTGCGCCGCACGCCGACTCAAGGACCTGCGCGCAGCCCGCCACCGCCCATGACCCCCGCTGCACCCGCCCGCCGCGCCGACTTGCGCAATCTCGCGATCATCGCGCACGTCGACCACGGCAAGACCACGCTCGTCGACAAGCTGCTCGTGCAGGCGGGAACGTTCGCGCGACATCAGCACGTCGGCGAACGCATGATGGACAGCAACGATCTCGAGCGCGAGCGCGGCATCACGATCTTCGCCAAGAACTGCGCGATCCGCTACCAGGGCGCGCAGGGCAGCACGCACATCAACATCGTCGACACCCCGGGTCACGCCGATTTCGGCGGCGAGGTGGAGCGCGTGCTCGGCATGGTCGACGGCGTGCTGCTGCTCGTCGATGCCGTCGAAGGCCCCATGCCGCAGACCCGTTTCGTGACGCTGAAGGCGCTGAAGCAGGGACTGCGACCGATCGTGGTCGTCAACAAGGTCGACCGTCCCGGCGCGCGCCCCGAGTGGGTGGTGAACCAGACGTTCGAGCTCTTCGACCGGCTGGGTGCGAGTGACGCGCAGCTCGATTTTCCCGTCGTGTACGCATCGGGCCTCAACGGCTGGGCTACGCACGATGTCGCGGTCGCCAAGGGCGGCACGCCACCCGCGGGCGCGGATCTGCGGCCGCTGTTCGAGACGATCCTCGCGCATGTGCCCGCCCCGGCCGCGGACGTCGACGGACCCTTGCAATTCCAGATCAGCGCGCTCGACTACTCGAACTATCTCGGGCGTCTCGGCATCGGGCGCATCCGGCGCGGACGCTTGCTGCCCGGCCAGGAAGTCGCGGTGCTCGATGGACCGCTCGCGGAAGGCGAGATCGCGAAGCGCGCGAAAATCGGCCAGGTGCTCGCGTTCGAAGGCCTCGATCGCGCGGCGGTCGAGCACGCGGAGGCGGGCGATATCGTGCTGGTGACCGGCGTCGAGGCGCTCACGATAGGCACCACGCTTGCGTCGCTGGAAGCGCCCGAGGCGCTGCCGGCTATTGCCGTCGACGAGCCCACGCTGTCGATGTACTTCCAGGTCAACACCTCGCCGCTCGCGGGCCGCGAAGGCAAGTACGTCACGTCGCGCAACCTGCGCGAGCGATTGATGCGCGAGCTCCTGACCAACGTCGCGCTGCGGGTGGAGGAGACCGAGGACACCGACATTTTCCTCGTGTCGGGCCGCGGCGAGCTGCACCTCACGATCCTGATCGAGAACATGCGCCGCGAGGGCTACGAGCTCGCGGTGTCGCGCCCGCGCGTGGTGCTGAAAGAGGTCGACGGTGCGACGCTCGAGCCGTACGAATACCTGTCCGTGGACGTCGAGGACGCGCACCAGGGCGGTGTCATGGAAGCGCTCGGCGAGCGCCGCGGCGAGATGACCGACATGGCGTCCGACGGCAATGGCCGCACGCGTCTCGAGTACCGCATTCCGGCGCGGGGGCTGATCGGATTCCAGGGTGAGTTCCTCAACCTCACGCGTGGCACGGGACTGATGAGCCACGTATTCGACGGCTACGCCGCCGTCAAGGCCGACATGCCCGAGCGCCGCAACGGCGTGCTCGTCTCGCAGGAGGACGGCGAAGCGGTCGCGTACGCCCTGTGGAACCTTCAGGAGCGCGGTCGCATGTTCGTCGCGCCGGGCGAGAAATTGTACGAAGGCATGGTGATCGGCATCCACAGCCGCGACAACGATCTCGTGGTGAACCCGATCAAGGGCAAGAAGCTCACCAATGTGCGCGCGGCGGGCAAGGACGATGCGATCCTGCTGACGCCGCCGATCAAGCTGACGCTCGAATACGCGGTCGAGTTCATCACCGACGACGAGCTGGTCGAGGTCACGCCCAAGTCGATCCGCATTCGCAAGCGCTTCCTGAAAGAGCACGAGCGCAAGCGCGCCGCGCGCGAGCTCGCGGGGACCGAAGCGGCTGCGTGAATCGCGCGCCGCGAGGCGCTCGGCGGGACGGAGTCGCGCGATTGGCCGGGACGTCGACGACGCGCACGATTCTCACAAGTCGCGCATTGGGATGCGAAGCGAGCGTCTGCCAGAATCGTGTTCATGACCGCCGTGCTGGACGCCGCGACCGCATCGCGCCTCGCCACCGCCGCGCTCGACAACGTGGCGCGCGAATACCCGAATCACCCGGGCCACGTGCTCAACGGACCGGAGGACGCGCGCACGCCGCGCGAGCTCCATCCCGCGTTCTACGGCAGCTACGACTGGCACTCGTGCGTGCACATGCACTGGCTGCTGGCCCGCGTGCGGCGCCTGTTGCCGGCGCTGCCCGAACGCACGGCCATCGATACCACGTTCGACGCGCACCTTGCGCCAGCGGCCATTGCGGCGGAACGCGGCTACTTCGGGCGACCCGGCACGCAATCCTTCGAGCGTACCTATGGCTGGGCGTGGCTCCTCGCGCTCGCCGCCGAGCTGGCGCGTGACGACTCGGCACGCCGCTGGCGCGACGCGCTGGCGCCGCTCGCCGAAGTCATCGAGGAACGCTATCGCGACTTCCTGCCGCGCGCGCGGTTTCCGATCCGCTATGGCGTCCATTCGAACAGCGCATTCGGTCTCGTCCTCGCGCTCGATTACGCCGAGGTGACGGGCCACGCCGACTTCGCCGATCGGCTGCGCGCGAAGGCGCGCGCCTGGTACGGGGGTGACACCGACCTGCCCGTCGCGTGGGAGCCGTCCGGCGCCGATTTCCTCTCGCCGGCGCTGATCGAGGCGCACTTGATGCACCGCGTGCTGCCGGCTGGCGACTTCGCGTCCTGGCTGACGCAAGCGCTACCGGGGCTCGCGCGCGGATTGCCGCCCGCGCTGTTCCACCCGGTGGAGGTGAGCGATCGCACCGATCCCCAGATCGTGCATCTCGACGGGCTCAATCTCTCCCGCGCATGGTGCTTCGATGCCATCGCGGAGGCGCTCGGTGATGGCGATGCGCGCACGCCGCGGCTGCGCGATGCCGCGGTCGAGCATCGCGCCGCGGGCCTCGTGGGCCTCGGCAGCGGGGACTATTTCGGCGAGCACTGGCTCGCGACATTCGCCCTGCTGGCGCTCACCGGCGGACCGGCGCGCTAAACTCGCCCGTCATGCTGGAACTCCTGGTTGGAATCTGCGCCGTCGCCGTGATCGCGGCGCTCGTGCTCGGCATCGCGAGCTTCACCCGGCTGTCGACCCTCGCGCACTCGACCGCGCAGCAGGAGCGCGATACGCGTCAGGACCTCGCGCTCGCGCGCCGCGAGCAGACCGAGGCTTCCGCGGTGCTGCGGCGCGAACTGGGCGAGCGGCTCGCGCAGCTCACGCAATCGAACGAGCAGCGGCTCGAAGCGATCCGCACGACCGTGGAGCAGCGTCTCGACGTGCTGCGCAACGAGAGCGCGCGCAAGCTGGACGAGATGCGAGCGACCGTCGACGAGAAGCTGCAGGCGACGCTCGATCAGCGCCTCGGCGAATCGTTCAAGCTGGTGTCGGAGCGCCTCGAGCAGGTGCACAAGGGCCTCGGCGAGATGCAGACGCTGGCGGTCGGCGTTGGCGACCTGAAGCGCGTGCTGACCAACGTGAAGACGCGCGGCACCTGGGGCGAGGTTCAGCTCGGCGCGCTGCTCTCGGATGTGCTCACGCCACAGCAGTTCGCTACCAACGTCGAGACCGTGCCGGGAACCGGCAAGCGCGTCGAGTACGCCATTCGCCTGCCCGGGCGCGGCGACGACGGCGTGCCATGCTGGCTTCCCATCGACGCCAAGTTCCCGCTGGAGCATTGGCAGCGGCTGCACGACGCGCTGGAGCGCGCCGACGTGGCGGTCGCCGAGGAGGCCCGCAAGGGCCTGGCCGACTTCCTGCGCCAGCAGGCGAAGACCATTCGCGCGCTCTACGTCGCGCCTCCGCACACCACCGACTTCGCGGTGCTGTTCCTGCCGCTCGAAAGCCTCTACGCCGAGATGATGGCGCGTCCGGGGCTCGCCGATCAGCTCCAGCGCGATTACCGCGTCATGCTCACGGGGCCGAACAACTTCCTGGCGCTGCTGAACATCGTGCAGATGGGCTTTCGCACGCTCGCGATCGAGCAGCGGTCGAGCGAGGTGTGGCGCACGCTCGGCGCGGTCAAGACCGAGTTCGCGAAGTTCAGCGACGTGCTCGCCAAGATCAAGGAGCGTCTAGACCGCGCGAGCCAGGAGCTCGAGAACGCCGGGGTGCGGCGGCGCGTGCTGGAGCGTCATCTGCGCACGGTGGATGCGCTGCCGGAGCCCGAGGCGACGAAGCTGCTCGGCCCCGAGCTCAACCTCGACCTCGACCTGGACGCGCGCTCCGAGGAAAAGTAGCGTCATGTTCGACGCGCTCCGCCGCTGGCGCGAGCAGCGCGTGCTGCGCGCCTCGTCGCTGCCCGACGCGCTGTGGCGCGAGGCGCTCGACGCGCTTCCGTTTCTCGCGATCCACACCGAGGCGGAGCTCGCGCGGCTGCGCGACAAGGTCGTCCTCTTCCTGAACGGCAAGGGCATCGTGGGCGCCGGCGGGCACGAGGTGACGCCGCTCGAGCGGACGATCATCGCGCTGCAGGCGTGCGTGCTGATACTCGAGCTCGACTTCACGCTGTACGACGACTTCGAGAACGTCATCGTCTATCCCGGCGAATTCGTGCCGGGCTGGGAATGGGAGGACGAAGCGGGCGTGGTCCATCGCAACGACGACGCGCTCGCCGGCGAAGCGATGCCGGGCGGACCGGTGGTGCTGTCCTGGCCCGACGTCGCGGCCTCCGCCGACTGGGACGCGGCGGGCATGAACCTCGTCATCCACGAGTTCGCGCACAAGCTCGACATGCGCAACGGCGACGCGAACGGCTGTCCGCCGTTGCCGCGCGACATGCCGGCGAAGGAGTGGAAGGCCACGCTGAACGCCGCGTTCGAGCATTTCGCGCGGCGCGTCGAGCGGGGCGAGGACACGGCGATCGATCCCTACGCTGCCGAAAGCCCGGCCGAGTTCTTCGCCGTGCTGTCCGAGGTGTTCTTCGCCGATCCGACGCTGCTGCGCGAGCAGTATCCCGGCGTTTACGCGCAGCTCGCGAAGTTCTATCGCCAGGATCCCGCCGCGCGCGCGGCTAACTCTGCTCGGACCTGAAGACTACAAAAGGATATATCCGCAGTTATATCGCAGCCCGGGACGGCCGTTCGTAGAATCAACGTGCTCGCGCTTGGCGTGCCGGGAACGGTCGCCGCCGAGGAAGTTGCTCGCAATCGCGGTCCCACCGGAGGACACGTGAGCGACTTACAGCCGTGGCCGGAAGTGGATCCCGGGCCGGGGGAATTCATCGCACTGGCCGCCGCCCGCTGTGTGTTGGCGGCAAGCGCCATCGTCATTCTTCTACTGGCCCCCGAAGAGCCGGCACGCCACGCGACGCTGACCTATGCGTCACTGATCGTGTATGTCGTTTATAGCGCCGCCATCCTGGTCGTCCTGTACCTGGCGCCTTCTCAGGCATTCCTGCGAGTCATCCCGTGGGCTGACGTGGTTTTCGCGGGGTATCTCGTCGCGCTGACCGACGCCACGAACAGCGTGTTCTTCTTCTTTTTCTTCTTCCCGATACTCACCGCCGCGTTCGATAAAGGTTTTCGCACTGCGCTCGCCGTGACGTGGTCCGCCGTGGGCGTGTTCGTTCTGGCATGCCTGATCGCGACGCCCTATGACCAATCGCAGGAGATCGATCGGGTGCTCATTCGCCCGTGCGCGCTGCTCGTGATCGGGCTACTGATCTCTCATCTCGGTGAAAGACAGCTTTCCTTGCGCGGGCGACTAGGCTTCCTGACGGCGCTTGGCGCGCCGGGCAACCCGCGCGTCGGCGCGCGCACGCTGATCGAAGTCAAGCTGGCGGCGCTGTGCCGGTTCTTCGATGCCGAGGAAGGATTCCTGGCGCTCGCGTACAACGGTAAGAGCAAGACGCATCTTTTCCATCATTCGGTGAACGCCGCATTGCCCGTCGCCCGGCGCACCGTCACGACCTCCGAGGCGACGGTTCGCCGATTCATCGGCATAGAGCAGCCGTACTCGATCCACCCGGAACCGCCAAGCCGACGGGCCATCCAGCGACTGACGTCCCTGTTGCGGCTACGTGCTCAACCAGCCGGACATGAATCCTCTACCGACGCCTTGGCCAACCTGCTCGAAGCGGGATGCATCATCACAGCCGCTTACCAGCAGGGCGAGCACACCCATGGTCGACTGGTGCTCGCTCGGCACAAGGCCCACTTCACCAGCGGCGATGCGCGTTTTCTGCGCGAGTGCGGCACCGCGCTCGCCAATGTCGTGGCCGCGGCTTCGTTGACGGAGGAGCTTGTCGGCCACGCCGCCGAGTTCGAGCGCTTCAACATTTCGCGCGATCTGCACGACACGACAATCCAGCCGTTCATCGGGCTGCGTATGGCGGCACACAGCATGGCACTCGAATTTCGTGACGAGGAACGCGCGTTTGCTCGCTTCCGCCAGCTCGTCGAGCTTGCCGATCAGGCGATCGAGGACCTTCGGCGCTACACCCGGGGATTGCGAGAGGGAGGTGGCGGAAGCCAGGAGTCGCTGCGGCGCGCGCTGCGACGGCAGGCATCGCATCTGAAGCGGTTCTACGACGTGGACGTGCATGTCGACGTGAATGATGACGCCACGCTCGAAGGACATCTCGTCGAAACCGTGTTCCACATTGCGTGCGAGGGCCTGAACAATGTCGTGCGCCATACGCGCTCGCGGTTCGCCCGGGTCGTGGTGCGCTCTGAGCACGGTAACCTCGTCATCGAAATCTGCAATCGACTCCCCCAAGGCATGCCTGTGCCGAACGCCTTCGCGCCGCGGTCCATCGGCGAGCGCGTCGCGGCGCTCGCCGGCACGACGCAGGTCGAGCCCGCGCGCTCGGGTTACACGGTGGTCAGATGCAGCATTCCTCTGGACGATCGGCGGTGACGACGCCCGGCGCGCGTGAGCCCATCGGCATACTTCTGGTCGATGATCAGCGCACCGTCCTGCGCGGACTCGAGCTGCTCGTGGAGTCGGCACGGCCTGTCATGCGCGTCGTCGGCACCGCGTCGACGGCCGCGGAAGCACTCCATGTGTGCGTGGGCATGCGCACCGATGTTGCCCTGGTCGATTTGGATCTCGGCATGACGCACGGGAATGACCTCATTCCCGAGCTCCTGCGCCTTGGTGCTCGCAGGGTGCTCGTGCTGACGGGCTTGGGCGACGTGCAGGCGCATCTCGAAGCCATCATCGCCGGCGCACAGGGCGTCGTGCACAAGGAAGCGGCGCCCGAAATGCTGTTGAAGGCGATCGCAAAGGTGCACGCCGGCGAGCTATGGCTCGATCGCGTCGCAACCTACCAACTGGTCGGCATGCTGAGACGCCGGGTTGCCATATCGCGCGTCTTGCGCACGGACCGGCGCGTGTCGAATCTCACCAGGCGCGAGCGCGAGATCATCGTCGCCGTTTGCTCGCACGCGGGCTCTCCTGCCAAGGCGATCGCGGCGATGCTCGATATCACCGAGCATACGCTGCGCAACCACCTGACATCCATCTACGAGAAGCTCGGTGTTGCGACCCGACTCGAGCTGTTCGAGTTCGCGCAGAGAAACGCGATCGCGTCGAACACTGAGTAGCGTTTTTGCACGCGCGTGGCCTCGGCGTCCGGAGCAGGACGTTTCTCCTACGCCCGGCCCGAGCTACATCCCATACCGCGGCGACGATACCGCTGGTACTGTCGACCTCGCCGCAGCAAGTACCGGCGAGAACGAGCACGACGCGCCAGAACGCGCCGCACGAGCGCAAGTGAATATTCACCAAGATCACTGCGCATATTCGGTCGGTCGGTTGTCGTTTGAGGGCGTACACGTTAATTGATAGGTGCCGGGGCTCGAAAGGACCGCGACATGGCAAGACCGGTACCGTGGAGGGCGCAGTTTCGCGTCGTGCGACAAGATGGCCAAGCAGGCGCCGCGCAGCCTGCCGCAGGCGAGCGAAAATGACTTCAGTTGCTGGCGCTGGTGAACTTCGTCTGCAGACCGACGCGCGCGACGAAGCATCCATCGGCGACAAGCACGTCGGTACCGTCGCACGGCGGACGGCCCACGAGGCCGCCGGCCCCCGCATCGCCGGGCGCCGGAACGGCGGCAACGCCGAGGTTCGAGCGGAACGTGCTCGTCTCGTTCGAGACCTGCATGACGGGATCCTGCAAGCGCTCTGCGGCGCGACGCTTCAACTCGAACTCATTGCGGGGCTCATCGACACCCACCCATGGGTGGCCAAGCAGCGGTTGCGCAAAATTCGGCAGGTCCTCACCGAAGAACAGCGCGAGCTTCGCAAGTGGGTGGACGACGTGCGTCCCGTGGACGACCACGTCAAGACCTCGATCGTCGACCTGAAAGAGCTATTACGCCGGCTGTGTCGCCGGGTCGAGCACCAATACGGCCTCACGGCCGAGTTGTGGGCGCCCGCGTCCGGCACGTTGTCGCCGGGCCTCGCCGGACACGTTTGTCATATCGTTCAAGAGGGTCTGACCAACGTGGGCAGGCACGCTCTCGCCAAGACTGTCCGCGTCGACCTCCAGATCGATGCCCGGTGGGTCCGGATCGTCATTCGCGACGACGGCATCGGATTTCCGTTCCAAGGCGCGTTCGACCTTGCCGAACTTGTCCGCGAGGATATCGGGCCGCGCTCCCTGAAGGAGCGCGTCGTGTCGCTTGGCGGCAGCCTGATCCTCACATCCGAGCTGACGGGTTCGGGCCTCGATATCACTCTGCCGACCGCGTGCATGTGAGCCGGACTCGACATGGTGCGTCGCCTGCATCGCTGGACAGCCTCGGCGCTGCATGCGTCGAGCTCATCCGCATTGTTGTGGCCGACGATCATCCCATCGTGCTCGGCGGGCTCGAACAGCTTTTCGCATCCGAGTCCGATTTTCGGGTCGTCGGCACCGCCAGCACCGGCCGCGAGGCGCTGGCCGCAGTCCGCCAGCACGAGCCCGACGTGCTCGTGCTCGACCTGCGCATGCCGGACCAGGACGGCATCGACGTGCTGCGCGAGCTCGGGAACGAGCACGCGGTTACCCGAGTCGTGGTGTTGACGGCGTCCGAGTCCGATCAAGTTCTGGAGGCCATTCGCATGGGCGTGCACGGCGTGGTTCTGAAGGACATGGCCATGGAACTGCTCGTGCGCTGCGTTCGCGAAGTCAACACGGGCAATAAGTGGATCGAGAAGGCGCTGGCCACCCGCGCTCTGGATCGATTGCTCATCCGGCGCGCCGGCGACCTCGGTGGCCCGGCCGCATTGACGGCCCGCGAACTCGAAGTGGCTCGTCTGAGCTCGACAGGCTTTTCGAACAAGACGGTTGCGATGAAGCTTTGCATCACCGAGGGGACCGTCAAGCTGCACCTGCATCACATCTATGAAAAGCTCGGATTGGAAGGACGCATGGCGCTTTCCCAGTACATGCGCAACAAGGGGATCGTGTGATGAACGATCGGTCGCTGGTTCGCAGAGTGCGGTGCCGCCTCGAAATGTGCGCTGCAGTGATCGTCGCGTTGTCGTTTGCCGCGCAGAGCTTCGCCCAGCCTGGTGCAGCCGCGGCGCTGCCTGCGACGGTCGCTGCGGAGAGCGCGTCGGGTTATCGCGTGGGTCCGGAAGACGTGCTCGAGATCTCGGTGTGGAAGGAGGACAACCTCAAGAAAGAGGTGCTCGTGCGGCCGGATGGCGGCATCTCGTTCCCGCTCGCCGGGGATCTGCACGCCGCGGGCAAGACGGCGCAGGAGATCAGGGACGAGATCACCCAGCGTCTCGGCAAGTTCATTTCCGATCCCGTGGTATCGGTTTCTGTGCTCAAGATCGCGAGCAAGATCTACGTGATCGGCCGGGTGAACAAGCCGGGTGAATTCCTGCCGGGGCGTTACGTCGACGTCCTCCAGGGATTGAGCATGGCAGGAGGCCTCACGCCGTTCGCGGCCGAAAACGACATCAAGGTACTGCGAAAGGAGAACGGACGCGAGCTGACATTCCCGTTCCGGTATTCGGAGGTGAAGCGGGGCATCAATCTGGAGCAGAACATCACACTGAAGGGCGGCGACGTGGTGGTGGTTCCCTGAGGGAGCCGGCAATGGCCATTCCGGCTCGGAAAGCACGCGCTTGCGTAGGGCTCTATGTCATGTGCACGGTCTTCACCGCGAATTCGTCCCGAGCCGCCGAATGGTCGGCTCTTCCGTCGGTCGCCGTCCGGACCGAATACGACGACAACATACGGCTCACTACCGCCCCGCACCCCACCGTATGGGGA
>Ga0070660_100002485_pt1 | contig 12648 bp, 16 predicted proteins | sample KBSC33metaG_FD_64670 | JGI IMG/M metagenome (GOLD analysis project Ga0070660, IMG submission 64670) | Corn rhizosphere microbial communities from Kellogg Biological Station, Michigan, USA - KBS C3-3 metaG | ecosystem: Host-associated > Plants > Roots > Rhizosphere > Soil ... | reverse complement strand
GTCACGATCGACCAGCGGTCCATCTGGCCCTGATTGATCTGCTGCGTGCCGTGATAGAGGCCGGTCGTGTCGCCGAGGCCCACCGTGTTGGTGGTCGCGAACAGGCGGAAATAGGGATGCGGCCGGATCACCTTGTTCTGGTCGAGCAGGGTGAGCTTGCCCTCCGTCTCGAGAACGCGCTGGATGACGAACATCACGTCCGGCCGCCCCGCGTCATATTCGTCGAAGACGAGCGCCGTCGGAGTCTGAAGCGCCCAGGGCAGCAGCCCCTCGCGGAATTCGGTGACCTGCTGGCCGTCCTTGAGAACGATCGCGTCGCGGCCGATCAGGTCGATCCTCGAGATGTGAGCGTCGAGGTTGATCCGGATGAGCGGCCAGTTGAGCCGCGCCGCGACCTGCTCGATATGGGTCGACTTCCCGGTGCCGTGATAGCCCTGGACCATCACCCGGCGGTTGCGGGCGAAGCCGGCGCAGATGGCGAGCGTGGTGTCGGTATCGAAGACGTAGGTCGGATCGAGGTCCGGCACCCGCTCGTCCGCCTCGGAGAAGGCGGGCACCTCCATGTCGCTGTCGACTCCGAACAGATCGCGGACCTTCACCATCCGGTCGGGCGAATCCATCACGACGGCGCCGCGGCTGGCGGGGTTGGCGTTGGGAAGGTCGGTCATGCTATCGTCTTTTCGCTTCGCTGGGGCGCCGCGGGAGCATCCGCGGGCGCGGGACGGACGGCTCCAATGCCCAAGCGGAGGCACGCGGTAAAGTTCCCTTTTGCCTGAGCCACAGGGCGGGCGGGGCGGATGAGCCCGGCGCGGCGGCTGGGACCGGCACCTGCAAGCGTGACCGGAGGCGGGGCAGGGCGTAGGAAGGGCGCATGTTGGGCACGGGAATCGACGCCGGCGGTTCGGGAAGCCTGGTCGCGGCCGCCTTGTGGGTCGAGCAGGTGCTGCTCGGCCCGGCGGCGACGGCGGTGGCGGTGATCTCGGTCGCCGCGATCGGGTTCATGATGCTCGCCGGCCGGATCGACTGGCGACGGTCGGCGACCGTGATCCTGGGATGCTTCGTGATCTTCGGAGCGCGTGCCGTCGCGGGCGGGATCGCCGCGGCGGCCGGCTCCGGCGCCGGCTATTACGGAGCGTCCGAGCCGGCCTTCGCCGCCCCACCGCCGCCCGCGCCGGCCGTTCCGCCCACAGCCGCTCCCCCTGCAGCCCCCTCCGACCCGTTCGCCGGAGCGGCCGTGCCGTCGCGCTGAGCCGCCGCCGCCGCGACCGTTACCGCCGCCTTGGGGGGCAAGGGGAAAAGAGTCGCGAAGCGCTGGGCGAGGGCGCGGTCGCCCTCCACGGCGATCGGCAGCGCCTCGAACGGAACTCCGCCGTAGACGGCGGCGGCGACGGCGGTGGGATCTCCGGCGAGGACCAGATCGGGCTCCGCCGCCTCGCGCCGCGCGATCTCGATTCCGCCGCTCGCAAGCCGAGCGGTGAAGCTCTCCTCGTTGAAGCGGAAGGCGATAGTGGCGTTCACGCCTTCGGCGCGGACCGGATCGATCATCGTCCGGAAGGAAAGCATCAGCGAGGCGGCGCTGATCGGCAGCGTGGGATCGTGGGTCGGCGATTGCGCCGCCCAGTTGCCGAGCGCCTGGAACACCGGCTCCGACTTATAGCCCCACTCGGTCAACTCGTAGACCCAGGCCGAGGCGGGCGGGGGAAGCCGGCGCCGGATGAGGATGGAGGCGGCCTGAAGGTCCTCGAGCCGCTCGGTGAGGACCTTGGCGCTGATCCCGGGAAGGCTCGAGCGGATCTCGCCGAAGCGCTTCGGCCCGAACATCAGCTCGCGAATCACCAGCAGCGACCAGCGGTCGCCGACCAGGTCCAGCGCGTGGGCCGCGCCGCAGGCGTCTTCGTAGCGCCGTTTGATCTGCCGGGACGATGCCTGCCGGGTCACTTCCAGTTACCTTTAGAAACTTTCTAGTTGCAATATGTAACTACGGAGTCCATCAGCGTCAAGGCGTGATTCGCAAGCCATGAGGAGCCAAGACATGTCCCGGTTGATTTTCGTGAACCTCCCCGTCGCCGACCTGGGCCGCTCGATCGCCTTTTACGAAGCGATCGGAGCGACGAAGAACCCGATGTTTTCCGACGAGACCGCGGCGTGCATGGTGGTGTCCGACGTGATCCACGTCATGATCCTGACTCACGACAAGTTCCGCCAGTTCACGCCGCGGCCGATCGCCGACGCGAAGAGCGGGACGGAGGTTCTGCTGTGCCTCTCGGCCGACAGCCGCGAGGCGGTCGACGAGATCACCCAAAAGGCGCTCGGAGCCGGCGGAAGCGAGGTTCGCGAGCCGCAGGACCATGGCTTCATGTACGGCCGGTCCTTCGAGGATCCGGACGGCCACATCTGGGAGCCGATGTGGATGGACATGGCCGCCGCGACCCAGGCGATGGGCGGCGGCGAAGCGCAGGCGGCCTGAGCGCCAAGCGAAGGCAGCGATAGGAGAGCGACGATGGGGCATCAGGGCAAGTTCTTCTGGTACCAGCTGATGGCGCGCGATTCGGCGGCGGCGGGCGATTTCTACGCCCGGGTGGTCGGCTGGAACGTCCGCGACGCCGGCGGCGAGAATAGCGGCTATCGTATCGCCTCGGCGGGCGAGCGCGGAGTGGGCGGGATCGCCGAGATCTGCGCCGAGGCGGAGGCGCAGGGGCTTCGGCCGGGATGGATCGGCTATATCGGCGTCGACGACGTAGACTCCGCGGCGGAGCGGATCGCGGCGGCGGGCGGGCGGGTGCTTGGCGCTCCGGCCGACATCCCGAACGTCGGCCGCTTCGCGATCGTCGCCGATCCGCAGGGCGCCTCCTTCATGCTCCTCGCTCCGAACGGCGACGGGGAGATGGCGCCGCTGGCGCGGATGGCGCCCGGCAATGTCGGCTGGCACGAACTCTACACGACCGACTGGGAAAGCGCGTTCGGCTTCTATTCGGACCAGTTCGGATGGACCCGGGACCGCGCCGTCGACATGGGCGAGATGGGCACCTACCAGCTCTTCGCCCCCGCCGAGGGGGAGGAAGCGATCGGCGGCATGATGAACATGCCCCAGCTTCCGAGCCCCGCCTGGGGCTTCTACTTCGTCGTCGAAGGGGTCGAAGCGGCGGCGGAGCGGGTGAAGTCGGCCGGCGGCGAGGTCGTCATGGGCCCGATGCAGGTGCCGGACGGAAGCTTCGTCATCCAGGGCCGCGATCCCGAAGGAACGATGTTCGCCCTGGTTTCCCAAACCCGCTGAAGGAGCACAAGCATGCCCAGCCTTTCCACCTGTCTATGGTTCGACGAGCAGGCCGAGGAGGCCGCCAACTTCTACGTCTCGATCTTCCCCGATTCGCGGATCGACGCCGTCAACCGCTCCCCTGCCGATTATCCGAGCGGCAAGCAGGGCGACGTGCTGGTGGTCGAGTTCACGATCGACGGGCGCCGCTTCATGGGCCTGAACGGCGGCCCCCAGTTCACGTTCGACGAGGCGATCTCGATGGTGGTCACGACCGACGGGCAGGAGGAGACCGACCGCTATTGGGATGCGCTTCTCGCCGACGGCGGCAAGCCCAGCGCCTGCGGCTGGCTGAAGGACCGGTTCGGACTGTCCTGGCAGGTCACTCCCAAGCAGCTGCCCAAGCTCCTCGGCGACCCCGACCGGGCGCGGGCGAAGCGGGCGATGGAGGCGATGATGAACATGGTGAAGATCGACATCGCCGCGCTCGAGCGCGCCGCCGATGGCGAATCCGGCAAGGGAGAATGACCATGACCTATGTCGAAGGATTCGTGCTCGCCGTTCCAACGGCGAAGCGCGAGGAATATCTAAGCCACGCCGCCGCGGCCGTGCCGCTGTTCCAGGAATTCGGAGTTCTCCGCCATGTAGAGGCGTGGGGCAACGACGTGCCGGAGGGCAAGTCGACCGACTTCGCCCGCGCCGTCCAGGCGAAGGCCGACGAAACGGTCGCTTTCGCCTGGTTCGAATATCCCGACCGCGCCGCGCGCGACTCCGCCAACGCCCGGATGCGCAGCGATCCGCGCATGGAAGCGATGGGCACGGACATGCCGTTCGACGGCCAGCGGATGATCATGGGCGGCTTCGAGGCGATCCTAGACGAGGGCAAGGCCGGCGCTGGGCGCTATATCGACGGCTTCGTCGCTCCGGTGCCGGCGAAGAACAAGGACGCCTATCTCGCCATGGCGAGCAAGGCGGCGGCGATCTTCCTGGAGAACGGCGCCTTGCGGGTGCTGGAAGGCTGGGGCGACGATCTGTCGCACGGCAAGGTCACCGACTTCTACCGCTCGGTGCTGGCCGAGGAGGGCGAGAACGTCGTCTTCTCGTGGATCGAATGGCCGTCCAAGGCGGCGCGCGATTCCGGCTGGGGCAAGGTCATGGCCGACGAACGGATGAAGGGCAGCGAGATGCCGTTCGACGGCAAGCGCCTGTTCTTCGGCGGCTTCGAGCCGATCCTCGACGAGTCGCCGCGATGAGCCGCCGGATCATCGGCGGGGCCTTCGTCTCGGTCGACGGAGTGATTCAGGCGCCGGGCGGGCCGGAGGAGGATCCGACCGGCGGCTTCCCCTTCGGCGGCTGGCTTGCGCCGCTCGGCGACGAGGGGCTTGGAAGCCAGATCGAATCGCTCTTCTCCAAGCCGTTCGACCTGCTGCTCGGTCGAAGGACCTACGACATCTTTGCCGCCTACTGGCCCTTCGCTTCGCCCGAAGACCCGATCGCGGCGATGTTCGCCCGGATCGGCAAGCATGTGCTCACGTCGTCCGATGCCCCGTTCGAGTGGCAGGGCAGCCGGCGCCTCGAAAGCCTCGAGGCGCTTGCTGAGCTGAAGGCGGAGGACGGCCCCGACCTCATCATCCAGGGCAGCGCCACGCTCTACCCGCAGCTTCTGAAGCACAAGCTGCTCGACCGGCTGGTGCTGATGACGGCGCCGGTCGTGCTCGGGACGGGCAAGCGGCTGTTCGGCGACGGCGGCGCCCCGAGCGCGCTCAAGCTGGTCGAGCACCGGGTCACTCAGAACGGGATCGCGATGGCGACCTACGACGTCGGCGGCGAGGTAAAGACCGGCTCCTTCGCGGAGCAGGAGCCGAGCGCCCCAGAGCGGGTCCGCCGGGAGCGGATGAAGCGGGGGGATTGGTAGGGCACGGGTAAGCGGGGACACTTTGCTGGCAAAGTGTCCCCTCGTCATCCGTCAGGCGAAGGCCGGCCGCGACTTGAGGGTCGTATAGGCGTCGATCACCGACTGGAGCGCCGCTTCGTGGCCCCGGTCGCCGCCATTATGGTCGGGGTGGTAGCGGCGCAGGAGCTCGGCGTAGCGCTTGCGAAGGGTGCGCCGGTCGGCGTCGGTGCCGAGGCCGAGGACCCGCAGATGCTTGCGGTCGTCGCCGCTAAGCTCGCGGCCGTCGTGGCGCGGCCCTTCCGCGTTCGAGCGGCGGAAGCGGGCGCCGATCGCGTCCAGCGGGTCGGTGAAATCGGCCCAGCGCGGCGGACCGTCGCCGCCGGCGCGGGCGAAGGCGCGGGTCTCATGGTCCCAGCCGCCATAAGGTGTCTGCGCCGCCTCGATCTCCTCGGTGCTCATGCCCGAGAAGAAATTATAGCCCTGGTTGAACTCGCGGACATGGTCGAGGCACAGCCAGCGCCAGTCGCCCGGCCCGTCGAAATTGGCGCGGCGGCCGGCGGGCGCGCGGAATTCGCCCGGCTCGGAGCAGTCCGGATGGGCGCAGATCGCCTCCCCGCGTTCCGTCCGGCCGTGAAACCGGGTCTGCCGCTTGCTCGAACTCGCCACCTTCTCCCTTTCCGCTCCGAAGCCTTTATATAGGCCCGATGAGCTTTTCTTTCACCGGTCCGCTGGCGGCCGAAATCGACAAACGCCTGCGCGAGGCACTCGCTCCGGCCCATCTCGAGGTCCGCAACGACAGCGCCCGACACCGCGGCCATTCGGGCGACGACGGAAGCGGCGAGAGCCACTTCACGGTCGAGGTCGTCGCCGAGCGATTCGCCGGAATGAGCCGGGTCGAGCGCCAGCGGGCGGTCAACGCCGCCCTGGCCGACCTGCTTCAGGGCCGAATCCACGCGCTCGCCATCAAGGCCCGCGCGCCGGGCGAAGACTGACGCTTCGCAACCGCCGCTTCGAGTCATAATATGGCTCGATGGGATCCGAAGGAAAGGCAGGAAGCGCGGCAGCGGCCCGGCGCTTGCTCGACTGGCTGGCGGACGTCGGCAGCCGCTGGGGGCTTCCGGCGGAGGCCTGCCGGGTGCACGGCTGGCTGTACCTTTCCGGGCGCAGCGCCGCCCCGGACGAGATCGCGCGGTCGCTCGCAATGGCCGACGACGAGGTTCGAGCCGCCCTGCATTGGCTTTCAGAGCGGCGGCTGGCGGATGAGCAGGCCAACGGCGCCTGGCGAACGGGCCAGGACCCCTGGGAGATGGTCAGCCGCTCTTTGGAGGTCCGCCGAGACCAGGAGTTGCAGCCTGCCTTGGAGGTGCTCCGGACCAGCCGGCGCGAGGCGGCCGGCGACCCCCTCCTCGCCAGTCGGATAGATCGGCTGCTGACGCTGGTCGACGATTTGGCGGCGATCGATGCGCAGGCGCGGCGGCTCTCCCCGGACACGTTGCGGCGGCTGATCGGGGCCGGCGGCCGGGTAGCCCGCTTTCTCGACCGCGGCAGGGCGGCGCGATGAGCACCGCCGGGGGAGCCGCGGCCGGCGCGTTCAAGGTCAACTCGCTGACGGGGCTCGAGAGCGCCGACGCGGTCGATGGAAAGGTGCGCTGGGACGCCCCGCGTTCGCTGTGGAACAACGCGATGCTCGGCGGCGCCCTCGTGCTGGGGCCGGCGACCTTCAGCTGGAGCGCCCTGCTGGTGTTCCTGGCGACGGCCGGCGTCACTCTGTGCGCGGGCCATTCCGTCGGCTTCCACAGGCGCCTCATCCATCGCAGCTTCGGCTGTCCGCGATGGGTTGAGCGTATTCTCATGTGGCTCGGGACCGCGGTGGGGATCGGCGGCCCGGTCTGGACCGTCCGGCTCCACGACAGCCGCGACTGGGCGCAGCGGCAGCCGGACTGCCACTGGTTCCTGCGGCACGGAAAGCCGTTCCCGATCGACGGCTTCTACTATCTGAACTTTCGACTCGACCTGGCGCGGCCGCCGGGTTTCGATCCTTCCGCAAACGTCGGCGGCGATCCCTTCTATCGCTTCCTCGACCGCTTCTGGATGGCTCAGCAGATCCCCATCGCCGCCTTGCTGTGGCTGGCGGGCGGGCTGCCCTGGCTGGTCTGGGGCGTGTTCGTGAGGGTCGCCGCCTGCACCCAGATGCACTGGTGCATCTCCTATTTCGCCCATACCGGCGAGCCGGACGACTGGCGGGTGGACGGAGCGGTGATCCAGGCTTCGAACGTCGCGATCATGGCGATACCGACGATGGGAGAGAGCTGGCACGGCAATCACCACGCCTTCCCAAGCTCCGCGCGCCACGGCCTTTATCCGGGGCAGATCGACCTCGGCTACCGATTCATCCAGCTGCTCGAGCGGCTGGGCCTCGCCTGGGACGTGAGGCTTCCGGCCAACCTTCCGCCGAGGCCGGGGATCTCGCCGCTGACCTCCCGGGCATTGGGTGCCGTCTCGCCGGCCCAGGCCGCCTTCTGCGCGACGGAGGAGGGCGGATGAGCTTGAGCCGCGACGAAGCGCTGTGCCGGCTCCGCCACGGGGTGCCGGAATCCGAAGCGGATCGAAGCTGGCCCTGCCCCGTAGGTCCGCTCAGCCTGCGATTCCCCAATTTCGCCTGGCGCCGACGCGCGCTTCGGGCGCACGACCTGCATCACCTGATGGCCGGCTATCCGATGACGATGCGCGGCGAGTTCCAGATGGCGGCTTGGGAGCCCGGCGCCGGCCGTTACCGGCATTGGGGCGCGACTCTTTTCTGCGCCCCCTTGATCGCGATCGGCTTTCTGTGGTCGCCAGCACGGATGATCCGCGCCTACAGACGCGGCCTGACGACCGCCAGCCTGTACTCGGAGCTGGACCGCCTGGGGAGCTGACATGACCGACGACGAACTCATCCTCCAGACCCTTCACCCGACCACCCACGATCTCGGCGGGTTCAAGGTTCACCGCACTCTCCCGCACCGCGAGCGGACGATGGTCGGGCCGTTCATCTTCTTCGACCAGATGGGGCCGGCGACCCTGGCGGCCGGAACCGGGATCGACGTCCGGCCCCATCCCCACGTCAATCTCGCGACGGTGACCTATCTGTTCGCCGGAGCGATCGACCATCGCGATTCGCTCGGCACCTTCGCCACGATCGAGCCCGGAGCGGTCAATCTGATGACGGCGGGGCGGGGGATCGCCCATTCGGAGCGCTCGCCGCAGGCGCTTCGGCCGGGCGGGCCTGAGCTGTCGGGAATCCAGACCTGGCTCGCTTTGCCCTCCGCCAAGGAGGAAATCGATCCGGCGTTCGATCATGTCGCCAAGGACCGGCTTCCGCTCGTCGAAGGCTCCGGCGCCTCCGCCCGGGTCGTGATGGGAAGCCTCTGGGGCGCCTCCTCGCCGGTCACCTGCCACTCCGAGACGATCTACGCCGACGTCCGGCTTCAGCCGGGCGGAGCGATGCCCATCGACCCCGAAGCCGAGGAGCGGGCGCTCTACGTCGCCGAGGGCGAGGCGAGCCTCGACGGGCTAAGGCTCGAGCCAAGCGTGCTCTATGTTCTCCGGCCCGGCACCTCCGCTACGCTCCGTTCCACTTCCGGAGCGCACGTCATGCTCGCCGGCGGAGCGGCGCTCGACGGCCCCCGCCACGTCTGGTGGAACTTCGTCTCGTCGCGGCGTGAGCGGATCCAGCAGGCGAAGGACGATTGGCGCGCCGGTCGCTTCATCCTCCCGCCCGACGATTCGGGGGAGTGCATCCCGCTGCCCGAGCAGCGGCCGCTGACGGTAAGCTATCCGTGAAGCGCACCGGGTTCGTTCGTCCCGAGCGAAGTCGAGGGGCGCCCGCTCGGAGTCTGTGCAACGCCCCTCGACTTCCCTCGGGACGAACGGAGGTTTCCGGTGCCTGATCTCATGACCCGACGAATCGCCCTCTCCACGGGAGTGACGCTCAACGTCCGCCTCGGCGGCAAGGAAGGCGGGGAGCCGATCCTCTTCCTCCACGGCTTTCCCGAATCGCACCGGACGTGGCGCTATCAGCTGCCGGCGCTCGCGGCGGACTATTTCGTCGTCGCTCCCGACCAGCGGGGGTTCGCCGGGTCCGACCGGCCGGAAGGCGTGGAGAATTACGAGACCGGCCGGATCGTCGACGACGTCATGGCCCTGGCCGACGCGCTCGGGCTGAAGCATTTCACCCTCGTCGGCCACGACTGGGGCGGAGCGGTGGCGTGGGCCGCGGCGCTCGGCCATCCGTTCCGGGTGAAGCGGCTCGTCATCGTCAACGCGCCGCACCCCAAGGTCTTCCAGGAAAGCCTGATCGACGACCCCGCGCAGCGCGAGGCGTCGCAATATATCCGCGCATTCCGGAGCCCGCTGATGGAAGCGGGGATCAAGGCGATGGGGCTGGGCACCTTCTTCGACAAGACGTTCGGAACCCATGCCGACCTCACCCGCATCGCCGCCGAGGAGGGGCAGCAATATCTCGACGAATGGTCGCAGCCGGGCGTGCTCACCTCGATGCTGAACTGGTACCGGGCGGCGAAGATCGAGGTCCCGGCGATGGGGGAGGAGGCGCACAAGCCGCTGTGGCTCCACGCGCCCTTCCCGAAGATCCACCAGCCGACCCTGGTGGTCTGGGGCCTCAAGGACAAGGCGCTGCTTCCGGTCCAGCTCGAAGGCCTGCACGGGCTGGTCAAGGACCTGCGGCTCGTCACCTCGCCCACCGCCGGGCACTTCCTGCCGTGGGAGGAGCCGGAGACCCTGACGGCGGCGCTAAGGGACTTCCTGGCGGAGACAGCCTAGTCCCCTCTCCCCTCTGGGGAGAGGGTTAGGGAGAGGGGAGTCTGGAATCCCCATCGGCGTTTCGTTGACTGCCCCTCTCCCTCTCCCTCTCCCCGGAGGGGAGAGGGAGAGGGCGTAAGGTGCCTGCTTCCAAACTCTTTCCGGTCCGCCTAAATCGCCACGATGGCCGACAAGGACAATCCCATCGAAGCTTTCCGCCAGGTGCTGACCGGCGCCGCCCGGGCGATCGCCCGGGAGCCGGAGGTGGAGCTCGCTTTCTCCGCCGAGGGCGCGTCCGTCGCCGGCAAGGCGGTAAAGGTGCCGATGCCCGGGCGGACCCTTCCCGAGCGCGACGTGGCGGAGGCGCGCGGCTTCGCCGACGCGGCGGCGCTTAAGCTGCGCCATCACAATGCTTCCCTCCACGCCCGCGGGGCACCCGCCGACGAGGTCGCCCGGGCGGTGTTCGACGCCGCCGAGCAGGCACGGGTCGAGGCGCTCGGCGCCCGGGCAATGGCCGGGGTTCGGGTCAATCTCGCCCGGGCCACCGAGATGCGGATGCGGACCGACCCGATCACCCGGGCTCGAAGCCGCGCCGAAGTGCCCCTCGGCACCGCCGTCGGGCTGATCGTCCGCGAGCGGCTGACCGGGGCGGCCCCGCCCGAGGCCGCTCGGGCCGGCCTCGACATGGTCGAGAAGTGGATCGAGGAGAAAGCCGGCGCCGATCTCGACGCGCTGGGCCTGGCGATCGACGATCAGGCGGCGTTCGCGGCGCTGGCCGCCAAGCTTCTTCGCGACCTCGAGCTGGTCGAGGGCGATCTCGAATCGCAGCCGGATCCGAACGAGGGCGAAGCCGGCGACGGCACCGACGACCGCGAGGGTGAAGAGGGCGAGGACGAAAGCGACGACGAGCCCGGCGGCGGCGAGGGCGAGGCAGAGGTCCGGGTCGAGCAGGGCGAGCCCTCCGACGACGAGAACGAAGGCGACTATAACGACCAGGAGTTGGGCGAGTCCGACGACGGAATCGGCGACGACGGCGAGGAAGGGGCGATGCCGGTCCGGCCGAACCGCCCGCTTTCGGATCTCCCGCCGCAATTCGACTATCGCATCTTCTCGACCAAATATGACGAGGTCATCGAGGCCGCCGAGCTTTGCGACGAGGCCGAGCTCGGCCGGCTTCGCGCCTATCTCGACCAGCAGCTCACTCATCTTCAGGGCGCCGTCACCAAGCTCGCCAATCGCCTCCAGCGGCGGCTGATGGCGCAGCAGTCGAGGAGCTGGGACTTCGATCAGGAGGAGGGGCTTCTCGACGCCGCCCGGCTGGCCCGGGTCGTGGTCAATCCGGCCCACTCGCTGAGCTACAAGGTCGAGCGCGATACCGAGTTTCGCGACACGGTGGTGACGTTGCTGATCGACAATTCGGGATCGATGCGCGGCCGGCCGATCTCGATCGCCGCGATCTCGGCCGACATCCTCGCTCGGACCTTGGAGCGTTGCGGCGTCAAGGTGGAGATACTCGGCTTCACCACCCGGGCTTGGAAAGGCGGCCAGGCGCGCGAAGCCTGGCTTGGGCAGGGGCGGCCGCCCAATCCCGGCCGGCTGAACGACCTTCGCCACATCGTCTACAAGGCCGCGGACGAGCCCTGGCGCAGGGCGCGCCGGAACCTCGGGCTGATGATGCGCGAGGGCCTGCTCAAGGAGAATATAGACGGCGAGGCGCTGCTCTGGGCGCACAACCGGCTGATCGCGCGAAGCGAGGAGCGGCGGATACTGATGGTCATCTCGGACGGTGCGCCGGTCGACGATTCGACCCTGTCGGTGAACAGCGGCACCTATCTGGAGCGGCACCTTCGCCAGGTGATCGGCTGGATCGAGGCGCGCTCGCCCGTCGAGCTTGCAGCGATCGGGATCGGCCACGACGTGACCCGCTATTATTCGCGGGCGGTGACGATCATGGACGCCGAGCAGCTCGGCGGAACCATGGTCGAGCAGCTCGCCAGCCTCTTCGACAAGGCGTAGTTCCTCCCCGTCGGTAGAGGGGGAGGGGGAGGCACAAGACAAACTTAGGGCCGGCACCCCTTCAGGAGTGCCGGCCCCGCCCTCGATTACGCGACTGGAGGGTAAGCAAGCTTAGTAGCGGCCGCGGCAGCTCGACTTGTCGACCGCGTTGCCGGCGAGGGCGCCGATCGCTCCGCCGAGGATCGCCCCGGTGGTGCCGCTTCCGCCGCGGCGGTAATAGCCGCCGCCGGAGCCCCGGCCGACTTCGCGGCCGAGAAGGGCACCGGCGACTCCGCCGACGATGGTGCCCGTCGTTCCGCTGCACCGGCGGTTGCCGCGATAATTGTCGTAGCCGCGGTAGCTGCGGCCGTAATAGCCGTTGCCGTAGCCACGATTATAACCCTGGCGGGCATAGCCGCGGTCGTAGCCCTGGCCGTAATAGCCCTGCCCGTAGGAGCCCTGGTTGTAATAACCGCCGCGATAGGACTGGGCGTCGGCGGCGGCGGGAACCACGGTCATCGCGCTGGCGGCGGCGACGGCGGCGAGAACGAGCTTCTTCATCTTGCAATCTCCTTCTGGCCGGACCGGCGAACTCGCTGGGAGGGCCTTTGTTGTGAAGCCCTTCTAGGGCGATTCGATTGAGCCCTCCCTGAATGCGACCGTCAGCCGCCGTTCAGGCTCGCGGGACCCCCCACGCGGGTCTAGA
>Ga0070660_100002483_pt1 | contig 12650 bp, 9 predicted proteins | sample KBSC33metaG_FD_64670 | JGI IMG/M metagenome (GOLD analysis project Ga0070660, IMG submission 64670) | Corn rhizosphere microbial communities from Kellogg Biological Station, Michigan, USA - KBS C3-3 metaG | ecosystem: Host-associated > Plants > Roots > Rhizosphere > Soil ... | reverse complement strand
TGCGTTCGGACCCGGTGCGCCCCGGCCTGCTCTACGCCGGCGATGAAAGCGGCGTGTTCGTCAGCTTCGACGATGGCGACAACTGGCAGCCACTCAAGCAAAACCTCCCGACCGCCTGGGCGCGCGACCTGCTCGTTCACGGCGACGATCTGATCGTCGCCACGCAGGGTCGCGCGATCTGGGTGCTCGGCGACCTGGCGCTGCTTCGCCAGGTTCAGCCTGGAACGGCCGCCGAGCCCTTCCATTTGTTCGCGCCGGCGCCGGCCGTCCGCGTCCGCTTCGACAACAATCACGATACGCCGCTGACACCCGAAACCCCGGTCGGCCAGAATCCGCCGGACGGAGCGATCATCGATTATTGGCTGGCCGGCGTTCCGAACGGGCCCGTGACGCTCGAGATCCGCGATTCCTCCGGCGCCGTCGTCCGGAGCTTTTCAAGCGCCGAGGTCCCCGAGCAACCTCCCGCGGAGCGCTATTTCCAGGCCGAGTGGGTGAAGCCGAAGCCGGTGCTTTCCGCCACGCCCGGGCAGCACCGCTGGGTATGGGACCTTCGCCGGCCGCGCCCCAAAGCGGTCGAATACAGCTATGACATCGCGGCAGTCTGGGGCCTCGACACTCCGCTCGACCCGCGCGGCCAGTATGTCGAGCCGGGGCGTTATACCGCGGTGCTGACCGTCAACGGCCAAAGCCAGCAGGTTCCGATCGACGTCGTGGCCGATCCGCGCGTGACCGACGCCGATTACCACGCTGCCCGCGAATTTTCCGAGAGCCTCTATGCGCCGATGGAAATCGCGTGGCGCGGCTATGCGGAGACCGAGTCGGTCCGCGACCAGCTCGAAAAGCGCATCGCCGCAATCAAGGACCAGTCGCTGCTTGCCGACGCCAAGGCGCTGCGAACGAAGCTGGAGCCGCCGAAAGCACCGAACTCCGGCTTCGGGAGCGAAAGCGGCACGCTCGCATCGCTCGAGACGTCCGCCGAGGCGAGCGATTCGGCTCCGAGCGCCGCGCTTCGGCAGACGGCGATCGAGACGATCGCGCACGTCAACGCCGACTGGGCGACATGGAAGCAGGTCGAATCCGCCGATCTCGCCCAGCTCAACGCGCGCCTTGCCGCCGCCGGGTTGTCGCCGATCGCCATCCCACCTGAAGCGGCGCTCAGGGTCGCCGAGCCTTCTGGCGGCACGGACCTGCCGTAGCGCGGGTTCAGGCAGCGGCAGCTTTCGTGGCGATCGGATAGGCCTGCGCGAGCTGCGTCAGCGGCACCTTTTTTCGTTCCTCCGCGATCCTCGCAAAGATGTACCTCCGGACAGCCTGGAAATCGGGCCTGTTCACAAGGGCCGCGAAGCATGGCTCGCGCGCGATATCGACAGCGAACCCGTCGTCGTCCGGTAGCCATCCGCCTTCAACTGCCCGGCGGATCAACGCTACGGCTTCGTCGCCCCTTCCCTCGACGGCGCGGTAGATGCCCAGTCCCCAGACAAGGTCCGGCGTCGGCGGCCCGTTCCGCAACCATTGCAGGAGGGTGGGCTCGTTGGCTCGAAGGATCGCGTCCGCCTGGACCGGGTCCCCACCCGCTCGCAAATTGGCCGCGACCGTTGGCGCTATCTGCACCAGGAACGGTTGCCGATGGGCAAATGCGGCCATGAAATCGTCGGGGGATTTGAACGCCGCGCGGTATCGACGCATGAATTCATCCAGGCGGCCACTGTTGGGCAGCATCCGGCTGTAAAGCGCAACCGCTTCGCTATCCTGCCAGAATTCGATGGGCGTCGGATACGCGTCGAGCGCTTTGGCCGACGCGGGCTTGCCCCGAAATTCGGGCGCGAGCTCGATCTGATGACGCGCAAGCAAACCCTCCTCGACGAACCCGAGTTGGATCAGTGAACCGGAGATCCGCTGATCGACGGCGCCGGATTCCTCGGGATGATCTGCCCTGAGCTTGAGAAGGGTTCGCACGGCATCGCCGGGGTGACCGCGAATAATCTCGACGCGCCATTGGGCTTTGGCCAACAGGACGTCATCCTGCGTGCGACGAATCCTCTCCAGCTCCGAATCGAGTCCGGCCTGATTGTTGGTCGCGGTCAGCAATCCGACCTTGTTGCCGACAGAGGTCCACCAGAGAGGCTCGATCTCGACCGCCCGGCTCTGCGCCTGGAGCGCCTCCTTGGTGCGGTTCTGATTGGCAAGGAGGTTCCCAAGCCACGTCCATGCCTCCGCATTTCCGGGGTCGAGCGCGACAGCCTTGCGCAGATCGGATTCGCTCTCCGCGGGAAGGTTTTGCACCACGGCAAGCCCGGCATGCGCAGAGGCAAGGTTCGGAGCGAGCGTCAGCGCGCGCTCCAGGTTCGAGACCGCTTCGGTACGGATCTCCTCGGCTGGCTTGCCGGGCTCCCGGTCGAAGTAAACCGCGATTCCGAGCTGTGCCCAGGCCGGAGCATAGTTCGGGTCGATCGCAAGCGCCTTGCGCAACAGGATCGAGGCCGCGCGCGCATTGTCCCGATCCCGCTTGCGAACGTCGGCCGTGGCTTCGGCATAAAGGGCGTAGACGTCGCCGCTGGTGGCGATGTTCTGAACCTTGATACCGCCTCCGGGCGCAACACGGCCGCGGATTCGCCCCTCGACCTCGTTCGCGATCTGCGTCTGGAAGGCAAAGACATCGTCGAGCTTGCCACCGACGCTGTCGTTCCACACTTCCGCGCCGTCCTTTGTCTCGACGAGGCTCAACTTGATCTGGACCCGATCGCCGACGTGCTGGACGCTGCCGTCGAGAAGATAGTCGGCGCCGACCTTGCGCTTGTAGTCCGCCGGATCGAGGTCCTGCTTGGCGAGCGCCTCGACGGCCTGCCGTCCAAGAACGCGCAAATTGGGATTGCGGCCGATCGCGCCGCGCGTGTCGTCCCAGATCGCATCGACCAGATTTGCATCCGCGGGATTGAGCGCCCGGAACGGAAGCACGGCGATCGTCGCCGGGCCCTCGGCCCTGGCCGGGCTGAGGAACCACCAGCCGGCGGCGCCGCCGGCGAGCAGGAACAAAGCGATCGCTGCGGCAAGGATCCGAAATTGCGGATGCCATCGGAGCGATGGTCTTTCCTTTGCCCCCGGCTTCGCTGGCGGATTGCCGGGAGCCGCCAGTTCCACTGCCTTGAGCACGTCCTTGATCCGCCGGTCGTTCTGGTTGCCGCGCCAGCCGGCGAGATCGACGCCCTGGCGTTCGCCGAAGAACAGGGGCGGAGCGCATGGCGCGACAAAGACCTGAACGAGGCGCCCATCTTCCCGAGCGACGCGCGCTTCGGAGCGGACGTTCTCGCTTTCGACGCTTGCGGGGGACCAGCAGACGATGACCGACTTCGCGCCTTTCAGCGCTTTCTCGATCGTCGCTTCCCAGGGCGCCGAGGCGGGAATGTCCTCGTCCCACCAGACTTCGAGCCCGGCGGAGCGAAGTGCGCCAACGAGCTTGCCGACCTTCGCGGCATCCTCGCGCTTATAGGACACAAACACGTCCGGCATGGCAGCACCCCCGCTGCAACCGCGATCATTATAGTGGGCTGGGAAAGCCCACCACCACACTACTTTCGTTAGCTTGCCCTACTTCTTCTTCTTTTTCTCGGGCTCGGGCGGCGCCGAATTATCGACCCCGTCGAAATCCGCGAGATAGCGCTTCATTCCTTCGCGCTCGCCATATTCGGTCATCCACAGGAGCGCGAAGCAATAGCTGAGCGCGATGCTGACGACCGCCGCAAGCTCGACCGCCCCGATCCCCGCCGAAAGGCCCATTGCGACCGCCGTAAGGATGAACAAGGCGTCGCCCGAGCTTTTGAGGGAATTCCTGAAACGGACCGCACCGGCAATGCCCGCAAGCGAGAACGCCAGGGCCAGGGAGTTTTGGACGATGATGACGATTCCAGTGACGACCATCGGCAGGACGAGGATGGTGTGGACCAGCGATTGGTCATATTCCTCGCCGCTTCGGACCGCCATGTAGACCCAGCTCACCGGCAGGGCGCACAGGAATGCGCCGATAATCGCGACGACTAGCCAGAACAGGCTTTGGCCTAGGTTGGCGACATGCTCGGCGCGGATCGCGTCCATTGCCTGAAGGGCGTTGTGCTTGGTTGGCTGGGTGATGAGATCCTCGGCGCCCCCAATCGGCAGGTAACCGCGCAGGTCCGGCCAGATCTTGATTGCAACAACAACGATCAAGCCGATTATCACGTAATAGAGTGTCAGCTTCACAAGCAGTCGCATTGCCATCGATATCACTCCCCCCAAGGCACCCCCGTGCCGTTTCAGCTTACAGGTCGAATTCGCCAGCCACTTCTCTCGGTGCTGTTTCGATGGGATAATTGGAGATCGGCTGGAGCAGTCTGTAGCGCTCCTTCATCGGTTCGCCGTCAAGCGGCGGCCACTCGATATCCTTGTGCGGAAGATCGGTGTCCGGAATCCGGTCGAGGAAATCGCGAACGAGAGTTAGCCGCCCGAGTGACTGATCGTTGAAATCGACGAGGGTCCATGGCGCAAAATCGGTGTGCGTTGCCTTCAGCATCCGCTCGCGTGCCTCGGTGTAAGCCTCGTAGCGGTTACGCGCCTCGATATCGATCGGCGACAGCTTCCACCTCTTGAGCGGATTAAGGAGGCGGTTCTCGAACCTTTCCTCTTGCCGTTGCTGGTCGCAGCACAGCCAGTATTTGAAGAACAGGATTCCGTCGTCGACGAGATGCCTCTCGAACTCCGGCACCGCTTTGAGGAACGCGGCGGATTCCTCTTCGGTGCAGAAACCCATTACCGGCTCGACCCCGGCCCGGTTGTACCAGCTGCGGTCGAACAGGGTCATCTCGCCCTTCGCCGGAAGGTAAGGGATGTAACGCTGGAAATACCATTGCTGTCGCTCGCGGTCGCTCGGGCTCGGAAGCGCCGCGACGCGACACTGGCGCGGATTGAGGACGCGCGAGATCATCTCAATCGAGCCGCCCTTCCCCGCGGTGTCGCGGCCCTCGAAGAGAACGACAATCCGCTGGCCGGTTTCCGCGAGCCAGCGCGCCATGCGCGCGAGCTCCTTCAGCAGCGGCTTCGCGAGCTGCTCATATTCCGGGAAACTGAGCTTCTTGAACTCGCTCATCCCGAGCCTCCCCTGAGCGGCGTATGTGACATCTCGGCGCAAGAACGGCAATCTCCACTTATGCACCGGCTGTTCGCCGCGATCCGACCGCCAGAGCCCGTCCGCGACCTGCTGATCGATGCGATGGACGACAGCCCCTCCCTGCGCTGGGTTGGCGACGAGCAGCTGCACCTGACGCTTCGCTTCATCGGCGAGGTCGGACGGCCGCAAGCGAACGACATCGCGGCGGAGTTGGCGCGCATCCGGTTTCCGCGCTTCCAACTTCGGCTCAGCGGAATCGGACGGTTCGAGCGGCGGAGCGGCGGAGCCCTGTGGGCCGGAGTGGAGCCGCGCCGGCCGGTCGTGGACCTGGCCGCCAAGATCGAGCGCGCCTGCGTCAACGCGGGTCTCGAGCCCGAGCACCGCGCATTCCATCCGCATATCACGATCGCGAGATGGAATCGCCGGGGCACGGAAGCGGCCGCGCAGTTCGAATGCAGCCACTCCCAGCTGTCATCGCCCGCATTCGACGTGACCCAATTCACACTGTTCGAAAGCCATCTGTCCCGACATGGGGCACATTACGAGGAAGCGGCGGTCTTTCGGCTTGCGTAACAATCGCGGAAATCAGCGAAAGTATTTCGACGGCACAAACGAAAGATATATATCGAAATATATTTATCGGTCGACACATGCCTATTGGCAAGATTGACTGTCGTTAACGCGACTTTACTTAACGGGCTTACCGAAATTCGGCCATATTGGGTGGGAACCGGATTTCAGCTCGGTAGGGAATCAAGGTAATGAAAATACTGATTGCGAAACGGCTCGGCGCCGCGGGGACGGTTGCGCTTCTCGCCTTTTCGAGTTTTGCGGCCAATGCGGCAAGTGATGGCACATTCGGAGCGACGTCGACGGGAACCGTCGGAATCAGTGCTTCGGTGCCAAGCAGAGTCCAGATTTCCAAGCTTTCGGACGTGGCGTTCACCAACCAGGACCCTGCTTCGGCGGCGTCGAACGCACAGAACGTGTGCGTGTACAGCAACACCGCCACCAAGGGCTATAACATCAAGGCGACCGGCAGCGGCGCGTCCAGCGCATTCACGCTGGCGAATTCGACGCTGACGGTCCCGTACACGGTGGAATGGGCGCAGACGACCGGCCAGACGGGCGGCACGGCATTGACCACGAACGTCGCGCTGACCGGCCAGACGTCGGCGGCAACGACCCCGGCCTGCACATCGGGGGCGGCGACGACCGCCAGCCTTATCGTCAAGATGAGCTCTGCGGCTCTTCTGACGATGCAGTCGAGCACGAGCTATACCGGCACCCTGACCTTGGTCGTCGCTCCCGAATAGCTCGCCGACCCGGCCGGCGAGCCGATCGGCCCGCCGCCTTTGGGGCTGAAACGGGACAACGGAACGATGCGCCTTCTCTCCTGCATGGCCCTGGTTAGCGCCTGCGGATTGGCGGTTTATGCCGCTCCCGCAGGCGCCCAGAGCAACAACGTCCGGATCAGTGGGCTGAGCGACCTCGCTTTCGGTTCGCTGACCTCCGGCGTCGACGCGACTCGGACCGAGAACGTCTGCACGTTCAGCGCCACCGCGACGAAGGGCTATCGGATAACCGCTAGCGGGTCCGGCTCGTCAAACGCCTTCACCCTGGCCAACGGGACGGCAACGCTCGCTTACGAAGTCCAGTGGAACAAGCTGTCCAGCCAATCGAGCGGGTCCAACCTAACGCCCAACGTTGCCCTTACCGGCCAGACAAGCACCGCCACGCAGCAGGCCTGCAATAGCGGCCCGGCGAATTCCGGGACCCTCATCGTCGTCATCCGCGGCACCTCGATAGCAAGCGCGGCCGGCGGTCCCTATGCCGGCACGCTGACGCTTCTGATCGGGCCCGAATGACCCGAACCGCGGACGCCTTGCGCGCCCTGCTTTGCGGCGGAGCGGCCGCCGCTTTGGCAATCCCCGCCAACGCGATGGCGGCGGCCTCGGCGTCGGCGTCGGCGTCGGCGTCGGCGAGTGTAAACTCGAGCAGCGGTCACGACCTGGAAACCGTCGGTGCGCCGCCCGGGTTTGACGATCTCGCCCAGCCGAGGGAAGTGCTTGTCGACGTCTATTTCGGCGGCCGGAAGGTCGGCTCCGCAGTCGCCGTCGCAAGGCCAGGATTCGTCCAGTTCCGCGATCCGCACACGGTCGCCGCGCTCGTGCCCAATCTGGGTAGCGTGGCCGATCTTGCAAACGCCCTGTCCGGCGATCTTCCGGCGCACGGCGATCTCGTTTGCGCTCAATCGAATGGCAATTCCTGCGGAAGCTTGCCGGCCGGAATGGCAGGTATCGTCTTCGACGAGCAACATTTCCGGGTCGACCTGTTTGTGCCTCCCGGGATGCTCCGAACCATCCCGGTCGTGGAGAAGCCCTTCCTAGACGCTCCGGCCGGTCCATTGTCGCTGACCAGCACCGTCGGGCTCGCACTGGCCGGCTCCCAGGGCCGCTCGCCCACCTACAATTTCCAGAATCGCACGATCGCCGCCCTTGGTCCGGGGCGCGTACGTACCGACCTTTCCTACGCATCGAAGCTGGGGCTGACGGTCGACGACCTCGTCGCGGAAGTCGACAGCCGAAGCCTTCGCTATTCTGCAGGCCTGTTCTGGGCTCCGGGCCTGGACCTGACCGGAAGACGCCGAATCGTCGGAGTCGGCCTCGGCACGCAATTCGACACACGGGCGGATCGCGAAAGCCTGACCGGAACACCGCTTGTCCTGTTCCTGGCCCAGCCGGCGCGAGTGGAGTTCGTGATCGACGGCCGCCTGGTAGGCTCGCGCAGCTATGACGCTGGCAACAACATCCTCGACACCTCCAACCTTCCGGACGGCTCCTATCCGCTGGTCCTTCGAATCCGGGGAGCCGATGGCACGGAAAGGGAAGAGCGCCGGTTCTTCGTCAAGACTCCGCAAGTCGCTCCGGTTGGCCAGCCGCTTTATTTCGCTTATGTCGGGATGCTCGCGAATACCCGGCCCGACCGGCCGATCAGCCTGTCCGACACGCTCTATTACCAAGCGGGCACCGCCCGCCGGATCAGCCAGTTGCTTGCGCTCGACCTGTCGCTGGTCGGAACCCAGAAGAAGAGCATGGTGGAGGCAGGCGCCTGGCTGCTGACGCGCGTAGCCCAGGTCAGGGGCGCGGCGCTAATGTCCACTGCCGGCGACGCCGCGATCCTGCTCCAGGGCACGTCGAGCGGATCGGGCCGGTTCAACTTCGCTTTCGATTTGCGTCGAATCTGGTCGCACAATGATCAGCCGCTCATCCCCGTCCCGGCTTTCATCGACAGCTTCGGAGGGGACCAGCCGACCGGCGCGCAGATCGGTGGCTCCTACACGCAAGCCAGCGCGACCATCGGCTACCGGCTCGGCGCCGCATATCTTTCGGTCATCGGCTCGCTTCGCAAGGACGCTCACCGAGAGGCCGACTACAGTATCGGCCCCAGTCTGAGCTGGCCCATCCTCAACCACAATGGCCTTCAGCTCACCCTGCAGGCCGATGCGCAACGGTCCCGGACGACGACTGCTGCATTTGCCGGCATACGCCTCATCTACACAGCCAACCGCGTGAACGTGACCGGCTCGGCAGGGTACGGAAGCATCGACAGCCGCGACGGCTCCAGTCCGTCCCAAAGCCGCATGGTCGGGGGCGTGGCGGCCAATTATTTCTATGAGGACAGCAACCGCACGCAGCTTTCCGCAAGCGCCGGGATCGACCGAAGCCTGGAATCGACCGCGGCCCATGTGGGCGGCACCGTTTACAGCCGGTTCGGCAATGTCCGCGCGGACGTCCTCGACAATCTCGAAGGGCGGGGCGGGGTTCAATATGGGGTGACGATGCAATCGGCCGTCGCGATCAGCGGCAGCCAGATCGGCGTTGGCGGGCGGGAGCTGGACGACAGCGCGGTCCTGGTCGAGGTCGGCGGGAATGCCGGAAGTGCGACCTTCCAGGTCCTGGTGAACGATATGCCTCTCGGGCACGTCCGCGCCGGCGGGCAACTGCCGATCCACCTGCAACCCTATCGCGCTTATGAAATCCGGCTGCGCCCGGACAATGCGGCGGCCGTGCAATTCGATACCGGCGCGCAGAAGGTCACCCTCTATCCGGGGACGGTGCGGGTGGTCCGGTGGACCGCGCAATCCTATTTCACCGCGTTCGGGCAGGCGGTCGGCATCGATGGCCGCGCCATCTCGAACGCGATGGTCGAAGCGCCGCACGCTGTCGGGGAAACCGATGACAACGGCTATTTCCAGGTCGATGTAGCCGGCGATGACCTCCTGACCTTCACCCGGGCTGGAACGCGTTGCGAGGTGCGGGTGAGCGGTGCCAAACCCAACAACGATTTCGCTTCTCTCGGAAAAGTGATCTGCAAATGATTAGAGTTCGCCATGTCTTCGCTTTCGCGCTGACACTCGCGTGCGTCGGAATGCCGCTGTCTCCGGCCGACGCACAGTTGGTGCTTAGCCAGATGATCGTTGACCTCCAGCCCGGGAAGGATGCCCGCCAGGATGTCGAGGTGTGGAACAGCTCGTCGGACCGGGCTTACGTCTCGATTGAGCCCCGCGAGATCTTGAATCCCGGAACGTCGCCCGAAGCCGCCCGGCAGGATCCCGATCCCGAACAGCTAGGGATACTCGTCTCGCCGTCGCGCATGATACTCGAGCCCGGCCAGCGCAAGCTTGTCCGGATTGCCGACATCACGCCCCCCGCGGACCGCGAGCGAGTCTATCGAGTCACCGTCAGGCCGGTCACGGGCCCGATTTCCTCGGACCTGTCGGGGCTGAAGATCCTGGTCGGTTATGACTTGCTCGTGCTCGTCCGGCCGGCACATGCCCAGGCGAACGTAACCTTCACCCGCACGGGCGACACTGCGGCGTTCCGCAACGACGGCAATGTCAGTGTCGAGCTGATCGACGGCCGCCAATGTGACTCTAGCGGCAAGATCTGCTCGGATCTTCCAGGCAAGCGGCTGTACGTTGGCGCACAATGGAGCACCAAGGTAAAGCCGGGACTACATCCGGAATATACGCTCAGGTCGCCCGGCCAGACCTTGCGCAAGGTCTTTTAACGGCGGCAATCATGTTGCTTCTCTTTTGGAGCAACTCGCCGTAAACATTGTGTTTCCGGCGGGGGCATTGCCGTGAACAGACCGGAGAGCTTACCCGGCGACAAGGAACAGCTTAGCCAGCGCGTTTTCGTCAGCTATGCCACCGCGGACCGCAAGCAGGCGCTCCAGGTCTGCAGCGCAATCGAGAAGCGCGGCACAAGATGCTGGATTTCCTGCCGCGACGTCAGACCTGGCGAGAATTACCAGGAAGCGATCGTTCACTCGATCCGGGCGGCGCCCGCGATGGTGCTCGTCTTCTCCGACGCCGCCAACAATAGCGACGAGATCAAGAAAGAGCTGTCGCTCGCGAGCAAGTTCCACGTGCCGGTGATGGCGCTCAGGATCGAGGATGTAGAGCCCAGCGACGCCTTCGCCTACGAACTGTCGACGCGGCAATGGATCGACGCGTTCCGGGGCTGGGACAAATCAATCGATTCACTCGTGCAAACGCTGGATCAGATGTCGGATACCGTTGCGACTGGCGAGACTGCTTCCGCGATGCCAAATCGACCGCGATTGCGGCTCCCCCGAACTCGGCTCCTCGCAATCGCCGTCTCGCTCGCTGTCCTTCTGGTCGTGGTCTTGGTTGCGTGGCTGTTGCTGAAGCCAGGCGCTGCACCGGCCCAGGCCGCGCAAGTCCGACTTGCAGAATTTCAGCGGCTCTCGCCCAATTTGCCGGCGACAATGCCGGATGCAATTCGCGACGAGCTCGCCTCAGCGTTTCCGCAGGACGGCACTATCAATGTCTCCACGGCCTCTGCGCCCGTATCCGGCAACGGTCCTGCCTACGCATTGAGCGGAACCGTTGGGAACGATGGCGACAAGATCCGGGGCATTGCACGACTTGCAGACGAAAGAAGCGGCGAGACCATCTGGTCCAAGAGTTTCGAATATCCGGCGGGCTCGCCGGACAAACTTCCGCACTGGTTCGCTTTAGATGCGGCGAGCGTCGTGAAGTGCGCGCTCTCCGCTGCGGCCACCTATCCGAAGCCGCTGCCGCAGAAGACACTGACCCTGTATTTCGGAGTGTGCGCCGCCAATACAGGCGTGGGGGAACTGGATGCCGCACGGCGCGTCGTCCAGGCCACCCCCGATTTTTCGGCCGGATGGTCTGCGGTGGGCAATGCTGCGCTGCTGTGGTCGCAGGGCGCTGATTCGCAACGGGCAGCGCTCCGGATGGAGTCCAAGGCAGCAGCAGATAAAGCTCTTCAGATCGATCCGGATAACGCCCAGGCCTATCTGACCCAAAGCCTGCTGTTACCGCATTCCCAGTTGCTGCAGCGCGAGACACTCCTCAAGAAAGCGGTTGAAGCCCGGCCGCTCGCCTGCGGCTGCGAACACCACTTTTACGGCTGGTTCCTGTGGGAAGTCGGCAGAGTGCATGACGCCGGCCAGGAGCTGTTCCGGGCCATTGGTCAGGAGCCTTTCGATCCACAGATGCATGTCAATCTGGCTGAATTGATTTTAATCCAGGGCTTCAGCCAGGCCGATGCCGACGAGCAATATAAAATCGCCGCCGACATGGTTCCGGACCCCGAGTTCCTCGATGTCCAAAAGCTCTGGTCCGCACCGATCACTGGCGATTATCGCACAGCTCTCGACATCGTCTCGTCCGGCCGCGCAAAATATCTAGCGGACGACGGCAGAGTTGCGCTGATCGCCGCCTATAAGGCCGTTATCTCCGGTGACTTGGTTGCGAAGCAAAACGCGGCAGCCATGCTCGAGGCGCTTCCGGAAGATCACAGGGAATATCTGACTGTGCTGATGCTCGGCGCACTCGGCGCCAACGATGCAGCACTGCGGCAGATGGAGACGTGGGACGCTGAAGGCAAAACCGTTCGCGCGCGGCTCTTCCTCTGGTACCCGAGCATGCGCGGCGTGATTAGCGACCCTTCCTTTCCTGCGACGGCACAGAGGATGGGGCTGATGACGTATTGGAAGACCACGCACACCAAGCCCGACGTCTGCTCGGACAAGGCCGCGCCGCCCTTCTGCCGGATGATCTGACCCGCGGCTCGCACGACGGTAGGAATCGGCGGCCGCAGCACCCATATCCAAATATGCCGCGTTGACCGCCCGCCGGCGCTCGCGTAAATCAAGAACAAAGCTGGAACGAAGTCGATCCGATGCTGACTCACATTTCTGTCCGCGGAGCTCGCGAACACAATCTGAAAGGGATCGACGTCGAGATCCCGCGCGAGAGCCTGACGGTCATCACCGGCCTGTCGGGATCGGGAAAGAGCAGCCTCGCCTTCGACACCATCTATGCCGAAGGCCAGCGGCGCTACGTCGAGAGCTTGAGCGCCTACGCGCGGCAATTCCTGGAGATGATGCAGAAGCCGGACGTCGAGCATATCGACGGCCTGTCGCCCGCCATCTCGATCGAGCAGAAGACGACGTC
>Ga0070660_100002482_pt1 | contig 12651 bp, 13 predicted proteins | sample KBSC33metaG_FD_64670 | JGI IMG/M metagenome (GOLD analysis project Ga0070660, IMG submission 64670) | Corn rhizosphere microbial communities from Kellogg Biological Station, Michigan, USA - KBS C3-3 metaG | ecosystem: Host-associated > Plants > Roots > Rhizosphere > Soil ... | reverse complement strand
AACATTGCCTTCCAGGCGGCGCCGATCTGCTCGGCGAAATGATTCTGGACCCAGGTCGCCATGAACGCCGACGGCGCGGCCAGGCGCACCTCGCCCGAATCGGCGTCGCAGGCCGCCAACCGCAGCGGCTTCAGCCAGCCGTCGAAGATGCGCTCGCCGCAGCTCTTGCGCAGGCTCGTGCGGATCCCATCCCAGGCGGCTTCGAAGGGAAGCTGCCCCGCACCAATGCCGCCCGCCTCGATTACCTGCTCCACGCATACCTCTCCCATTGCCGGAAGCGCCCCTATTGACGCCGGCACGGTTGTTTCAGACGAAACTAAGCACCGCGCATACGAGCCCCCGTACGCGCGTTTTCACACTACCAGTCCGGTTGGCCCGGCCGGAGAATCACCGGCCGAACAGGCGAACATTAGGAACATCGCGCGGCGGGTTTCAAGCGCCAGAACCGTCACGATTCTGAAATAATGCGCTTGACATCGGAAACGCGCCAAATTTTAAATAAAAAGACTGTAAGTTGCTGCGATGTAAGAGATTTTCACAATATTTTCATGTGACGAAGCTGTGACGTTTCAGAGAATCATGGAATATCCGCGCATTGCGGGCCACTTCGCAAAAGCAGCAAAAAGCCCGCCGATCGGGCGATCGGCGGGCAAAATTTCCTAACGGAAAATCAGGCTTAACCGAGCGCCGAAACGCGCTTGGTCAGGCGGGCAAACTTGCGCGAAGCCGTATTCTTGTGGAGCACGCCCTTCGACACGCCACGCATCAATTCCGGCTGCGCCGCTGCCAGCGCCGCAGCCGCCGCGCCCTTGTCGCCGCTCGTCAAAGCCAGCTCGACCTTCTTCAGGAAGGTACGGATGCGGCTGACGCGCGCACCGTTGACTTCGGCGCGGGCATTGTTGCGACGGATGCGCTTCTTGGCTTGCGGCGTGTTCGCCATTTTTGAACTGACCTCGATCAAAAGGGATTGCGGCGGCGAGCAGGCTCGCGCCGTGAGGGGCGGCCTCTACATAAGGCATCCCGATTCGTCAACGCTGGTAGGATGTTGTTTCGCCACTTCGTGCGACCGATGGGGTCGAGCTGGATTGCCGCGCCGTTGCGCGCTCCCAATGACCCCGTCAAACGTCATGTCGTGATTGCGAGCCCGGTGAAAGCCGGAGCTGCAATCCAGCTCACCTCTGACATTTCGGGCAGAAGAAGGTCGAGCGTCCGCCGTCCACCTGCCGCCTGATGATCCCGCCATCATAGGGGCATTTTTCGCCCTCGCGGCCATAAACGCGGAACTGCTTCGAGAAATAGCCGAGCTCACCGTCCGGCCGCGCATAATCGCGCAGGCTGGAGCCGCCCGCTTCGATCGCGGATTCGAGCACCCGGGGAATCGCCTCGACCAGCCGCTTGAGCTGCGGACCGGAAACCTGGCCGCCCGGTTTGCGCGGGTCGATGCGCGCGACGTTCAGCGCCTCGCATACATAGATATTGCCCAGGCCCGCGATCACGCGCTGATCGAGCAGCAGCAATTTGATCGGTGCGATCCGGCCTTCGAGCTTCTTAGCGAGATAATCGGTGGAGAGCTCGGGCCCGAGCGGTTCGGGCCCAAGCGCCTTGAAGGCGGGGAATTCGTCGAGATCCGCGGTCGATACCAGATCGAGTGAGCCGAACCGGCGTGGATCGTTGAGCGCGAGCCTGTGGCCGGCGTCGGTCTCAAGAATCAGATGATCATGCTTGCCGATCTCGTCCGGGTCGATCCGCCATCGGCCCGACATGCCCAGATGAAAGATCAGCGTGTCACCGCGATCCGTGTCGATCAGTCCATATTTGGCGCGCCTGCCGAGGCCGGTCACGACGGCGCCGGTCATGCGCTGGCGCAGGTCGACGGGGATGGCGTGACGCAGATCGGCCCGTCGCGCTTCCACTTTGGTCAGGCGGTGACCCTCCAGCACGGGGCGCAGGCCGCGCACGGTGGTTTCGACTTCGGGCAGCTCGGGCATGCGGGAGCGCTAGCCCATCGGGAACGGCCCCGCTATGGGCGCTTGTCATGACCGAGACCGTCTCCTTCGGCTATTCCGAAGTCAGCCCCACCGAAAAGACCGCGAAGGTCGGCGAAGTGTTCGCGCGCGTGGCGCGCCGCTACGACATCATGAACGATGCGATGTCGGGCGGCATGCATCGCGTGTGGAAGGATCGCTTCGTCGCGCGGGTCAAGCCGCGCGTGGGCGAGCGCATCCTCGACATGGCGGGCGGCACCGGCGACATCGCTTTCCGCATGAAGGCCAAAGGCGCGGACGTGACCGTCTCCGACATCAACCCGGCCATGCTGGAGGTCGGGCAGGAACGCGCGAAGAAGAAGGGCCTGAACGACCTTTCCTGGTCGGTGCAGAATGCCGAGGTGCTGAGCTTCGGCGATGCCGAATTCGACGCTTACACGATCGCCTTCGGCATCCGGAACGTCACCCATATCGACCAGGCGCTGCGCGAGGCGCACCGCGTGCTCAAGCGCGGCGGGCGTTTCTTCTGCCTCGAATTCTCGACCACGCTCTGGCCGGGGTTCGCCGACGTCTATGACTTCTACTCGCACAAGATCGTGCCCAAGCTCGGCAAGGCCATCGCGCATGACGAGGAAAGCTACCGCTACCTGATCGAATCGATCCGTCGCTTTCCCGACATGGAGCGGTTCAAATCCATGATCGCCGACGCGGGCTTCATCCAGGCCAAGGCCGAGCCGATCCTGGGCGGGTTGGTCGCGATCCATTCGGGTTGGAAGATTTGATGGCAGCAGCAAAATCCTCCCCATCGCAGATGGGGAGGGGGACCATCCGCAGGATGGTGGAGGGGCAAGGCCGCCTCTCCCCTCCACCACCGCCTTCGGCGGCGGTCCCCTTCCCCACGCTTCGCGTAGGGAGGATTTTCTGACCCGCCCCACCACCCATCTCTGGCGGCTCATCCGCTGGGGCCGGATCCTCGCGCGCCATGGCGCCTTGCGCGGGCTCGAGCGCGATCCCAATACGCCCGCGCCCGTCCGCCGGCTGATCAAGATCGCGCATATCGGCGTACGTGTGCCGAAGACGCCACGCTACGCCGACGCGTTCCAGGCGATCGGCCCCGCCGCGATCAAGCTGGGGCAGGCGCTCGCCACCCGGCCCGATTTGGTCGGGGAGGCCGCGGCGCATGATCTGGCCCGGCTGCAGGATGCGGTGCCGCCTGTCCCCTTCGCGGGAATCAGGCAGGCGATCGAGCGTAGCCTCGAAAAACCTATCGAGGAGCTATTCGCTTCGATCGACCCCGAGCCGGTCGGCGCGGCATCGATCGCGCAGGTCCATCGCGCGGTCACGCTCGATGGCCGCGCGGTCGCGGTCAAGGTGTTGCGTCCCGGCATCGAGGAAGAGATGGCACGCGCCATCGACACCTATGAATGGGCGGCAGCGCAGGCCGAGGCGTTGGGCGGAGAGCTGGCGCGGCTGCGCCCGCGCCTTACCATCGCCACCTTCCGCCAGTGGACCTTGCGCGAACTCGATCTGCGGCGTGAGGCGGCGTCGGCGTCGGAACTCGCCGAGCATATGGCGGCCGAGCCCGGCTTCATGGTCCCGGCGATCGACTGGTCGCGCACCACGCGGCGCGTGCTCACACTCGAATGGATCGACGGGATCAAGCTGTCCAAGCGCGAGGCACTGATCGCGGCGGGCTTCAAGCCGCACGAACTGGCGTCGTGCCTGGTCCGGGCCTTTCTGCGCCAGGCGATCGTCGACGGCTTCTTCCATGCCGATCTGCATCAGGGCAATCTGTTCGCACTGCCCGACGGCCGGATCGCGGCGATCGACTTCGGCATCATGGGCCGGATCAACCGCCAGGCGCGGCTCTGGCTCGCCGAGATATTGCACGGCCTGATCACGGGCAATTACGAGCGCGTCGCCGAAATCCATTTCGAGGCGGGCTATGTTCCGCCGCACCATAACCAGGCCGAGTTCGCGACCGCGCTACGCGCCGTGGGCGAGCCGATCCGGGGCCTGCCGGTCAAGGATATCTCGATCGGCCAGATGCTCGACGGGCTGTTCGCGATCACGCGCGACTTCGACATGGAGACGCAGCCGCACTTGCTGCTGCTTCAGAAGACGATGGTGATGGTCGAGGGCGTCGCCACCGCGCTCGATCCCGATCTCAATATGTGGGAAGTGTCGGGGCCATTCGTGAAAGAATGGCTGCGCGACGAGCTGGGCCCCGAAGCCTGGCTCGCGGAACGGCTGCAGAAGGATTTCCGTTCGCTGCTGCGCCTGCCCGATCTTCTCCGCCGGCTCGAGGCGCTTTACCCGCAGCCCGGTGCCGCGCCCCCGCCGCCGCCGCTGCGCGAGGTGGAGGTGGTATGGCTGGGCAATGGCTGGCGTTACGCACTAGTCGCGGGCGTGGCCGCTGCGGCGACGGCGGCGGCGATGATCCTGCTCCATTGACGAGGCGCGCGGCTTCGCTGACGCTCGCGTGATGCACAGGATCCGCAAGCAGAAGGTCGTGATCGGTGGCACTCGGGCGGTGAAGCTCGGCGCGCCGTCCGCGTTCAGCGACCTTTATTATGCGACGATGGAGATGAACTGGCCGAGCTTCATCGGCCTCACCGCGCTCGTCTTCCTGGTTTTGAACCTGCTGTTCGGCCTGGTTTATGCGGCGCTGCCCGGGGCGATTGGAAACATGCCGCCCGGCTCGATCGTCGACGGTTTCTTCTTCTCGGTCGAGACGCTGGCGACGGTCGGCTATGGCAATATGGCGCCCGCGACGCGGCTCGGCCATAGCATCGCGGCGCTGGAAATCCTGGTCGGCCTGTTCTTCTCGGCGACGATGACGGGGCTGATCTTCGCGCGCTTTTCGCGCCCCCGCGCGAGCCTGATGTTCAGCAAGGTGGCGGTGATCGGCAGCTTCGAGGGGCAACGGGCGCTGATGGTGCGTGTGGCGTCGCTCCGCACTCGGCCGCTCGCCGGCGCCACCGCCCAGATGTCCTGGCTCGAGCGGCGCCGGTCGTCCGAGGGGCACGTCATGCGCCGGCTCATCAACCTGCCGCTCGTGCGCCCGACCAATCCGACGATGGGTCTTTCCTGGACGATCGCGCATGTGATCGAGGAGGACAGCGAGATGCTCGCGGCATTGCTCAGCGGCGACCCCTTCACGCTGACGGTTACCGTTTCCGGGCTCGATACCTTGCTGGCGAGTCAGTCGATCGGCGGCCATTCCTATCAACGCGGCGATATCCTGATCGATCATGACTATGTCGACGTGATCAGCGACGTGGACGGCATCCTCCAGCTGGATCTCGCCCGCTTCGACGATGCGGTGCCGATGAGAGCCACCTAGCTTCGACCCGATCCGCTCGGCCAGAGCTTGAATAGAGCCTGATTTACACTTTCGTCGGACGCGCCAAGCGCTTCCACCAAAAACGATCAGGTTCTATGGCGTCGCCATGACCAGCCCGCTCGCCGATATCGAGATTCGCCTGAAGCGCCTGCCCCATGGCGAGGATCTGCCGCTTCCCCATTATGCGACCGATCACGCCGCGGGCATGGACGTTGTCTCGGCCGAATCGGTGGTGTTGGAGCCCGGCGCACGGCTCGCGATCGCGACCGGCTTCGCGATCGCGATACCGGTCGGCTACGAGGTGCAGGTCCGCCCGCGCTCGGGCCTCGCGCTCAAGCATGGCATCACCTGCCTCAACACGCCGGGCACGATCGATGCCGATTATCGCGGTGAGGTGAAGGTAATCCTCGCCAATCTCGGTTCCGATCCTTTTCCGATCGCGCGCGGCGAACGTATCGCGCAATTGGTGCCGGCGCCCGTCCAGCATGCGCGTTTCAGCGAGGTGCAGGAGCTGGACGATACCGCGCGCGGGGCGGGTGGGTTCGGCTCGACCGGGCGGTGAACGACGAGCAGCTCGATCGCTACGCCCGCCATATCATCCTCAAGGAAATTGGCGGGGCGGGGCAGCAGCGGCTGCTCGATGCCCATGTCGTGCTGGTCGGCGCCGGCGGAATCGGCGCGCCGGCAATCCAATATCTGGCGGCGGCGGGCGTGGGTCGGCTGACGTTGATCGACGACGATGTGGTCGCGCTGTCGAACCTCCAGCGCCAGGTGCTGTACGCGACCGACGACATCGGGCAGCCCAAGGTCGAAGCGGCCGAGGTCGCGGTCGCGCTGCTCAACCCCGACGTCGGGGTCACGGGGCGGCAGCTGCGCCTGACCGCCGATAATGCCGCCGACCTGATCGCAGGCGCGGATGTGGTGATCGACGGCAGCGACAATTTCGCGACGCGGCTGGCGGTGGCCGATGCGGCGCGCGACCTGCATATTCCGTTGGTGTCGGCGGCGGTGGGACAGTTCGATGGGCAATTGGCGGTGTTTCGCGGCTGGGAGGCGGACAAGCCCTGCTATCGCTGTCTGGTCGGCGATGATCCCGACCGGCCCGATATCTCCTGTGCCGACCAGGGCGTGCTCGGCGCGTTGACGGGCGTGCTCGGCAGCCTCTCCGCGATCGAGGCGATTCGCGCGATCATGCCCTTCGGCGTCGATCCGGCAGGTAGTTTGCTGCTGATCGACGCGCTCGCCTTCCGTTTCCGAATGATCGGCCTGCCCAAGGATCCGGGCTGCGGGTGCGGCGCATGAGGGGGGTCGGCATCATTGTCGCGAGTGCCGATCCCGTCCGCTTCCGCACCGCGTTGACGCTCGCCGCCGCGCAGGCGGCCTTGGGCGGGCGCGTGCGTGTTCTGCTCGATTCGGGCGCGGTCGCGCTCGCCCGGGAACGTGACGCGCTGCTCGAAAGCTGTTTCGAACTTGGGGCTGAGGTGATGCTTTGCCAGACCGGGCTGGCGGAGGCGAGGTTGGACGCGTCGGCGCTGGACAGCCGCTTTCTCCATGGGGGAATGGTCGGCTGGCTTGCCGCCCTGGGCGAGGATCGCCTGATCGTCGTGTGAAATCCGGCTGTTGCCGTGGAGGCACAGCGATCGCTTATTCTGAGCGGCAGGTGAACAAGAGCGATGACAGTGGCCCGTTGCTTGTCCTAGCACAAGCTTACGAACACAGGCTCAGGCCATGGTTCGGGGAGAAGTGAGGCCCCGCACGTCGCAGGACGGAAGCGAGCGGGCCCGCTGAAAAGGGGGCTGACGAGCGATCGTCACGCAGGCGCCCGGACCGGAAAACGGTCCGGGCGTTTGTTTTTCCGGCCCCGCCGTGCTTACCGTATGATAGCTGCCGCCAGGCCGACCTTCCGGAAGGATGCCAATTCCGCTGCACGGTCATTCCGCGTGGGCGCGACATGAGGTGGCTCGCGCAACGGCACGCTGACCACGATCGAGGATTTTCTGGAAGAAAAGCATCGCTCCTGGCGTAATCTAGATTTTGCGGAAATGTAAACTGTATTTGGTCTTAATTTTATTTTTTATTCATATCGAGTGGAGCGTGCGGGTATGCGCTATAGTTTTACCATGTAATGACAACTATTGTCATTGTATGGTCGAAGGCCATCGCCTCCAGAACCAGATATGTGATCGAGCTATAGGTCGGATAACTGCTGAGAGACACGGCCTATCGACCATATCCTTGGTTAATAATCTACTATTTTACGTCATTACCGTTGCGTTAATCCGAGCTGGCAGCTAAGCACCGAATCTCAGACGTGTTTGGGACACGTCCGGGGGTTAGTTTGGGGGTTAGTTCCATGCGTAAACCTATCAAGGTCGCCGTCGGCCTGTGCGCCGCGGCGGGTATCGCGTCTGCTGCTTCGGCGGGCAGCGCAACGGCCAACCTGGACATCAGCGCGAGCGTTGTCGCTGCGTGCACGATCGATACCACGCCCGTGGTCTTTGGTACTTATTCGGGCGCGCAGGTCGACGCGACCGGCACCGTGACCGCAAATTGCGTTTTAGGTACGGCCTGGACGATCGGTCTCGGCGCCGGCACCGGCACCGGTGCAACCACGTCGACTCGCAAGATGACGTCGGGCGCCAACACCCTGGCGTACAGCCTGTACACCGATGCGACACATTCGACCAATTGGGGTAACTCAGGCCCCAGCGATATGGTCGCCGGCACCGGCACCGGCTCGTCGCAGGCCCAGACAGTTTATGGCCGCATCGCGCAAGGCACCATCGCCCCGCCGGGCAATTATGCCGACACCGTCGTCGCCACGATCAACTTCTGATTGTCCGGGTGGCTTGCCAGGCCCGTACCGGCGACGGCACGGGATTGGTTAATTTCGCTCAAGCCTGTTTTCTAACCATGTCGCTCAACCCGACCGAGAGAGTGACGCGCCTAGACCCTGTCCTAGGTTCGGATGGTTTCGCCTCCGAACCCTCGGATCGGAGGGCGTGCGGTGCGTCATTGGCTTTGGGCAATCGGGATCGGCTTGGCGGCCAGCGCGCCCGCGCGTGCGGGCTCGGGAAGCGCGAACCTGGCGGTCAGCGTCACGGTAGTCGATCGGTGCATGATCCACACGGACAGCCGATCGGCGAGTTGCGCCGGAGGGTCAGCCTATGCGCTGGGCGTGGGCCGCGAGAGGATCGCCTTCGCGGGCGAGCAGTTGACCGTCGGCGGCGACCATGCGCACACCGTTGAGGATGGCCCGCATCCTGGCGTTACTCGATCGGTTGCCGGGGCGGCCGGGCGGCAAGTTACGGCTTTGGCCGACGGCGCGGTTCGTACCGTGGCTGAAGCGGTCGCGCCGGTCGATGCCATTCGGGTTACCTACAGCTTCTGATCTGAGAGCCTGCTTGAAAACGCGCGAAAGAGCGCGTTTCGAGGCGGCACCGGCCCGCGCCGGAAGGCGCATTTCCAAACAGGCTCTGGGGCGGCTCCTCGCGGCTCTCCTGCTGATAGGCGGTGCCGCACAGGCATTGGCCGCGGATCTGCAGATTTCACCGATCCGCATCATGCTCGATCCGCAAAACCCCAATGCGGTGATGACGCTGATCAATCACGGCAACAGCGACACGTTGCTGCAATTGAACGTGCTCGCCTGGACGCAGGAGCAGACCGGCGACGTGCTCACGCCGACGCGTGAGATACTCGCCAATCCCGGCGTCTTCCTGCTCAAGGGCGGCGAACAGCAGGTCGCGCGTTTCGCCTTGCGCACGGGCCAGGACATCAAGGAGCGCAGCTACCGCATCGTCATTCAGGAAGTGCCGCGCCAACGCGTCGAAAATGGGCTGTCGACCGTGCTGCGGCTGCTGGTGCCGCTGTTCGTGCCCACCCCAAACCCGAATGTGTCGATGGAATGGAATGCCCGGCAAGGTCCCGAAGGCCTTGAGATACTGGCGCACAACATTGGCAACACGCATGTCCAGATAAAGACGGTCAAGCTGACCGGCGGCGCGATGGCGCCCGCGAGCAAGACCGTGAACCTCTATGTTCTGCCGGGGGCGACAGGAACGATCCGCATGCCGGCGGCCAAGCCGGCAGCTGTGGGCACCGCGCTGCAATTGGCCGTGGAGAGCGACCAGATCACATTCAATGCTAGCGTACGGGTGGGGGCCCAAGAAGGTGTCGCAGGCCACCCCTAGGCAATTGTCAGCCTGCATCCTCGCCGTCTTGGGCGCGACGCAGGCGATCGGCGAACCGGTCGCCGATCCGGCAGCCCCGCCGATCAGCTATGATCTGGCCACGATCGGCCAGGATCGGCGGCCCGCCGGCGGCAATGCTACCACCGCGCCCTCGGTCGCTCCGGCGGAGATTGCCGGCTTCGACCCCGCCGCCGACGAAGGCGCGATGACGGTCCTGAGCGTGGCCATCAACGGCCACGAGATGCGGGGCGATACCATCGTGACCGTGCGCGACGGCCGCACGCTGATTCCGGCTGAGGATATGAAGCGCTGGCGGCTGCCGTTCACCGGGCAGCCGGTCCAGATCGACGGTCAGGCCTTCGCTCCACTCAACACGGTGCCCGGCCTGACTTTCCGCATCGCCAAGGATTTGCAGCAGCTTCAGATCAGCGTGCCGGCCGAATCGTTCGAATCGAGCCTGATCTCCGGTGCGCCGACGTTGCTGCCGCCGTCGGAGGCTGCGCAGACCGCCTTCCTCAATTACGACCTCAGCGTGCAGCATGCGGGGCGTTCGACCGTGGGCGGAGCCTTTTTCGAAACGGGGTTCTCGGATCGGTTGGGCCTGGTCGAAAACAGCTTCACGATCGGCAATAACAGCCAGGGCCATGATATCGTTCGGCTGGATACGTTCGCGGTCCATGACGATCCGAGCGGACTGACGCGACTCACGCTCGGCGATACGCTCACGCATATCTCGACCTGGGAACAGCCGGTGCGCTTCGGCGGCATCAAATGGGGTACCGACTTCAGCCTGCAGCCGGGTTTCCTGTCCTTTCCGACGCCGACATTCGGGGGACAGGCGCAATTGCCCTCGAACGTGCAGCTCTACGTCAACAACGTGCTCAATTATCAAGGGCAGGTGGAGCAGGGGCCATTCTCGCTCAATCGCCTGCCGGTCGTCTCAGGCGCCGGCGACGTTTCGGTGGTGGTCAAGGATGCGCTCGGCGTCGAGCATCGCATCCTGTCCAGTTATTATGTCAGCACCCGTTTGCTGCGTCAGGGCCTCTCCGATTTCTCGGTCGAGGCGGGGGCGGAACGGCATAATTATGGCCGCGCATCCTTCGATTACGGGCCGCCGTTCGTCGCGGGATCCTATCGCTACGGTTTGACCTCCGGCCTGACGATCGAGACGCGCGGCGAAGCGTCGACCAGGACGCAGGATGCCGGCGGCGCGATCACGGCCGTGATCGGCAAGGTGGGCGAGATCGGGCTCGCGAGCTCGGCGTCAATGACCAAGGACTCCCGATCGGGCTATCTCTATCGCGCGTTCGCGTCACGCGTGAGCCAATATTGGTCGCTGACGGCGAGCTATGAATATCGCTCGCCCGATTATCTCCAGCTCGGCCTCGACCGCGACCTGGAGCGCCCGCGCAAGACGCTGCAGCTCAGCGGCGGCGTCAACGGCCGACAGTTCGGCAGCCTCTCCGCCAACCTGTCCTATCTGCGTCTCAGCGATGGCACGCACACGCGCGTTTCGTCGGCGACCTATGGCCGGCAGCTCGGCAAACTGGGCTATTTCAGCGCCTTCGCGCTGCATAGCAATTCCGACGACGACCATTCCAGCACGACCGTCGGCCTCAGCCTGTCGGTGGCGTTCGGCACGCGCGGCACCGCGTTCGCGCAGATCGACAATCATAATCGCCGCATCGAAAGTCAGCTCAACCTGCCCGACGACAAGGGTTGGGGTTATCGCCTTGTGGCAAGCCAGGGCCAGAACAGCCAACAGCAGGCGCAGCTCGATTATCGTGGTAGCGCAATCGATCTTTCGGGCGCAGTCGAACGGTTTGGCGGCCAGACCGACGAACGTTTCCTCGCCAGCGGCAGCTTCATCCTGTCGGGCTCGTCGGTCCTGCCCGCGCGGCGGCTGGATTCCAGCTTCGCGATCGTCAATGTCGGCGATGGCGAAAAGAGGGTACGCATCTATCAGGAGAATCGGCTGGTCGGCGCAACCAATGGATCGGGTATCGCGGTCGTCACCAATTTGCGCCCCTACGAAGCCAATCGGCTTTCGATTTCGCCGAACGACCTGCGGCTCGAATCGGTGATCGCCACCGACAATCTGATCGTGGTGCCGCGCTATCTGGCCGGCGTTAAAGCGAATTTTCAGGTTACCAGCGGGCAGGCCGGGACATTGGTCGTGCATTTGCCGAACGGCGATCCGCTCGAGCCAGGGACGACAGTCGCAATCGGGACCGTAACATTCTATACGGGCTTTGACGGCGAGGTGTTCGTGAATGATATTAAGGCCGGCACGGTATTGGTGGCCAAGCGAACCGCCGGAACTTGCTCTGTGATCCTGCCCGCCGCGCCGAAGGGTGTTGAGTTGCCTCGTATCGGACCATTGACCTGCATGCCCACGGAGCCATCGAAATGATCGCCCGCCTTCTGGCCCTGATCGGCGCGTTAACCTGGGCGGGCGCGGCCTGGGCGGGATGCTCGACGCCCGGCGCATGCCTCTGCTCGATGTCGGTGACCAGCATCGTATTCGGCAATTACAATACCCAATCAGCCAGCCCGACCGACACGGTCGGCACGATCGCAGTATCCTGCTCCTCGCCCGATCCGGCCAATTCGACGATGAGCATCACGCTCAGCCCCGGCTCTTCGGGCAACGTCAATGCGCGCGCGATGCAGGCCGGGCTGCATCCGCTTTACTACAATCTCTACACCAATGCCGCGCGCACCATCATCTGGGGCGACGATAGCGGCGGCGGCGAGAGTGTCGCCGCCGGCTTCCCCGCCACCACCCGATCCACCGTCAAGCTCAACATCTATGGCCGTATTCCCGCGCAACAGAATGCCTGGGTCGGAAGCTATCGTGACTCGGTGACGCTCACCGTTTCCTACTGATCGTTCCACCCGCGCGGAAAGCGCCGACACAGGGCGGCGACGCCGCCGGCCATACAGACATGGACTTCCCGCCCTTTTCTTGGGCATAGGGCGGCACCATTTGAAACGTCTCATCCAGGAACGCCTCACTCCATGTCCGCGATGCTCAAGATCAGCCTGCCCGATGGTTCCGTGCGCGAAGTCGCGCCCGGCACTACTCCGGCGGACATCGCGGCCGCGATCGGGCCGGGCTTGGCCA
>Ga0070660_100002467_pt1 | contig 12676 bp, 14 predicted proteins | sample KBSC33metaG_FD_64670 | JGI IMG/M metagenome (GOLD analysis project Ga0070660, IMG submission 64670) | Corn rhizosphere microbial communities from Kellogg Biological Station, Michigan, USA - KBS C3-3 metaG | ecosystem: Host-associated > Plants > Roots > Rhizosphere > Soil ... | reverse complement strand
TCTGCACCTTTTGGATGTTCGCCGCGGAGCGGGCCAGGACCTCGTTCGAGCGTGGAACTTGCAGGAGATCGGGAAGGCACCGGCCGTCGGCGCGTGACCAGGTCAGGCGCTCCGAAACGAGGATCGGCTGCAGGAGATCGACCAGACGCTTGAGCGCCGAAATGCGCTCTGGGTCCGGCCCGGCGGCTGCCGCGAGCGCCATGCCCGCGCCGTGCAGAGAGATCTGCCGCCCGCCGCGACGAAGCTCTTCGAGCAGCGCCAGATCCTTGTCTCCCGCGGTCATATAGTCTTGGGCGTCGACCTCGAACCACAGGTCCTGAAGGGGGCAGGAAATCGCCGCGCGGACATTGTCTGGCTTCAATCTTATACCGGCGGTCGGACGCATCATGGCACGGCAACCCGGCGGCGCGCGGAGGCCATCATCATTGCTCCTTGCAAGATGTGTGGTGACGTTGCCGCGACGCTCCGCCTGGCCGGGATAAGCGCGCGCCGCCCAGGCGCTCGTTGAAGGCAACCGGCAGTCTCGCGATCGCAATGGTCGCAAACTTCATGGCACCTGTTCTCCGTTCGAACGGCGGCGAATGAAGCCGCTCAACGTCTCCCGGGGATTCTCGGCAAAGACGCCTCGCTCGTTACAGATGAAGGGGTACGGCCGCCTCCCGGCGCATGCTGGCGGCTCGGTCTGTCTGGAAAGTGAGAGAGTGGGTTGAGCCGGAAAATGGTAACCGCCCGCCCGATTGACCCGAGTAACCGGCTGAACCAACTCGGGAATGCGCCTAGTCATGACAAAGGTTGCGATAAACGGGTTTGGCCGCATCGGCCGACTGGTGGCGCGGGCTATTCTCGAGCGCCCCGAAATCGGGCTTGAACTCGTCAGCATCAACGATCTCGCAGAGCCTGCTGCCAATGCGTGGCTGTTCAAGCACGATAGCGTTCATGGGCTTTATCGAGGGGAGGTTAGCGCCGGCGACGATCATCTGGTCGTCGATGGGCGCACGATCCGCGTCACGGCCGAAAAGGATCCGGAACGTCTTCCCCACCGGCAACTCGGCATCGAACTTGCACTCGAATGCACGGGTCACTTCGCAACGCGCGAAGGCGGCGAGAAGCATCTCGTGGCCGGCGCCGCCAAGGTCCTCATATCCGCGCCGGCAAAGGGCGCCGACATGACCGTCGTCCACGGCGTCAACGAGGACAAGCTCACGCCCGGGATGCGGATCGTGTCGAACGCCTCGTGCACGACAAACTGCCTGGCGCCCGTCGCGAAGGTGCTGAATGAAGCGATCGGCATCGAGCGCGGATCGATGCTCACTATCCATGCCTACACGAACGATCAGCGCATCCTTGATCAGGTCCACAAGGACCTGAGGCGGGCCCGGGCGGCCGCGATGAATATGATCCCGACCAGCACCGGGGCGGCGCGGGCCTTGGGGCTTGTCCTTCCGGAGCTTGCGGGGAAGCTCGGGGGCGCGTCCGTGAGGGTCCCGGTGCCCGACGGCAGCCTTGTCGATCTTACCTTTGCCCCCTCGCGCGAGACCAGCGTCGAAGAGGTGAATTCGGTGCTGAAGGCGGCGTCGGAAAGCCCCAGGCTCAGGAATATCCTCGTCTATTCGGAAGACCCTCTGGTGTCATCCGACATCGTGCACACCAGCGCGAGTTCGACGGTGGACGCATTGGAAACGGCCGTGATCGAAGGACGGCTCGTCCGCGTCGTGAGCTGGTACGACAATGAATGGGGCTTCTCGAACCGAATGGCCGATACGGCCCTCGCCATGGCCCGCCTGGGCTGAGGGATGGTCCTGTGCAACCCGCGGCCTTCTCGCGAACAGCGGGCGGCACCCATCCGGAGCGCCGCTTGAATGGCGCTACGGCTGATCATTCCGGTCAATTACGAAATCGTCGAGGGTAGACATTTCTTCACTGCCGCGGGGCAGCTTGGGCAGGGGCTTTGCGTTGCCCATAGCGAGCTCAAGGCCGCCTTGGATGATGTCGGCAGGCAGCTCGAGGTCATCCTCTCTCAAAATCATGGACTTGAGGTCAGCAACGCTGGGCCGGAGCCTCGCGCATTCGAGCAGCTCCGGCATCTTCCAAGTGCCGAGGCCGGATCGCAAGGAAGGACAATCCGGATCGAATGGGGCTGCAGCATCCTGGAACAGCCCACCAGATGAGGCTTTCGACGGAAGAATCCGTCATCCTTGCCAGGCTGAAGTCGCAGGGCTGCTCGCTCGACGGCCGGACGTCGACGGCGATCTCCCTCGCCCTTCGCTACGGCACCAGGATATTCTTCATCCCGCGCGGTGAGGGCGATTGCTACCAGCCGGCGCATTTCCGCAAGATCTCGAACGAGGTTGAGCGGTGGGGATTGGAGCTTCTGCCGCTCGACTATCACCTCGTTCGTTAGCCGGTCTGGTGCGGTGATGTCCGTCGAATTAGGCGCGACTGACCGCACCGCAAACCTAGTTAGGTCGTGAAACAGAAGCGGGAATCATGTCTGCTTTGGGTCAGGCTCGACAGAAACATAACTTTCGATATGTATCCGCATTCCCAATATTGCCTGTTGGGGCGGCGGTCTTTTCCAGCTCCTGGTTGCGAACGACCGCCGCATTATCCAATGAACGATAGCACGATGACGGCGCACGACGCCGCAAGGATCAGCGGCGCGCTCGGATAACGCAGCTTTTCAGAATGCATTTTGCTGTTACGCTGTCTTTGTCAGCGTGCCAGTTCCCCCGCTTGTGACAGTCGGCTGCTTGTCACGCATAGTAGCCTTGACGTTTACAAGCGGGGGAGCGCCTTTCGGGCGGCACTCCTCAAGTATCCGCCGGCGCTCGTTCTCCATATCGTCGAGGTAATTCGCAAAGCGCACAACGGCACTGCGGAAGATCAGATATTCGCGGAAGCGATGTTCGCAATCGGGGCAGGACAAGACCTCTCCTGTTCTACCGAGCTACGCAACAATGAACGAACTTTAGTCCGGTTCCAAGCTGGAACGAGCCGTGCAAATACCAATCCCTACGATGGGGGACAGTCGAGGTGCGGCTAAGGGGGCGAAAAATCAAAATTGGCGCGCAGCGAAGCTACTCGCAACAGCGTCAAATCGCGAGCTTTAGTCCGTGCAAGCGCACTGCGCGCTCACCGGCGCAGACGGGCGCGGCGACAAGCCGAATCCAGCGGTTCTGACGACCCGGTGGGCGGATTTCGACATCGACTGTGAACCCCCGGCGGTGCGCGATGGCATATGCGCGCAGCCTCTCCATCCTGGCCCGCGATTCCTCGCAATAAGATGCTACTGCGACATCGCGGCTAATGCTGCTGCCTCTCGGAAGGCCGAAAAGGTCGTAAACGCCCCCCGACCAAATCAGCGAATTGTCGCTCAAATCACATTCCCAACAGCCGGCGTGATGAGGACTTAGATCCCCCACGATTTGCGGAACAAGCAGGTCTGTAACTGCCGAGTTCAATATCTGACCCAACTCAAAGTGACGCGTCTGTTCCCAGATTGGCCAGCTGTGCCGGAGAAAAAGCGGTACGTTTAGAGTCACGTTGCCCGGATGCTCACTATCGCAGTTCTAACCAGCCTTGCGACGTGGAGGCTGGACGACGTCCGCGATGTAGCTGCGCATTGCATCGCTGACTTGTGGTGCAAGCTCGACGAACACGCGGCGTCCATCAAATCTATCTGGCCGTCGAAGGAGAAGTCCTGCTTTCACCATATTGTTGATCCACCTCAGGCCCGTCGTAGCAGGCACCCCAGCCGCGATGCACAAGCTTGAGACGGGCACCCTCTGAGAGCTCAATTCCGCCTCCAGCAAGTCAAGCAGTATGTCCCATGCCGGGTCCGCAAACAGCTCGCTTGACAGATAGCGCGCTCGTTCGCGCCGGGCATTGATGAGCCACCTTACCGACTCTTGGGAAACTTCCTTTCGCGATTCGCCCGAACCACCTTGGGCTGAGGACGATGCTGCAGATTCAGGTGCACCGCTTCCAATGGAGAGCTGCGCGAGAGTGCCGGCAATCCGGCTTACTTCCTCGCTGAGCCGCAATAGCTGTTCGGACTCGATGTTCGTCGGTTGAGCGGTCACTCGAATTTGCTCCATTCTTGTGCGTCAACGATGCAAGCTATCGCCAAAGCGACAAGACGTCGGCCCAATGTATGTCCAATCTGGCGAGACATCAGCCATTTGATGCCACATTAACTTACAGGCTGGTCAGTTAGACTCGCCTCAGCAGAGACGCATCGCATATGGATTACTGCCGCCTGATTCATCAACAATGGACACAACAGCATCGTCATCGGCGATATTGTCTTAGATTAACGGGCAACGCTGTGCCTGTTCTCAGCAGAAGGAACGGATCGATCGAGACCGCTCTCCGCGGCGGCGCAACCCTTTGAACTTGGTCCGCAATGCGGCGGGCCCATCGAAGGCAAATACTTGAACCCGCGACATCGAGGACGAGTAAAGCGTCCGCTTTGGGTGGAAAGCTGCCTTTCCGGTAAGGCCTTGCCCCACCCCCACGCGGCGGCCAATCGACGCTTATGCAGTTCTTGCTGATTGTGCCGTTGTGATTGCCGTCTTGTGGCCAGCCTATTGGCTTCTCACCCGGCGACGGTTGCCTGTCAGGCGGACGGAGCTGGCAGAGGTCGTACGTCCGAACGCCCGATAAACTGATTGACAGTGGTCGCGCGCTTGCGCTTGCCGTCTGATCTCAGATGCTGGTTTACTGGGCGCTGAGCGAACTACTCCGCTCTGAACGAAGCTTCGTTGGCTGGACAATCTCAGGTTGCTGCAGCCTCGTCATTTTGGTGTTGGCTGTGCGCCGTGGCCTTAAATGGATGATGCGGGCGTCGCGCCCCGTGGACCAAGCGAGAGCGCGTTGGCACGAGCGCATTTTTTTGCCGCCTTAAGTATAAAGCACGCCAGCGGAGTAAGCGCCTCCGCTAACGTCAGCAACGGGTCGAAAGCTGCCACGAGGCGGCAAGTGAACGAACGGCCGCTTCAGGAGCGAACAGCTTCGCAGACAAATGGCTGCTAAGGCGCAAAGCGGACAACGAAGCTGGTTTCGTTTTAAATGTGACACTAGCGCGAAAAAGCTGCATCAGCGCGTTCGCAAGGGTGTCTTTGGCAGTATCGCGGGACACGGCGGGGCATATCTTCAGCAACTAGTTGCAGAGGCCGCTTCGCGCGCGCGGATACTCCATCGCAGTGTAGATCAGATCCGCCAGTTCCTTCTGCGAGCGTGGACTGATGACTTCGGACAGTTCACTCGCCAGGATCCCTCGAGAAGGAGGCAGAGCGGCCTCTTAGCCGGCCGCCGCTCCGGTCCAACTCATCGAAGGCCCGTGCAACACGGAGGAGGAAGGCGGCCTCGGGCTTCCCCAGATGCCTCAGAGCCTCACGTCGGCAGCTCTCCGCTTCTTTTGAAAAATCCATTGCGTACGCCCCCGACTCACAAGCAAAAGCGAGTTTGCGGTCAGTAACTTAAACGTTCGCGGCGGGGGTAAGTAATCAACGAAGGTGAATGTGACTTCTACGCAGTAGGGTGAGTATCCACTTTCGACCCAAAGCTGACATTAGGGTCAGCTCGCCACGGAATGTGCCTTTTGCGTGGGAAGTTGGCATTTGATCTCAGCTTTGCGCCCATTGCCGCCGTTGAAGTGCGCCTGCCTCAGCGTCGGAAGCGGCATTTCTGGGTTTGCCTCCAATGATGACGGCGCCGTTCTTTGAGTTGACCGACCTTAGCTTCGGCTTCTGTCGCAGCGGCCCTTTTCGGCTCCCGAACGTCCCCATCGAGGGTTTCCGGCCGCTTGCAACGCTGTAAACTGGGCCTCCACCGAAGTCTCGGGCGTTTGTTACAATGGCGTATGAACGCATTGTTGCCGTTGGTCTGCTGACCAAGAACGATCTCCGGCTGCTCGGTCCGACGTTCGACCGGCTCTGGCCCGTCGAAGACACGCCGTGCTTCAGCGGGTTGCTGCAAGCGATTGACGAGGCGGACCGGCAGTTACGGCGCGAAGCTGATGCTAAGCGGCTTCAACAATCTGTAATTTCGGCGGCGGAGATTTAGTGGCAAGCTCGCGCACCTTGTTGTCGTAAGCCTCAGCGAACCGCAGATGCACTTTGCGCACGGCTGCGTCTGACGACCTTTGAGCGCCCTTGTGGGCTTTGCCTAGACAACCTTCACACCATTCTGGTTGAGCGGCCGGGGCGGGTTTTCAAGTACTTCGACGATGCAGAGCCGCAAATCGTCGAGGGCCTCATCGTGCCGTTACTCGATACAGGAAAGCGGCCGATCGCAACCTTGTGGGTCACTAGCCACGATAAGTCCCTCGTGTTCAATCCTACGGATGCGCGGGTAATGGAGCAGCTTGCTCTGCAACTCGTGCTCGCCATTAAGTTGCGCCGGAAGCAGTCCCTCATTGTGCGGCTTGGGGAGACCTCGCACGACAATGAGATGTTGGTTCAAGAAGTACGGCATCGGGTCAAAAACATGATCCAGATGACGTCAGGCTTTCTTCAACTCCAGCAACGCGCCGCGCGGTCGATAGAGGCCAAAATTGTATTGCGAGAGGCGCAGAGCCGGCTGCTGGTACTTTCCAACGTGTACGAGGCACTGCTTGAACCTGATGCGGACCAGCGAATGGTCGACGTTGGCTCTCTTGTTGAGCGCCTCCTTCTTGCGCTTCGTGATACCAGCGTAAACGGCAGCAAGATCAATTTCATACCGACTGCGATAAGCTGCTCATTGGCGTGGGGAGCGCCGTTCCTGTGGGGTTGATTGTCAATGAAGCGGTCACGAATGCGCTCAAATATGCTTTCAACGGGCGTGCGGGCGAAGTAGCCGTGAAGCTGAAGTGCACAAGCGACCTGTGCACATTGGCGATCTTCGACACCGGCTGCGGCTTTTCCGAGCCAGCTCGTCCCGGGAGCCTTGGCATGGGACTAATGCGCCGACTTGCTCGGCAGCTCGACGGGCAACTAACTATCGACGGTACCGATGGCACCACGGTGCAGCTCGTTTGGCCGCTCGCCGCGGAAGAGAGGCAAGCGCGAGGCTTCGTTGCCGCTTAGCGCCCATCGCCGTCCTTCAGGCGTGTAAGGCCCCGCTTGAAAGAAGCCTTGGCAGCATGAAAGGGGCTCGTTGGAGCATCGTGAAGCGGAGTGCCGGCCAAGCTACAGCTTTGAACGGTCCGCCGGAGTCCATTCCCTCGGCTCGACATCTTTACGGATGAGGCGAAATGCCAAGCCGGCTCCAGTGCCGACCGCAATAGCGATCGTAAGATTGCTGAACACGGTAAGAATCATTGTCATAAAGAACAGCGTTCGGTCACCCGTGCGCAGTTTCATCCGCTCAGACCACCGGCTCGGCTCGCTCATCAGCCATGCCGTGACAATCAGAAGTCCAGCCAGTGCAGGCATGGCGAGATAGCCCGCAAGCGAAGCCCCGAGCAGCATGATGACGAGGATCGTGGCTGCATGCACGATACCGGCAATCGGCGTACGCCCTCCTGCCCGCACGTTTGTCGCAGTTCGCGCAATCGCGCCCGTAGCGGGAAGTCCGCCGAACAGGGGGGAGATGATGTTTGCCGCTCCCTGCGCCAGAAGCTCCGCTCCGGATCGGTGACTGCCTCCGATCATTCGGTCAGCAACGATCGCAGAAAGCAGTGACTCAACGGCGGCGAGGAAAGCGATTACGAATGCCGAAGGCAGGAGTTCGCTGATGCGAGCAAGGCTGAGATGCGGAATGGATGGCGGCGGAAGGCCGGACGGCAATTCGCCGAAGCGGGAGAATATCGTGTCTACGGGGAGGTGAAGCTTTGCGACCGCGGCGGAAGCAACGGCGATAACGAGAAGCGACCCTGGAAACGAAGGCATCAGCCGGCGGAGCAGCGCGATGCCGGTAATTGCAAGGCCGCCGACGAGAAGCGCGGTCACGTTGAGATCGCTTCGTGCTGCCCAGAGCGCGGGCACGCCGTGAATGAGATCGGCGGGCACGTGTGCAGCGGAAAGGCCGAACAGATCCTTGAGCTGGCTTACCGCAATGATGAGCGCAATGCCGACCGTAAAGCCTTCTATCACTGGCTCGGGGACGAGCGCCACGAACCGTCCAGCCCTGACGAGGCCTGCTGCCACCAGGATTATTCCGGCCAGAAGCGTCGCCAAGAGTAGTCCATCGTATCCGAACTGCGCAATGACCCCCGCGACGATGACGATGAACGCGCCCGTCGGACCGCCGATCTGAACTCTGCTTCCGCCGAGCAGCGAAATCAAAAAGCCGCCGATTATAGCCGTGATCAGCCCTGCTTCCGGCGTAGCTCCGGATGCGATCGCGATCGCGATACTGAGCGGCAACGCAACAAGAGCGACCGTGATTCCGGCGAGGATGTCGCCGGACAAAAGCCGCAATGAATAATCCTGGATGGTGGTTACGAGCTTGGGCTTCATTGCGCGGGACTGGTCGGCCAGAGAGGGAGGTTGAGGGATCGGAGCGACGAATGCTGTTCGCGTCGTTAGGCTAGCTCATGCCGACGGTGAGCGTTTCCGTGTGGCCCAATTCCTGGCTGTAATCGAGGACGGACACGTGGCGGCAGTCGGCAACCATCGTTGCGACATCGTCATTTTGCGGCGGGGCAAGGTCGGTGAGATTCGGATGGCGCTCGGCGAGCAGCATCCATGCGCGGCTTCTTTCACCGAGATCGGTGACTTCGCTGGCGTGGCACCCAGCATAGAAAGCCTTAATATCGTGAAGGCTATGCGGCTCATGCCCAATCGTCACCGAAACACGGTTGTCGATACTAATATTTTCGAACTTCTGGCTTGTCCGATAGATCAGGAAGTAGAGCCGCCATCCCTCGTTCGCGTAGCCGACGATCGTAGATTGCGGCCATCCGTCGGGCCTAATCGTCGCGATGCTCATTATCCTGTTATCGTTCAGGATCTGCAGGGCGGGCTCCTCCATCGGACCATCTCCTTCGCGCTCAAGAGAACACATCGCCGTCATGCACGGGACTGTCATTAAGTAGCAATGCGTATGGTTTCGAACGTCGTCGTGAAGCACACCAGCAGTCCCTCTGATGCACTAGACGAGGAGTCTGCGATATGACAGGCGATGACGAAGATCGCGGGAAGGGATTGAGGACCGCACGGGACGGTGCCGAGACGCGGCGGAAATGTTTCGGCAGGAACTCAATCATCTTATTGCGCTTGAGGAGTTCGATCGCGGGCGCATGGGCATCGCGGCGAAGGAGTGAGTTGGCCACGCACGGCGCCTGAGGGGCCTGGGTAACAGTCACAGGCGCCAATCTTCGAGATCATCACCGTCCTGATTACTCCAACGGCTTCGGTCGACATGACTGCAGCGAGCCGATGGTGAGAGCCGGTCCGGTAGGTATCGCGAATTGCGGAAGGGCGCCCCACGTCCGTTGATATGCAACGAGGCCGCGGCGCAGGTCGGCATAGAGCGGATTGATCGCCTGCATGAGGTCGGGCGGCGCACCCGCGTAGCGCGCGAAGGTTACCTCATCGAGCTTGGTGTTGCGCCAGCGGATGTTCCCGGCGATCTCCGGGTCGATGTAGACCATGTCGACGCCCTGCTCGACCGCGGGCGGAAGCGCGGTCGGCTCGTAGGGCAACGGCGGCGCCGGATGGGCCGCCATACTGAGGGGAGCTGCGGCGACGACGGCGGCGATTGTAATTCTGATCCCGTTCATGGCCCGCTACGCGCGGCCGCGGGTGAATGGCGTTGGAACGACACGTTTGAATACTCCGTCGACCGCGATCCGGCGCTGGCGACACCCAGTTCTGCCCGGGCGCGGCGCACGCTCTCTGCTCACGCCGCGCGCGGCAGGCGTGAGTCGAACGTCGCTCGGGTAACCGACACCGCCAGCCCCTTGGCGGACGAGATCTCCGACACCTGGGCTTTCAGCTGCTTCGCCAGAGCGGCGACGAGCGCGGCGCCGAGCCCTGTCGCGTCGCTCGTCTCGCCGGTTTGGCGCCGGCCGATCCCGTTATCGGCAACGGTCAGCTTCCAGTCCACCTGCGCCATCTCGAAGGTAACCTGGATGTGCGCCGACGGGGGTGCGCCCGGGAATGCGTATTTGAGCGCGTTGATGATGAGCTCGGTGACAATAAGCCCGATGCTGACGGCGTGGCTGCTCGGAAGCGCGCCGGCGTCGGCCGCGACGTTGATCCCGATCTGCTGGTTAGGCTCGACCATCGACGACGCAAGGCCCGAGCTCAGCTTGGTCAGGTACGGACCGATCTCGATTTCCTCGATGCCGTCCGATGCCTGCAAGTGCTTCTGCACCGCGGCGACCGACATGACTCTCTGGTGGGCGGCACGGAGCTCGTTCTTGGTTTCCTCGGACGTCACCGCTCCCGCTTTCAACAGCAGGATGCTGGCGATGATCTGCAGGCTGTTGGCGATCCGGTGGCGCATTTCGCGCAGCATTGTCTTCTGCTGCTCCAGAAGCTGCTCGGTATGTTCCAGCAGCTGCTGCTTTTCCTGTTCGGCGGCCCGCCGGTCGGTAATGTCCCTGATCGCGACCAGGATCATGTGGCCCGGCCCGATCTGTTCGCGGATCGGAAGTGCGTTCAGCTGAAGAGTCCGCTTTCCGCGTTTTGGGAACTCGCGTTCGAACTCGAACCCGTCGAGCGTCGTGCGATCGTCCGAAACTGCGCCAAGAAGCTGGCGCAACCCGGGAATGTCCCATTGGCCGCCGGACAGCTCGAACAGGGACTGGCCATGGGCGCTTACCGGGTCCTCGCCGAACACCTCGTAGAAGCAGCGGCTGCCGGCAAGAAGCTGGAGCGATTCGTCGAGGACCAGGAATGGCTCGGGCAGCGTATCGACGATCGCCAGTGCGAGCGCCTGGGCCTGCGCCAGATCAAGATGCCGTTCCATTGATTTGCTCCATTTGGCGGGAGCTTCGCACAACTCTCGATCATCGGCGTGTCTGCCTGCGGTGCCGATGATCCGCCAACATACACGGTCGGGTGCGAAATCCCTAACTTGAATTAGGTCCGCACGATCAAGGCGTGAAACGCCAGACCACCGCGAACAGCGCCATCATCACGCTGAGCCCGACGGCGACGACAAGCAGCCTCGACGCATTTTCCGCGCTCGGGCTCGCGGCCATCTCGCGATCGCCCCGCTGCGCAGCGGGGCGAAGAAGCAGTCTTCCAAGGCCGACGGCCGCGGCCGCCACCAGGATCACGGAGCCGAGCTCGAGCAGGGTTCTGATAGTCGACACTTCATGGCTCCTTGGAAAGCGGGCCGGCCCTCTCGGACCGGCCCTCACATGTTGCGAACGCCCGAAGACAGCCCGGTTTAGCCGCGCATGCTGCGCGTGCCGCGGTCCAGGTTCAGACTGGTCACCGTCCCGCGCGCGTTGATCTTGCAGGTGAAGCGATAATCCATTCCGGCATTTCGATAGCGATCGTTGCCGTAGCCGTCGTCGTTGTTGGAGCCGAAGCGGGGGTCGTCGCCACGGTGCTGATCCCGGCCCGCATTGGACTTGCGGAGGTCTGAAGAGGCGATGCCGCGGACCTTCAAAGCACCGTTCGTGCTGCGTTGGACATCGGTAATCCCGATCACGCGGAACGTCGCGCCGTTGCCGTAGCCATTCTGCGCATCCCCGCTGTTGCCACGCTGCCCATAAGCGTTGCCGTAGCCATTAAACCGCTGGTCGCTATTCAGACGCTGCTCGGCGGTTCGTGCGCACATCTGGACTGCACCGCGCTGGCTCGTCTGCTCGTAACCGTAATTGCCCTGCGGATACTGGCCGTAGCCGGTCACCGCGTTGACAATGGCGCCGACCAGGCCGCTCTTGCTCGGCGTCCCGTACGGATCGACCTGACTGTAGGGATTGATCTGAGCAGCGGCAGGAGAGGAAACCGCGGCGATCGCCGCCACCCCGGCGAGGCCGGTTGCGAGCTTCGTAAAGTGGGTCATCGTGCTCTCCAAATCTGTCCGCTTAGAAAATACTAAGCGTAGAATATCCATCATAATTGTCCCGACGGATTTAAAATGAACAAACAGTAATGCTTTTTAGAATTAAGATTACCCAGAATGTTCATTTGATCATATAGGAAGTAATTTCATAATTGATACTGTGGAATCGGATTTATATTTCTGGCAGATAATGTTTTTGTTTTTTATCAGGAATTGCACTCGCTGAATATTCGGAATACATACTTCCCAGCTACCAGTCGCAAGCGACGGTCCTTGGCGCTAAGTCGCTCCTCCGCCCTTCTTTCACGCCTCCTAGCGGCAGCCGCCATTCCGGCTCCTGCCCACCAAGGAACCGACGATGAAATATTTTGGAACGATCACGTCGTTCGACACGATCAAGGGCCACGGCCAAATTAAGCCCGAAACGGGCGGCAACGACCTTCGCTTCGAAACCAGCGCGATCATGTGGGACAAGAGTTACGATGTCGGTCAGTCCCCCGAGCGCCACCCGTGCGCTCTGAACCTTCAGACTGTCTAATCGGCCGGCGGAAGCGTTGCTCCCGCCTGTCCTGTAACGCATCGGGGCGGATCCCGGGCGGCTGAGCGGCCCAGGCCCTCGTCCGCCGAACTTCGCGAAATACGAATTCTACGACCAATGAATGTTGTCGGCGCGTTCCTGATTTTCACGTGCGGAGCGCGCGCTCGAGCGAGCCTTCGCGTCCGA
>Ga0070660_100002461_pt1 | contig 12701 bp, 16 predicted proteins | sample KBSC33metaG_FD_64670 | JGI IMG/M metagenome (GOLD analysis project Ga0070660, IMG submission 64670) | Corn rhizosphere microbial communities from Kellogg Biological Station, Michigan, USA - KBS C3-3 metaG | ecosystem: Host-associated > Plants > Roots > Rhizosphere > Soil ... | reverse complement strand
TTGGCGCCGATATCGTAGACGCCATACGGCACGGCCTGGCCAATGGCATCCTGCGGCCAGTCATGCACCAGAACCCCATGGAGTTTGGCAGGATGGTGGAGCAGCGGTAGCGGTATTTTACCGTTGATCAATGCATGATAAGCCGTATTATCATGCACAGTAAAAACTGCTGCAAAATTGCCGGGTTTTTCGGCGTCCCTCAGGAAAACCCCGTGCTTTCAAGGCTTTAGCTACCAAGATAATCTGACACCGCGTAGGGAACCCTGGCCGCCTGGTTGTCACTTATAGAGCATGTTCAATTCTTGTCAGGCTGTGCATCATGTATCCTCGCCGTCTCTCGTCGTCTATTCCCCCGCTGCCCACCACATCCAGCACTAGGCTTGGTAACCCTGTTGCGGGCAACACGCTGTCCTGTATTCGGCATGACGATAATCGTCCGCCGATCAAGATTCCACGCCGGGACTGGCTCCGATTGCCGTCAGATCAGCGCGCTGCGCTTGACGGTCGTTTGTATGTGCTATCCGGTGCACGCACGCGACGCACCTTCGTGCGTGCTATTTTGCTTTAAAGGATATTGTCAAATTGCTGAAAGAAGCCAAGGCCGATAAGACTGGTGCATGAAGAAATTGGACTTGTACAAAGGCTTCCGCTATCCAGCGGAGATCATCCGCCACGTGGTGTGGCTGTATTTCCGGTTGGCTCTTTCTGTATTTTTGGGTCTTACCTGATTAACGTAAAGACGGCAACGGGACATCGAAACTTGTCGAGGACGGCTTGCAGCGTCTGGGTGCCGCCGTCATGGGTGGCGATTCTGACGATGTCGTCCTCAGTGCGACGTAAAGTCAGATTTTTACCGCGGAAATACTAAAATTCGTAATGACGTGCACGTATTTGCAAAAGGCGGCAAATGGCATGCCGCACCGCTCCAGTTAAGGAAAAAACGAGCACACCCGAAGGTACTCCCGGCTTTGTTGTCACGTTGCCCCTGATGCCATCACGTAGTGAAGAGTAATCCTTACTCCACTACCCCTGCGCAGGGCCGTCATGACTTCAATACAGGCGCGGATACGGAATTGTCCCTGTTGCTGACGTCGTTCGATGAACCGGTTGCAACCGTTCGCGAAAGGTAAGACTGTGGCTTCGCAGCATCGAACTCTTCCAAGATCCGCGGCCACCGGATTTGGTGAAAATTTCTGTTTTCGATGGCATCGATTGGGAGGGCAATACGATAGTCGGCGCCAAAATGTCGAGCCGCCCTGCCCTCGTTACTCTTGGCAAGGCCGACAATTTCCTCTATCTGCTTCAGAGCGGTCCTCTCTCCGAGCGCGTACTTCGTCTCACGAATGTACCGATTAGCCACCTGTAGCGCCAGTTGCAGCTGCAAACGGCCATTATCGTTTTGTTTCTCGCTGAAGTGAGCTATGTTGTAGACGCGGCTTTGCAGTAAGTCGATCGGATGCAGAATGCGGAACGCCTTATCGTTTGGCGTAACCAACGTGATTGATCGGTCCCAGACACGTGATCCAGTGAGTCCTGCAACACCTTGGATGATGTCGATGCTCATATAGGTATGGTCGTCCAGATGGACTTCTACCACCCCATGCAACGCCGAGAGGGCGCTCCGGAGCTGGTACCGCGCTGAGCTGTTGGCCAGACGTTGGGACAGCTTGCCAACCAATTCGCGGTCGCCCATAAAGTCCGAGTCAGAACTGATTGCCACCCCACTGTCATGCGAAGTCGAGCCCACGCTGAAGGTGGTATTTGGCGAGTGTGGAGATTCGCCAGGAAGGGGAATGCCGAAGAAACTAACCCAGACTGCCAAGGCCTGCCCGCCCACCAAGACGGCATCTTCCTGAATGACATCTAAGACCTGGTAGAGCATCTCCTCGCTAAAAGGAACCAAGTGTCGTTCAGTCATTAATTAGGCTTTGAAGCGTTGGATACGCAATGACCTTGCCAAGCTGTAGGGAACTAGGAAGAGATCCTCCTGTTTCAGGCTACCTGAACGTACAGCCTCACGGGACGCTTCTTGCCGCTTACGCTTTTCAGCCCAGAGATTGGACGTATCCCTTGCCTGCTCAGGCTGCTTGAATTTTTGATGACGATTCATGATGTGATGCCTTTCGAAATCCCAATGTATCACAATCTAAGTTGGCACCCAATCTCTCAAGTTCTCTTGGAGGAAATGAATTTTTCATACTAATGGTTGCGAGTTACCCCAAAGCAATGCTGGTGAATGAGGGGGCTGGAGAAAAAGAAATGGTAAGGGGTTGTCCAAAGTGGTAGAGACAAGACAAGGTATTTCGCGGCATTGGTCGTGATTTCGGTACGGAAGAGGCAAGCATCATCCTGGCGCATCACGCTATGCCGAAAAAAACGGCAATGATCGATTACCGTCGGCAGAAGTGCCGCAGGTTGATCATCGTGTAAGCCAGGAATTTCAAAGCGTAGTGCAATTCACTGAGGCGTTCGAAGCGCAGCAGCAGGCGCTTGAATTTGTCTTCTCAGGCGAACACCCGCTCGATGGTGTCGAAACGCTCCTGGAAAATGGCCGCATCGAATAAGCGCTTGCGGCCGCGCTTCGTGTGTTTCCTTCCGCGCGGATTCTCATTGATGTTGGGGACCATCTTCCGATTGAAAATGGCTTGGCGATTGGCCGGACAATCGTAGGCACCATCCAGACTGACGATGGTGCCGGAAAGATCGATGCCCACGGATTGGGCGAGCCGCATGAGGGGCGGCAGGGCTTGCCGCAGCAGCGGCGATTCGTGGTGGTTGCCGGGAGTGGAAACAAACGGCGCGATCACATTGCAGCGGCGGTTGCAGAAAGCCACGATCTTGTCGCCTTTCATTTTCTTGTGGCCGCTGAAGCCCAGATTGTCCCCACCTTTCTTGGCTGCCGTGGTCGCGCCGTCGCCATGCACCTCGCTCGTGTCCAACTGTCACTTTTCGTCGTAATAGCGTCACTTTGACGGGGCCGATTTTGGGGCTCGAACGGGGTGAAGAATGCGCGATTTTGCGCCTTTTTGCAACCGCGTTCTCGGGCGGTTTTAATGGTGTTTTTGTCGCCTGACGAGGCAAGCGCAGCACGTCAGGGAAGGTTACCTTGCCGGTAACCGTATTCGCTGGCGTGTGAACGCGTGCCGGTGGCAGGCCAGCCAAGTGGCGACGGTCTGGTCAAGGACGAACTCGGCGTACTGGTGGCGCGAGTAGCACAGCGTCATGACGAAGAACCATGTCTTCCTCACTTCGCCGGTGTGCGCGTCAGTGATGGACGGACCGGCACCGAAATCGACCTGGGCGGCTTCGGCCGAGGCAAGATCCAGGCGTAGCGGCACCTCGGGCGGTCGCTCGATGACGAGCTGATGCAAAAGCGGTACACCGAGGAATAGCTACCGGTGTAGCCGTGGTAGCGTTTAAGGGTGGCGTGGATCGTGGCGCCTTGCACGCCGGCGGCAAGCCATTTGGCGATCTGGTCGCGCCACTGCTCCAGCATGGAGACGCACGTTGATGGCAACGCTTCCTTGCACGCGAAGACAGCGGCCAGACGTGCATCGTCGGGCAATGGCGTGCCGGGAGCGAGCCAGCCTTGCTGTTGCGCCGCCTCGCGTACCTGGGCGATCTTCTTGCGCCCCATGATCCGGGACCGGACGATGTCCTGGTCGGAATCACCCTGGCGCATGCGCGCCCGAACCTGTCGGTAATGAAGCAATTCGCCCCCGGTTGGTCATGGCCTCCCTCGGCAAAAAAGCCGGAAGATAGCCGTTCTTGGGAAGTTCGAGCCCCGAAGCCGGGGGCAGAGTGGCGCCATTACGCCGAAAACGAAATGGCTCAATATCGCCGAAAATTCACACCAGCTGACCGGCTTGATGAAGCAGGGAGACCGAACCAGTAAAAATGGCATCGATGCAGCCGTGCTTTTGGCAATACTGGAACATCCGGCAAATCCGGCTGTAGTGGATTTCCGGCCGCCCATCCTTGTCTGTCTTGATCGGCAGCTCCCTCCACTGACAACCGAGGTACAGCAGCTTCAGGATGTAGTTAAAGATCGCGTGCAACGGCAGGATGCAAGCCTGGCCGCGGCTGCCGATCACAAGATGCGGCAAGACAAATTGCTGGAACTGCGCCAGCGTCAAATACGTCGGAATCCATTGCCACGTCTAACTTTGCTTCTTCTTCATCCCAAAATCTTTGGGACTCTATCAACTCATTCGCCGCTCTTGGAAAACCCGCAACTAGTAGTTTTGCCCTTCCCAAGCTATCGGCTTATTCAGAACTCAGATTTGCTAAGTTATTGATTTTAAATCCGGTGATACTATCACCGGATTCGAAGGATGCTGGAAGAAGGGTTGCTCGACGATATGTGGAAGGCAGACAAAATTGCGCGAAAAGTTTCGAGACACAGCGTGTCAGACGCGATTCTATTTTCTAAGTCATTGATTTTAAAGGAAGTGATAGTATCACTTCCATCCACAGCCTTACTTTAGCTCGTTGGCGCGCCGTTGAAGCACTTCACATACTGCCTGTTGCACTGCCTCAGCTTCTTCTGCCGACTGGAACTGGATTCGCAGAACTTTATCAGCGCGCTGAACCGCACAGTAAGTCGCCCTGCCGGTCTTGATACGCACTGGTTCCGGCTTAACAGGTGCGGCGGACTTTGCGACAAGATCAGTGGCTGCTTCTTTGACGGCTGCTGCTTGGTCGAGTTCACCAGCAGCAAGACGAGCGACTGCCCGAACTACCTGCTCTCCCCTGCCCCGTTTAGCTAATGCAGCCAAGTCCTGCGCAGCATTCGCGCCAAGTGTATCCGGCCTATCCTTCAGAATTTCGATCACATCAGACGGCAATTCGTCGAATGCCATGAGCTGGGAGATGAATGACCGTGAAACCCCAGCTGCTTCGGCAATTTGCGCATGGGATAACGTTGGGCGTCTTTGAATGATGTTTTTGAACCCGCAGTACTTCTCGAAGTCAGGCAAATCCGGCTGCAGCAAGTTAGCATAGAATGCATTGATTTCCGCTTGGTCGTCATCGCTATCGAGCAGTGCCGCTGGAATATACGTACGGCCTAATTCACGGAATACCGATACCCGATTATTCCCGGATACGATTTCGTAGCCGCCTTCGGCACGTTTGCGGACCGTAATTGGCGTAACCAGAGGATTGTTACGCAAGTTCTCTTTCAGCTCCATATACTGCTGCGGAGTTAACTTCCTGCGGCGCCCCTGCACCTCATACAATTCGTTCAATGGCAGCTCGGCACTATTTGACTGAGCTTGCTTCAGTTGTGCTTCCAGCTCTTCGATTCTTGCTTCAGCAGTGTTCATGCGTTGGGTCGCATCGAGAAACATGCCAGGTGCTGTGCGTAGCGGCTTATCAGCTTGCTTCTCGACAGTGCGTGCTTTGATGCCAGCCGTTTTAGCACCGAGTTTGTCGTAAATGCTCATGATTGCCTCCAAGCCAGTGCGAGTTGATCTAATACATAATCAGCCAATCGATCTAATGGATCCTTGTAGCGACGGTATGCTTCCGCGCTGCCATCAGGTTTGCTGAGATCGTAGATAGTTTTAAGTTGTGCCGATGCAGTACGCGCTGCTGTGCTGTCGGGAATTTCAATACCGTTGATATGGGTACCATAAGCCTGCTGCATCCAACTCTTCACCAAACGGGAGATCTCGTTCGCCTGTACCTTGGTGTAGATGATGGAAATGAAGTCGTAGCGCTTTTCCATCGCGTCTGGCAAGGTTTCTACTAGCTCAGAAAAAATTCCCCAAAATTGCACGCTGCTGGCAAAGTCAAGGGCATCAGGCGGGCAAGGCATAAGAAGGCCATCTGCAGCGATCATCGCGTTGACAGTGAGGTGAGAAAGACTTGGGGACGTATCGATCAGAATGGCATCGAACTCGTTGCGCAGCGGGTCCAGTCCCACCTTCAGCATTTCCCAGAATCGAAAGCCGCGCTGCGACATCGCTTTTGCCGGAATTGCAAACTCAGCGGCCAGCAGGCCGCTCGAGGCTGGAATGACGTAGAGGTTATGCCAATAACTGGCCTGCACAGCGTAGCGTAGATCGGGGTGATCGCCATGGATGTATGGCATGATTGTCTCATCAATTTCGACATCTTGTTCCGGACTGATGCCCAGCAATTGTGTTGCTGTTCCTTGCCCATCGCAATCTACCACCAGTACTTTCAATCCCCGTAGTGTCAGCGCTTGGGCCAGGGCTACGGTAGTGCTTGTCTTGGCGACGCCACCTTTGTAGTTACATACTGCGATGACTTTGCCGAAACGGTCCTGAGGCCGGGTAGGGCGGCCAGCGATCGCTTTGATCCAGGTAATCGCATCGTTGAGGGAATACTCCTTAGCTTTGGAACCGGTAGGTTTTTCTCCTTGCGGCAATCCGTGCTTCTGTGTCAGATACTTAATTTGTGTCTTGTCTACACCGCACAGTTCAGCAATCGCTGAGCTGGAAAAAGTGGGAGATACTTTGCGCGGGTGAGGATCGATCATCGCCTCTCTTACTTGAGAAAGTACATCCTCTGCCGTACCCGCCAAGGCCACAAGGTCTGTCATGGAGACTTGGCGCATGCCTACTTGTTGTGTGTTCATTGAATTACCTGCACTTGAGAAAATTTCCGAATTTATGGCATGATGATACTGAATACAGAACAAAACGCAAAATTTAAAAGAATCCGATTTTGCAGTTACTTCTATCCGTAGTCGCACTCCGAGCTGTATTCGACAGAGAATCATCGCGGGGAACAGCGAGATTTGCGAAAGGTGAGGGTTTACGGGGATTCGAATAGATTCATTGTCACGACCACCGCCCCTAGATCACGTATAGAGAGGCATATGGATTCGATCGATAGCAAAGATAGGGAAGGGCATAGCCACAGCGATTTAAATCGCTCTTTGTGCGAAATTGACTAGCAAAAGGTGAGCTTCCACAGGGAGTTTCCGACCGCACACACAAAAGGTGAGCATTTACAGGGAGCATTGTCCCTGTAAATGCTCACCTTTTGTTTTTTTACTGCTTCCTGATTGTGTCGATGCTAGTTCATGGGACTTAGCGAAGGCATCTGAGTATGGCAAAGGTGAGTATTTACAGGGACCGTAGAGTGGCTAATTGTCCTATAGGTGAGGTTTTACAGGGAATCTAGTAGTCCGTCACAGCTCGATTTTCGGGTTGCATCAAATCAAATAGTGGTCTGAACCCGCGCCATTCCTACATGTGCGGCTTTCACTCTCCTCCATCAACCCGAAAATCGGAGAGTGACGGACTACTAGAAGCCTTAACCAAGCAAACCTGTTATTGCCTCTCTCGGCACCGGGCTCGAAACGGGAAGAATGGCTAGAAGCTAAACAACTTATGATCGAGGGCTTTTTTGTAGTAAGAAAGGTGAGCTTTTACGGGAATTGATTTTGGCAGCGTCAAGACAGCCACCGTTAAGTCCTTAGAGACGCTGAATAGCGGTGCGTACTCTCTTGGGTGGTTGCTTCTACTATCTAAACTGATTGTTTTTGCATGCTTTGGCACTGATTTGGGGACTTGAGAGTTTAAAAAGTAAACACTTTGAACCTTTGTAAACCTTAAATCTGCTGAACTCCGCATCTGTATTGGCTTAGCGGACGATAAGGTGAGATCTAACAGGGACATTGGTGAGCTTTTTCAGGGATGTTGGTGAGGAGATACAGGGATTTTTCCCAAATACGGTGAGGAGCAACAGGACTCATGGTGAGTGGACACAGGGATTCAGCATGCTTAAGGTGAGCTTTTCCAGGGAGTGAACCCTCCTGTTGTTGGTGTTACGCAATAGTGATTGCAGTAGATTCACTTTTCGGGCACTATGCGAACGGTGAGGAAACTTAACTAAAATCCCTCACCGTTAATATGACTAGTAAAAAGAAGGCTGGGAAAGGGGCGGAACTGTCGGCGAACGAGCTGAAGGAGTTCCGTAAGACGAATGAAGCGATTGGGCTGCGGGTATCCGAAGGTCGGCTTTCGCTTCTCTCCCGGAAAATCTTTAATGTCATGGTGTATCACGCTCAGCGTATGCGGACCAAGGGCGAGAATGCACCGATTGATACGGAAGTTGCCAAGAACTACTACTGGATTCCGATGGCAGAGTTGGCGCGTGATGCCGCGTACGACAGTCGAGATACCGAGCTATTCAAGGAGCAGGTGCAGGAGTTGCAGAATATCCGCATCTTCTCTGAAGATGCAATCCAGTGGACGAGTGAACGACTGGTGTCGTCGGTAAAGCTTGTCAATCCCCGGGGATTGAAGAAGCAGGGTGGTATGCTATGGTTCGGATTTGCCTTTCCGCCAGAAGTTGAGAGCATGGTAATGGCACCTGGTTCCTATACCAAGCTGTCCGTTTATTACCAGGCACTTCTGCGAAGTGGGGCCAGTCTCGCTCTATATGAGATCTGCAGGCGTTATGCCACGAATCCATCCAAAGTGACCAACCGGGCAGACTGTGAATGGTGGTACGGCGCACTCACTGGCAACCCTGTCGGCGAAGCTATTCCAGAATACAAGTACTTCAAACGTGATGTACTGAAGTACGCCATTACCGAAATCAATGCCGTTACAGATATCAATGTCGAGCTCATTGAGCACAAGCAGGGCAGGCGAGTAGCTGCCTTGCAGTTTCGTGTTACTCAGGCAAGCCAAGAGGCCTTGGCACTGTCTGCACCACCTATCATCGACACGGACTTGATTCAACGAATGATGGTACTAGGGTTATCTCAGGAAGAAGCATGCAACCTTCTGGCAACGACCGAAGATAGCAAATTGAAAGCCACGCTTGACCTCACTGAAGCACGAATGAAGAACAAGAAGGCCGCTGAGCTCACCTCGCCAGCTGGTTACTTCAAGCAGGCATTACGGCAGGGTTATGCCTCCAATACTGAAGTCGCGAAAAAAACTATCGAGAAGATAGGGGGGCAACCGAGTGTTGATGCCTCTATTGAAGCGATCAAGGAGCGCTATTTTGCTGAGCGCGCCAAGCAAGCATTGGCCTTGTATCGTGAACTCGATGACACAGAGCAGGAACAGTATCTTGACCAATTTCGGCATAGCGATAGCGCCAAGGGACTCAACCTTACTCGCGGAATCTCCACGCCGAGTGTACGAACTGCATTCAGTTTATGGTTCGCGCAACAACGGTGGCCGGAGCCAACAGATTCAGATCTGTTGCGGTTTGCGGCTATGAGTGTTATTCAGGCGAAATAAAACAATCCAGCTTAGTACGTCAGTTGGTGCTGTCAACTTGTTGGGACGTAAAGACAGCAGTGGGGAAATCGAACCCCAATGGGCACGATGAAGCGACAATCAAGCGGCGATTATTGAATATTTTCTACACCGGTGACCTCATTCCAGAGTGAAAACGCCGCAGCCCGGACGCACCGGTACTGCACTGCCGGCAAACGATGGCGCTGGCAGCGGAAGGTATTGTTGATGGGGCCATGTGCCGATAAAAACGTTGGGCCTGGCCCGACGATTTGAATCGCCGCATCTGCCGTTCCCGTTGCCGTGTCGGCTGGTGCGAGACTTCGGCCCGGTTGTTGAGCCCCTTGTGCTGCCGATGCTCCACGCCCGGCATGATCTGCGCCTTCGCCACGCCGTAACTCTTCAGTTTGTCCGTGACCAGTACCCGTGGCGCGTACCGTAGTCCCTTAAGCAGTTTGCGAAAGAAGCGTTTGGCCGCCTGTCGGTCACGCCGTCTCTGCACCAGTACATCGAGCGTATGGCCCTCCTGGTCGACCGCGCGCCACAGGTAATGATGCTGGCCTTTGATGGTCAACACCACCTCGTCCAGATGCCATTTGTCGCCGCGCTTGGGCTGGCGACGGTGCAAGGCATTGGCATACGTCTGCCCGAATTTCAAGGTCCATTGCCGGATGCTCTCGTAGGTGACGAAGATCCCCCTGCTAGCCATCAGCTCTTCGACATCTCGAAAACTCAGTGAAAATCGAAAGTACAGCCACACGACATGGCTGATGATGGCGGCAGGATAGCGGAATCCGCGATACAGGTCACATTGGCTCATCCTGCAACCCTATCGACTTACATCCCTTTCGGCAAGTTGACAATACCCATCAAGGTGATGGTACGTTGGGATATCGAGCACCAATCAAAAGAGAACTATCGGCAGAGTCTAAATATCTAAGGTGCCGACAGGGCTAATAGAATCAGAGGCTCGAACGCGTATGCCCCTGTCACTGTATGCTCGGTCGCAATGTTTATGGCGGTAGCGCGAGAAATGGTGGAAATACTCATGCCGATAGTTCGTAAATTGGTTTCCCCATGCGGCTCTATCCTCACTATTCATGGAACCTTTTAGAGTCCGTAGCTTCTCGTCCTTGTATTGCAGACCCTGGGGGCGAGTGGCGCGGCGGGGCAGGCTCCGGCATGTCTCGCCAGACTTCCCCCATACATTCTTGCATATCTGACAGAATCGAATGGCCAAATCCCTACTCGCCACCGAGAAGAAAAGGGAGCTTTGTCCCCGTGTCGGCCGTTGCGGAACAAGACCATGAAATCCACACCGGACCACATTGTCGTCGCTAGAAAAATATGCAGGCATAGCACGCTGGCGGAGGCGGGGCCCGCCCTAGGCATCAGTAGTGGACGTGCCCGCCAGATCCTTGCGCAGGATGCGCGCAATCAGGGCTTGCCGAAATGGACGAGAGGCCAGGATATTCGCACGGCCCGCATCCTGCTGTCCGAAGGCTTCAACAGCAAGCACACCGTGCAAGCTGCCATCGAGCGCGGCGAACGCATTCACCACATCGGCCCCTGAAGGGTGGCGGAACTACAGCAGTGGCTGATGTGCTCCCCAGCAGCACTTGGCGTTCTCCTCTCACGCATCCAACAAACTGCCTTATCATTGGCAGCCATACGGTGAAAAGGGTTTGCATGGCTACTATTGACGATTTAGTTAGAAGGCAAAAAGAAGGGGCGCAGTTTGTTATTTCTGCCCAGATGCTTCGCCTGAAACCGCAGGAATTTGACCCGATTGCACAACTCTGGCTTGACGAGGGTGGGCCGGGATTCAACGTGGTCGGAGTTCCACATCGCAGCGTTGTGGAAGGTAATTTTCTCATTAGCCGAGTGACGGTGATCAGGACGACGGCGCCAGTATGACGTGCGCGCTGGTCTGTGCCGTGGATGTCGTTTTTCAACGCTCGGCGGCACATGACCGAAACATCACCAAGAAACAAGAAATTTTGATGACCAAGAAGGAAAAACTCGATCCGGAAACTGCCGCGTTGATTCAGTGGTGTACCGAGGTGGAAGGATATCTTGTTGCCGGTGGTGCTACGCTGAGCCAAGCGCAAGAGCATATTGAGGAACAGGTCGAGTGGTTCACCGATATGTTCTATAACGGATTGTCACCGGAAGAAGCGGCAAAAGCCGCATTGAATGACTGACGAGCTAGCTAAGATCGGCTTTGTTCGGGAGGGTAAGCGATGCCTATCGGCAGACGGAATTATGCTGTTTTGACGGATACAGGTCTGCCGAAGGAATTCCAGAGATTGAGGATGTTGGCGATGATGACGCCTTCGCCTTGTTGCGAGTCGGTTTTTTGCGTCTTCAAGGTCGAACCGATGCAACGCTTGATGCGGGAGATTTGCGCTTCGACCAGGGAACGCAGGCCATAGCCGTATTTTTGATGGAAGGCATAGATACCTTTCTCTTGGATGTACTGAACGATGGTGTCGTGCCACGTAGTGTTGTCCTTGCCATGCACCACGGCGTGAGACGGCGGCGGAATCACCGGCAGCACGCCCGCGTTGAACAGGGCTTCACCGCGCTCGATGCTGTAATAAGCGCCGTCGGCAATCGCCTTGGCAATCGGCGTTTGGGCGGGCATGACGAGCTCCATGCCTTCGCTATCGGAGACCTCGGTGTCGGTGATGACAATCCCATGAACGTTCATCACGGGATCGATCGCCAGATGCATCTTGCGCCACGGCGTGCGGTTCGGCTTTGTTCCGTATTTCACTTCGTACCACTGGCTGGCCCGGCCAAAACTCATGCCGGTGCTATCGAGCAAAAGGTCCACGGCTTCGCCGTTGGCCAGGCGTTTTGCCAGCTGCTGGCAACGCTGCCTGACGCTGACATCCAGATTCGCAAACCGGTCGCTCAAATGCCCAAAGCTCGGAACCGGTATGTCCAGGCCGCGCGTGGCCCAATAATCCTCCATGTAGCCTTTGATTTGCCGCATCCCCCATCCATGCAACCGGTAGAAGGTATAAATCAGCTCGATATACGCCTCTCGATACGTGGGCTCTTGCCCTGACATCCCATTGACATAGGCTTTGTTCGGGAGGGGTCTTGCGCAGAAGTGATATGTGAGGAAAATACGGTTTTTCAAAAGCGGGAAGCATTGAATGCCGTACAAAGAGAGAGAGAAATCAGGGGAAGCGAGAAAGCGGAAGAAGCCGGATTATCGAGTCACGAACTGGCCTGAGTACAATCTGAGCCTGAAAAAGCGGGGGATGATCAGCCTGTATTTTCCAGGCGGGGATCTGAAGGCGCAATTCATCAATGACAAGCCTTATGTCAATGGGATCAGCCCTTTCAAGGTGATTTTTTTGCTTTTATCAAAAGCTTGGCGGTCGAAACATGAGGCTCGTTTTTTGAGGAAGTACGAGGCGGGGCTTTTGTTTTCGCTCCTCGGCGATGTTTTTT
>Ga0070660_100002459_pt1 | contig 12705 bp, 7 predicted proteins | sample KBSC33metaG_FD_64670 | JGI IMG/M metagenome (GOLD analysis project Ga0070660, IMG submission 64670) | Corn rhizosphere microbial communities from Kellogg Biological Station, Michigan, USA - KBS C3-3 metaG | ecosystem: Host-associated > Plants > Roots > Rhizosphere > Soil ... | reverse complement strand
TATCAACGGTATTAATATCGCCGCCGCCTACTTCGCAGTTGGTATCTATGCGGTCTGCACCGATGCCTTCTGTTTCAACTAAATATTTTTTTATCAAATCATTCCTTTTGTTGCAGATGGCCTGTGATGCTTTAGATGCAGCAGGATATCCTGTAATAATAATGGAACAAGCTGCGCTGTTTTTCAATTGAGAGGCAACAGTTGCCAACATTGCTTTTGCATCGCTGCTTAGGGCAAGTCTTTTGCCTTTGAAAGAGATACTTGGTAAACTGTTAAGATTACATGCAGGTACTGCGGAAAGTGAATCCCTGATCGCTTTACAACAATCGGGCTCTGGGCATTTACCTACGCCATTTGCGTCAACAGGTTGACACTCTGTAGGAGTAATCAATTCTTTGTCTTTGCAATCAGGAACGCCATCTCCATCAGTATCTCTGCTAACGCCATGAGCATCTACCGGGCAGCCTGCCGGTGTGTTGGGTTCTTTGTCAAACATGTCTGATACACCGTCTCCGTCGCTGTCAGTAGATAATTTTACCTGTTCTGCTTTTACTGTATCAATTTGTCTTTGTAACGCATTATTGATTCTTGCAGCAGGGTTATCAAATAACATCTGTGGTTTTTTCTTCTTTCCAAGAGATACTTCTATACCCGCAAAGCCGTATCCAAATTTATCTTTATGAACGGTGCTGCTGATATCAGGAGTAGTCCTGTACCATGGAGAACCATCCAGGTTGTCACCATCTACAAAATGCATCCTGTATCCAAGGTCTAAATTAAGCCTGGTAGAAAGGTTGATTTTGAGGCCCGCAGCTACAGGTATAAAAAATTGTTTGATAGGCTGATGCGCGTCATAAGGTTGTGAGGTAGTGCTTCCCTGGGGAACTATATTAACTTTAAATGCCATAGTACCGGCTCCAACGCTTACGTAAGGAACCAGGAAATTTTTAGTATGGAGCCAGTTGATATTACCAAACGTAAGTACTACGCTGGCACTCGCCGCGTAATCAAAATTGGTCTTAAAAGAAGAAACGGGTTTTACCTGTGGAGGTAAACCGCCATTTCCGGGCGCCTTATCCTGGTTACCTTTTAAAGTACCGCCAAGATAATCAACCTGGAATCCAATATAGTGATTTAACTGGTAATGGACATTTGCACCAAAACCCAAAGTGGTTTGAGGATTAAGGAAATCGTTAGAGCCGCCGATAAGCAATGAAGGATTCAATAAACCGACATTTACGCCAACTGAAAACTTTCTGAATTGACTGCCTCCGGAGAAGGGTTTAATATCCGAATAGTCCTGTTTGGTTTGGGCGGAGGAAGCTAAAAAAAATCCGAGGAGAGTTAGAAGCAATACAAGCTTCTTACTGGTGCGATGCAACATAAATGAGGGTTTTACAGAGTAAAAAATAAATTAATAATTTGCAAATTTATATAAAAAACTTTCATTCTTTAAAAACATTTTGAAATAAATAAAAATTATTTTCCCACCAACTCAATGAAAGCGCGCCGGTATTGGCCTCACCCCAAACTCTCCCGGAGGGAGAAGGGCCGTGAAACTTAATGCCGGAAAGTGTTTCATTAAAATTGATAATTTTTAGCCGGATAATAAGGAGATAGTATGCCCGCTCTAATGCATTTTTTATAACCTATATTAAAATGGAATCAGGGTTCTAAGAAAATCGTAAAGACAATTTAGTTTGTAATGTTAGTTAGATTGTTTGCAATGAATGCTTCCTTCAATTGTCCCGGGTTTCAATTCGGGAATTGGATTAAAAAAAATCGCGAAGACAATTTATATTTAATCTTAGAAGACCACCGCCTTGGTTGGTGGTAATGTTCTTTGGGCTTTGCCTGAATTGTTTTGCCACGGGGACACAAAGAGACGAACCAACCTGGCGGCAGGGAAAAACTTCATTTTCAATTATTTTTTTGTAGAAAAAATTCTTTGTGACCTTAGTGTCCCTGTCTGACTGCCCAGGCAGGTTTGTGGTAAAATTTGAATTAGTTGAAGGTTAATGTGTACGTAGCAGATGATATACAATGATTGTAGCTCCGATCCCCGGCCGCAAGCTTACCCGACGAGGCCCGCGACGCGGTTTCTTTGCCCGGCCACTTCCCCCGTGAGTCATTATTTCAAATTATTGGAATAGTTTTTGAAAAGGCGGAGAGTTAATAAAAATCCGGGTCGCTGGAGTAGTAAATTAGTTGATATTTGAAGCTATTTGTAACCTTAGTAAAACGATTAAAAAAGAATGATTTAATTTCGCGCCCAATTGACAAAAAAGAAGTGCCTGATTTATCATGGTAATTTCTTTATCCAGGCTTGTAAGATAGTCAGAAAATAGTGAAGATTGAAACATCATTTTTAACCTGGTATGTGACCCAGGGTTGGCGAAGCCTTTGTAATACCTGAACTTTTAGTTTGTCCGTGGAAATCTGTGAAACCTGACTGCAGTCAGGCAGGTCCGTGGCAAAAATCGTTTGAGATGAAAGCTCAAATAAAAAGCACGACACATTTCTATCCGCAGGCATTATAATAAGCACAATTAGAAATATGATGCCGCCCTGTTCTTCCAATTTTTATTACCCGCTTTTAATGCAATTTACATATTACATTTACACTCAAAAAACTACTTAACCAGGATATGAACCAATCCCGTTTTTTCTTTATTTTAATGAGCTTTTTTGCCATCAGTATATCATCCTGTGTTTCATTAAAGAAAGTAGTGTATCTTAATAACCTCAGCGATTCGACGGGTAACTTAACCAATGCAAAAACAGATTTTGAAACCCCAATTCAAAAAAATGATCTGCTTTCTATTGCAATTGGTGGTAGTAATGCCGATGATTTAATTATTTTAAATTCAGGAAGCGGCATTGTTCCCGGAGCCACAGTAGGTGGGACTACTTCAAAGAGTATGGGATACCTGGTAGAAGCGGATGGTACGATACAATTACCTTTTATAGGAAAGGTGAAGGCTGAAGGGTTGACCAGGCTGCAACTGGAAGATACGCTCACAGCGATGTTGAAAGATTACACAAAGAATCCCATAGTGAATGTGAAATTTTTGAATTACGGTTATTCGGTACTGGGGGAAGTAAACCACCCGGCCAAGTTTGACATGGATAACGAAAAAACAACCATTTTTGACGCGATTGCAAACGCCGGTGATTTGACCGTGCTTGGGAAACGCGATAATGTGCTGGTAGTAAGGGAAGTAAATGGTAAAAGGGAATATGGACGGATTGATCTTTTGTCAAAAGATTTGTTTAAATCGCCGTATTTTTATTTAAAAAACAATGATGTAGTGTATGTAGAACCGGTAAAATCTAAATTTTTTACCCGGAATGGAATTCCTCAATATATAGGCATTGCGGCAGGGGCGCTGGCCTTATTATTGACTATTTTAAATTTATCTAAATTATAACCCACTAATATTTTTAATGGAAGACATTACCAAAGAATTGAATGTTAAGGAAGACTCACTGGAACACAACCAGCAGTTACAACGTCTGATTTTCAGGATTCTTCCTTATTGGCCATTAATTCTGATTGCAATTCTGTTGGGTTTCCTGGGAAGCAGGATATACCTGAGATATGCCACTAAGGTGTATGCCATAAAAACCAGGATAATCGTAAACGATGACTCCCAGCAAAAAACCGCTAACCTGGTGGATATCGTTCAATTGGATACGAGGAATATGTCCACAGAAACAGAAAAGGAAATGGAAATTTTGGGTTCGCGCGAATTATTGGGTAAGCTGGCGGAAAAAATGCAATTGAATGTGCACTATGGATATAAAGGATACATCAAGTCCTTTTCCAATTTTAGAAACAATGCATTTCAACTTGAGCTGGCGGATCCTGATTCTATTACATCCAATATTTCCGGTGAGGTCGAAATCATCAATGATAAAATAAAATTTGATGGGGTTGTTTATCCGTGTGATACTTTTATTCAAAGTGATTTTGGTAAAATTAAATGGCACATTAACCCGGAAAATTTTAAGAAATTAAACAACACGGAGTTATTTTTAAGCATCCAACCCATTCCCGCAACGGTAAACCAATTACAGGGTGCGCTTGATATACAGCCTATTTCCAAGCAATCATCAATTTTAGGGCTTACCTATGAAGATGCCTTGCCAGACAGGGGCGTCAATATTCTTAGCAATCTGCTGGCATTATATGGAAGTACTACCATAGATTATAAAAGCCGGATTTCTGAAAATACGCTGAATTTCCTGGATGGAAGATTGAAATTAGTTTCCGGCGAATTGGGCGGAATTGAAAAAGACCTTCAGAATTATAAAACCAGTAACGATATTGTTGATCTCAGCACACAGGGAACCGTACTGCTGACCCAGCTACAACAAACAGATTCCAAAATCAGCGACCTCGATGTACAAATGGATGTGCTCAATAATATAGAAGATTATGTAATCAGGCGCAACAATACCGATAATCAAATCCCCGCTACATTAGGGCTAACTGACCCTGTCTTAACTGACCTTTTAAACCAACTTTTCCAGGCTGAATTCGATTTACAGAAATTAAAACAAACTTCGGGCAGTAAAAATCCAAAAATTGATGTACTACAGGAAACAATTGACAAGTTGAAGCCAAGTATCCTGGCAAGTATCAAAAACTTAAAATCCGGTATTAAAGTAAGCAGGTCAACTTTGCAGGCTCAGAATGATAAATTGGGTGGTGTTCTAAATAAGATGCCAGTAAAGGAAAGGCAACTATTAGATATCAGCCGCCAGCAGGGTATTAAAAATGGGATTTATACATTTCTTCTCCAAAAAAGAGAAGAGGCCGCTATCACTGCAGCAGGTATCGTAGCTAATTTCAGGATTTTAGACAAACCTGAAGCCATGGGTGTCGTATTACCGCAGCCCGTAAAGGTTTATTTATGGTATGTATTAATGGCTGTTGTGTTGGTTTCTTTGTTTATCTATTTTAAAGAATTTTCAAGCACCAAATTGAAGTTCAGATCTCAAATTGAGAGTCGCACAAAAGTGCCCATTCTTGCAGAGGTAGCTTTTCAACCCGGCAAAAATAATTCGTCAATAGTAGTAGAAGAGGGCAAGCGCACGTTAATCGCTGAAGAATTCAGGGAACTGAGAACGAATCTTAATTACATCACTTTTAGCTCAAAAGATGAAAGCAAAGTTATATTAGTCACTTCTTCCATTCCAAACGAGGGTAAAAGCTTTGTGGCTGTCAATACCTCTATCAGCCTGAGTCTTATTGGCAAAAAAGTGGTTTTGTTGGAATTTGATCTGCGAAAACCAAAGGTAAGTAAGGAAATGGGCATTAACCGGGCTTTGGGTTTAAGTTCTTTCTTTGTTGGAAAGCTGACGGCTGATGAAATTGTTCAACCACATCCCTCGATTGTTAATTTTAGCATCATTCCTTCGGGGCCTATCCCTCCCAATCCGTCAGAGTTGATCAGTTCTCCAAAGCTAAATGAGCTTTTTGTGTATTTAAAAAAGCATTTTGATTATATTGTTATTGACTCCCCGCCGGTAGGTTCCGTAACGGATGCAAAGATACTTGCCGGGGTATCGGATGCTACATTATACATAGTAAGGCAAAATTATACCCACAGTTCATTCCTCGAACTAATTGAAGACATTCGAAACAAAAAAATACTTCCCAATCCGAACATTATTTTTAATGGAATAAAGGTAAGAACAATCCCGGGATACCAGTATGGCCAGTCTTATGGTTATGGTTACGGCTATGGTTATGGCTATGGCTATGGCTATGGTTATACTGAAAATGAACAAAGAAAAAAATGGTGGAAATTTTGGTAATCGGATGGAAACTGCGTTATAGTGTACGCTGGATGAATTTGTGTAACAAATTTAACTTGTCTGCCAGCAAATGTAGGTCCATGGCAGAAGATTTTTAAGCTTTGGTTCAGATTGAAATCATGAACATTTCCATCCGCAGGTAGGCGTAATAATCACTATTGTCCGACTAACTCAATGAAAACCGGCTTACATGGCCTCACCCCCAACCCCCTCTCCGAAGGAGAGGGGCCGCGAAACTTAATACCAGCAAGTTTAAAAATGATAATTTTAGTCGGACAATAAAGTATAATAATCATACAATACAATTAATAGCCTAAAATTTTAAATTTATCACTTGACCGATATTAAAATCATTGCTGTAATTCCTGCCCGAAGCGGTTCTAAATCGATACCAGATAAAAATATTCAATCTATCAACGGGAAGCCATTGCTGGCTTATACCATCGAACATGCATTACAATCCAAATACATTCAAAGAACGATTGTCTCTACCGATAGTGAATATTATGCTGCTATTGCCCAATCATTCCAGGCTGAAGTTCCTTTTATTCGCCCTGCCACCATAGCCATGGATCATTCAACTGATTTAGAAGTTTTTAACCATGCATTGAAATGGCTTAAGGAAAATGAAAATTATGAACCTGATATCGTTGTTCACCTGAGGCCCACAACGCCGATAAGAGCTGCTTCAGACATAGATAAAATGATTGAAATCCTGGTCAAAAATGCGGATGCAGATTCTATCAGATCTGTAATAAAAAATACAGAAACTGTTTTTAAGATGTGGTTTATAGGGGATGATGGTTTTCTTTCTCCTGTGGTTTCTGATTCCCGTTTCTACGAGGCCTATAACATGCCACGTCAGTCCCTGCCCGAAAGTTATTTGCAGAATGCAAGTATTGATATTACAAGAGCTGCAACAATCCTGGAAAAAAAATCTATGACAGGGGATAGAATTTTAGGATATATAATGGACGATAATTTTGATATAGACTACCGCCATCAATTGGCCAACCTGCCTATAGCAAAAACAAAGCATCAGCAGCAAACGTTTGTTTTTGATATTGATGGGGTCATCGCGCATTTAAGCCCTGATAATAATTATGCTTTGGCAAAACCAAATTTTGAAATTATCAATAAAATAAATGAATTGTCCGATGCCGGGCATTATGTGGTGTTGTTTACGGCAAGGGGCAGCAAAACCGGAACCGACTGGCAATCAATCACTGAAATCCAAATGAAAGAGTGGGGTGTCAAATTTAATGAAATCCGGTTTGGTAAACCTTTTGCGGATTATTATATAGATGACAGAATGCTTTCAGTAAACGAACTTTTAAACCTCAAAATGTAGCAATAATGAAAAACTTCAATGATCTTTTTATTTTTGAATTAGCCAATAATCACCAGGGAGATGTCAAGCATGGCATAAAAATAATAAATGCTATGGGTGAGATTTCCAGGAAATACAAACTCAATGCAGCCGTAAAACTTCAATACAGACAATTAGATTCTTTTATTCATCCAAAATACCGGAATGATAAAGAAGCAAAACACATTAGCCGCTTTTTAAGCACAGAGCTAAAGCCTAATCAATTCCTGGAACTTGTAAAAGCTATCAAGGCAAATGGGTTAACCACTGTTTGTACCCCATTTGATGAAGAAAGTGTTGATTTGATTTTAGAACACCAGATTGATGTCATAAAAATCGCGTCCTGTAGTGCCGACGATTGGCCGTTATTACAAAAAATAATAGCCACCCAAAAGCCGGTTATTGCTTCTACCGGAGGCTTGAATCTCGTTCAAATTGATAACTTAGTTTCATTTCTGGGCCGCCGTGACAATAATTTTGCAATTCTTCATTGCGTGGGTATCTATCCGAGCCCCAATGAAACACTTAACCTGAATTTTTTAAAGAGATTAATCAGGCGCTACCCCACAGTGCCTATAGGATACAGCGGACACGAAACTCCGGACAATACTGATGTAATTAAAATAGCGATTGCCCTTGGAGCCGGTATATTCGAGCGTCACGTAGGAGTGCCGACCGACACTATTACACTCAATAAATATAGTATGAACCCGGAAGAAGTTGAAAAATGGGTGCAGGCTTCAATAACTGCCAAAGAAATATTGGGTTCCGGTGAAAAGGTAATTTCAAAAGATGAAGCGGCCTCCTTATTATCATTAAAACGCGGTGTATATGCCAAAGGGAAAATTAAAAAAGGAGAGTCGATTACACGCGAAAAAGTATTTTTTGCGATGCCGTGTGGAGATGGCCAATTGAATAGTGGGGAGTTTGGAAAATACAGGTCAAATTTTGTTGCATCAAAAGATTACCAGGCGAACGATGCCGTATTTGAACCTGCTCAAAATGACAGCTACCACAATATCCGGGAAATTATACATGATGCCAAAGGCATGCTCGCTGAAGCAGGAATCGTTCTTTCAGAAAATGCCAACGTAGAGTTGAGCCATCACTATGGATTGGAGCAATTCAGGCAATACGGATGCCTGATTGTGAATTTAGTAAACCGTGAATACTGCAAAAAAATAATCGTGGTATTTTCAAATCAAACACATCCGGAGCAATATCATATTAAAAAAGAAGAAACTTTTCATATTCTCAAGGGAGAGTTAATCGCATCTATCAATGGTATTGAAAAAATATTATCTGAAGGTGATATCCTTACAATAGAAAGGGGCGACAGGCATGCTTTTAAGAGTAATGCCGGATGTATTATTGAAGAAGTAAGCACCACCCATTTTAGAAATGATTCTTTTTATACAGATCCGGCTATTGCCATGCAAGACCCTATGACAAGAAAAACGGTTTTAGATAAATTTTGATAGAAGGTGGGAGGCATGATAAGTACATTGAAAATATTAATAAAACGATGGCAGGGGGCTTTGTTTAAGTCTAGCGATCTCTGTAGTATTTTGTTTACATGGATAACAGGTCGACATCCGGTCTACTTTTCAACTTCGATCAAAAAAACATTAGAAGGAAAATTATTAGCAGACGGATTATGTTTCATTGGCGTGTTTTCAAATAAAATTGCATTAAACCCAAGAGCAGGCGGTCAGTTCAGGATTTGGGAAGGAGGATCGGTGCATCTTGAAAATAACGTTCGCATTTCCAGAAGTTGCACCATTTTTGTTAACGGCAAATTAAGTATTGGCGAGAATACTTATATACAACCAAACGCGAATATCGTCTCTAATAATGAAATTTGCATCGGTAAAAACTGTGCTATCAGCTGGAACTTTCAGGCTTTAGATGATGATTTGCATACAATAATCATCGATGGTATTGGAAAAGAAAGATCTAAAAAAATTTTTATTGGAGACAAAGTTTGGGTAGGGGCCAATTCAACTATTCTAAAAGGTACAAGAATTGGCAATAATTGTGTAGTAGCCTCTGGGAGCGTAGTATCTGGAATTTTTCCTGCTAACGTACTAATTGGGGGCATACCCGCAAAAATTATTAAACAAAATGTCAACTGGAAATAAAATCGACCTGTTTCTTACTGAGGTGGATAGCGTATTTACGATGCAGCAATGGATTACGGTAAAAATGAAAATTGTGAAGAAATTGATTACAACATACAACAATATATATAATTCTTAGATGCAAGTAATGGTGAGTGTAATAATGATTACCTATAATCATGAAAAATACATTGAGGAGGCAGTAAACGGAGTTTTAATGCAAAAAACCGATTTTGATTATGAATTAATTGTTGCCAATGACCAATCTACCGATCAAACCGATAGCGTGATTAAGCGTATCTTATCGGAACATCCTTTAAGTAGCCGCGTTCATTATATTGAGAGGGAAAAGAATATTGGGATGATTGAAAATTTTATCGACGCGGCCAGGAAAAGTAGAGGTAAGTATATTGCACTGTGCGAAGGAGATGATTACTGGATAGATCCTTTAAAGCTCCAAAAACAGGTAGATTTTCTTGAACAGAATGAAGAATATTCTATGGTATGTCATGATGCCCAAATTATTGACGATATGTCGGGTACTTCTTACCTGGATTTTACTCCGGCACATCAAAAGCAAATTTGCAGTACCAAAGATCTGTTTGGAAGTAATTTTTGTACTACTGCTTCTATTGTATTCAGGAAAGAAAGCATTTCTTCTGTCCAGTCACCTGAGTTTAAAGTTTTAGCCGGCGACTTATTTTTGAAATTATTGGTTTCTTTGAATGGCCTGCTTTTCCGGATGTATGAAGTGATGAGTGTTCACCGAATAACTGCGACCGGTGCGACAGTAAATCTAAGAAAAAACCGGCCTGAGCTTCTTCGGAGCAGAATTGTATTATTTGATTATTTCAACAACATATCCGGGCAAAAATATAACAAATACATCCGGATTGAAACGTTATTGTTAGAGAGCTATCTCGACTACCTCAACAGTAAGTCATTGATAAGAACTGTAATGCTCAAAATATATAGAAAAGTTCTATTTATTAAGCGAAAAAAAGTTTTTAGAAATTAATGTCCGGGCCAAGGAAAGAAGTGTATGCTAATAATGTCTTATTAGTAGAGAGCAACGTATTCAGACTTCTTTTATAAAAAACGAGCGAATAATCCACATCCCTTATTCAAATTATATTCTTTAATTGTCGCTAAGAAAAACTGCTATTTCAGGGATGGTATGGACCTTTGCCCAGCAATTCGGTACACAGGCCATTGGTTTTCTTGTTTCAATTGTTTTAGCCCGGATTTTGTTACCGAAAGAATTCGGGCTTATTGGCATGATCAGTGTTTTTGTAGGGATAGGGAATTCATTAATAAACAGTGGCTTAACAAATTCGCTGATAAGGACTCCAAACCCGAATCAGTCTGATTATTCCACGGTATTTTTTTTCAACCTCATCGGGAGTATTCTTGTTTATTGGATCTTGTTTTTCACCGCGCCATTGATTGCCGGTTTCTTTTCACAAACCATTTTGACTGAGATAATCAGGGTTTATTGTTTGTCATTTATCATCAGTGCTTTTTCCCAGGTTCAAATGACAAGACTGACCAAAGAAATGAATTTTAAATTGCAATTGACTATTGCCATTCCCTCTTTAATCGGTGCCGGTTTATTGGGAATTTTCCTGGCATACAGAGGTTATGGCGTATGGAGTTTAGTGTGGATGAGTTTAATCCAATCCTTTTTAAGTACTGTGCAACTTTGGATACGTACAGGTTGGTCACCCTCATTGGTTTTTGACAAGGTAAAATTCAAATATCATTTTTTGTTTGGTTATAAACTAACGCTGTCAGGATTATTGGATACTGTTTTTACCAATATTTATCAAATCATAATTGGCAGGTTTTTCATTGCCGCTGATGTGGGCTACTATACCCGCGCCAGCACTCTAACACAATTACCGGTAAATAATATTTCAGGTGCGTTAAGTAAAATATCATACCCTCTTTTTGCTTCTATTCATAACGATGATATAAGGCTCAAAAAGGCTTACAAACAAATCATGCAAATGGTCATTTTTGTGATAGCCCCGGTGCTGGTTATTATGGGCGTATTGGCGGAACCTTTAATCCGGTTTTTATTTACTGCTAAATGGATGCCGGCGGTTCCATATTTTCAGATTTTGTGCGTAACAGGAATTTTATATCCTTTGCATGCCTACAATTTGAATATACTGAATGTTAAGGGGCGAAGCGATTTGTTCTTGAAACTGGAGGTTATTAAAAAAATATTAGTAATTGTTATGATTGTTATTACCATGAGGTTTGGAATTATTGGTTTGATCTGGGGACAACTGATAAGTTCAATTTTGGCTTTTTTTATTAATACCCATTACTCGGGCAAGTTTTTAAATTACAATGCCTGGAAACAAATTAAGGATATTTTGCCATTAATAATTCTGGCATTTATAGCAGGAACTATCGTTTGGAGTTTGGATTTTGAAATACACAAAAGCAGGGATATTTTCAGATTATTGGCTGGAGGAACTGTTGGTGCACTTGTATATTGGGGTATTTGTGCTTTATTAAAAGTAGAAAGCTTGTTTGAATTTAAAAGAATTATATTAAGAAAATGATTTGTTTCCCGGAACGAAATCTTTTCAGTAATTAAATTTTATGACTAAATATTTAGAGTTGTCTTTATTGGAAAACTATTAGCCCAATCAACAAAGTATGAATAAATTGGAAAAACCTGTTTATGTAACAGAACCAGCATTACCTCCATTAGAAGAATTTACGGAAAGCCTCAAAAAGATATGGGGAAATAAAATTCTTACTAATAATGGCCCGTTTCATCAGCAATTTGAACAGGAACTGGCAGCCTATCTTGGGGTCGAACACATTTCACTATTCACCAACGGGACACTTGCTCTAATAACGGCATTACAGACCTTGCGAATTACGGGAGAGGTCATTACTACGCCCTTTAGTTTCGTTGCAACCACCCATTCACTGTGGTGGAACAACATTAAGCCCGTTTTTGCAGATATTGAGACTGATACCTTCAACCTCGATCCTGAGAAAGTAGAGGCAGCAATTACACCCCAGACGACAGCAATTATGCCTGTTCACGTGTATGGCAATCCGTGTAATATCGAGCGATTCCAGCAAATTGCTGATACGTATGGCCTTAAGCTAATTTACGATGCGGCGCATGCCTTTGGGGTAAAATTTAAAGATAATTCTATACTAAATTATGGTGATTTATCCATTTTAAGTTTTCATGCTACCAAAGTGTTTAATACTATTGAAGGTGGCGCTATTATTTGCCCTGATGCGAAAACAAAAAAGCGTATTGATTTCCTGAAAAACTTTGGTTTCGCCGACGAAGTAACCGTAATAGAGCCAGGTATCAATGCAAAAATGAATGAAGTACAAGCAGCTTACGGG
>Ga0070660_100002457_pt1 | contig 12715 bp, 9 predicted proteins | sample KBSC33metaG_FD_64670 | JGI IMG/M metagenome (GOLD analysis project Ga0070660, IMG submission 64670) | Corn rhizosphere microbial communities from Kellogg Biological Station, Michigan, USA - KBS C3-3 metaG | ecosystem: Host-associated > Plants > Roots > Rhizosphere > Soil ... | reverse complement strand
TCAATTACCCTTTCATCCATTAAAAATTCGTCCAGGTATTTTCTTAAATCAGATACGCTCGTGGAATCTGGTGAGCCAAGATTTATTAATAAAATTCCTTTATTTGTTTTTGTTGACAACATGGCTTTTAATTAGCTGCAAATGTAAGGTCTGCTAAAAATAAACTGTTGAATATTTTCATTATAATAAAAATTCAGAGCAAAGTAAGATTGTAAAAATTCCTATTTTTTGTTGTAACCTTTTAGTGTTTTTGTTCTCTACTGTTTTATGGGTCTTTAAAATGCCGCAACGAAGTAAAATCATCTAAAGAAAATTTATAGTTACTTTTTGCCTGCCTGATATAAACAGGGGTCTGTTGTCCAATGAAAAAAACAGAGAGTAAGAAAATACCCTTCTGTTTCATTGAATCTATCCAAACTGTTATAAATAAAAAGGAAGGAAAAACGATAGGACTTATCTTTGCGGCTATCATTTATAATTACAAGCGGTACTAAAATGAAATTGGCGGATGTTCTATGATAAATAATTATGATAAAAATCATGCTTATTACTAATCATTTTTCTTTTTTTATAAGAAGTATTCATCGAAATTTGCATCTCATTTTGAATCAAGTGGAATTATGAACTTTAATGACCAAGCGATGACTTTTTAAGCACTTTTTAAAAATATTTTTGTAAGAATCGAATGGATACTGCAAATACTACATATAATAACTCATTAAATAGTTTCTGTATTGTTGGAATTAATTTCCGGAAAAGTAATATGAAAATCCGGAATAAATTCTCTATTACCCCGGATCAATCTGTCGTATTATTGAACCAGGCTGCTGCCAACAAAGTTCCCGGATGCCTTGTACTTTCAACCTGCAATCGGACAGAAATTTATGGCATAAGCACCGATCCGCAAGTACTTGTTGAAATGTTTTGTAACAATACAGATACCACCAGGGAAGATTTTTTAGAACAAAGCTACACCTTTAACGGCATCGACGCTATAGAGCATTTGTTCAAAGTGGCGTCAGGACTGGATTCACAAATAATAGGCGATTACGAGATATTATCACAATTAAAGCATTCAGCAAAGGTTGCAAAGGAATGTGGCAGTTTTAATAGCTTCATGGAACGTGCCGTCAATTATGCATTACAGGTATCGAAAGAAATTAAAACAAAAACAAAATTAAGTTCAGGAACTGTGTCTGTTTCTTATGCGGCCATAGAAATAATAAAAGAGAAAATTAAAGATTTCACTAATAAAAAAATCCTTTTGGTTGGCACAGGAAAATTTGGAAATCATATAGCCCAAAATCTGGAAGATTATTTACCCGGCGCTATTATCTCTTTTGCAAACAGGACCAACGAAAAGGCTTTGGAATTGGCAAAGCAATATAGCGCTGAGTTTATCTCTTATGAGAATTTACCCGCTGCTGCAAATGAAGCGGATGTTATTATTGTAAGTTCTGCTGCCGTAAATTATACTATACTTCCCTCTTTTTTTACTAATGGCAAATCACGTTTGATACTGGATCTTTCTGTTCCTCAAAATGTAGATCCTGACGTGAAAAATATAAATGGAATTACTCTTTTAAATGTAGATGAAGTATCTCATATACTTGATAAAACAATCGCCGAAAGACAGGCAGAAATTCCAAAAGCACTGGAAATTATTCATGAAACGCTGGGTAGCCTTGAAGATTGGCACCGTCAACAATTTAATAATCCATTATTACGCATTGTAAAGTCTCAGCTTTTTCAAATAAGTGAAATATATTTCAGTGAAAATAATGATTTCGAAAAGATTCATAAGGTAGTTTCCGCACTTGCTGTACGACTGAAAGAAAAAAATAATAAGGGTTGCCAGGCTCTTCTCGCTTTGAATAGCTATCTTCAAATGAATTATGAAAAAGCGAGTTAAGATAGGTACAAGAGAAAGTGAATTAGCAACATGGCAGGCTACACACGTTCAAAAACTCCTTAAAGAAAATGGTGTTGATTCAGAATTAATTTTCATCAAAAGTGAAGGCGATATCAATACAATTACCCCTCTTTATGAATTGGGTGTCCAGGGAATTTTTACAAAAACACTTGATGCTGCATTATTAAATAAAAGAATTGATATTGCCGTTCATTCTATGAAGGATGTACCAACCCAACCAGCCACAGGAATCAGGCAGGCAGCGGTTTTGAAGAGAGCATCTTACAAAGACATTTTAGTATATAAAGGTAATTTGGACAATGGACAATGGTCAATGGTCAATAGTGAAGACACTCACGATTCACCACTCACCATTCACCACTCACCATTCACCACTCACCATTCACCACTCACCATCGCCACCAGCAGCATTCGCCGCAAAGCCCAATGGCTGCATCGTTATCCAAATGATACAATTGAAAGTTTGCGCGGAAATGTAAATACACGTTTAAGAAAATTACAAGAAAACGATTGGAACGGTGTCATCTTTGCTGCGGCAGGGCTTGAGCGCATTGGCCTTCGTCCTGAAAACTCTATTGACCTTGATTGGATGTTGCCCGCACCGGCGCAGGGAGCCATCACAGTTTCATGCAGAAATGAAGATGACTTTTCTTTTAATGCAAGCCAACTGCTAAATGATGAATCCACTTTTATATGTACTAAAATCGAACGCGATTTTTTACGTGCATTATTGGGAGGATGCTCAACACCGATAAGTGCATTGGCCGTTATTGAAAACAGTACAATTATTTTTAAAGGAAATATTTGCAGTACAGATGGAAAGAAAAAATTTGAAATAAGAAAAAATGTTTCCGTAAAGAATGGTAGTGATTTAGGAGCAATTGCAGCCAACGAATTATTAGAGAATACCGAAGTAAAACAAATACTTTTCGACATACGAAATGCAAGCAAATAAAATACAAATATTGAGTACAAAGCTTATTGGCGCTGCACTTATCGGCATTGCGGATAAGCAAAATATTTGTATTGATGAAATATCTTTTATTGAAACTGAAGAAATAGTTTCAGAGAAACTTAAAAAAAGAATAGCAGCATTATCCCAACAAAACATTACGGCAGTTTTTACAAGTTCCAATGCCGTTAATGCGGTTAAAAAATTACTCCCGGCAAAACCATCATGGAAAATATTTTGCATTGGTTATCAAACGAAAAATTCTGCTGCAGCTACTTTTAGCGAAAAGAACATTATTGGTATTGCAGATAACGGAGAAGAATTAGGCGAAGAAATCATAAAACAATCTTCTGCAAAAAAAATTATTTTTTTTTGTGGAAACCAACGGAGAGACGCGCTACCTGGAAAATTGAAGGAGCATGGAATTGAATTGGAAGAAATAGTGGTTTATAAAACCATTGAAAAACCACGAATTATTTCAAAGCATTATGCAGGCATTTTATTTTTTAGCCCTAGTGGCGTACGAAGTTTTTTCTCTGTTAATAAGATTAATGAACCTGTTCAAATCTTTGCAATTGGCGCCACTACAGCAAAAGAAATAAAAATATATTCGCAACTTCCTATAATAATATCAGAGCATCCTGATAAAGAAGAATTAGTTCAATTGGTGATAAAACATTTCAGCACAATTAAAAGTTTTTAAATGCAGCCATTAAAAAATGACTTATTATTAAAAGCGCTAAGACAGGAAAAGGTAGAACGACCGCCGGTTTGGATGATGCGCCAGGCAGGAAGGTATTTACCGGATTATATAAAGCTGAGAGAAAAATATGATTTTTTCACTCGTGTTCAAACACCCGAACTTGCAGCAGAAATTACTTTACAACCGGTAGAACAGGTAGGCATAGACGCAGCAATTATTTTTTCAGACATCCTGGTAATTCCGCAGGCAATGGGAATGGAAGTATTATTGGAAGAAGGAAAAGGCCCGTTATTACCAAATGTAATTAAAACACAAAATGACATTAATTCTTTGTTTACTGATGGCATTGAGGAAAAATTAGATTATGTTACTAAAGCCATATCGCTTACAAAACAAGAATTGAATGGGCGCATTCCGTTGATTGGATTTGCCGGTGCGCCCTTTACAATTTTGTGTTATATGATAGAAGGCAAAGGAAGTAAGACGTGGGAAAAAGCAAAACAATTTTGTTTTTCACAACCTGAATTGGCACATCAGTTGTTACAAAAAATCACCAACGTTACTATCAATTATTTAAAAGCACAGGTAAAAGCCGGCGCGGATGTATTGCAGGTTTTCGATAGCTGGAGCGGCTGCTTAAGCCCTGCAGATTTTAAACTTTTTGCACAGCCTTATTTATTGCAAATTGCCGATGCGTTGAAAGATGATGCGCCTGTTATTTTATTCCCCAAAGGAAGTTGGTATGCCCTAAAAGAATTGAGTGACAGCAATGCTTCCGGCCTTGGAATTGATTGGTGTGTTTCTCCAAAAATGGCAAGAGAAATGACTGGCAATAAAATAACTTTGCAGGGAAATTTTGATCCGGCGAAATTATTATTACCTATCCCCGAAATTAAAAAAGCAGTAAAGGAAATGATTGATCAATTTGGTGTGCAAAAATATATTGCCAACCTTGGGCATGGAATTACTCCAAATATTCCTGTGGATCATGCAAGGGCTTTTGTGGATGCGGTGAAGGAGTATCGGGGTGAATAGTGAATGGTGAATAAATTTTTATTATGAGCATCAAAGAAGATTGGATATTATATATTGAAGGCCTTCAAAACCTTATCTGCGCTGAATTAGAAGCGTGTGATGGAAAAGCAAAATTCATAGAGGATAAATGGCAAAGAGAAGAAGGCGGAGGCGGCAAAACAAGAGTCATTGCCAATGGAAACGTTTTTGAAAAAGGCGGAGTAAATACTTCAATCGTTTTTGGAAATGTTTCTGACGCGATGAAATCGCAACTAAAAATTGACGGAGCAAAGTGGTTTGCATGTGGTTTAAGTTTGGTATTACATCCATTGAATCCTTTTGTACCAACTGTTCATTGTAATTATCGCATGTTTGAATTATACAACGAAAATGATGAGGTAACAGATCGTTGGTTTGGCGGCGGCACTGATCTTACGCCCTACTATTTATTTGAAGAGGATGCCATTCATTTCCATCAAACCTATAAAAATGTTTGTGATAAATTTGATCCGGCTTTCTACCCGGCATTTAAAAAAGATTGCGATAATTATTTTGTGAATACACATAGAAATAACGAAAGCAGGGGAATTGGAGGAATCTTTTATGATAATCAACGCCCAACAGAAATTCATGATGTGGATTTCTGGATCAATTTTGGAAAATCATGTGGCAACGCTTTTATTCCTTCCTATCTTCCTATAGTTGAAAAACGTAAAATTTGTTCGTTTACTGCTGCACAAAAACATTGGCAGGAAATAAGACGGGGACGATATGTGGAATTTAATTTAATTCATGATCGCGGTACTTTATTCGGTTTAAAAACAAACGGAAGAACGGAAAGTATTTTGATGAGCCTTCCGCCCACTGTAAGGTTTGAATATAATTATCAGCCGGAAAAAGGAAGTGAAGAAGAAAGATTGTTACAGTTTTTTTTGGAGCCGATTGATTGGGTTTAACTGAATGAAAAGAATATTACTAAATTAATTTTACTTAAATTATAAAAAATGTATTTACAAAAAAGACCAAGAATTCTGCGCCAATCAGCAGCAATAAGAAGCCTTGTCGCAGAAACAATTTTAACTCCCAATGATTTTATCGCTCCGCTTTTTATTGACGAAGGAGAAAATATCGTTTTTGAAATTCCTTCAATGCCCGGCTATTACAGGCGTTCCATAGATGGTACTATAAAAGAAATTAAAGAATTGTGGAGCATGGGAATTAAGAGTGTATTATTATTCGTAAAAGCCGATGATGAATTAAAAGATAATACCGGCAAAGAATCATGGAATCCTGATGGATTAATGCAGCGAAGTATCAAGGCAATTAAAAATGCTGTTCCGGAAATGATAGTTATGACTGATGTTGCATTAGATCCGTATTCGTCTTATGGGCATGATGGTATTGTAAAAGATGGTGAAATAATAAATGATGAAACGGTAGAAGCGTTGGTAAAAATGAGTCTCAGTCATGCAGCAGCAGGCGCAGATTTCGTAGCGCCAAGCGATATGATGGATGGCCGCATAGGCGCCATTCGCGAAGCGCTGGAACAAAACAATTTTACCAAAACAGGCATCATGGCTTATAGTGCAAAATATGCTTCCTGTTTTTACGGGCCTTTTAGAGATGCATTGGATTCTGCGCCAGGCTTTGGTGATAAAAAAACATACCAGATGGATTATGCCAATCGAATCGAAGCGGTAAAAGAAGCTTTAATGGATGAGCAGGAAGGTGCTGATATTGTAATGGTAAAACCGGCGATGGCTTATCTGGATATTATCCGTGAAGTTAAAAATAGTGTACACATCCCCGTTAGTGCTTATCATGTGAGTGGAGAATATGCTTTAATAAAAGCTGCCGCTAAGATGGGCTGGATTGATGAAAATAAAGCAATCTTAGAAAGTCTTACATCAATCAAGAGAGCAGGCGCAGACTTGATTGCGACTTATTTTGCAAAGGACGCGGCGAAACTCACTTCATAAATTCTATTATGCTTGGATTTTTAATCTCTACCATTATTTTTTCTTTATTAATTGGCATAACTATTTCGATAATTTTTTATTTGGTTAAAAAATATATCCTCAATAGGCAAACTACTTTTAGAAAAAATATTTGGATTGGCGCTATTATAGCTTTGGCTTGTTTTGTTCTGTGTTTGATTTTAATTAATGGAATGGATAAAATAATTGTATGAAAATTACTTCAAGTATAAATCTCTTCTCCCGCGCCCAGGCGTCAATCCCCGGCGGCGTAAATTCTCCCGTTCGCGCATTCAAAAATGTCGGCGGTACTCCTCTGTTTATCAAGTCTGCAAAAGGCGCTTACCTCTTTGATGAAGATGGAAATAAATATATTGATTACATCAATTCATGGGGGCCAATGATACTTGGCCATGCTTATGATCCTGTTGTAAAAGCAATACAGGAAAAAGCACAAGACTCAACTTCCTTTGGCGCTCCTACCGAATTGGAAATTGAAATGGCAGAACTTATAAAAAGCATAGTAAAAAATGTAGATCTTATCCGTATGGTCAGCAGCGGTACCGAAGCCTGCATGAGCGCTGTACGGCTGGCACGCGGATATACCGGAAGAAATAAGATTATCAAATTTGATGGTTGTTATCATGGCCATGCAGATTGTTTCCTGGTAAATGCCGGAAGCGGAGTCGCTACCTTAAATATTCAAACAGTACCAGGGGTTACGCCAGGTGTTGCCAATGATACGCTTACCGCTCCGTATAATAATCTGGATGCTGTAAAAAATATAGTGGCGCAAAATAAAGATCAAATCGCAGCAATTATTATCGAACCTGTTGTTGGAAATATGGGCTGTGTTCCGCCACAGCAAGGATTTTTAGAAGGCTTGCGAAAAATCTGTAGCGAAGAAAGTATCGTTTTCATTTTTGATGAAGTGATGACAGGATTTCGCCTTTCGGCCGGTGGTGCGCAGGAAAAACTCAATATTGATGCAGACCTGGTGACTTATGGAAAAGTAATTGGCGGAGGATTACCGGTAGGCGCTTTTGGTGGCAAAAAGGAAATTATGGAACACATTGCTCCATTGGGAAATGTCTATCAGGCAGGCACTTTAAGCGGTAATCCGATTGCCATGATAGCTGGTTACACCTTGCTAAAAGTATTAAAAAACAATCCAGCAATTTATACAGAGCTGGATGAAAAAACAGCACGGCTTGAGAAAAGCCTGAATGATATATTAGCCGCAAAAAATATTCCTCACCGTATTAACAGAGTAGGTAGTATGATGAGTATTTTTTTTACAAATGATAATGTAATTGATTTTGAATCCGCATCAAAAACTGATACTAATCTTTTCAAAAGGTTTTTTCATCATCTGCTCGATCATGGGATTTATTTACCGCCATCGGCTTATGAAAGTTGGTTTCTCAGCAACGCATTAAGTTCGGAAGATATTGATGCTACACTTGCTGCGGTAGAAAGTTTTATTCCTTAGATTAAATGAAAAAAACCGGTATTTGTTTGTTTGCGGTAATCAGGCTTTGAGCAGCCATTGTATAAAAATTCAGCAAACAATTCACTAAAAATTGATAAACATAACCACATTATTTTCCAACTTTCACCAGATCTTTTTTGTTAAGCCATCCGCTTGTATTTTTTCCTTTGGTATTAGTATAAACCACATACACAAATCCGTTTTCTTCTTTTAAAGGTACTAATTGAGTATGGTTCGGTTTAGCCAGATAAAGGTCGATCCTTGTACTGATATCAGGCTTAAGATAAAAATAAGACTTGGTTCTTATCACATATTTTGTTGTTCTATAGCTTACATTCTTTGATAAATTCTGGTTATCTTTTTTATTACCATCATCGTCAATAGTTGATGAAGATATGGCTTCAAGATCATTTCTATTCAGCCACCCTTTTGTGCTTTTTCCCTTGCTGTTAATATAATCTACATAAACAAATCCGTTCTCTTCTTTTATAGGTGTTAACGTATTATTATCTGCGCTAGTGATGTAAATATCTTCGGGGTTACCAAGTTCAGGTGAACTATAAAAATAAGCTTTCGAAATTACTTTAAAACTTGTTTTATTGTTGCCAATACTATCCTTCGATAAATCATTGTTGATGGTTTTCACCACACTATCTATGCTATGCAACGAAGAAGCGTTGAACTTATGGCTTCTTTTTAAGGTATCAGAAATGACGCCGGTTTCAGCCTCTTTTTTATTTCTGACAACAGTGTCATTCTGAAGAAATAAAAACGAATAAAAAAAGTAACCAATAACAAATACAAGAATAAAAAAAACTGCTCTAATTATATTTTTTTTCGAAAGAAATGTATTTCGTGCATGGCCAAGCAATCTCCACCAATCAAGACTTTTAGTCTTTGCTTTATCTATGATTAACTTGTATCTGGCTTTGGACAAAAATGTTTTTCGGGCACGATCAAACGATCTCTGCCAATCAGGCTTTTTAACAGTTGCTTTATCTATGGTAAACCTGGATCTTTCTTGGGACACAGGCTGCAAAAGGCTAGTAGCCTCATTTTCCCTTTTTGATTCCCACTTTGGAAGATCTGCCGATCTGATGGTGATAGTATGTACACCCGCAGGTTTTGGCTTCATAAGAAGGCTGTACTCATTGTAGCTAAAATTATAATTCTTGGCTCTTATCTCATCCGTATGAGCATAAAAACCGTTCACGTTTTCTTTGATTTTTTCTTTATTGCTAAAATGCTCCAGAACGTTTGCAATCTCATCCGTTTGTTTTGAAATGACGTCTGCATTATGAGAATCTAAATCCGGACTGAAGCCTGCATCGCTAAACTTTAGTTTATAAAACCAAACTTTATCTGTAGCGGATGAAATTTTTTTTGAGAAAACAAGGATACCGGCAGCGTTAAACAACGTAAACCGTTTCTCTTCAATTGATATTACTGCATCCAGCTTATAATTTTCAATCAGCGCCTGGCGTATCGCCACAAACTCCGTGGCTATCTGGTATAGAATAATATCGGGTACGATTACCACACAACGTGTCCCGTTTGTAATATTTTTCAATATAAAATCCAGGTAATAAATTTCTTTTCTTATTATGTCTCCTCCTGTATTGACTTCCACATTTCTGTTATTTTCACCTGGCAAAAAAATTAAATTAGCGATGATAACAGTAGCATCCGCGCTCGTCACAGAGTTTAGAGGTGAAAAAATATCGAGCACTTTTAGTTCCGGTTTATTAATTCCATGCAGCATCAAATTCATAGCGGCAATGCGGAGGCTTGTTATATCCGATTCCATACCTTTCAACTTTTGTGAATCAAAATGGGGGACATTTTTGTTAAGCGGTTTTAGATTTTTACTGTTAATATATTTGGCGCAGCCTACCAATAAACTGCCATTTCCTGATGATGGATCGAGTATAAAATCATTTTCGCCAGGCTCAGTAAGCGCAACTAATAATTCAACAAGATATTCGGGCAGGTATGCATGCCCGTTAGGATCAACTAATTCTGTTTTGCTTAAAAGATATTCAAATACTGCTCCTCTTAAATCATCGGGTGCGTCTTCTATTATTTTAATAATTCCAAGCGCGTTTTCTAATAATTTGGGAGTTGGCGACATTATCAGACCGCTTTTAAAAAAAGAACCGTACACTGCATGTTGCGCATACTCTTTTTCTAATTCTATCGTCCCGTTTTCACTTGCAAAAAGTGAATAAATATTGCGGTTTTCCGGATCGCTAAAAAAATCATCCTTTATCTCTTCTCTGCCTTTGGCGCCCTGCAACAAATAACCCGGCTTACCTGCAGGTTCTTCACTATGCTGCAGTTCTCTGCTTGTTTTTCTTATAAAAAAAAGATAACTCACCAAGTCAAGAATAACGATTGGCCTCAATTTGCTTGTCGGCCAGCAAGCGTCCCAACGCTCATCAATTGTATGTTGCAATTCGCGTGTGAGCATACTCAGGGAAATATTTTCTTAGTATTTAATATACATAAAACATAAATTTAGTACATCCTTTATTCATCACGGGAACTATTTACACAAAGATAAAACAGCCTGCAAATATCCCATTCCCCAGGAAACTCCCGATTATGAAAATAATAATCAGTATAAATTGTTTGTTTACTGTAAAATTATTTTCATATCAATGCTTATTTACTATTCTCATGGATATGCTATTTATTATTCTCAATAACCGTGCGAATATTTATATAAAACTTAATCAAAAAAGTTTTTTGTTTTTATGTTTATTCCAACTCGTTATCTTCACAAAAAAAGAGATGCTAAAAGCTGTAATATTCGACATGGACGGAGTGATTGTGGATACTGAACCCCTACACAAAAAAGCGTTTTTAAAGATGTTTGCTGACACAGGTATTGAAGTTAGCCGTGAACTATATGGAACATTTACCGGTAAAGCTACGCTCGCCATTTGCAGGGAGCTTTGCGATCACTTCCAACTTTCGCAATCGCCGGAAACTTTAATGGCCTTAAAGAGAAAATATTTTAACGAAATTTTTGAAAACGATTTGGATCTATCGCTGCTGGATGGTGTATTCCCATTAATAAAAGATTATTATAACAATGGCCTTAAATTAGTGTTAGCTTCCTCAGCTTCGATGGATAATATCTACCGCATTTTTGCCCGGTTTGATTTGGATAAATATTTTTCAGCCAAATTAAGCGGTGCAGACTTAAAAGAATCCAAACCACATCCAGAAATTTTTATTAAGGCCGCCAATGCTGCGGGGCAGGCTACTTCCGAATGTATAGTGATAGAAGATGCTACCAACGGAATAAAAGCCGCAAGAGCTGCTAATATTTTTTGCGTCGGCTACCAAAGCGCGAATTCTACCAACCAGGATTATAGTGATGCAGATGTGGTTATTTCACATTTTGAAGAAATATCTTACCCTAAAATATCAGCGCTCTTTTCAAAGAAAAATAAGAATTAAGAGTTTGAGTATTTCAAACCTATTATTCCAAAGCAGAAAAGAATCTTGAAGATATTGGCTGTGGTGGCCGATTTTAGGGGAGTCCGGCACTTTTTAATCTTTACACTAAAACCCATGAATTTATTTCATTAAGACAAATCTCATTAAAACAAATCTATGATCTCTTTTTTCGAAGCCAGGTTAGACACGCTTTCAATCCATAAGCCTGGGAATAAACTTCTGGATGAAAAATACCAATTATCCAAATCATCATTTGCTATAAAAGACGAAACCCTTAATAAAATATTACTGCAATATTTTTTAAGTCCGTTTGAAAAAATAAATGAAATTTATCGTTTTACTCATTCCTCAAATGATCTTCATTTGAATGAAATGTATCATTTCGCAGAAAGCATTTTCAACGATCCTGAAAGTCTTCATGAAAATTCGAAAACGATCACAAAACATTTATTCGATGTTTCCAATCATCCTAAAATAAAACCCGGCGAGCTATACGTGGTTTATTTTAAAGACATGCAGATTGAAGGAGAATTGTTTGATGCCATTGGTATTTTTAAATCAGAGTCAAAAGAAACTTATTTAAAAGTTTTCCCGGATGATGACAGCTATGAAATAGAATATGAGGAAGAAGCGATCAACATAAAAAAATTAGACAAAGGCTGCCTGATCTTTAATACCGAAAAAGAAGCCGGTTACAAAGTAGCCGTGACAGATAACACCAATAAGGCAAGCGAAGCGGTTTATTGGATAGATGATTTTCTGAAGCTTAAAATAAGAAATGACAACTATAATCAGACGCATAATGCATTGAGCATTTATAAAAATTTTGTATCCGAAAAAATGAATGATATCTATGATGTAACCAAAGCTGACAAAATAGATATGCTAAACCGCTCTATGAAATATTTTAAGGAAAAGGAATCTTTTGATTTGAATGAATTTTCCAATGAAGTGATAGGTGAAAAAGCAGGGATTGATTCATTTAAAGAATATAAACAGAATTATGAAAAAGAATACGAAACAGAAATCGGTGATAATTTTGCAATCTCTATCCAGGCGGTAAAAAAACAATTGAGGAATTATAAAAGCATTTTAAAACTCGATAAAAATTTTCACATATACATTCATGGAAATAAAGATTTGATAGAAAAAGGATTTGATGAAAAAATGAATATGA
>Ga0070660_100002454_pt1 | contig 12718 bp, 8 predicted proteins | sample KBSC33metaG_FD_64670 | JGI IMG/M metagenome (GOLD analysis project Ga0070660, IMG submission 64670) | Corn rhizosphere microbial communities from Kellogg Biological Station, Michigan, USA - KBS C3-3 metaG | ecosystem: Host-associated > Plants > Roots > Rhizosphere > Soil ... | reverse complement strand
GCTGATGTACGCGGACAAGCTGACCGAGGCGATCCAGGGCGCGCTCGAGGAGACGAACCGCCGCCGCGCCGCGCAGCTCGCCTACAACGAGGAGCAGGGGATCACGCCGGAGTCGATCGTGAAGGGCGTCTCCGACATCGCCGAGCTGCTCGCGCTCGAGTCACCGACCGTTCCGGGCCGCCGCCGGCGCGGCAGGCAGGAGGTCTCCGGCATGAGTCGCGAGGAGCTCGAGAAGCTCGTCGTCACGCTCGAGGAGGAGATGTACGTCGCCGCCGAGGAGCTCCGCTTCGAGTACGCCGCGAAGCTGCGCGACGAGATCAAGGAGCTCCGCCGCGAGCTCAACGCGCTCGCCGACGCGCCCGCGTAGATGTAATACTGATCGTATGTCCAAGATGATTACGGTTCGTATGTCGGAGGACCGGGTCCAGGCGATCGACGAGCTCGTCGCGTCCGGCCGGGCGAGCCGCGCGGCGGTGATCGTCGAGGCCATCGACCGTCTCGTCGCCGACCTCGAGCGCGAGCGGATCGACCGGGAGATCGTCGAGGGGTACAGGCGCGTTCCGGAAACCGACGAGGAGCTCGCCTGGGCCAAATCCTCGGGGCTCCGTTCCATCGCTGACGAGCCCTGGTGACGCGCGGCGAAGTCTGGTGGGTCGAGGATCCCGCGGCCGGGGCGAGGCCGCACGTCGTACTCACGCGTGACACCGCGATCGCTGTCATCCACTCGGTGATCGTCGCGCCCGCAACGCGCACGAGCCGCGGCATCCCGACCGAAGTTCACCTCGGAGTCGCGGACGGCATGCCAGACGAGTGCGTCGTTTCGCTCGACAACACGACTCTCATGCCGAAAGCGTTTCTCAGGGAGCGGATCTGCGTGCTCGGGCCCGACCGGATGTCGGAGATCTGCGAGGCGCTCGCGATCGCGACCGGCTGCCGGTAGCTACGCTCGGGCCATGTGCAGGAACATCAAGACGCTCCACAACTTCGATCCCCCCGCGACGAGCGAGGAGGTCCACGCCGCAGCGCTCCAGTACGTGCGCAAGGTGAGTGGCTCGACGAAGCCGTCGAAGGCGAACGAGGCCGTCTTCGCGCGGGCCGTCGACGACATCGCCCACATCACGGCGCACCTTCTCGAGGACCTGGTCACCGCCGCGCCGACGCGCGACCGGGAGGCCGAGGCGGCGAAGGCGCGCGCCCGCGCCGAGAAGCGCTTCGGCCGGGCCGCCGCGTAACGGAACCGGCAGAGTGGGGCGGTGAGCCGCCCCGTGACCGACTCGCCCGACGCACCGCTCCGCGCGAACGTCCGCCTGCTCGGCGAGATCCTCGGGCGCGTGCTCACCGAGCAGGAAGGCGAGGAGCTCTATCGCCTCGAAGAGCGCGTGCGCCTGCTCGCGCGGCTCGGTCGACGCGGCGACACCGGCGCGTCCAGGGCGCTCGCGGAGACGATCGCGGCGCTCGACGTCGAGACGCAGGCCGTCGTCCTGCGCGCGTTCACCGTCTACTTCCACCTCGCGAACATCGCCGAGCAGCATCACCGGGTTCGGCGTCGCCGCGAGCTCGAGCTCGAGGGCGGCGATCCCCGTGAGTCGCTCGCCGAGGCGTTGGCGCTGCTCGCGCAGGAGGGCGTCACGGCCGACGAGGTCGAGGCGGCGGCGGGCGGGGTCTCGGTCGAGCTCGTCCTCACCGCGCATCCCACGGAGGCGCTTCCGCGGACGATCCTCGCAAAGCACCGCCGGATCGCGCAGCTGCTCGACGGCCTCGACGACCCCCGTCTCACGCCCTCCGAGCGGGCTGAACGGGAGGTGGCACTGGCGGAGGAGGTCACGATTCTCTGGCAAACCGACGAGGTTCGCTCGCACCGCCCGCGCGTCGTGGACGAGATTCGCCAGGCGCTCTGGTTCCTCGAGGACAGCCTCTGGGACGCCGCAGCTCACCTCCTGGCCGTCTGGCGCGGCCAGCTGCCGGGCAACCCGCTCAGGTTCGGGACCTGGATCGGAGGCGACCTGGACGGGAATCCGAACGCCGGCGCGGAGACGGTGCGCGAGGCCGTCGAACGTGGCTCGGCCGTTGTCCGGGAGCTGCTCCGGCGCGACGTCCGTGCGCTCGCAGCCTCGTGGGGGATGTCGAGCACGCTCGTAGACGCCGACAGCCGCGTGGCCGCGGTCGACCTGCCCGCCGACCGAAACCCGACGGAGCCGTACCGGCGGCGGCTGACGGCGATCTGGGAGCGCCTCGGCGCCGACGACTACCGCTCGGCCGACGAGCTGCGGGGCGAGCTCGACCTGATCGAGACGAGCCTTCGCGCCAACGGAGGCTCACGTATCGCGGACGGCGGGCTGGCCGCGCTTCGACGGCACCTGGACGTTTTCGGGCTCACTGGGCCGGCGCTCGACCTGCGGCTGCATTCCCGTCAGCTGCGTGAGGATCCAGTGGCGACCCTGGAGGTGCTCGCCGAGGCCGCGGCGCTCCAGAGGCGCCGCGGGGCGGACGCGATCGACACCCTGATCGTCTCGATGACCCACTCGGCGGAGGACGTCGTGCTCGCCGAATCGCTCGCGGCGCAGGCAGGGCTCGACGTGACCGTCGTGCCGCTGCTGGAGACGATCGACGACCTGCGCGGAGCCGAGTCGCTCGCCGCCGAGCTCCTCGAAAGGCGGCCGAGCTCGAGGCTCGAGGTGATGGTCGGCTACTCCGACTCCGGCAAGGACGGCGGTGTCGTCACCGCCCAGTGGGAGATCTTCCGTGCGCAGGAGCGGCTCGCCTGGCTCGCGGGCGAGCGCGGCGTCGAGCTGACCGTCTTCCACGGCCGGGGCGGCAGCGCGGGGCGCGGGGGTGGCCCGACGTACGCCGCGATTCTCGCCCAGCCGCCGCACGCGGTCGACGGGCGACTGAAGGTCACGGAGCAGGGTGAGACGATCGCCTTCAAGTACGGCCTGCCCGGATTGGCGCGGCGGAACCTCGAGGCCGCAGTCGCCGCAACGCTCCTCACCGCGGTGCCCGACCGGATCGGCGAAGCGCCAGAGGGTGCCCGCGACACGATCGAGGTGGTCTCGCAGGCGGCTCGAGCCCTGTACCGCGCGGTCGTCTGGGACGACCCGGAGCTGCCGCGCTTCTTTCGCAGCTTCACGCCGGTCGACGAGCTCTCGCTCCTCGAGATCGGCTCCCGTCCGGCGTCGCGTCCCGAGGCCACCTCCGGGGCCGGTGAGCTCGAATCACTGCGCGCGATCCCGTGGGTGTTCGCGTGGACCCAGACACGCTGCATCGTCCCCGCCTGGCTCGGAGCCGGGACGGGGCTCGAGGCGGTCCGGCCGACGGAGCTACGCACCCTCTTCCGCGAGTGGCCCTTCTTCCGCGCCCTCGTCGAGAACCTCGAGATGTCGCTCGCGAAGTCCAGCATGGGGATCGCGGAGGGCTACCTCGAGCTCGTCGGCGACGACGCGCTCGCCGCACGCGTGTTCGGCGTCCTGCGCGACGAGCACGACCGCGCGCGCGACGCCGTGCTCGAGATCGTCGAGGCCCGCGAGCTCCTCGACCGCCACCCAGTGCTGCAGCAGTCGATCCGGCTGCGAAACCCCTACGTCGACCCGATGAACGCGATCCAGGTCGAGCTGCTCAAGCGGTGGCGGGCAGGCGACGAGAGCGCTCTCCGGCCGTTGCTCCGTTCGATCGCCGGCATCGCGGCGGCGCTGCGCAATACGGGCTGAGCTCAGGCAGCGGCCAGCGAGGCGTTCTTGTCCGCGAGGTAGCGGAGGTACGGCTCGGGATCGATCGGCCCGCCGACGAGGCGCTCCGTCATCGCCGCGGGTGTGAACTTGCGCCCGTGCCGGTAGAGATGCTCGCGGAGCCACTCGTAGATCTCGCCGAACGATCCCTGCTCGACGCGCTCGTAGGCGTCCGGCAGGTCGCTCACCAGCCGCTCCCAGATCTGCGCCGAGAGGACGTTCCCGAGCTGGTACGTCGGGAAGTACCCGAACATGCCGCCCGACCAATGGACGTCCTGCAGGCAGCCGACCCGATCGTTCGGCGGTCGGACGCCGACGAGCTCCTCCATCCGCGTGTTCCACGCCTCGGGCACGTCGGCGGTCGACAGGCCGCCGAAGAGGAGCTCCTGCTCGAGCTGGAAGCGAAGGATGATGTGCAGCCCGTACGTCGTCTCGTCGGCGTCGACACGGATGAACGACGGCCGAGGGCGATTGACCGCGCGATGGAACCGCTCGAGCGGCACGTCTGCGAGCGCATTGCCGAACGCGTCGCGGAAGCGGGGGTAGAACCAGCGCCAGAACGGCAGCGAACGACCGATCACGTTCTCCCAAAGGCGGCTCTGCGACTCGTGCAGCGCCGACGAGCAGCCCGTCGCGAGCGGCGTCCGGTCGAGCGCCGCGTCGCCGCCGTGCTCGTAGAGGCCGTGTCCGACCTCGTGCATCGTCGAGAAGAGCGAGTTCCCGTGCAGGTCGTCCTCGGCGTAGCGGGTCGTCAGGCGGATGTCACGCGTCGCGAACGAGAGGCAGAAGGGGTGCACCGTCGGGTCGAGGCGGAAGTACTCGTCGGCAGCGCCGAACGCGCGGGCCACCTCGAGCGAGAGCTCGTGCTGCGCCTCCCGCGGGTACGGCCCGGAGAGGAACGGCTCGGGCTCCTCGTCGGCCGCGGCCGCGGTGAGCTCGCGGAGCGCCGGCTCGAGGCGCTCGAACACGCGCCGCACCTCGTGCGTCTGCATGCCCGGCTCGAAGTCGTCGAGGAGCACGTCGTACGCGTCGTCCGTCGCGGGGAAGCAGTCGATGTAGCGCTGCTTCAGCTCCAGGGTTCGGTCGAGCCACGGCCGGAAGCTGGCGTAGTCGTCGTTCGCCCGGGCCTCGGCCCACGCCTCCATCGCCTCCGACCCGAGCTTCGTCATCTCGCCCTGCAGCGCCGGCGGCACGCGCCGCGCCTTGTCCCAGTCCCTGCGCGTCACCGCGACGAGGCATGCGTCGTCGGAATCCGGGTCGAGATCCGCCACCTCGGGCTCGAGACGATCGAGCAGCTCGCCGATCTCGTCGCGCACGAACAGCTCGTGCGCGAGGCGGTGGACCGTCGCGAGCCCCTCGGCGCGGGTCGTCGCGCCGCCGCGGGGCATCATCACGAGCTGGTCCCACTCGAGGACGCGTGCTGCGACGCCCAGGTCGACGATCTGCGCGAGCTCGTCGCGAAGCGTGGAAAGAAGGTCCGTCACCGCCCGACCATCGTAGTCGGTCTCGCCGGGGGCTCCGCTACCGCGGCTCGGGATCGACGCGTATCCCATCGACGCGCAACGGGCGCGCTGCGAGGGCAAGGAGCTCGTCGTCGCCGGACGAGTCTCCGTACGCCCAGAGCTCCGCGTCGGCAAGACCGTTCTCCCGGAGCCACGCCTGCGTGCGGTCGGCCTTCTCCGCGCCGCGGCAGTTCGCGCCGACGAGCCGCCCGGTGAGTCGACCGTCCGCTCCTCGCTCGAGCACCGTGCAGACGACGGCGTCCACCCCGAGCGAACGACCGAGCGGCACGAGGTAGGGGTCGAGCGACGCCGACGCCAGGATCACCGTGTGCCCGAGCTCACGATGCCGACGGAGCCGGGCGACGGTGTCATCGCGTAGCCGCCCTGCCTCGACCTCGCGGGCGAAGGCGTCGCCGAGCTGCTCTATCTCCGTCGCTCCGATCCCGCGGAGCGCGCTACAGGCGAGCTCCTTGAGCCGGTCACGGTCGCGCTGTGCCGCGGACGCCGCGAGCGCGAGCGGATGCCGGAGCAGCGTCGTCCACAGCCGCCATCCCGCGGCGCGGCGGAGGAACGGCGTCACGCAGTCGCCGGTCGTGAGCGTGCCGTCGACGTCGAAGGCGGCGACGACCGGTGGCGGTCCTGACGCAGAGGGCACGAGCCGAAGGAGGCTATACACTCGCAGCGTGTCCGACGGTCCCGAGATCTTCGACGACCTCTATCTCGGCCTCCAGGCGGGCGGCGCGCTGCGCAAGCAGCGGCGCGGGGAGGAGCTGACCGAGCAGGAGCGCGAGGCGATCGGGCGCTGGCAGCAGATGTCGATGTGGCGCAAGGGCGTCGCGATCGGCGCCTTCGCCGTCGGCACGTTCGGGCTCGGCTTCACCGTCGGCGGCCTCGTCTTCGGCCGCCGCGCCCGCAAGGCCTAGAGCCCTATCCGACGAACACTTGTTCGATCCCCGCGCCGGGGGCTAAACTCGGTCCCGATGGCCGAACAGCTCGTCGTTCACGGCGCCCGTGAGCACAACCTCAAGAACGTCACCGTCACGCTTCCGCGGAACGCGCTCGTCTGCGTGACCGGGCTGTCCGGCTCCGGGAAGTCGTCGCTCGCCTTCGACACGATCTACGCGGAAGGGCAGCGGCGCTACGTGGAGTCGCTCTCCGCGTACGCGCGGCAGTTCCTACAGATGATGGAGAAGCCCGACGTCGACTCGATCGACGGTCTGTCGCCCGCGATCTCGATCGACCAGAAGACGACGTCGCGCAACCCGCGCTCGACGGTCGGCACGGTGACCGAGATCTACGACTACCTGCGCCTCCTCTACGCGCGCGTCGGGCGGCCGCACTGCCCGATCTGCGGGCGGCCGATCGCGGGCCAGAGCCTCGACCAGATCGTCGAGCAGGTGCTGGCGCTGCCGGAGGGGACGAAGTTCACGGTCGACGCGCCGATCGTCCGCGGCCGCAAGGGCGAGTTCCGTGACGTGCTCGAGGAGCTCCGCCGGGACGGGTTCACGAGGGTCAAGGTCGACGGCGAGCAGCGCCTGCTCGAGGAGGAGATCGTTCTCGACAAGAAGTTCAAGCACACGATCGAGGTCGTGGTCGACCGGCTCGTGATGAAGCCGGACCTCCGCCAGCGCCTGACGCAGTCGGTCGAGACGGCGACGAGCCTCGCCGAGGGCCTCGTCCAGGTCGCCGTTGTCGACGGCGACACCTACCTGTACAGCGAGAACTTCGCGTGCCCGGAGCACGGCGTCTCGCTCCCGGAGCTGGAGCCGCGGATCTTCTCCTTCAACGCTCCCCATGGCGCGTGCCCACGCTGCACCGGGCTCGGCTCCCAGCTCGAGATCGACCCCGACCTGCTCGTCCCCGACCCGAGCCTCTCCGTCGATGAGGGCGCGCTCGTTCCGTGGTCGCTCGGCGGACAGGGCTTCTACGAGTCGGTCATCAAGGCGGTCGCCGACCGCTACGAGATCGACCTGCAGACACCGTGGCGCGAGCTCGACCGCGAGCAGCAGGACCGCTTCCTGCACGGCACCGGGGGCGACCGGATCCTCGTCACCTACAAGAACCGGATGGGGCGCAAGCGCCAGTACACGATGGCGTTCGAGGGGCTCGTCTCGAACCTCCAGCGCCGCTACCGCGAGACCGACTCGAGCCAGCAGCGCGAGCGCATCGAGGAGTACATGTCGATGCGGCCGTGCCCCGTGTGCCACGGCGCGCGGCTGAAGCCCGAGGTGCTCGCCGTCACCGTCGGTGAGAGGTCGATCTACGAGTTCTCGCGGCTCTCCGTGACGGCGGCGCTCCGCTCCGTCGACGCACTCGAGCTGACGCCGACCGAGGCGCTGATCGGCCGCCGGATCCTGAAGGAGATTCGCGAGCGGCTCACGTTCCTCGACGACGTGGGGGTCGGCTACCTGAACCTCGACCGCGCGGCCCGCACCCTCTCGGGCGGCGAGGCGCAGCGGCTCCGCCTCGCGACGCAGATCGGCTCCCAGCTCGTCGGCGTCCTCTACATCCTCGACGAGCCGTCGATCGGCCTTCACCAGCGCGACAACGGCCGCCTCATCGGCACGCTGGAGCGGCTCCGCGACCTCGGCAACACCGTGCTCGTCGTCGAGCACGACGAGCAGATGATGCGCGAGGCGGACTGGCTCGTCGACATGGGGCCGGGCGCCGGCGAGCACGGGGGAGAGGTCGTCGCGGAGGGCACGGCCGACGACGTGATGCGAAACCCGCGCTCGATCACGGGCGACTTCCTCTCGGGGAAGCGCGCGATCGTCGTGCCCGAGCGCCGTACGGCGGACAGCGGCTGGTTCCGCGTCGTCGGTGCACGGGAGCACAACCTCAAGGACGTCGACGTCGAGTTCCCGGTCGCCAAGCTCGTCTGCGTGACGGGCGTCTCGGGCTCGGGCAAGTCGACCCTCGTCAACGAGATCGTCTACAAGGCGCTCGCAAACCGGCTCCTGAAGACGCGGACGAAGCCGGGCGCCCACGACGCCGTCGAGGGGATCGACTGCTTCGACAAGGTGATCGAAATCGACCAGACGCCGATCGGCCGGACACCGCGCTCGAACCCCGCGACGTACACCGACCTCTTCACGCACGTGCGCGAGCTCTACTCGCTGACGCCGGAGGCGAAGGTGCGCGGCTACAAGCCGGGACGATTCTCCTTCAACGTCCGCGGCGGCCGCTGCGAGACGTGCAAGGGCGACGGCCAGATCAAGATCGAGATGCATTTCCTCCCGGACGTCTACGTGCCGTGCGAGACGTGTCACGGCCGGCGCTACAACCGCGAGACGCTCGAGGTGCGCTTCAAGGGCAAGTCGATCGCCGACGTCCTCGAGATGTCGGTCGAGGACGCGCTCGAGTTCTTCGCGAAGATCCCGAAGATCCGCCGGCGGCTGCAGACGCTGCACGACGTCGGCCTCGACTACATCCGGCTCGGCCAGCCGGCGACGACGCTCTCGGGCGGCGAGGCGCAGCGCGTGAAGCTCGCTGCCGAGCTGTCGAAGATCGCGACGGGCAAGACGCTCTACATCCTCGACGAGCCGACGACCGGGCTCCACTTCGCCGACATCGAGAAGCTGCTCGAGGTCCTGCAGCGCCTCGTCGACTCGGGGAACACCGTGCTCGTGATCGAGCACAACCTCGACGTGATCAAGCAGGCCGACTGGATCGTCGACCTCGGCCCCGAGGGCGGCGAGGCCGGCGGCGAGGTGATCGCCACCGGCACGCCGGAGCAGGTCGCCGAGGTCGAGGAGAGCCACACGGGGCAGTTCCTCCGGAACGTGCTCGAGCAGCCGGCGGCCGCGGCCGCCTGATCAGGCAGGCACGCCTTCCGTAGCGGGCGTGCGGTTCGCGCGCTCGAGCCAGGGCGCTGCGCCAAGACGCTCGAAGACGGCGCGGGCGGCGGCACGGAGCGCCTCGGCCTCGTCGCTCCTCCCGGAGGACTCGCTCGACTCCGCGTGCTCGAGCTGTGCGACGGCGAGCAAAAACGGCGTTCCGAGGCTCTCGTAGACCTCCTCCGCCTCGCGGAAATCGGCCGCCGCGGCGGGCCCTGTACCGAGTCGGCCTCGGAAGCGGGCCCGGAGACCTCGGTAGAGCGGCGTCAGCTCGCCCGGGCGCAGCTCGTCGAGGACAGCGAGCACCTCCTCGGCCTTTGCGAAGTCGCCGAGGGCGAGCGCGCTCTCGAGCAGCTCGCCGACGGCGTACTTGGTCATCAAAGCCGAGAGACCCACACGGTCGTGCGCGTCGAAGGCGCGCGCTGCGGCGGCGAGGGCGTCACGCGGTCTCCCCTCTGCGCGCAGGAGCATCGCCTCCGTCGCGCGAACGACCATGATCGCCTGAGGGTCCTCGGGGTCGGCGCCGGCTGTGAACCGCTCCCACCACGCTCGGGCTTCTGCAAGCTCGCCGCGGGCGACGAGGAGCTCGAGCGCCTGAAGCAGGAGCAGCTGCAACTGGTACGTGGCGGCGGCATCGGCAAGCTGCTCCGCAATGGTCTGCGTACCGCTCCAGTCACCCAGGAGCCACCGCGCGTACAGCGATCCGCCGTCGAAGTTCATCTCCAGGCTGCGATCGCCGATTCGGCGCGCATGCTCGGCTGCGCGCTCGCACACCGCGACCGACTCGAGCAGCAGATCCTGCATCTCGAGCGCCCAGCCGAGGTTGTTGTAGGCCCGAAGCGCAGCCGAATGGAGATCGTGTTCGAGAGCGATAGCGAGTGCGCCCTCGAGCAGGATCCGCCCCTCTTTGAGGCGACCGTTGCCAGCGGCGGCCGAGCCCTTCGTGTTGAGCGCCTGGGAGAGGACCTCCGGCACGTCCAATCGCTCGGCGATCTCCAGCGCCTGCTCGACGTATGGCAGCCCACGGTGTCCTTGGCCGTTGAGCACGAGAAACCGTCCGAGTTGACCTGCGACGGCCGCGACGTTGGCGTCCGGCTCGGCTCCGGCGAGCGCCTGGAGCGCCGACTCGAGGCGGGTGACCGCCTGCGAAGAATGCCCATCGAGAAAATCCAGCTCGGCGAGTTTGGCGGAAACCAGGGCGGCACCCTGTGTGTCGACGTCGCCGAAGAGTGATTGCGCACGCTCGAGCAGCTCGCGCGCCGCCGCAGGGTCGTTCGCGCGGAGCGCGGCCTGCCCCGCGCGGTCGAGCAGCGTCGCCTCGTCGTGCGGCCCTTCGGTGAATTCGGCGGCGCGGCGGAAGTAGCGATGGGCCTCGGCCGATGCCGCGAGGGCCGTTGCGCGTTCTCCGGCGCGCGTCAGGGCGTCGCGTGCCTTCGCCCTGATCTCGCTCGCGTCCTCCGCGTCCGGTGCAGCCTCGAACGCGGCGACGTAGTGCGCGGCGATCACCTCGGCGACCTCGTCCTCGCCGAGGCTCTGCTCGAGGTACGCCGCGGCAGCGAGGTGGCGTGTCCGCCGTTCGCGGCGGGCAAGCGTCTCGTAGGCGACGTGACGGACGAGGTCCTGGAGGAAGCCGTACTGGCCGTGCTCGGGCGAGCGCGGGTCGGTCTGGAGCGAGAGCACCTCCTTGCGAACGAGCCCTGCGAGGAGCGGCCCGAGGTCAGCGCGCCCGTTCCCGTCGAGGGCCGCCAGCCCTCGTTCTGTGAACGTCTTGCCGAGGACGGCGCCGTCCTGGAGCAGTCGCCGCTCGTCCGGCGAAAGGCCGTCGAGCCGCGCGGCGATCAGGGCATGCAGCGTCTCGGGCACGTCGAGCGAGGCGATCTCGCGCGCCGGCCGGTAGACGGCGCCGTCCTGGACGAGATCGCCGCGGTCGAGGAGCATGCGCACGGTCTCGACGGCGTAGAGCGGCACGCCCTCGGCGCGCGCGAGGATCTGGTCGCGCGCCTCCGCCGGGAGGCCGGGGACGAGGCCGTCGAGCAGGTAGCCCATCGCCTTCTCCGGGAGCGGATCGAGGTAGATGCTCGTGAAGTTGCGCTGACCGGCTCCCCAGGTCGGCCGTCGCTCGACCAGCTCCGGCCGGGCGAGCGTCATCACGTAGATGGAGTGGTTGCGCGACCAGTCGAGCAGGTGCTCGACGAAGTCGAGGAGGCTCGCGTCGGCCCACTGCATGTCCTCGAAGGCGAGTACCGTCGGATACACCTCTGCGAGCCGCTCGAAGAAGAGCCGCCAGGCGGCGAACAGGTCTTGCCGGTCGGGGGTCTCCGCCTCGGCGAGCCCGAGCAGTTGCGCGAGGCGTGGCTCGACGAACGAGCGCTCGCTCTCGTCCGGCAGATGCTCCTCCAGCGCCTCCCCGAGCTTCGCGCGGGCGGTGTCCTGGTCGTCGTCTTCGGCGATTCGGCAGCGCATCCGCACCATGTCGGCCAGCGCCCAGTACGCGACCCCGTCCCCGTAGGCCAGGCAGCGGCCGCGATGCCAGTACGTGAGCTGCGGCAGCCCGTCGAAGTACTTGTAGAACTCCCATGCGAGGCGCGACTTGCCGATGCCCGCGATGCCCGTGATCGAGACGAGGTGTGCACGGCCCTCCTCGGCGGAGGTGTGGAAGAGGTCCTTGATCCTGCGCAACTCGCCGTCGCGGCCGACGAACGGCGCCTCGAGACCGGTCGACTTGAGTGTTCCGCGCGCGCCGGAGACGACGCGCAGCGCCTGCCAGAGCGGCGTGAGCCCCTCTTTGCCCTTGAGCTCGAACGCGCCTGCCTCGGAGAACGCGATCGTCTGCTCGGTCGCGCGCCGCGTCGACTCGCCCACGTACACCGTTCCCGGTTCGGCCGCTGACTGCACGCGGGACGCCGTGTTGACGAGATCGCCGGCGACCATGCCCTCGCCGCTCGCGCCGATCGTGACAGCGGCCTCGCCGGTCAGCACCCCGGCACGTGCGCGAAGGCCGGGAGCGCCGACCTCGTCCCCGAGCGACGTGACGGCGGCGACGATGTCGAGCGCGGCACGGACGGCGCGCTCGGCATCGTCCTCGGTCGCGACCGGCGTTCCCCAGACGGCCATCACCGCATCGCCGATGAACTTCTCCACCGTCCCGCCGTACAGCTCGATGAGTCTTCGAGATGTGTCGAAATAGCGCGACAGGAGCTCCCGCGTGTCCTCGGCGTCGCGCCCTTCCGAGGCGGCCGTGAACCCGACGAGATCCGCGAACAGGACGGACACCAGCCGCCGCTCGGCCTGGGGTGCAGCCGCAGTCTCGCCCGCTGGCCCTCCTTGCGCCGCCAGTGGGGTCCCGCACTCCCCGCAGAACTTGACGCCCGGCGGGTTCGCCGTGCGGCACGACGGGCACGACCGCTGGAGCGGCGCGCCGCACTCGCCGCAGAACTTGCGGTTCCCCTCGTTCGGCTCCCCGCAGGCCGCACAGTCGACCGAAGCCACGACCGCACTATCGCCGATCCGGGGGACATCGGCGACACGTACGCTCGTGGCGTGAGCGAGCGCCTCAAGCCCGCGCAGGCGGCCGACCGGGCCGGCGCACAGCGGGCTGCGGCCGGCGAGGCGGCGGCGCGCACCTGGTGGAGACGCGTGCCGAAAGTGCTCACGGCGC
>Ga0070660_100002452_pt1 | contig 12719 bp, 10 predicted proteins | sample KBSC33metaG_FD_64670 | JGI IMG/M metagenome (GOLD analysis project Ga0070660, IMG submission 64670) | Corn rhizosphere microbial communities from Kellogg Biological Station, Michigan, USA - KBS C3-3 metaG | ecosystem: Host-associated > Plants > Roots > Rhizosphere > Soil ... | reverse complement strand
GCCGACGACGACGAGATCGCATGCGACCGGGTCCCCATCGGCGATCCGCACCGCCTCGACGCGGCCGTCGCCCTCGAAGCCTTCGGTGGCGGCGCCGGCGAGCAACTCGACGTCGTGCTCGCGGTGGACGTCGGCGTAGATCGCTCCGACCTCGCGGCCGAGGACGGCCTCGAGCGGGACCTCGGCGCGCTCGATGAGGGTGACATCGACGCCGAGCTGCCGGGCCGAGGCGGCGACCTCGGCGCCGATCCAGCCGGCCCCGACCACGGCAACCCGCGACGCTTCTCCGAGCGCCGCCGCGAGCCGGTCGGCATCGCCGAAGTCACGCAGGTAGAGGATCCCGTCGAGATCGCTGCCGGGCAGGTCGAGCCGGCGCGGCTCGGCTCCGGTCGCGACCAGCAGCCGCTCCCAGCCGATCCGCTCGCCGCCGTCGAGCACGACCTCGCGCTCGCCGGTCACGATCTCCTCGACCCGGGTCCCGGTTCGCAGCTCGATCTCGTTCTCGGTGTAGAACTCCTCGGGATGGGGGCGGGCCGCCTCGCGGTCGCTCTCGCCCCGCAGGTAGTCCTTCGAGAGCGGCGGTCGCTCGTAGGGCAGCTCCGGCTCCTCGCCGATCAGGACGATCCCTCCTTCGAGCCCGTTCGAGCGCAGCGACTCGACCGCCTTCGCGGCTGCGAGGCCGCCGCCGACGATCACCGCTGCCTGCCGCTCAGACATGGATCGGCCCTCCGGCCAGCGCGAGGAACTCGCTGCGTGTCCGCGGATCGTCGCGCAGGGCTCCGATCAGCCTCGACGTGACCGTCTTCGCGCCCGGCTTGCAGACCCCGCGGATCGACATGCACATGTGCTCGGCCTCGAGGACGACGCCGACGCCGCGCGGCGCCAGCTCACGGTCGATCCAGCCGGCGATCTGCGTGGTCAGTCGCTCCTGGACCTGCAGCGACCGGGCGAAGAGGTCGACGACCCGGGCCAGCTTCGAGAGGCCGACGATCCGCTCGCCGGGCAGGTAGCCGACGTAGGCGACGCCGCTGAACGGGAGGACGTGGTGCTCGCAGAGCGAGTGGAAGGGGATCCCGCGCGCGACGACGAGCTCGTCGTAGCCGGCGTCGTTGGGGAACGTCGTCGGGTTGAAGCTCTCGGCACTGAGCAGCTCCTCGAGGACGCCGACCATCCGGCGCGGCGTCTCGCGGATGCTCTCGCTCTCGACGTCGATGCCGAGCGCATCCAGCATCTCGCGGGCGGCATGCTCAGCCCGGCGCCGGTCGAGGCTCGCGGGACGCGACGAGTCGCGCCACGGCGAGCCGCGCCGCGGCCACGCGACCGGATCGAGGCGATCGGCGTGACCGTTCTTGGCGGCGGTACCGGCGGACATAGGTGGTTCCTCGAGGTATGACATACCCGATTGGCGACGTCCGGTACCCGATTCTTACCGATTACTCGCGCAACTCCCAATCGGGGCCGTCGGTACCGACCTCGGTACCGGCGGTCCCGTCGATGATCGCGTCGAGGTCCTCGAGGGAGCCGATCACGCCGCGGTTGCCGGTCGCCTCGACGAACCGGCAGACGGCATCGACCTTCGGTCCCATCGATCCCTCCGGGTAGGACTCGGCACGGAGGCGCTCCGGACTGGCGCGCCGGATCGCCCGCTCGTCCGGGGTGCCGAAGCCGAGGTAGACGGCATCGACGTCGGTGGCGAGGACGAGCATGTCGGCATCGAGGCCGACCGCGAGCAGCGACGAGGCGAGGTCCTTGTCGATCACCGCCTCGACGCCCTCGTGACCACCTGGCACGGCGACGACCGGCACGCCGCCGCCGCCTACGCAGACGACGAGGAACCCGGCTTCGACCAGGCCCTTGATCGCGCCGAGCTGGATGATCTCGTGCGGCTCCGGCGAGGGGACCACCCGGCGCCACTTCGGGCCGTCCGGCTTCACGGTCCAGCCGCGCTGGGCCGCGAGCTCGCGGGCGCGTGCCTCCTCGTAGACCGGGCCGATGAACTTGGCCGGATCGGCGAAGGCCGGATCGTCGCGATCGACGAGCACCCGGGTGATCACCGTGACGGTGTCCTGGTGGTCGATCGCGTTGTCGAGCTCGAGCTCGATCACGTAGCCGATCTGCCCGCCGCTCTCGGCGTCGAGGACGTCGAGCGGATAGGGATCGCCCTCGCCGTAGGCGTCCTCCTTGAGCGCCAGCAGCCCGACCTGCGGGCCGTTGCCGTGGGTGACGACGAGGCGCGCCCGCTCCGAGACCGGGCCGAGCACCCGCGCCGCGTCCTTCGCGGCCGCAAGCTGGTTGGCGGCGCTCGACTCCTCGCCGCGGCGAAGCAGCGCGTTGCCGCCGAGGGCGACGATCGTCAGTGGCCCGGAGCCGCTCACGCCAGCGTCGCGACCAGGATGGCCTTGATCGTGTGCAGGCGGTTCTCGGCCTGGTCGAAGACGATGCTCGCCGGCGAGCGGAAGACCTCGTCGGTGACCTCGAGCCCGCCGCTCATCCCGGTCGCCTCCGCGATCTCGGCGCCGACCGTCGTGTTCGCGTCGTGGAAGGCGGGCAGGCAGTGCATGAACTCGACCTTCGCGTTGCCGGTCCGCTCGAGCAGCGCCGCGTTCACCTGGTACGGCTCGAGCAGCTTCGCCCGCTCCACCCAGACGTCCTTGGGCTCGCCCATCGAGACCCAGACGTCGGTGTGGACGAAGTCGGAGCCCTCGACCGCGGCGATGTCGTCGCTGATCGTGATCCGCGCGCCCGAGCCGTCGGCGAGCGCTTCGGCCCGCTCGATCACGTCCGCGGGCGGGCGCAGCTCCTCGGGGGTGACGATGCGGACGTCGGAGCCGAGGATCGCGCCGGTGATCAGCAGCGACCTGCCCATGTTGAAGCGCCCGTCGCCGACGAACGTGTAGGCGATCTCGTCGGGAGGCCGGTGGCTGCGCTCGCGCATCGTCAGGAAGTCGGCCAGCATCTGCGTCGGGTGCCACTCGTCGGTCAGGCCGTTGTAGACGGGGACGCCGGCGTGGCGGTCGAGCTCCTCGATGTTCTCCTGAGCCGAGCCCCGGTACTCGATTGCGTCGAACATCCGGCCGAGCACCGCGGCGGTGTCGGCGATCGATTCCTTGTGCCCCAACTGCGAGCCGCTCGGATCGAGGTAGGTGACGTGGGCGCCCTGGTCGAACGCCGCGACCTCGAAGGCGCAGCGCGTCCGGGTCGAGGACTTCTCGAAGATCAGGGCGATCTCCTTGCCGGCCAGCTGCGGGGCCTCGTCACCGGCGTACTTGGCGATCTTCAGCGTCTCCGAGAGCGACAGCAGGTGGAGCAGCTCGTCGCGGCTGAAGTCGAGCTCCTTGAGGAAGCTCCGGTTCCGCAGGTTGTACATCTCGGACCTTTCTAGAAAGCGGCGTCGCGGTCGATCGGGCAGGTCATGCAGTGCGATCCGCCGCGCCCCCGGCCGAGCTCGGATCCCTCGATCTCGATCACCTCGACCCCAGCCTTGCGGAGCATCGTGTTGGTGTCGACGTTGCGCTCGTAGGCGACGACGACGCCGGGCTCGAGGCAGACGACGTTGTTGCCGTCGTCCCACTGCTCGCGGGCCTGTCCGCGAACGTCGCCGCCGGTCGGGATGACGCGGATCCCGCTCACCCCGAGCGCGTGCTCGAGCGCCGCGACGACGTTGCCGTCGAACGGCTCGATCACCGGCAGCGACTCGGGCTCGTCGCCGGGCTGAAGCGTCCAGATCTGGACGTCGTCGTTGACCACCGGCGGGTAGGCGGTGATCATGTCGCGGTCGACCATCGTCATCACCGTGTCGAGGTGCATGTAGGAGCGGGTCGGCGGCAGCTTCACGGCGAGGACGAGCCGCGCCGCGCCGGCGGCGAACAGGTTGCGGGCGAGGATCCCGACCGACTGCGGGCTCGTCCGCTCGCCCATCCCGATCATCACCGCGCCGTTGCCGATCGGCTCGATGTCGCCGCCCTCGATCGTGCATCTCCCCCAGTCCTCCTCGACTCCGCCGAACCAGACGTTGACGCCGCCGTCGGCGCTGAACATCGGATGGAAGCGATAGATCGCCTCCATGATCGCCGTCTCCGGCCGGCGGGCGCGCTTCGTCATCGGATTCAGCGTCACCCCGTTGAAGATCCATGACGACGGGTCGCGCTGGAACAGGAAGTTCGGCAGCGGCGGCAGGACCATCTCGAGGGGGCCGGCGGTGCTCCAGAGGAGGCCTGCGCCGTCGTCGATCTCCCCCTTCGTCATCCCGCCGATCAGGAAGTCCGCGGTCTCCTTCGGCGTCGCCCCATCGGCCCATTCGCGACCCCGGATCGCCAGGTACTGGCCGACCTGGCGCTCGTGCAGCACCTGATCGAGCAGCCAGTCCCTCGCCTCCGGGGCGGCGAGGATGTCGGCGAGGAGGTCCTCGGCATCGAAGACCTCGATCCCGCGCTCCTTCATCACCTGCACGAACGCGGCGTGCTCGATCTTCGCCTTGCGGACCCAGATGACGTCGTCGAAGAGCAGGTCCTCGACGTTGTCGGGCGTCAGCCGGCGCTGCTCGAGGCCGGGCCGGTGGACGATGACCTTGCGGAGCCTGCCGACCTCGGAGTCGACGCTCAGTCCCATTCTCTCCTCGCTTTCATCGCGTTCAGCTTGAACGCTACCCGGCCACGATCACCCGATCGCGTTGCCGACGAACATGAAGGCCATGCTCAGGATCAGCAGGATCAGGAAGTAGGGGATCGCGAACCGCAGGTAACGGTCATAGCCGATCCGCGCCAGCGTCAGTCCGCCCATGATCACAACCGAGGTCGGGGTGATCAGGTTCACCAGCCCCGACGCGGTCTGAAAGGCGGTCACCGAGAGCGACCGCGGCACGTCCGCGAAGTCGGCCAGCGGCCCGAGGATCGGCATCACCAGGGCGGCGTGCCCGGACGACGACGGGACCAGGAAGGCGATCGGCAGGTTGACGAGGATCGCAACCGACGCGAAGACGCCGCCGCTGAGATCGGTCACCGCGTTCTCGGTCCAGTGCAGGATCGTGTCGGTGATGTAGGAGTTCTTCATCACCACGGTCACGGCTCGGGCGAGGACGATGATCAGCGCCGCGCCGAGGAACTCACCGGCTCCGGCCACGATCGCGTCGACCGTGCCCTTCTCGCCGAGCTTGTAGATCAACCCGATGATCACCGAGACGACGAGGAACAGCACGGTCGCCTGGGCGAAGTAGAAGGAGTTGAAGGTCGGGAACGGCCAGTCGGCGTTGAAGATCGTGTCCCAGATGTCGGCCCACGGGACGAAGCCGTAGATCATGACCGCGAAAGCTCCGAAGAACAGCGTCAGGATCAGCTTCTGGCGGGAGTCGAGCGGCTCGACGTCGCCGGTTACCTCGTCGGCCATCCGCAACCCGCCGCTGGTCATGCCCTCGGGACCCATCACCGACTTCGAGTTGTCGGCCCTGACCCGGTAGGCGTAGCGGAGCACGTAGAGGATCCCGACCGCCATGAGCACGACCCACATCGCGACGCGCAGGCCGATGCCGTCGCCGATCTCGATTCCGGCCGCATCGGATGCGACGCCGGTCGCGAACGGGTTCACGGTCGAGGCGAGGACGCCGGTACCGGCGCCGAAGAAGATCATCGCCGCGCCGGTCATCCGGTCGAAGCCGAGGGCGAGCGCGAGCGGGACGAGCAGCGCGAAGAAGCCGAGCGTCTCCTCCCACATTCCCTCGGTCGTCCCGCCGAGCCCGAAGACGAGCATGATCACGATGATCAGCGCGGCCGGCCGGTTCCGGAACCGCAGCGCGAGGCGGCCGATCCCTTGCTGGATCGCGCCCGTCTTCATCGTCACGCTGATGAAGGCGCCGATCGCGAGCACGAACAGGAAGATCTGCGCCGCCCCGTAGAGGTAGCCGCGGTTGTCGACCGAGACGAGGCCGCGGTCGTTCTCGATCCCGTAGAGGCCGTCGGTCGGCGCCGCCCAGAGGTTGCTGAACTGGTGCAGGAACGAGCGGTCCTCGCAGGGCTGCTTGTCGCCGGTCGAATCGCACGACGGCAGCTCCGTGTAGGAGCCGGGGACCGGACCGCCCGTCTTCGGGTCGATCTCGTACTTGCCGCCGGGGATGACGAACGAGGCGAGCCAGACGACGAGCAGGACGATCGCGAGGACCGTGAACGCGGTCGGGAACCGCTTCGCCTTCTGCTCCCCGGGCGGCTCCGCCGCTCCTTCCTCGCCGGTGGGCTCCTCGGACGGTCGTTCTGCAGGCATTCGGCGGTTCCCTCCGTTGGACGTCGACGGGACGGCCCCAACCTATGTGAGTCCCGGAGGCACCCGAATCGGTGGCGACTACGGGGCAGGTCCCGGGACCTGCCCCGTGGTCGCCGTCAGCGCCCGGCCGTCCGCCGGTACTTGCGGACCGCGAGCGGGGCGAAGATCGCGATCAGGACCAGGCACCAGACGACCGCGCCCCAGACGTTGTTGCCGGCCGGGACGCCGAGCCAGAGGGCCCGCATCGCATCGACGACGATCGTGATCGGGTTGATCTCCGCGAACTTCTCGAGCCCGGCCGGCATCGACTCGACGGGCACGAACGCCGAGGAGATGAACGTGATCGGGAAGATGATCGTGAAGCCGATCCCGTTCGCCGCCTCCGGCGACGAGACCGACATCCCGATCAGCGCGAAGATCCACGAGAACGCGTAGCCGAACAGGAGCAGCAACGCGAAGCCGGCAAGGATCTCGAGGATCCCGGTCTGGAACGAGAAGCCGATGATCAGCCCGGTGCCGACGAGGATCACGATCGAGAGCGAGTTGGTGACGACGTCGGCCAGCGTCCGGCCCGCCAGCACCGAGGCGCGGGAGGTCGGCAGCGAGCGGAACCGGTCGATCAGGCCCTTCGTCAGGTCCTCGGCGAGGCCGAGCGCGGTCACGAAGCCGCCGAAGGCGGTGTTCTGGACGATGATCCCCGGGATCAGGAAGTCGATGTAGTCGAAGCCCGGCGTCGAGATCGCGCCGCCGAAGACGAACGCGAACAGCAGCACGAACATGACCGGCTGGATCGTGAACCCGATCAGCAGGTCGGGCGAGCGCGGCAGCCGGACCAGGTTCCGCTCGGCCATCACCAGCGTGTCGGGCACGAAGCGGCTCATGCCGCCACCTCCTCGCGCTCGTCGGCGGACTGCTCGCCCTCCTCGTCGGCGAGCTCGCGGCCGGTCAGGGTCAGGAACACGTCGTCGAGGGTCGGCCGGCGGACGGCGACGTCGTCGGCGTCGATCCCGGCCTGGTCGAGGCGGCGGGCCGCCTCCATGATCGTGCCCTGCTCGCGGGCGACGCGAACGCTCACCCGGGCGTCGTCGACGGCGGGCTGCTCCTCCGACATCGGCGCGAGCGCCATCGCGGCGTCGGCGGCGCGCGAGGCGTCGGTGAGGTGGACCTCGACGCGGAGACCGCCGACCCGCTCCTTGAGCTCGTCGGCGGTGCCGTCGGCGATCACCCGCCCGCGGTCGATGACCGCGATCCGATCGGCGAGACGATCGGCCTCGTCGAGGTACTGCGTGGTCAGGAGGACGGTCGTGCCTTCGGCGACGAGGGCCTCGATCGTCTCCCAGAGCTCGAGCCGGCTGCGCGGGTCGAGGCCCGTGGTGGGCTCGTCGAGGAAGAGGACCGGCGGGTCGGCGACGAGCGCGGCGGCGAGGTCGAGGCGGCGGCGCATTCCGCCCGAGTAGGTCTTCGCGATCCGCCCGCCGGCCTCGCTGAGGCTGAAGCGGTCGAGCAGCTCGTCGGCCCTTCGGCGGGCTTCGGCGCGGCGCTTGCCGTAGAGGCGGCCGACCATGACGAGGTTCTCGATGCCGGTCAGGTTCTCGTCGACGGCCGCGTACTGGCCGGCGAGTCCGATCTGGGCTCGCAGCGCCGGCGCCTCGGCGACGACGTCGAGGCCGATCACGCTGGCGTCGCCGGCGTCGGGCGGTAGCAGCGTCGTGAGGACGCGGACAGCGGTCGTCTTGCCGGCGCCGTTCGGCCCGAGGACGCCGAGCACGGTGCCCCGCTCGGCCTCGAGGTCGATGCCGTCGAGGGCGCGGACGTCCCCGTAGGACTTGACGAGCCCGCGGACGGAGATCGCGGGCGGGTTCGTTCGTCGTTCGATGATGCAGCTCCTTCAGGACAGGCGATGGGGTGTTCGTCGTGGGAAGGGACCGGTACGGAGCCGGAGACTCATCGCTCCACTCACGGGTCGTCCTACCCTGCGCTGCACACTAAGTAGCATTGCGGTCAGCTTCTGACCTCGATTAACGGTTTACTTGCGGGTCGTGGCCGCAACCACCTCGAGCCGGCTCCTGGAGCTCCTGTCGCTGTTGCAGGCCCGCCGCGACTGGCCCGGCTCCGAGCTCGCCGACCGGCTCGAGGTCTCACGGCGGACGATCCGCCGCGACGTCGACCGCCTCCGCGACCTCGGCTACCCGGTCGAGTCGCTGAGCGGTCGGGCGGGCGGCTACCGGCTCCGGGCCGGCACCGCGATGCCGCCGCTGCTGCTCGACGAGGAGGAGGCGATCGCGATCGCGGTCGGTTTGCGGACCGCGGCGCAGGCGTCGGTCGCCGGGATCGAGGAGACCTCGGTCCGTGCCCTGGTCAAGCTCGAGCAGGTCCTCCCCGGGCACCTGCGGCGGCGGGTCAGCGCCCTGGGCGGCGCCACCGACACCCTTCCCAGCGGCGGCCCGACCGTCGATCCGCAAGCGCTGACGACGATCGCCTCCGCCTGCCGCGACCACGAGCGTCTCCGCTTCGCCTATCGCGCCCGTGACGGTTCCGCGACCCGGCGGCTCGTCGAGCCGCACTCGCTGGCCAACCTCGGCCGGCGCTGGTACCTCGTCGCCTGGGACTGCGATCGCGACGGGTGGCGCAGCTTCCGCGTCGATCGCCTCGCCTCCCCGGCGCCGGCCGGCGGCCGCTTCGACGCCCGCGAGCTACCCGGCGGCGCCGATCCCGCCGCCTACGTCGCCGCCAACCTCAGCGGCGGCGCGGAGACCTACGAGGCGCGCATCACCGTCCACTGCGCGGCCGAGCAGCTCCGCGAGCGTCCCTGGATGCAGGAGGAGATCCGCCACCTCGAGGGCGACATCTGCGAGTACCGGCCATCCGACGTCGATCTCGACTGGCTTGCCCTGCGGATCGCGATGATCCCGTTCGACTACGAGGTCGACGGGCCGGCCGAGCTGATCGAGCGCCTGCGGGCCATGCAGCAGCGCGTCGCCGCCGGGATCGCCTGAGTCGCCCTGGCCGACAGCGTGGGTTTGGTTGCGTTGGCGGGGGTCAGCGCCAGTGGGCGTGATTACTCCACCATCCGGGGGCTATCCCGCCCACTGATCATCGCCGTCGCTCTCGCCCTCCCTCATCAGCCCAAGCGCGGGCTTCTCCCCGGCACGACACCCCGGGGCCGAAGCTGCGGCCGCGCCCTTCGTCCGACCCTCAGCGACCGGGCTGCGGGAGTGGCGGGACCGGCTTGCGACAGGAGGCTCCGGCGCAGTCGGCGAGGTCCTCGGCGGCGGCGCGAAGGATCGTCTTGATCCGGGCGTAGCGGGGATCGTCGTGGACGCTCTCGAGCTCCCAGGGATCCTCCTTGAGGTCGTAGAGGCCCTCCTGGCCGTCCTCCTGGAGGTCGTAGCGGTAGCGCTTCGTGCGGACCGCGATGTAGGTCGGCACGCCGCGCGGATTCGGTGCCGTCTCGAGGAAGACGCCGCGGTCGGCGAGGACGCCCTTCGGGTCGCCGGCGGCCTTCAGCAGCGACATGCCGTCGAGCTTGAAGCCCCGCTTCGGCTTCGCGCCGGCGATGTCGAGGATCGTCCGCGCCAGGTCGGCGTTGCTCGTCACGCCCTCGACCTCGCGGCCGGCCGGGAAGCCCGGGCCCTCGATCATCAGCGGCACCCGCGAGGAGCCCTCGTAGGGGACGTACTTGACGCCGGCGGCGGTGCCGTCTTCGGTGACCGGGTCGCGGAGGCGATGCTCGCCGAGGATCCAGCCGTTGTCGGAGGTGAAGATGATCACGGTGTTGCGGTACTCGCCGGTCCGCTTCAGCTTCCTGACGACGTTCCTGACCATGTCGTCGACGCCGAGCAGGGAGCCCATGCGCCCGCGCCAGTGCTCCTGCAACTCGGCCTGCTGCTGGGCGGTCATCTGGGTCGGGAAGAACGCCGCCAGCGTGGTCGGCTTGTCGGAGATGTCGGCCTCGTTGAAGTTCGGGTAGATCGGCATCGAGCGGTTGGCGAAGACGTCGGCGTAGCGCGGCGGCGGCAGCGCCGGTGAGCCCTCCCGGGTGGCGCCGGACGCGGTCGCCACCGTGTGCGGCGCGTTCGGCGCGAGGTTCATGAAGAACGGCCTGCGGGACTTCGAGGCATCGCGGATCGCGTGATCGGCGAGCCGGGTGTAGACGTCGGTCGAGTAGTTGCGCTCCGTCCGCGCGTACGTCTTCAGGTCGCCGTTGTTGTTGATCGTCATCCCGTAGTAGTCGTACGTCGAGGGATCGACGCCGCCGTGCCAGTCGTCCCAGCCCTTCGGGACCTCGGTCGGCTTCTGCTCGCCGTACTCGTTCAGGTACTTGCCGATGTGGATCGTCCGGTAGCCGGCGCGGCCGAGCCAGACCGGCAGGGTCTCGCTTCCGTCGAGCATCCGGTAGCCGCCCCACGGCCAGTTGTTCCAGAGGACGCCGTGATTGTGGGCGTACTGACCGGTCAGAAACGTCGCCCGCGACGGGCAGCAGAGCGGGTAGTTGACGAAGTTGCGATCGAACGTGACGCCCTGGCGACCGATCAGCCGCCGCGTCTTCGGCATCACCGGCATCGACCGGAAGTCCTGATCGTCGGTCATGATCACGACGACGTTCGGCCGCTCGGCCCGGCTCGCCGCGGCGGCCGGCGACGGCAACGAGATCGCGGCGAGCAGCGCGACCGCCAAGGTCATCCTCCCAATCATGCGAGCAGGCTACCGGATCTATTGATCCCTCGTCAATAGTGGTTCGCCCGGGTATGCTGCCGTTGATGTCCGGAACCAGAACACGGCTCGATCCGGGGGTACGCCGCGAGCAGATCCTCGCCGCCGCCCGCGATGTGTTCGTCGCCGACGACTACGCCCACGCCTCGATGGAGGCGGTCGCGCGGAGCGCCGGCGTCACCACCGGCCTCGTCAACCACTACTTCGGGACAAAGCGCGACCTCTACCTGGCCGTGGTCGCCGACCTCGCCGCAGGGCTGCCGGAGATGGTCGACACCGACCTCCCCGACCTCGCGCTCGAGGACCTCATCGCCCGCAACATGGCCCGATTCCTCGACGCCTTCGAGCGCAACCACGAGGTTCTCACGATGCTGCTCGGCGGCGAGGGCGGCCTCGGCCGCGACCCCGAGGTCGAGGCGATCATGAGCGGCGCCCGGGACCGGATCGTGATGCGGATGGCCTACAACCACGCCGGCGACGATCCTTCGCCGGAGCTGCTGCTCGCGCTCCGCGTCTTCCAGGGGACGGCCGAGGCGGCCGCGAAGGAGTGGCTGCGCTACGGCCGCGCCACCCGGGCCGAGGTCGAGACGCTGCTGACCCGGACATTGCTGGCGCTGATCGGCGACCTCTCGCAGCGCTGAGCGAACCGTTGACGGTCAGCCGGCCTCCGAGTAAGCCGGCTCCGGCTCGCCGCCCCGCCGCGCCTCCGGGTCCACCCCGGCCTCGGCCTCGTTGCCGCGCGGCCGCTCCGGCTCGAGGACTGCCAGCGCCACGACGAGCGCCGCCACGACGAGACCCGCCGCCACCGCGAAGGCGAGCTCGTAGCCGCCGGTGAGGGCGACCCGCGTCGAGTCGCCCTGCGCGAGGAGGTCGTCGGTGCGGCTCGCCGACAGCGTCGCCAGCACGGCAAGGCCGATCGCCGCCCCGACCTGGGCGGTCGTGTTGACCAGCCCCGAGGCGAGACCGGCGTCCTCGCGGGTCGCGCCCGACATCGCCAGCGTCATCAGCGCCGGGAAGCTGACGCCCACGCCGAGGCCGAGCAGCAGCGTCGGCGGCAGCACGTCCGCGACATAGGAGCCGTGGACGGGCACTGTCGCGAACAGCGCCAGGCCGATGGCGATCAGCAGGAGGCCCGGGAGCAGCGTCCGCCGGGCGCCGAAGCGCATGATCAGCGGCTCCGCGTAGCGGACCGACAGCGTGCCCATCACCAGCGTCGTCGGCAGGAACGCGAGCCCGGTCTCGAGCGCGTCGTAGCCGAGCACCTCCTGCAGGTAGAGGACCCCGAGGAAGAACATCCCGAACATCCCGGCGACGGTCAGCGCCTGGATCAGGTTCGCGCCGGCGACGTTCCGGGAGCGGAAGATCCGCAGCGGCACGAGCGGGTTGCGGGCGATCGACTCACGGACCACGAAGGCGACGAGCAGAGTCAGCGAGGCCGCCGAGAGCGCCAGCGTCGTCGCATCGCCCCAGCCGTCCTTGGCCGCCGGCTCGACGATCGTGTAGACGCCGAGCATCAGCGACGCGGTGATCAGGATCGCGCCGAGCACGTCGGCGCCGTGGCCGAACCCGGGCCCGCGGTCACGCTCGAGCAACCGCATCGAGGCAATGGCGGTGAAGAGCCCGATCGGGATGTTGATGAAGAAGATCCAGTGCCACGAGATCGCCTGGGTCAGGACGCCGCCGGCGAGGAGGCCGACCGAGCCGCCGGCCGAGGCGACGAACGCGTAGACGCCGATCGCCTTCGCCTGCTCGCGCGG
>Ga0070660_100002448_pt1 | contig 12742 bp, 14 predicted proteins | sample KBSC33metaG_FD_64670 | JGI IMG/M metagenome (GOLD analysis project Ga0070660, IMG submission 64670) | Corn rhizosphere microbial communities from Kellogg Biological Station, Michigan, USA - KBS C3-3 metaG | ecosystem: Host-associated > Plants > Roots > Rhizosphere > Soil ... | reverse complement strand
GTCACCGACCGGCCATCGGTGAGCGTCACCGTCACCTCGTCGCCGTCGCGCGTCACCGACTCCATCCGAGACTTCGAGAGCACGGTCATGCCTCGGCGGGTGAGCACGTGCTGGAGCACCTCCGCCGCGTCCGCGTCCTCGCCGGGGAGGACCCGCTCCCGGGACGACACGAGCACCACGTCGATGCCGAGCGCCATGTAGGCGCTGGCGAACTCCGCACCGGTCACGCCGGACCCCACCACGACCAGCCGGGTGGGCGTCTCGGTGAGGTCGTAGACCTGCTCCCAGGTGAGGATCCGCTCCCCGTCGGGGCGCGCCGTGGGCAACGTGCGTGGTGCCGCACCGGTCGCGACCAGCACCGCGTCCGCGTCGAGCGACCTGGTGCCCCCGCCGGCCAGGTCGACCACGACCCGCTCCGGCCCGTCGAGCCGGCCGCGTCCGGCGACCACCTCGACGCCGTCACGCGCGAGGCGGCGTCCGATGTCGCGTGACTGCTCGGCGGCCAGCCGCAGCACCCGCGCGTTGACCCGGGCTAGGTCCACCTCGGGGCGCGACGCTCGGTCGCCCTCGGCGTCGACCAGGCCGATCCCGAGCTCGGGGGCCGTCGACAGGTCGGTCATCAGCTCGGCGGTGGCGATCAGGGTCTTGCTGGGCACGCAGTCGGTGAGGACCGCCGAGCCGCCGAGGCCGTCGGAGTCGACGATGGTCACGTCGGCGCCGAGCTGCGCGGCCACGTGGGCCGACTCGTACCCGCCAGGGCCGCCACCGATGATCACCACATGCGTCACCGGCTCATTGTGTCGCACCGTGGCGCGGCCTCCGTTGGCCTACCCTGTGGCGAGTGACCTTGTACGCCGCCTACGGGGCCAACCTGGACCCGACCCGGATGGGCGAACGGTGTCCGCACTCTCCCCTCCAGGGCACCGGGTGGCTCGAGGGTTGGCGACTGACCTTCGGCGGCGAGGACCACGGCTGGGACGGAGCGCTCGCGACCGTCGTCCAGGACCCCTTCGAGCAGGTCTTCGTCGCGCTCTACGACGTGACCGAGGAGGACATGTCGGTCCTCGACAGCTGGGAGTCGGCGGACACCGGGCTCTACCGCAAGACCAAGGTGCGGGTCTCCACCCTGACCGCCGAGTACGTCGCCTGGATCTACGTGCTCGACGCGTTCGAGGGCGGCCTGCCGTCGGCGGGCTACCTCGGCGTGCTCGCCGACGCGGCGGACGCGGCGGACGCCCCCGCCGACTACGTCGCGGCGCTGCGGCAGCGCCCGTGCCGGAGCACGTTCGGCGGGTAGCCTGCCGCGGTGACCACTCCTTCCTCGTCCGACGTACCGACCGCATCCGAGGCCGCTCACCAGGCCGCCCGCGTCCTCGCCGAGCTGACCGGCGTGGAGCGCCACGACGTGGCCCTGGTGATGGGCTCGGGCTGGCTGCCCGCCGTCGACGCGCTCGGCGAGGTCACCGCAGAGATCAGCAGCACCGACCTGCCCGGGTTCGCCGCGCCTGCCGTCGAGGGCCATGCAGGGAAGATCCGCTCCGTGCGCGCCGGCGACCGGCAGCTCCTGGTCTTCCTCGGCCGCACGCACTTCTACGAGGGCCGCGGCGTGCGCGCCGTCGTGCACGGCGTCCGCACCGCGGCCGCAGCGGGCTGCCGGGTCATGGTGCTCACCAACGGATGCGGCGGCCTGCGGGAGACCTGGTCGCCCGGCACCCCGGTGCTGATCAGCGACCACATCAACCTGACCGCGACGTCGCCGATCGAGGGTGCCCACTTCGTCGACCTCACCGACCTCTACAGTCCGCGACTGCGCACGTTGTGCCGGGAGGTCGAGCCGGACCTCGACGAGGGTGTCTACGTCCAGCTGCCGGGGCCCCACTACGAGACCCCGGCAGAGATCGGGATGGTGCGGGCGATCGGCGGTCACCTGGTGGGGATGAGCACCGCCCTCGAGGCCATCGCCGCCCGTGAAGCCGGCCTGGAGGTGCTCGGCATCTCGCTGGTCACCAACCTCGCCGCCGGCATCACCGGGCAGCCGCTCAACCACGAGGAGGTGCTGGAGGCCGGACGGGCCGCCGCCTCACGCATGGGCGACCTGCTGGGCGCGGTCGTCCCCCGCCTCTGATCCAGCCGGTACGCCGAGCAGCGACCGGGCCGCCGGCACGAAGGCGACGAGCGCCGCGGCCATCCCCAGGACTCCCATCGCCACACCGCCCGAGCTGCCCGCCGCAACACGAAACCCCGCGCGCATGGCCGGCCGAAGAGGCCCGGACCCAGGGGTGTAGAAAGGTCGTATGACTGACCGCAAGGCAAGCACCGTCTGGTCCGGCACGCTCTTCGAGGGCTCCGGCGACACCACCTTCGACTCCTCGGGCATCGGCTCGTACCCGGTCTCGTGGGCGTCGCGCGCCGAGGAGGCGAACGGCAAGACGAGTCCCGAGGAGCTGATCGCCGGCGCCCACTCTGCGTGCTTCGCGATGGCGTTCTCGAACGTGCTGGCCAAGAACGAGAGCCCTGCCGACCGGCTGGAGGTGTCTGCGGTCGTCACCTTCGTCCCGGGCACCGGCATCACGAAGTCGGCGATCACCGTGGTCGGCACGGTGCCGGGCATCGACGCGTCGACGTTCAACGAGCTGGCGGAGGACGCCAAGGCGAACTGCCCGGTTTCCCAGGCGCTGTCGGTCGAGATCACTCTGGACGCGAAGCTCGCCTGACTCGCTCGCCGAGCCCGCGCTCGGCCCCGCGCATCATCCAGGAGTGGTTGGCCGCGAGCACCGGCCGGGCGACGTACGACGCCCACCGGAACCCGCGTGCCACCGCGTGCACCTGCTGGTCGAAGTCGAGCCGGGTGCCCGCCCGTGTCGGCGTCAGCCGCCACTCGGCGTGTCCGCTGATCGGCCCGTCGATGCGCACCCGGAGCAGGTCCGGGTCGCGGCGCTCCGCGTGCAGGTGCAGCTCGAGGTCGTAGGGCAGCAGCGACCGGCACACCACCAGGGCGTCGTCCGGCCCGGCGCTCGCCACCGCCCGCACCTGCGGCCACCAGTCGACGTAGTGCTCGAGGTCGACCAGCACGGCATGGATCCGGTCCGGCGAGGCCGCTGACTCCCACGACGTTCGGAACCGGTACTCGGTCGGCCTCACGCGCGGTGCATCACAAGCCGCGGAGGGCCGGGGCGACGTCCTCGAGCACCTTCGCCGTCCAGGCGGCCGGGTCCGGACCCACCGGCTGCAGCGTGACCAGCTCGATGCCGACGGCGGCGAACTCCTCCATCCGGGCCAGGAAGTCGTCGCGGTCCGCGACGGGGTCCAGACCGCCCATCGCCGTCCTCCTGATCGAGTCGTAGTCGCGGTCCAGGTCGTCGCAGTGCCGGCGCAGCACCTCGAGCTTGTGGGCGACCTCGGCCCCGGTGGACCCGAAGAGGTTCGTGGCGTCGGCGTACTGCGCGACCATGCGCAGCGTTCTGCGCTCTCCGCTGCCGCCGAGCATCACCGGCGGACCCCCGAGGTGGCCGGAGCTCTGCAGGGGCGCCGGTACGCACACGGTCTCGGCGAGCCGGTGGTGGCGGCCCTCGAACGGACCGTCGTCGTCGCTCCACATCTGGCCGCAGATCTGCAGCGTCTCCTCCACGCGCTCGAAGCGCTCGGCGATCGACGGGAACGGCACGCCCAGGCCGTGGTGCTCGCGTTCGTACCACGCCGCACCCAGGCCGAGCTGGGCGCGGCCCTCGGACAGCACGTCGAGGGTGGTGACGATCTTCGCGAGCAGCCCCGGGTGCCGGTAGGTCACGCCGGTGACCAGCAGGCCCAGCCGGATGTGCTCGGTGTGGCCGGCAACGAAGCCCAGGGTCGCGTACCCCTCGAGCATCGGCTCGGGCGGACCGCCGTAGTGCTCCATCTGGAAGTAGTGGTCCATCACGGTGAACAGCGCAGCGCCGCCCTCGTCCGCGACCCGGGCCGTCGCCGCGAGCGTGGCCGCCCGGGTCGACCCGGGGGCGACCGGGAAGCGCGAGTAGTGGATGCCGATGTCCACGTGGGGCTCCTGTCGTCGATGTCGGTGCCCATCATGGCGCGCTCGCCCAGATCCACCGGTGGCATAGCGTGGCAGGCATGGACGACGACCTGGTGGAGCGTGCCCGCGCCTGGGTGGACGAGGACCCGGACCCGGTCACGGCCGGCGAGCTTGAGCGGCTGATCGCGGCCGACGACCGTGCTGCACTGGAGGACCGGTTCAGCGGCACCCTGGAGTTCGGCACCGCAGGGCTCCGCGGTGCCCTCGGCGCCGGTCCGATGCGGATGAACCGGGTCGTCGTGCTACGCGCTGCGGCCGGCCTGGCGGCGTACCTGCACGAGAGCGGAGCGGTGACCGAGGACGCCGCCGTCGTCATCGGGTACGACGCGCGCCACAACTCCGACGTCTTCGCCCGCGACACCGCCGAGGTGATGACCGGCGCCGGGATCCGGGCCCACGTCATGCCTCGGCCCCTGCCCACGCCGGTGCTCGCGTTCGCGATCCGCGACCTCGGCTGCATCGCGGGCGTGATGGTCACCGCGAGCCACAACCCACCGCAGGACAACGGCTACAAGGTCTACCTCGGCGATGGCACCCAGATCGTGCCGCCCGCCGACGCCGAGATCGCCGCCTGCATCGCGAGGGTCGGGGCCCTGGCCGACGTCCCTCGCGGCGGCTCGGGTGAGGCCGTCGGGGAGGACCTTCTCGAGCGGTACGTGTCGAGCGTCACGGCTCTCGTCGCCGACGGCGACCGGCGGCCGCGGCAGGACCTGAGGATCGCCTACACGCCGCTGCACGGTGTCGGCGGCACCACCATGCAGCGGGTGCTGGACCTGGCCGGCTTCCCCGCGCCGCACGTGCCCGAGCGCCAGGCCGAGCCCGACCCGGAATTCCCGACGGTCAGCTTCCCCAACCCCGAGGAGCCCGGCGCGATGGACCTCGCCCTGGCGCTGGCCGCGGAGGTCGACGCTGACGTGGTCGTGGCCAACGACCCCGATGCGGACCGCTGTGCCGTCGGGGTGCCGGTCGGCGACAGGGGCTGGCAGATGCTCCGCGGCGACGACGTCGGAGCGCTGCTGGCCCACCACCTTCTCGACAGCGGCAAGCAGGGTGTCTACGCCCAGTCGATCGTCTCGTCCAGCCTGCTCGGGAAGATGGCCGCCGCGGCCGGTCAGCCGCACCAGGAGACGCTCACCGGATTCAAGTGGATCGGCCGGATCCCGGGCCTCGCGTTCGGCTACGAGGAGGCGCTGGGCTACTGCGTCGACCCCGCCCACGTGCGCGACAAGGACGGTGTCTCGGCCGTGCTGATGGTCTGCGAGCTCGCGGCGACCGTCAAGGCGCAGGGCCGCACGCTGCGTGACGTGCTCGACGACATCGCCCGCACGCACGGGCTGCACGCCACCGAGCAGGTCAGCGTGCGCTTCACCGACCTGGCCGCCATCCCGGCCACGATGCAGCGGCTGCGCGAGTCACCTGCTGAGTCCTTCGGCGGTCTGGCGGTCGAGCGGATCGACGACCTCTCGCTGGGCTCGGCAGGGCTCCCGCCGACCGACGGGCTTCGCTACGTGCTCGCCGACCACGCCCGGGTGATCGTGCGGCCGTCGGGCACCGAGCCGAAGGTGAAGTGCTACCTGGAGGTGGTCGTGCCCGTCGAGGACACCGAGGACGGCGTCGACGCCGCGCGGATCGCCGCCGCCGGCCGGCTAGACGCCATCCGGGCCGACGTGCAGAAGGCAGCGGGCCTGTGAGTGCGCTCGCGCGGCTGTACGACGCGCACGTGCTGCCACGGCTCACCGCGCTCGCCTGCTCCGACCGCACGACCGGCCGCTGGCGGGAGCAGGCTTTCGCGACCGTCTCCGGCGACGTGCTCGAGCTGGGCTTCGCCAACGGCACCAACCTGCTGCACTACCCGGCGGCGGTCCGTCGGGTGTACGCCGTCGAGCCCTCCGACGTGGCGTGGCGGCACGCCGCCGGGCGGATCGAGAGCTTCGGGCGGCCGGTCGAGCGGATCGGTCTCGACGGGGCGACGATCGCCCTGCCCGAGGACAGCGTGGACACCGTCGTCTCGGCGTACACGATGTGCACGATCCCCGATCTCGCCTCGGCGTTGGCGCAGATGCGTCGGGTGCTGCGGCCGGGTGGCTCGCTGCACTTCCTCGAGCACGCCCTGTCACCGGACGCACCGGTGGCGCGACGGCAGCATCGTTGGACGCCGCGCTGGAAACATGTGGCGGGAGGCTGTCACCTCGACCGCGACATCCCGCACCTGGTGGAGGCGGCCGGCTTCAACCTGTCGGACCTGGAGTCGTTCTACGCACCGGGCCCGCGCCTGTCGCGACCGTTCGGGTGGCTCACCGTCGGTCGCGCCGAGCCGCTGGCCTGAGCCGGCTCAGGCCAGCAGGCTGACGACCAGACCCACCACGAGCACCACGAGCAGGGTGAGCTCGACCCACGCCCACGAGCGCCGTGGCGGCCCTGGCTGCTGCCCGGACTCGCGCGCCCGGTCGGCCAGCGTGAGCAGCTGCTCGACCACCAGGTCGGCCACCATGTCGGCGTCCAGCTCGCCCTTGGGGATGCGGCCCGCGTCGGCGTCCTCGTTCATCCGCCGTCCGCCGAGACCGGGAACGCCGATCGACTGCCGTCGTTGGGGGCGAGCCCTCATCAGGGAGCGGACGGGACGACCGACTGCGACGCCGTCGCACCGGCGGTCGTCGGTGTGGACCCGGGTCACCGCGCGCACCGCCACCCGGCGGACGCTCGCCAACGGCACGTGCCAGGAGGCGAACGCGTTGCGCAGCTCGACCTCGGTCGTCCCGATCACCAATCGCGGCCGCAGCATGTAGCACCAGACCAGCAGCCCACAGACGGCGGCGAGGAACGCGACGCGTGTCCCGCGGGCGGTGTGGTCGTCGAGCAGGACCGCCACCAGCACCACGGCGGCGAGGCCGACACCGAGCCAGCCGGTGAACAGACCCGAGGTCGGCTTGTAGCGCCGTTCCTCGCTCGGCTCCGCAGCGGTCATCCCCTCAGCCTAGACTGGCGAACGTGACCACCTTGAAGGCAACGGCGCCCTCAGCCGGGTCGAACGCGTTCGGGCAGGAGACCGCGAGCGAGTCCGCCTTGCGACGGTTCCTGCACGGCCTGCCCGGGGTGGACCAGGTCGGTGCCGAGCAGCGGGCGGCCGCGCTGGGCACCCGGTCGATCAAGACCACCTCGAAGCAGCAGGCGATCGACCTGGCGATCCGGATGGTCGACCTGACCACCCTCGAGGGGATGGACACCCCCGGCAAGGTGCGCGCGCTCGCGGCCAAGGCGATGCGGCCCGACCCGGCCGACCAGACCTGTCCGCCGACGGCCGCGGTCTGCGTGTACGCCGACATGGTCGGGGTCGCCAAGGAGGCGCTCGGCTCGAGCGGGGTGCACGTGGCCGCGGTCGCCACCGCCTTCCCCAGCGGCCGTGCCGCCCTGGACATCAAGCTCGCCGACACCCGTGACGCGGTCGAAGCCGGTGCCGACGAGGTCGACATGGTGATCGACCGAGGCGCCTTCCTCGCCGGCCGCTACCTGGAGGTCCACGACGAGATCGTGGCGGTGCGCGAGGCCTGCAGGCGCGCGGACGGCTCGTCGGCCCACCTGAAGGTGATCCTGGAGACCGGCGAGCTGCAGACCTACGACAACGTCCGGCGCGCCAGCTGGCTGGCGATGATCGCCGGCGGTCACTTCATCAAGACCTCCACCGGGAAGGTCCAGCCGGCCGCCACCCTCCCGGTCACCCTGGTCATGCTCGAGGCGGTCCGCGACTTCCGCGACGCCACCGGACAGCAGGTCGGCGTCAAGCCGGCCGGCGGCATCCGCACCAGCAAGGACGCGATCAAGCACCTGGTGATGGTCAACGAGACCGTCGGTCCCGACTGGCTCGACCCCGACTGGTTCCGCTTCGGGGCGTCGACGTTGCTCAACGACCTGCTGATGCAGCGGACCAAAATGACGACCGGACGCTACTCCGGTCCCGACTACTTCACCCTGGACTGAGTAATGAGCTTCGACTTCGAGTACGCCCCCGCTCCCGAGGCGCGCAGCATCGTCGACATCAAGGCGTCGTACGGCCTGTTCGTCGACGGCGAGTTCGTCGACGGGCACGGCCGGTCCTTCAAGACGATCAGCCCGAGCACCGAGGAGGTGCTCGCCGAGGTCGCCGAGGCGGACGAGGCGGACGTCGACCTCGCCGTGAAGGCCGCCCGCCGTGCCTACACCCGGGTCTGGTCGAAGATGTCGGGCGCCGAGCGCAGCAAGTACCTCTTCCGGATCGCCCGGATCATCCAGGAGCGGGCCCGCGAGTTCGCCGTACTGGAGTCCATCGACAACGGCAAGCCGATCAAGGAGTCCCGCGACGTCGACGTACCGACCGCAGCCGCGCACTTCTTCTACCACGCCGGCTGGGCCGACAAGCTCGAGTACGCCGTCCCGGGCAACCCGTCGCCACGACCGCTCGGCGTCGCCGGCCAGGTGATCCCGTGGAACTTCCCGCTGCTGATGCTGTCCTGGAAGATCGCCCCTGCGCTGGCGTGCGGCAACACGGTGGTGCTCAAGCCGGCCGAGACCACGCCGTTGACGGCGCTGCTCTTCGCCGAGGTCTGCCAGCAGGCCGACCTGCCACCTGGCGTGGTCAACATCCTGACCGGGGCCGGCGAGACCGGGCGGGCGATCGTCTCGCACCCCGATGTCGACAAGGTCGCCTTCACCGGGTCGACCGATGTCGGCCGCGCGATCGCCAAGGCCGTCGCCGGCAGCGACAAGAAGGTCACCCTGGAGCTCGGTGGCAAGGCCGCGAACATCGTCTTCGACGACGCACCGATCGACCAGGCGGTCGAGGGCATCGTCAACGGCATCTTCTTCAACCAGGGGCACGTCTGCTGCGCCGGCTCACGGCTGCTCGTGCAGGAGTCGGTCGCCGAAGAGGTGCTCGAGCGGCTCAAGCGCCGGATGGGCACCCTGCGCGTGGGTGACCCGCTCGACAAGAACACCGACATCGGCGCGATCAACTCCGCCGAGCAGCTCGCGAAGATCCGGGCGCTGTCCGACATCGGCGAGGCGGAGGGCGCCGGCCGCTGGTCACCGCCGTGCGACCTGCCCAGCAACGGCTACTGGTTCCCCCCGACGATCTTCACCGGCGTCAGCCAGGCTCACCGGATCGCGCGCGAGGAGATCTTCGGACCGGTGCTCAGCGTGATCACCTTCCGGACGCCCAAGGAGGCCGTGGAGAAGGCCAACAACACGCCGTTCGGCCTGTCCGCCGGCATCTGGAGCGACAAGGGCTCGCGGATCCTCTGGACGGCCTCGCAGCTGCGGGCCGGCGTCGTATGGTCCAACACCTTCAACCGCTTCGACCCGGCCAGCCCGTTCGGTGGCTACAAGGAGTCCGGCTACGGCCGCGAGGGCGGCCGCCAGGGCCTGGAAGGCTATCTCGCATGAGCGCCCGACTCGATGTCCGCAAGACCTGGAAGCTCTACATCGGCGGCGAGTTCCCCCGCTCGGAGTCGGGCCGGTCCTACGTCGTCAACGATGCGTCGGGCAGGTTCCTCGCCAACGCGGCGCAGGCCTCCCGCAAGGATGCACGTGACGCCGTCAAAGCGGCGCGAGCCGCGTTCGGTGGCTGGTCGGCGCGCACGGCGTACAACCGCGGCCAGGTGATCTACCGGATCGCGGAGGTGCTCGAGGGACGACGCGACCAGTTCGAGGCGGAGCTGCGCAGCAGCGAGGGCGTGACCCCCGCCCGAGCGCGCACGTACGTCGACGCCGCCGTCGACCGGCTCGTCTGGTACGCCGGTTGGGCGGACAAGATCGCGCAGGTGACCGGCAGCGCGAACGCCGTCGCCGGTCCGTACTTCAACCACTCGGCGCCCGAACCCACCGGCGTCGTGGCCGTCGTCGCGCCGGCGGGTGCCTTGCTGGGGCTCGTCTCCGTCGTCGCCCCGGTGATCACGACCGGCAACACCTGCGTGGTGATCGCCAGCGAGCCGCACCCGTTGACCGCGATCACGCTCGGTGAGGTGATGGCCACCAGCGACCTCCCCGGCGGCGTGGTCAACGTCCTGACCGGCTCGGCGTCGGAGATCGCGCCGTGGCTGGCGTCGCACATGGACGTCAACGGCCTGGACCTCACCGGAGTCACCGACCCCGAGCTGGCCCGGTCGCTGGAGGAGACGGCGGCGGAGAACCTCAAGCGGGTCCGCCGTCCGGCCGACGAGGACCTGCTCGCCACGCCCTCTCTCGACCGGATGACGAAGTTCCTCGAGACCAAGACGGTGTGGCACCCGATGGGCATCTGACCGCCCGCCACCCCCTTGTAAAGCGGGGTTGTCACGTGTGCACACGTGTCATGACCGGGCCGCGATGCAACGCCACCGCACCAGTTGGCGGCAGATGCCGAGACGGCACGCGTCCTGGGGATGTGAGACTGTCTCCGTGCCAGCGCTGGTGATCGTCATCGCCGGTCCGTCCGGGTCGGGAAAGTCGCGGCTCTCGCGTCGACTGGCCCTGCCGGTCCTCAACCTCGACGACTTCTACAAGGACGGCGACGACCCGACGCTGCCGTCGGTCGAGATCGTCGGCGGCTCGGCGATCGTGGACTGGGACTCGCCCGAGTCGTGGAACGCCGCCGACGCCCTGGCGACGATCGAGCAGGTGTGTCGCGGAGGCCACGCCGAGCTGCCGGCGTACGACATCGCGACCAGCCGGCGCACAGGCCGGCGGGTCCTGGATCTCGGCGGTGCGGCGTACTTCGTCGCCGAGGGGATCTTCGCCCAGGAGGTCGTCGCCGAGTGTCGCGACCGCGGCCTGCTCGCGGATGCCGTCTGCCTCAGCCAGCATCCGCTGGTGACGTTCGTCCGTCGCCTGAGCCGAGATCTGCGGGAGCACCGAAAGCCACCGGCCGTGCTGGTCCGGCGCGGGTTGCGCCTGCTGCGCGAGCAGCGCCGGATCGTGGCGCGCGCCGAGGCGCTCGGCTGCCGGGTGCTCCACCCGGAGCAGGCGTACGCCGAGATCCGCGCGCTGGTGGACAGCCGACGTCCTACGGGCTGACTCGCGCGTAGCTCGGCTTGATGACCTCGTTGATGATCCGCAGCCGCTCGTCGAACCGCAGGAAGGCCGACTTCATGGCGTTGACCGTGAACCACTGCAGGTCGCCGAGGCCGTAGCCGAACGCCTCGACGAGCGCCGCCATCTCCTGGGTCATCGACGTGCCGCTCATCAGCCGGTTGTCGGTGTTGACCGTCACCCGGAACCGTAGCTGGGTGAGCAGTCCGATCGGGTGCTCGGCGATGGAAGGCGCCGCACCGGTCTGCACGTTGGAGTGCGGACACAGCTCGAGCGGGATCCGCTTGTCGCGGACGTACCCCGCGAGAAGGCCGAGCTTCGGCTTCCCGTCCGCTCCGACGGTGATGTCGTCGACGATCCGGACGCCGTGGCCGAGCCGGTCCGCGCCGCAGTACTGGATTGCCTCCCAGATGCTCGGGAGCCCGAACGCCTCGCCGGCATGGATCGTGAAGTGCGCATTCTGCCGTTGGAGGTACTCGAACGCGTCCAGGTGACGGGTGGGTGGATAGCCGGCCTCCGCGCCGGCGATGTCGAAGCCGACCACTCCGTCGTCGCGATGGGAGACGACGAGCTCGGCGATCTCGCGGGAGCGTGCCTGGTGGCGCATCGCGGTCAGCAGCTGGCGTACGACGATCCGGCCACCCGCCGCTTCCTGCCCCTCGTCGAACCCGCGTTGGACCGCCGCGACCACGTCCTCCAGACCGAGCCCGCCCTCGAGGTGCTGCTCCGGGGCGTACCGCACCTCGGCGTACACGACCCCGTCGTCGGCGAGGTCCTCGACACACTCCCGGGCGACGCGGGTGAGGTTGTCGGCCGTCTGCATCACCGCCACCGTGTGGTCGAAGGTCTCCAGGTAGCGCACCAGTGAACCGGAGTCGGCGGCCTCGGTGAACCACCGGCCGAGCGACACCGCGTCGCCGGCCGGCAGCTCGTGGCCGGCACCCGGGGCGAGCTCGAGGATCGTCTGCGGCCGCAGACCGCCGTCCAGGTGGTCGTGGAGCAGCACCTTCGGCACCTGCCGGATCAGCTCACGGGTAAGTTCTGCCATGGCCCCATCCAACCAGCCCCGATCAGGAGTCCCGAGCATGCGCGTGTTCACCACCTTCGAGGAGATCGAGGCGGCCGCTGGTGAGGAGATCGGCACGACCGACTGGGTCGAGATCACCCAGGAGCGAGTGAACCAGTTCGCCGACGCGACCGGCGACCACCAGTGGATCCACGTGGACCCGGACCTGGCGAAGGACGGCCCCTTCGGCGGCACCATCGCCCACGGCTACCTGACGCTGTCGCTGGTCCCGTGGCTCGGCTCCCAGGTCTTCGGCCTCGACACCCCCGGCGCCAAGCTCAATTACGGCGTCAACAAGGTCCGCTTCCCCAACCCGGTGCTGGTCGGCTCCCGGGTCCGCGCCACCGTCACCGTCGGCGAGGTGACCGACCTCCCCACCGGCAAGCAGCTCACCCTGCGCTACGTCATCGAGATCGAGGACCAGGACAAGCCCGCCTGTGTCGCCGAGACCGTCGTACTGCTCCTCCCCTGACTGTCGAGTTGGGAGTTCGTTCCCCGCGAGTTGGGGGTTCGTTCCCCGCGAGTAGGGAGTTCGTTTCAGGCGCCGTGCCACCGTCCCCCAACTCAAC
>Ga0070660_100002438_pt1 | contig 12779 bp, 8 predicted proteins | sample KBSC33metaG_FD_64670 | JGI IMG/M metagenome (GOLD analysis project Ga0070660, IMG submission 64670) | Corn rhizosphere microbial communities from Kellogg Biological Station, Michigan, USA - KBS C3-3 metaG | ecosystem: Host-associated > Plants > Roots > Rhizosphere > Soil ... | reverse complement strand
TCGGGGCCAACCTTCGGTCCAAAATCGTTTCCGACGACTTTGTCGAACGGGGTTCAATTCCGCACCCACCTCGCAGAAATGCAAAAACCGCCACGAGGGCGGTTTTCACATTTCTGGTGGGGCGGGGGCTATCGAACGAACCATGCAATCTATTGATCTTAATTCGTTATCAAAAATTGACGCATAGTAGTTACCGTCAAAATTACCGGCAACGCGGCGTGACGCTGACCTTTGGGAGCCGGGCAGTCTTCGCATTCCGTTTGCGTTGACCTCGTACCGCTCTGACCAGATGGTGAAACGCGTCGCCACAACAGCGGGGTGTGTACGGCCGTAGTCGACCCGTTGCTGTCCTTGGCGCATGTCCGCTTTTGGGAGGTTGATCAACTGTGCACTTCAAACTTGATGCTACGTGCGGCGGGGTACTACAACCGAAATGTCAATACTCAGTTAGTACTTGCCCCACTCATTGCGATCTATCTCATTTCGCGCTGCTTGTACGAGTGTCTCAACGATATCCACACCACTGGCACGACCGTCGGACACGACTTCGGCGCTCGCCGAGGCAAGTAACCCAAAGCCTTGGCCACCTTTTGAGATGTAGACCCGATACTCGCCAGTCTCAACAACGCGATAGACGGCCAACTCGTACTTAGCCTGGTGCGTTGCGTGAACTTCTGTGCGAATAGGATCCATGTGCGTAAACATTGCAAGTACTCCGAGCGAGCGCATAACACATAAGCTCAACTGCCGTCAGACCGCGTAGCGGGATGGCGGTCGGCTATAGCGCGAGGGTGGACGTCATGACCGAACGACAACCCGGCGCACCTCAACATACCGCCCCAAGGCTGCGTCAGCCAGTTTTTTGAAGGACTGCGCATGGCTCACAGAGGAAAAGCGAAGCCGAACGTACTTGCTCGATGCAAATTGTGCATCCGTGAGGCCCGAGATGGACCGATAGCCTTCGTAACTATTGAGCAAGCCCCGGACCATGCCAGCCACGCGAGGAGTCTTGGACCTGTGAGCAGGGCGAAGGTAGAGATTTAGCGCAGGCTTATACATGCAAGCTCTCGATGCGGTTGTAACAGCTTGCAAAGTATGTCAAAATCTAATTTGAATTGCAAGATAGATTCGGGTGTAAATTATGGCTCGTGCGGTTGGAGATGGGAACTACACGGCAAGGGAGAAGCGGCTCATAGCCGAGAAGAAGGCGCTTGAGGCGGAGATCAAGGCCTTGCAGGCCAAACTGAAAGCAAAGGACGCGCGAATCGCCGAGTTACGCGAAAAGCTTTCTGCGTGACGGTGCGTCAACTGACGCTCGAGCTTATTCTGCCCCTGATTGGGCGGTAAGGCGCCCTCTCACCGTCCAAACAGCGCAGAGACCTGTCTGCTGATCCGCATAAAATGGATGCCTACGGTAAGCAGGTTAGACAATGAGCACGGAGACAGGGGCGATCACGGATGTTCGGCGCACCATTCAAGAGCGCGGCGCGATCTGGGCGCATCAACAGTTTCAACTCGCACACCCGGAGCTAACGTCGTTTCTGTACGGTACCGACTGCAAGTACGCCATCCATATCATCGAACCGGTCAACGACTGGGCTGAGCTCTGCCGTCAATTCGACTCGGAACTCCGGCCGATAACCGTCAATGTGAGGCTGGTAAGGGACCCGCCGTCGGCGAAAAGGGTGATCTCTTCCTCGAGCGCGTTCGATGAGGCGTGGATGCTCAACGAGCCCATGCCGCAACTCTGGGTCGATGACCTCTTGTGCCTAGCCGCCCCCGGCCTCCCTGAGGGCAGTCTAACCTTTCAGTTCAATCCGGAGGGTTACGTCTTTCAGCACCACGGGCTCACTGAAGCGGACGTTGCGCGCGTGGATGCAGCGTTTCGGGCACTCAAGTTGCCCGGCACTCTGCGCTTTGCCCAGTTGCCAGCTAGTCCACCCCAAGCGAGCATAATCGCCACCCCGGCGCCACCAACCGAATTCCTCGATCTGCCCGTCTCGCGACGACTCCACCGCGCCTCACCAACCATGGTGCGGCTCGTCGAACAAGACGAGGAGGCTTGGCGCCAGTTCGTTGCCTCACGCCGCGACGCAGTCCAGCCCGCCATCGTGCCCGCAGACCATCGCTTTTCGGTGCTTTTTGGGGCAGACGATGCCAGTGAAGTGCGACTGGCGGAGCTGCTCTGCATCTATGACGTGGTGAACGTCGTGCCAACGTACGATCTGGCTTGGCTGGCCAAGCACGGGCTCGATCTCAACACCTTCGAGGAACTAGTGGCCCTAGGTCGGCTGAAGCTCGTCCTGCCCGTTCCGGCGACACGTTACCCCGCGCCATTGATCGACGCTGCTGCCGGGGTGGACGAGTCATCGGTGATGCTCAGTCGACGTCTAGCCTCGCTGACGGTGTCCCATGGACAGCGCAAAGATCCGCTGCTCTATGGCCCCTTCAGCCAACAGGAGCGCATCGCCGTCTTGCACGCAATTCGATCACTGGGGCCAACCTCGCCGCTGGCGCCACTGGTCACGACCTACAGCAAACTCATCGAGCAGCAACATCGCGCACTATTCCGGCGCGGAGCGAGCGCGAGCTTTGGCTCGGGCTTCGGAATGCTGGTTGGGGAGGTGATCTTCGCGATGCGCGGTATCGATGCCCGCCTGGAGCTCAGCACGGTTGGTGCCATGGTGGAATGGGCGGCCGCCTTGGGTGCCACATACGTTCCCCGGGACTTCGGCGGCTATGACGAGTCGAGCAATGCCACGGCAATAGCCAACTACTTCAATCGGACGCGACGCACGACGACGGGGGATGTGGCTGATCGCATGCACCTCGTAGTGGATGGCCTCCTCACCACGCGCGGACTATCACCACTGGACGTTGCTCGGGGCATGACGGCGCGCTCATTTGCGCAGTTCCGGCAAATGGCCTGTGGCATGCTGACCGCCGAGGCCGATCTCGATGCGCTGCAAGCACTGGTTGCAGAAATGAACGAGGATGTTCGCTCCTTCGAGCGACGCCGCGCCTTTCTTGCCAAATATCATATTGCATCAACCTTGGTTGGGCTCGCCGCAGTGCCGCTGAACAACACTCTGGATTCGGCGTTTCCCGGTGCCTCGGTGCTTGCCGCCTGGCTCGCTCAGGCTGGTATAACCTTGCTCCGCGACAAGGGAATGCTGCCGCCCGTGGATGGGCCTCTGGGGGACGTGGTCGATGCCATGCGGGGGTTAGCCACGATGACGTCGATGGACGCGGTCGTGGTCGCACGGGCCCGGAGTGAACTCGGACACTAATATGCGAACACACGACACGACGGCTTCCCAAAAGGGCGATGCCTGGTCTTGCGAGCACCATCAGCCATCCGAGAACGGATCGCGACCACTCAGGTAGGCGGTGCCCACTCCAGCTCGATTTGCATGAACGCTTGCGGAAGCTGGGTGGTCGAGTCGCAGCTTTCCCCGGCAGCCGGCGGGCCTGATCCAACCCGTACTGAGGCATAAGCGGACCTTCGCAGGCAATGTATGTATGGCCGGTTTGAGCGGCGGCAGCGACATTTGCTCTTGCTGGGCCTCGTAAGGGCCCAAGCTCTACCGACTGCGCCCACGGTCTCTGACTTGCTTTTTTTCGAGCAGCTTCTTGGCTTTCGCAATGAAGTGTTCTCGCTCGGTCTGCGCGGCCGGAATCGCGTTGACGAACTGCCGGATCTCTTGCGCGAGCTTCGGTTGTCCGGCTTGTTCGAATGCGGCGGCGAGGGTGTTCCATGCACGGCAAAGCTTTCGCTGCTTTTCCTTCGCTGCTTTCGCCCACGGTTCTTTAGCTCCGTCGTTGCCCTTTGATGCAGTCAGGACGGCTTGCGTCAGCTTCCACCTGGTCACGCGCGTAGCTTGCCGCTTGTCCATGTGCCGAATAGCTTGTCGCTGGCCTTTGCGGGTGACACCGCGCACGCGCCGAGGTGTGGCTTCGGCGATGACGCCGCGTACGCGCAGTTCGAGTGCAAACCCTTCACGCCACGCCTGCAGGTCGGCCTTGCGGGGGTTCAACGATTGATTTAGTCGGCCTCGCGTTTTGATCGTCAGGTGCGCGTGAGGGTTCTCCGGGCGCTTTGGATCGGAATCGTGGTTATGGTGCGCCAGCAGATAATCGTAGTCTCCCCCGAAGGTTTTCTGAGCGAATGCTCGCGCCGCTTCGGCCACAGCATTCTGATCCGTGCCTGGCGGCATCGACAGGATCAGATTGATAGTGTCCCTGGTGCTCTTTTGCCGACCGGTGCCATCGGCCCACCACTCTTCTGCCAAGACCCGAACTTCCGCGGCACCTTCGATGCGTTCGCCGTTCTCCCGCTCACCGACGAGCTTGCCGTTGCGGGTGATATAGGCCAGGTGTTCCTTGATTCCACGCAAGCCGCGTGCGCTGCCGGTCACCTTCACCATCACTTCCGGCCGGCGACGCGTAATGCGCCCGATCTGGGCGCCTGACAAGCGCATCCCTCCGCGCGAACTCTTGATCCTTGCCTTTTTTGCTCGTATCGGCGTCTGAAACACGAATGCCGCCGGTCCGAGCAGCGAGTCGTCCTCGAAATCAGCAGCCATCGCGATGACCCCGATGAGTGGCGCGAGTCATCGACTCCGTCACGGCCCGACGTAACCGCTCAACGCTGGTAGCCAAGATTTGCAGATCCAACGATTCGTCCAGGAACCGATCGCTCCGCTGCAGGAGGTGCAGCAGCTTGTTTAGATTGCGTCCGAGCGCGCCCAGTTCCCGCAAAGCTTCGCGCAGCTCGCTGAGCTCGTCCTTCGCAAAAGGGACTGCGCCTTCGAGTCGATGCCGTAGTTGCCGCACGATCCATGCTTGGGCGGAATACCCCTCCGGTTCGGCCAAGGCGCGAATCGCCCGGACTTCGCCCAGCCGCAAGCGCAATTTGATCTGACCACCGTGGCCACCTCGGCCGCCGAGTGTTTGCGTAGTCGAAAACGCCAGGACCTCGTCGGCATGCTGCGTCAACACAGCCGCGATCATGCGCCGAAGCAATATCGATTCGGTCAGCCCGTGACCCTTTGCCAGTGCGCGAAACCGGTTCTTGATATCGGCCGTGCAGCGGGTTTGCAAGGTCGACGTGCCTTGCTCGAGAGTGCTTTGCATCGGCAGGTCTGTCATACATTGTCCCCGACAGACCTATCCTGCACTAGCTCATTGCTCCTCGTGAAAAGTACAGCACGCTGAACTTCGGGACGACTTAAGCTGATCCACCATGTCAGGCTCTGACATCGCCGGGCCGTGTTTTTCAAATGGCAAAAAGGTGCACGGGGAGCTGCACCGCAGTGCGTATCTGGACCACAATTGAACATGCGAAGAGCACCGCTCGCTCTTCGATGCGACGAAATGAAGTGAGGGAAGGGCATCGCTGTTCCTCGCACGCGCACGCGAAATTGCATGCGCGGCCTTTGAACGGGCGATGCCTACTATCTACATCGGAACGGAAAAATCAAACAGCCTGTCCCACTTCGTCCCAAGGCATCCGGGCTTCGAGAATCTGGGTGCACGAAGCAGCTCTGAACAAAGCGCACGGATGTGGGGACGCGTTGCCGTGCTGCTGCACTGCATGCCCGCAACCGGCCAATTGCAGACATTGGGATTGGGCGGAGAACGAACTTTCGTCGCGCCGACCACGTGAAGTCTGTTTTGGACGACTATCGCAGCTGTTTAATTCGTTCTTGGAGAGCCAGGGCGGTTGGGACGTTCATAGCTGCTAGTGCAGCAGCTATCTCGACGAGCGCCTGTCGCGCCTCAGCATGTTGCGACAGGGCCCGAGCGTCTGAACTCAACGCCGTGGCCACCAGCTCCACCAATGCGCGGCCCGTCTCCTCGCGGTACCATTGAGTGGAGAGCTCGTGCTCCTTTAGTACGGCGGCGATCCAGCATAAGCCGTCAGGCCGAAGTGCCGCTCCGAACTTTGTCGTCAGGAAGTGGCAGAAGCGAGTGACGCATTCTTCGTCGCGAGCCAAGTGCGAAGTGGCCCAGCGCCTGTAAAGATCCTGCATACGCAAAGCCGCGCCCGGGTTCAGTCGGGATAGCGCATCCTCGTTCCAAAAACCAAGCAGGTCGCAGATCAAGCGCTCACCGTAGAACCAAAGGCCGGGTTGCGACCAATCGGCTGCAAGGCCGTACTCCACGGCGGCGTGCCAGACGCGCTCGAACGCCACCGGATCGTCACCTTTCACGAGACGCTGAAACAAGCCGTAAATGAAGTGCTGCAGCGCGTAGTGCGCGGCCGGACCATGGGAGAGAACGGGTTCCCAAACCGCGCGGCCTTCCCCTTCGGGTGCCGCAATCGACAGGGCTCCCAGTTTCAAGAGGGTGTCATAGCCGAGGTTCTGACTCGGCAAGTCGTACTCGCCATGCTTGTCCTCTGCGCGCGCCTTGGCACGCGTGGCGTCGTAGTCCCAGATGCGCAGCACCAAGCGCGTGTCTAGATCGCGGTCGCCAGTACCATCGCCTTCGATGAGCCAATTGAACAGGACTTCGAGGAAATGATCGCTTAGCGAGCCACCTCGTTCATGCTCCGGTTTTCCGCGCCAAGTTCGGTCGCCCGCGTTGTACAGCCGCATCCGGCGCTGGAAGTCCAGGCGTTCTCGGCCAGCGACGACACGCTTGAAGTCGAGGTCATCCGGTGTCGCATTCGATCCACGGAGCGGAAAACGCCGCAGCCGCGCGAGCCACACCTGCCATGCGCGCTCCACGCCATCGCCATCACCATGGTGCGGAGCGAGCAGGATGAGGCCTGACCAGAACACCCCTGCGCGCAGCAGCCGCCACCACGCGGTTCCAAGTTGCTCCCGATTGGCGTACGCGACGCCGACGACGACCCCGGCCGCGCGGTAGTCGCCGCTCGTCAGAAGGCGCAGGACGGCCGCCTCCCATTCCTGAGTGCGATCGACATCGGCGAGCCACAGGTGTGTGACCGCGTAGGCAACAAATTTCAGCTCGTCTCGGAGGCTCCCCATCCGCCACCTGCGAATCTCTTCTCCTGTCGATGCGACCGCTGCGACGCCGGCGCGCACCACCTCGAGCGCGTGCTTCTGAGCTTTGGGGTTCTCGGCGAGCCAAGCACCTCCCAAGGCGACGAGCGTACCGGCCGCGGCAGAACGGCATCTCGCCCTCACGTCCACGTCTTCGCTTGCCGCTTCGGGGTCACACTCCTGAAGCATGCGGAAGAGGTACGCGGCCTCATCGTCGGTGAGCAACCGGCCGCTCTGAAGCCGTTGCTCGCACCGGGTTGGCACGGTCAAGTACGCGAGAGCTGGCGCGTGGGCGGTCTGCCACGACTGCACTTCGATGCACAGATCACCGGGGTACACGAGTTGCTTGGACTCAGCGCCCGTCGCCGGGTCGGTAGCGGTCTGGTAGTTGGCCTCGTCAAGCGCAGCAAGGATCAGCTTGAACTCCAACGCCTCCTTCGGGTTCTCAGGCAGGGTCCAAGTCGGCAGCAGCGCTTGAAGGCGTCGCGCAATGCCGTCGTTGGCAAGAAGAAGTTCGACAACGACATCCAGAAATTTCCGTTGGCGATGGGGCGCAAGAGTCCAATCGCGGGCGAAGTCAAACATCGCCTGTCCGCCGCGGATCCAGTTCCAACCGATGAAGTTAAACCCAATCTGTTCCACACGGGCACTGTCCCAAGAGAACAGGTTCGGAAACGTCAGCAGCGCTGCGAGCGGCCCGTCCAGCAACGACGGCTGATACTTGGCGACGTTGAGGAGCACGCTGACCAGTGCCACTGAGTCCCCCTCCCGGAATATTCTTTCGATATCAGCGGTGGTGTCCTCATGCGCGTCGAGCCGCTGCGTGAGCCAGCGCTCCAAGGCGTCGAGAGCGCAGAACAGGTTTCCGTTGCGCGTCGAGTTGGATTGCGGCCAGCCGAAAACCGGCCATCCACCGGAAAACATCTTGCACGATCCGTCCGCGAACTGCAGTGTCACCCCGGGAGCATTGCCAGCGCGACCCTCCATGGACTCGGCAACCCAGCGCTCTGTACAGAAGTTCACCAGCGCGATGAGCGTGGTGAGCGCTGTTTCCGGGGCGAGTTGGAGGAACGGAAAAAACGCGCTCTTCCAGAAGGCTGTCGGGTACGCGTCATGAGCGTAGGCGAGGCCGAGGTCCATTTCGAACCGCCCGGCGCCATCGCCTCTTTCTGGCTGGTCGTCGATGATGAGCGCGAGCAGTACCTCAGCCGCTAGCTCAGGCTGCGCACGCATCAGTGGGAGAATACCGTTCTCCTTGATGCAAGCGGTTCGAAAGTCCCTATCGACCTTGTGGCGCGCCCCCAGCGGCCAAGGCGGCAAGCACTCGCGGAATGATCCAAGGGACGGTGGTATTTGCTTCAATTTTTCGTGCCGTGCCTTGTATTCGGCATCGGTCCTCAGACGCTCAGCGTGAGCCTTCGCCTGGTGTAGTTGAACCTCGGCGATGCGCAGTTTGACGTCAGCGTCGATCTCTCGACGTCCCGCGAGTTCGAGCGCCCAGTCCCTGACCTCGGTCGGAAGGTCGGCTGCGCCAGCCAGCGGCGCGGTGTACAGCACCGACTCACATTTCGCGTATATCACACCGTGGCCCTTCTCGACCTGCACGACTCGAGCCATCGCGAGTGCCATCTCTGCCAACTCCAGCCGGAAAGGCACTGGGTCGCCGCTACGCAGTGTGTGCGGCGCCCTCGTCAGCCATGTCTCGATGACCTTCGCGAGAGCAGGCAAAACCATCCCAGCTAGTCGCTCCCGCTGCGCGATGAGGAAGCGGAGAACGGGCGGCCACCGGCCAAAGATGATCGAGCGGTGTTGGGCTTCCATGTACAGGCCGACCGCGGCATTCAGCCCTAGTCCGCCGCTGGTCGGCACCGTCGCAATGTGGTGGAAGCGCGAAAGCAACCGCGTGAGGCGTTTTGCACCGTTGTCGAGCAGGAGGTCGACGCGTTCGGTCAGAAAGCGTTCGGCCTCAGGATCCAAGTAGAGCGCGTCAAGGAGGATGTCGCTCGCGAGCTCATTTTCCGCGGCCCCGAAGGCGATGTCCCAAGCCGTAGCAGTCTCTGCCGGTTGTCGAAGTAGAAACTGACCCAGCATTCGGAGCGCATTTGTCCAAAGCGGATTTGCTGCCAGCGCGGCCCACCTCGGCGTGTTCGCCTGAATCTCCTTCAGGAACTGAAAGCGCGCCCAATCCGCGGCGAGATCGTGCTCGAACTCGATGCGGTTGGTCCGTTCGTTCAGGCGCAGCGGAAGCTCGGCGGGCCGCTGCGTGAATATCGTTGTATCCGACGGGCTCAACTCGGTCAGCGCGAAGCTGCGTTCGAACGCTGCCTCTCGTTCGGCGAGGCGCATCATCAATGCCTGCACGTCGGCACGGCCCTTCGTCCAGTATTTCCAGAGCCGGTCGGCGATTTCAATGTGAGACACTAGCCCGCGGGCATTCGACCCCAGCGCCGCACCCGCGCTAATCACCCACGCCAATGTCCGCAAGTTCGTCAACGCCGCAACGGTGTCGTCGTGCGCAGCCAACCAGCCAAAGGCAGGTGAAGCCAGAAGCGCCAGCTTCACAGCATCGGTCTTGAGCGCTTCGACCTCGATCGGATGCGCTTTCCGTTCGCCGAGTATCGTCGCTTCGCCGTCGGCCCAACTCTGCATCTGCGTTACGATGACGAGCCGCCACGTACACGCGGCCTCCTTGTTCGCATTCGGCAGAATAGCCTTCAGCAGCTGGCGGATGACAACGAACTCGCTGGCCTTGACGCGTTCCGCAGCGTCGATGACTAGCACGTTCTGCGGCTTTACCGTGGCATTCAGTACAAGCGAAAGTTCGTGCGTCAGGGGAAGGGCGCTGCGGCGCGCCGCACTGAGTGCCGTCTCCAGATCTTCCGGGCCGAGCCACACTTGGTTCCAGGATGGATACGCGTCGTCCAAGACCGACTTGACCAGCGCCGACTTGCCTGCGCCCGACTCCCCGAAGACCACCGTGACCAGTTGGTTGGCGATAGTTGCTTGGAGCGACGCTTTCTCCGCTGCCCGCGGGACAATGTAACCAGACGGCAACTCCGTCTTTATCCGCGCCTTGTAGTCCGTGGTGATATTGGAAAGGACCTCCCAATCACGCTCGAAGTCGGGATGATTGCGGAGGTCGAACTTGCCCCGGAGCAAGGACAACAGATCCGGGATGGTGACGGTTCCGCTGCAAAGACGTACCTCATTTGCGACGTTGGTGAGTCGATCCCAGAGGGCCTGTGCTTCGTCCTCACGGCCAGATACGAGCAGGCGACGACACTGCGCAATGGCCTCGTTCTTGTTTTCGGAGTGTGTGAACTGCAAGTCGGTTGGCAGCACGTGCAGACGGCGAATGAGTTCGATGGTCTCTTGGTCGGACGCACCGCCGGGCTCCTTTACACTGTTGAAGACGCGCGACTGTTTCGTGCTGCTGCGGATGCGGCTCATCGTGAGCGCCGTATCCGTGCCGCTGCACGCGTTCTTCACTTCTCGCCACGCTGGGTCGAACACCCGATGAGTGCCGAGTGTCACCAGGGCCAGTCCGTCGGTCGCACAGTCGAATGGCCCCTGCGGATCGCGCCACTGTTCCCAGGCGCGCGTCACGAAATCAGCGGGGAGCCCGGCCGCGGTCACCTGCAAATTGCCTTTCGCCGAGATCGCAAGATGCCGCAGGCCTGTGGTCGCCCGGGCAATCAACAGCAGGTCGTCGATGCGCCACCCCAAGGTCGAGACTTGGGCTTGGAGCTGGGCGATCACGCCGCCAATAGCCGGTGCCTGCTCACCCGAAAGGGCCTTCACCATCTGCCAAGCGCTTATCAGGTCTTCGAACTCGAATCCGGCGCCGCTTGTCGACCGTAGGGTCGCGGGCGCACGTTTCGCAACGCCGCCGCGAGACGCTTTCGGCTTCGATATCTTCTTAGACCGTGCCATTAGCTTCCGAATGCTTGTAGCTCTCGATTATTGCCATGTCTGTCGGCGAGAAGCAGGTGGCGCAGGCGACCCGCGGCCTTATGGTAGGCCTAAAACTCGCTGTAGGCCGCTGGTTGCTACTGCAGCACCAATGAGTTGCACCAACAAGCCACGCCGCCGGTGAGTTTCCGAGGCCTCCGTTCCCGCCGTCAGGACCAAGAGCGTGCAGTCGGAAGGGGCGTCCGGGCCGTCTCCTTCGGGTCGATGGCGGTCTCACCGCGTCCATTCGGTTTGTGGCTTTCGTCGGAAACGCTTGAAGAGCGGCTAGCTTTGTGCACTACGCACGCGCTTGGCGGATTGGCACGACGTTGCCCTTCGACGTTCGCAACCCATCCAAATAGTCTGCCCAAGCCTGCATCATCTTGCGGCGCTCGGCCAGGTGCGCGGTGCGGTTGTAGGCGCGGCCGTTCGGGTCGCGTACTGCGTGCGCAAGCTGGTGTTCGATGTAATCGGGGCGAAAGCCCAAATGTTCGTCCAGGATCGTCCGAGCCATTGCGCGGAAGCCGTGCGTTGTCATGGTGTCCTTGTCGAAGCCCATGCGGCGCAGTGCGGCGTTCGTGGCGTTGTTGCTCATGGGGCGCTTTGCCGAGCGGCCTCCGGGGAATATGTAACGTCCGTTTCCGGTGCGCGGGTACAGAGAACGCAAGATGGCAACGGCTTGCGTCGCCAGTGGCACGATGTGCGGCTGGCGCATTTTCATCTTGTGCGCAGGCAGGTTCCATTGGCCAGCGTCCAAGTCAATCTCGGCCCATTCCGCCTGCCGTAGTTCGCCGGGTCGCACGAAAAACAGTGGCGCAAGCTGCAAGGCGCAGCGGGTAGGGAAGTGCCCGTTATAACCATCTATTGCGCGAAGCAACTCGCCGACTTTTTCGGGATCAGTCACGGCCGCATGGTTGCGCTCGCTCGCTGGCGGGATGGCGCCGCGCAGAGCCACAGTGGGATCGAACGTGGCCCGGCCCGTTGCGATGCCGAAGCGGATCACTTGCCCGATGTTCGTGCGCGCCCGGTGTGCGGTTTCGCGCGCGCCGCGCGCGTCAATGCGTTCCAGTACAGCTAGGATATCCACGGCAGTCACGCTGACAAGGGACTTGGAGCCGATCCAAGGAAACACGTCGCGTTCAAGTCGGCGGATGTTGCGCTCGGCATGATCTGATGCCCATTGCGGGGAGTACTTGGCGAACCATTCCCGCCCAACTGCTTCGAAAGTGTCTGCGGTGGCCTTCGCTTCCGCCTTGCGCTTGTCTCCCGGGTCTATGCCGTCGGCTAGCAGCTTGCGGGCGTCGTCGCGCTTCTCGCGCGCGCGTTTCAGCGAAACATCGGGGTAGGTGCCCAGCGAAAGCGTGTTGCGCTTGTGCGTGACTGGCCTGCGGTAATCAAAACGCCACCAGCGCGCACCGTCCGGCTTCACCAAAAGATACATACCGCGCTCATCGGCGAGTTTGTAGGCGCTAGAGCGGGGTTTGGCGTTGGCAACGGCGGAAGGGCTAAGCATGACGTGCTCTCCGGCGAGGTTGACGGTAACAGCTTGCGTAGAATCAGAGTTACCGCCAAAACACCCGTCACCGCTATGGAATTTGACGGTAAGTAAAAGGACGGCGTGGGAGCAGTATACAAGAAAAAACCGCGTCAGAGCGCGGTTTAGAGGATGTTGCGGGATGTTGTTAGATTCCGTAATGGTGGAGGCGGGGGGAATCGAACCCCCGTCCGAAGGCGCTCCGCGCCCGGCGCTACATGCTTAGTCCAGCGTTCAATCTTGTTCCGGGGCAGCACGCTGGACAAAGCGCACCGCGGAAC
>Ga0070660_100002437_pt1 | contig 12779 bp, 9 predicted proteins | sample KBSC33metaG_FD_64670 | JGI IMG/M metagenome (GOLD analysis project Ga0070660, IMG submission 64670) | Corn rhizosphere microbial communities from Kellogg Biological Station, Michigan, USA - KBS C3-3 metaG | ecosystem: Host-associated > Plants > Roots > Rhizosphere > Soil ... | reverse complement strand
GGGCTTCGAATGGCGCGAGCCGGGGTGTTCGATGTGCCTCGCGATGAACGATGATGTGCTCGGCGCTGGACAGCGCTGTGCATCCACCACCAACCGCAACTTCGAAGGCCGCCAGGGACGCGGAGGCCGAACGCACCTGATGAGTCCCGCGATGGCGGCCGCCGCCGCGATCACCGGCCGCATCACCGATGTCCGCACGCTCGAGGCAACCCCATCATGACCCGACTTACAAAAATTCAGGGCGGTGCCGTCCCCTTGCCCATCGACAATCTGGATACCGATCAGATCATGCCGAAGCAATTCCTGCGCGTCATCGATAAAGCAGGTCTCGCCGACGGCCTGCTGTACGATCTGCGCTTCGACGAGCACGGCTCGCCTCGCGGCGACTGCGTGCTCAATCAGCGCCGTTACGCGGGTGCGCGCATCCTGATCGGCGGCGCGAACTTCGCCTGTGGATCGAGCCGCGAGCATGCCGTTTGGGGTTTGCAGCAATACGGTTTTCAGGCAGTCATTGCGCCGAGCTTCGCGGAAATCTTCTATTCGAACGCAATGAATAACCGTCTGCTGCTCGTGCAACTCGAGCGCGACGCGATCGATGCGCTGACGCGCTCGGCGATCGCGGCGCCGCACACATCGCTGTCGATCGATCTCGAGCAGCAGACGGTGACGTCGTCATCGGGCGAACAGTATGCGTATCCGATCGATGCGCGTCATAAACGCATGGTCATCGAGGGGATGGACACGGTGGACCTGACGCTCGACTCGATCGCCGCCATCGAAGCGTTCGAACGGTCGCATTTCATCCGGCATCCCTGGGCCCGCGTGATGTAACGGTCTGCATCGCGCCGCAACAGCTCACCCGCTTCAGCCATGTCGATTCCCTTCCACTCGAAGAAGGGAGAGGCATCTCTTTGTCGTAAGGAAAGGAGGAGACACATGAAACGCAAACCGTTATATCGAATTCTCTATGTTCAAGTGTTGGCAGCCATTATTGCAGGCGTGCTGCTAGGCCATTTCGCACCGCAAGCCGCCGTTGCGCTCAAGCCGCTGGGCGATTTGTTCATCAAGCTCGTGCGGATGATCATCGGGCCCGTGATTTTCTGCACGGTCGTCACCGGTATCGCGGGCATGCAGGACATGAAGCGCGTCGGCCGCGTCGGCGCTAAGGCACTCCTCTATTTCGAGTTGGCCTCCACCCTGGCGCTCGCAATCGGCTTGCTTGCCGCGCATGTACTCGCGCCCGGCACAGGATTCAACGTCGATCCGTCGACACTCGATGCGCGCGCCGTTTCGAGCTATGCCGCGCAAGCGGCCCATGGCGACGGCGTGGCGGGGTTCATCGCGCACGTCATCCCGGACACGTTCCTCGGCGCTTTGGTTCAGGGCGACATACTTCCCGTGCTGCTGATCGCAATGCTGTTCGGCACCGCGTTGACGCTGACGGGTGCGCCTGCCGCACCTGTCACGCAGTTCATCGAGGTATCATCGAAGGCTTTTTTTCGCATCGTCGGCATGGTCACCAGTCTCGCGCCGATCGGCGCGTTCGGCGCCATGGCCTTCACGATAGGCCGTTACGGCATCGTCTCGCTGCTGCCGATGCTGAAGCTGATCGGCGCCTTCTATCTCACGGCGTTCTTGTTCGTGGCTGTCGTGCTTGGCGTCGTCGCGCGTCTGTCCGGGTTCAGTCTCTGGCGCTTCGTGGTCCATATCCGCGACGAACTATTGATCGTGCTCGGCACGTCGACGTCGGAGGCGGCGCTGCCGCAACTGATGGAAAAGCTCGAACGCCTGGGTTGTCCGCGCGGCGTCGTGGGACTGGTCGTACCGACCGGGTACTCGTTCAACCTCGACGGCACCAACATCTATATGACTCTAGCCGTGCTGTTTCTCGCGCAAGCGACCAACATACACTTGTCGTTTGGGCAAGAGGTCGGACTGTTGCTCGTCACGATGCTGACGTCGAAGGGTGCGGCGAGCGTGGCCGGCGCGGGTTTCATTACGCTCGCTGCGAGCCTCTCGGTTGTGCCGACCGTTCCGGTCAGCGCGATGGTGCTGATTCTTGGCATCGATCGCTTCATGTCGGAGTGCCGGGCACTCACGAATATCGTCGGTAACGGTGTAGCGGCGATCGTCGTGTCGGCGTGGGAAGGCGAACTCGATCGGGCGAAGCTCGCGATTGCATTGGGCGACGATCCGAGGGTCGAGATCGTGCGCCTGCGCGATAGCTGATATCGATATGAAAAGTTATTGGATGGGCTAATTCATATTCATTCGTACTATGTCGGTCTGACCCGCCAACGCCCAGCGGCTTTGCCCCAGCCAACGCATGGGAAAACATGACAGTGACCGACGAAACGCTTGCCCCGCCGCTGCTCGAAGCGGGCCGCCCCCACAACGACGCGCTCGCGCGCCGCATCCCCGCTCACGGCGCCTCGCGGGCGCCCAGCGTTGCGCTGCGCGCCCGCGCAGGCTTCGTCATCGCGTGGATCGTGTTCTTCTCGATAGCGTGGCTCATGCCGATGCCGGCCGGACTGACCGGACCCGGCAAGGCAACGCTGGCTGTTGCCGCCTGGGTGGCGATCGTCTGGGTGACGGAAGCCGTCCCCGTCGGGGTGAGCGGCATCTTGCTGCCGATGCTCCTCGTTCTCTCGCATGCCAGCCCGTCGTTTCCGAAAGCGGCCAGCGGTTTTGCGGCGCCGGTTGTATTTCTGTGCCTCGCGGCATTCATTTTTTCGGCAATCATGCAGGCGAGCGGCCTCGATCGGCGCATCGCGCTAGCGCTGCTCGATCAGTTCAAGGTGCGGACGGCGAATGGGGTGATTTGGGCGATGTTCGTCGTGAACTTCGCGATGTCACTCGTCGTGCCCGCGGCCAATGCGCGCTCGGCCACGCTGCTGCCGGTCACAAATGGGATCGTGCAGCTGTTCGGTGACTCGCCGCGCGAGCGCGCCGCGAAAAAGGCCATTGTGATCCAGACGCTCGTCTATGGCGCGATGATCAGCGGCATGTGCATTCTGAGCGCCCATCTGCCGAACATGGTTGTCTCCGGATTGCTCGAGAAGGAACTCGGCATTCGTATTTCGTACCTGACTTGGTTCAAGCTTCAATGGCCGTATCTCGGGATGTTCGTCATCACCCAATACTGGGTGCAGTATTACTTCCGCTCGCGCAGCATTCGTATTCCTGGGGGGCGCACCGCTATCGCCTCGATGCGTGCAGCCATGCCTCCCGCGGCGCGCAGCGACTGGAACGCCCTTGCACTGTTCGGTGGTGTAGCGATCCTATGGGCGACCGAGCCGCTTCATCATCTTTCGTCGGAGATCGTCGCGCTCATCGCTCTCGCGGTGCTCTTCGCCCCGGGCGTGTTGCGTTTCGGGTGGGCCGAAGTGCAGCAGCGCACGATCTGGGGCACGCTGTTGCTGCTGGCCGGGGCGTTGTCGCTCTCCTCGGCAATCACTTCGTCGGGGCTCGCACAATGGGCCGCGGAACACATTTACACCGTTGCGCACGGCTACGGTTGGTGGCTGACGATCGGCATCGTCATGCTCGGCACGCATGTGATTCGTATCGGCATGCTGTCGAATGTGGCGGCCGTCACGATGATCGCGCCGATCGCGCTTGCACTCGCGCCACGATTGGGCCTGCATCCGGTCGCCTTCACGATGCTCGTTTGCGATACCGATAGTTTTGCCTATTTGCTGCCCACGCAAATCACGGCGGGCGTGATCGCCTACAGCAGCGGCGCATTCACGACCGCCGACTACGCGAAAGTCGGCGTCGTGTCCGTGCTGATCGCCATCGTCTATGGCCTGTTCGTGATCGCGCCGTGGTACGCCTTCATGGGCGTGCCGGTATGGAACGCGCTCGCGCCGTGGCCATTCGCGCACTGATCGGGCGCGGCTTTCAATCTTCAATGTTCAATCGATACGACGCAAAGCAGACATGAGCGAGGCTGGCGAACCGAATCTGGAGGTGCGCGCACGTACATTGCGCGAACGTCTGGGCCCGCATACAGCGCCAGAGGGACTGTACGAGCGCCTCAAGCAATTGCCCTTCGCGGGCACGGTACGCTGCAACGTCTCGCGCCTGGAAGCCGGCAGTTGGGCCGAAGTCGTGCTCGACTATGAAGTCGGTTCGTCCGGGATTGCCGACGGTGGCTGGATCAAGGCCACGTTCAAGTTCTACTCGGACTGGGCGCTGTTTCAGACGAGCGATCCGTCCGCTGCGAACTATATCAGCGCCGAATACCACGCCGCGCCGCTCGCGCCGGGACAGAGCCCCGCCACCGTGCAAGCGCTGAACGTACGCTTCGACCAGAAGGGTCACGAACGGCCCTTTCAAAAAGCCGTGATCGTCGATGTGATCGACGGATATCTGAATGCCGGCGACCATATCGTCATCCGCCTGGGAGACCGCCGGCGCGGCCCCGGCACGCGCATTCAGACCTTCGCCGAGGACAACTTCCGCTTCCGCCTCTACGTCGATCCGCTCGGTACCTCGCGCTTCGTCGCGGTACCGGGGGACATCGCGCTCGACATTCATGCAGGCGCGCCAGCGGATGCATTATTGAATGGCCCGCGCTTCGTACGGCCTGGCGAACATGCACCGTTCCGGCTCTCGTTGCAAGATCGCTGGGGCAACGCGTGCCGCGATCTGGGTGACGCGCACGGCGGCGCACCCGCCGTGCGCATCGTCGCTCGCGACGAGCGCGGCGACACCGTCTATGAACGCCTGCATGCGCTGCCTTCCACCGACTTCGCAACCCTCGCCGTCGACGATTTGCCTGTCGCAGCAGGCACGCTACACATCGTTGCCGATGTGCCTGCCCGTCCGGAGATACGCGTTGCGCACGCCTGGCTGACCGTGGACGCCACCCTGCCCGCGCCGCGTGCACTGTATGCCGATCTACACGTCCATGCCCACGACACCGTGGGCACCAACAGTGCGGCGTACAACGCGCAGTATGCGCGCGACATCGGCGGCATCGATGTGCTGGGCTATACCGCCAATGACTTTCAGATCACCGACGCCAACTGGCAACTCGGCGTGGATGCCGTCGAGCAATTCAACGAGCCGGGCCGCTTCGTCGTCTATCCCGTGCAGGAGTGGTGCGGCAGCTCGACGGCCGGTGGCGACCACAATGTCGTGTTCCTCGGCGACGCGCGCCCGGATTTTCCCTACAACGCGCGCGGCGAACATAATCGCACGCTGGTGTGGAACGAAGATATGAAGGGCAACACCGTGGAGCTCGGGCGCTGGCCGATCGAGGAGTTGTGGGACGCGTACGCCGATGCGCCGCGGACACATCTCGTCATGCCACATGTGGGCGGGCGCCGCTACATTCCCGACTGGCATCATCCCGAGTTGGAACGCCTTGTCGAAATAGCTTCGACGTGGGGGCATTTCGGCTGGCTGTATCAGGACGTCATTTCGCGCGGCTATCAGTTAGGCGTCGCTGCAAGCGGCGACGAGCATCGCGGCCGTCCTGGCGGCGGAGCGCCTGGCGTGCAGGTGTTCGGCGTGCATGGCGGGTTGACGGGCGTGCTTGCGGCATCGCTCGACAGGCACACTGTCGGCGAAGCACTTCGCGCGCGCCACACCTGGGCGACGACCGGCGAGCACAGCGCGCTCGTCGTGACGAGCGGCGACCATTTGCAAGGCGACGCATTCTCGGCAAGCGGTCCGGTCGCGCTCGATTACCGCCTGTTGGGACGCGCAGGATGGGAATACGTCGCGGCGTACGACCACAGCGGGCTCATCTGGGAGCGCAACTTGCATGAAGAGCTCGGCTTCGCCGATCGACTGATACGGGTGCGCTGGGGCGGCGCGCGCATTCGCGACCGCTACCGCTGGGCGGCGTGGCGCGGCCGCATCCGAATCCTCAACGGCACGATCCACGATTTCGGCTCGTTCGGGTTCGAGCACGTAGAGGAGTCGGCGTGGCGCAACGGCGCGACCGACGTCGAATTCAACAGCGATACCTATGGCGATGCCGACAGTATCGAACTCGATGTGAGCAATCTCGCTGCGGCAACCATCGTAATCGAGGGCACGATCGACGGCTTCGTGAAGGTCGGCGATCCGCTCGCCGGGAATCCATTCGCGCATGCGCCGACGTTCCGCTTCGAGGTGAGCGGTGCGGATCTGCTGGCGCGCGGCAGCGCCATGCATGCGCTGGGCGGTACGGAGCTTTTCATCGCCGTCGAGCGTCTCACCGATGCGCCTCTGCCTGTCGATCTTGCGGGCAGCGTCGACATTGCGCCAACAAACGCTGCGTTCGGCTTTCGTCCCGTGTACTTCTTTGGACGTCAGCGCGACGACAGCAAGGTCTGGTCGTCGGCTCAGTTCATTACGTTCAGCTGAGCCAGCCTGCGCATGCAGTTCGATCGGTGTAATGGCGCCGAGCCGTCGAACCGTACCTTGAGCGTCATATCGAGCGAAGCGTAGAGGTTCGGCACATCTTTCGAACACCCTCATTTATCGGCCGTTTCCCATTACTTCGCTCGGTTGAGCGACCGTCCAGGTTTTGCAAGGCATAGCAGAAACGGCCTGCCGTAGTCGGCGGTGGTCTGCTTTCGCCGGGCTCGATCACGCGTCGGGCACCTCGATCGTGCCTTCGAGATATCGAACAGCGTGCCCCGAGATGCGCACTCGGTCCGCGTCGAGCTCGCAATGTAAAACGCCGCCACGCCGGGAAGCTTGTAAGGCGAGTAGTTTCGTCTTGCCAAGCCGTTTTGCCCACAACGGCGCGAGCGCCGTGTGAATCGAACCGGTCACGGGGTCCTCGTCGCCGCCGTTCGCCGGCCAGAAATATCGCGAAACGAAATCGTGGTTTTCTCCTGGCGCGGTGATAGCAATATCGCGCGGCGCGAGTCGCGCTATCAAGGCAAGATCGGGCACGACAGCCCGGACCTCGTCCTCACTGTCATAAAGCGCAATGAATGCCTGCTGACCGACAAAGACCTCTTTGGGGCGAATGGAAAGGCCGTGCGCAAGCTCCTCGGGCATCTCTTCGACCGGCTCGACGTCGCGTTGCGGGAAATCCATCTCGATCGTGCCCCCCGCGCCGCGCTGAACGACGAACGAGCCGACGGCGTCGGCGTGAAAGCCAATCTCGCGGCGCTCGGGAAACCGATCTAACAACACGAATGCAGCAGCAAGCGTGGCATGCCCGCAGAATGCAATCTCCGTCACCGGCGAAAACCAGCGGATATGGAATCGTCCGTTCGCATCGGATACGACGAACGCCGTTTCGGACACGTTGTTTTCGGTCGCGATCGCCTGCATGAGAGACGCGGACAGCCATGCATCGAGCAGAACCACCGCCGCATAGTTGCCCTTGAATATATCGGTTGTGAACGCATCGATTTGATAGATGGGAAGCCTCATGCCATTGTCGTCCCGATGAAATGGTTCCGCGGATGGAAGGACCGATTCTATCGGCCCCGTGTCGCCGCTGACATGGACAGATTGCGGCACTGATCGGCGGGAATTGTCCGATCGGCGGCTCCGCTAGGTTGACTGCATTTCCGAACCACCGTCCGCCACTCTTATATAAGATATAAGACATTTGACGTTGCTGTGCATCGCGATTAGAATCGCGACCGAAGCGGTGTCCGGCATCGTCCGGACTGCCTGACAAGCCTTCCCTGAAACGCCATATCAGCAGGTTCCCCATGCTTGAAAATTTTCGTGCTCACGTGGCCGCACGCGCCGCGCTCGGTATTCCTCCCCTGCCGCTGACGGCACAACAGACCGCCGAACTGGTGGAACTGCTGGCGAATCCGCCGGCCGGCGAAGAGCAGACCCTGCTCGAGCTGATCACCCACCGCGTGCCCGCCGGCGTGGACGAAGCCGCTCGTGTGAAGGCGGGCTTCCTGGCCGCCGTGGCGAAAGGCCAGACCGCCTGTGCGCTGATCTCGCGCGAGCGCGCCACCGAATTGCTTGGCACGATGCTGGGCGGCTATAACATTCAGCCGCTGATCGAGCTGCTGTCTGACGCTCAGGTCGGCGCGGTAGCAGCCGGCGCGCTGAAAAGAACGCTTCTGATGTTCGACCAGTTCCACGACGTCAAGGAACTGGCAGAAAAGGGCAACGCCAACGCCCGGGCCGTCATGCAAAGCTGGGCCGATGCCGAATGGTTCACCAGCCGGCCGGAAGTGCCGCAAAGCCTGACCGTCACCGTCTTCAAAGTCACGGGCGAAACCAACACGGACGACCTGTCGCCGGCCCCGGACGCCACCACGCGCCCGGATATCCCGATGCACGCGCTGGCCATGCTCAAGAATGCGCGCCCCGGCATCACGCCCGAAGAAGACGGCAAGCGCGGTCCGGTCAAGTTCATCGAGTCGCTGAAGGAAAAGGGTCATCTGGTCGCATACGTGGGCGACGTGGTCGGGACCGGCTCCTCGCGCAAGTCCGCCACCAACTCAGTGCTGTGGTTCACGGGTGAGGACATTCCGTTCGTTCCGAACAAGCGCTTCGGCGGCGTATGCCTGGGCGGCAAAATCGCCCCGATCTTCTACAACACGATGGAAGACGCGGGCGCGCTGCCGATCGAGCTCGACGTGTCGAAGATGGAAATGGGCGATGTGATCGAACTTCGCCCGTACGAAGGCAAGGCCCTGAAGAACGGTGAAGTGATCGCCGAGTTCCAGGTCAAATCCGACGTGCTGTTCGACGAAGTGCGTGCCGGCGGCCGCATTCCGCTGATCATCGGCCGCGGCCTGACCGCCAAGGCGCGCGAAGCGCTGGGTCTGCCCGCGTCGACGCTGTTCCGCCTGCCGCAGCAGCCGGCCGCTAGTAAAAATGGCTTCTCGCTGGCTCAGAAGATGGTCGGCCGCGCCTGCGGTCTGCCGGAAGGCCAAGGTGTCCGTCCAGGCACGTACTGCGAACCGAAGATGACCTCGGTTGGCTCGCAGGACACCACCGGCCCGATGACCCGCGACGAACTCAAGGACCTCGCGTGTCTCGGCTTCTCGGCCGATCTCGTCATGCAGTCGTTCTGTCACACCGCCGCCTATCCGAAACCGGTGGATGTGAAGACCCACCAGACATTGCCGAACTTCATCAGCACGCGCGGCGGCATCGCGCTGCGCCCGGGCGATGGCGTGATCCACTCGTGGCTGAACCGTATGCTGCTGCCCGACACCGTAGGCACCGGCGGCGACTCGCACACGCGCTTCCCGATCGGCATCAGCTTTCCGGCCGGCTCGGGCCTCGTCGCCTTCGCGGCCGCCACCGGCACGATGCCGCTGGACATGCCGGAATCGGTGCTGGTTCGCTTCAAAGGAAAGATGCAGCCGGGCGTGACCCTGCGCGATCTCGTCAACGCGATTCCGCTCTACGCCATCAAGCAAGGCTTGCTGACGGTTGCCAAACAAGGCAAGAAGAACATCTTCTCGGGCCGCATTCTCGAAATCGAAGGCCTGCCCGACCTCAAGGTCGAGCAAGCGTTCGAATTGTCGGATGCGTCCGCCGAACGCTCTGCCGCGGGTTGCACGGTCCACCTGAACAAGGATCCGATCATCGAGTACCTCAACAGCAACGTCACGCTGCTTAAGTGGATGATCGCCGAGGGCTACCAGGACCCGCGCAGCCTTCAACGCCGCATCGCGGCGATGGAGCAATGGCTGGCCGACCCGCAACTGCTTTCGCCGGATGCGGATGCCGAGTACGCCGCCGTCATCGAAATCGATCTCGCTGACGTCCATGAACCGATCGTGGCCTGCCCGAACGATCCGGACGACGTGAAGACGCTCTCCGACGTGGCCGGCGCCAAGATCGACGAAGTGTTCATCGGCTCATGCATGACCAACATCGGCCATTTCCGCGCCGCTTCGAAACTGCTGGAGGGCAAGCGCGACATCCCGGTCAAGCTGTGGATCGCCCCGCCGACCAAAATGGACCAGAAGCAGTTGACGGAGGAAGGACATTACGGCGTCTTCGGCACGGCCGGCGCCCGTACTGAAATGCCGGGCTGCTCGCTGTGCATGGGCAATCAGGCGCAGGTGCGCGAAGGCGCGACGGTCATGTCGACGTCGACCCGCAACTTCCCGAACCGTCTGGGCAAGAACACGAACGTGTACCTAGGCTCGGCGGAACTCGCGGCGATCTGCTCGCGCCTGGGCAAAATTCCGAGCCGGGACGAGTATATGGCCGACATGGGCGTGCTCAATGCCGACAGCGACAAGATCTATCAATACATGAACTTCGATCAAATCGAAGATTTCAAGGAAGTGGCCGATACCGTGAAGATGTAAGGCGCGGTATCTGCGTCCGTGGCGCCGCGCAATGGCGCCGCAGGCTGAACGACTGCGGCGCCATTTTCGTTTGGTGCGGCGCGCCCGGCGAACGAAAGGGATGGGGGTCGAGAGATGGCGCCGCGCGTCAACTACTCCGGCGTAGAATTGGCAATGTCAGTTGCGTGATGTCAATCTCCGGCAGCGCCAAAGCGCGAGCGCCGCTGTCGGAACGCCTTCGCGGCACGCGTTTGCGATGACTTCCCGCACCCGCAATCCCGTAGATCCGCGCAAACGAAGCCGGAGAGTTCGATGAACGGCGATACCAGGAAGGTCCGATCCGACTGGATTTACCGTTCCGAGTCCAACGACGGAATAGAACGCATCGAAGCGTTTTTTCATGGCAACGCGTACTCAATGCATCGGCACGACACGTACGCAATCGGCGTGACCCTCGCCGGCGTCCAATGTTTCCATTATCGGCGCAGCTTGCGCAGCAGCCTGCCGGGACAGACGATGGTCCTGCATCCCGACGAAGCGCACGACGGTCAAGCCGGCACGAACGAGGGATTTCGTTACCGGATGCTTTACGTCCAGCCGGCGGCGATTCAGGAGGTGCTCGGAGGCCAGTCTTTACCGTTCATCGAAGGTGGCGTAACGACCGATCCGCGCTTGTTCGAAGCGACGAAGGCAGCCCTGCGCCAGATGCACCCCGATGCGGAGCCGCTCGAACGCGACGATGCGCTCGCCGGTCTCGCGCTGGCGCTGGATAGCGCATCCGGCGCGCGCTCGATCCGCACGTCCGCGGATTTCGCGGCGGCGCGGCGCGCGCGGGAATATCTGCATGCATCGTGCACCCGCACCGTTACGCTCGATGAGCTTGCCGCAGTCAGCGGACGGGATCGATGGAGCCTCTCGCGCGATTTCAGAGCCTTTTACGGCACGAGCCCCTATCGCTATCTCGTCATGCGCCGGCTCGAAGCGGCGCGCGCGATGATGACATGCGGCGTTTCCCTCGTGGATACTGCAGCCGCGACCGGCTTCGCCGACCAGAGCCATATGACGCGACATTTTCGCAGCGCATACGGAATCCCTCCCGCACGTTGGCTCGCGATGATGGGCGGTCCGCGCGACGGCTAGCGCAGGCGTGCACAATCGTTCAAGACAATCGCCGGGAGCGGGCTTAAGCTTCGTTCCAGACATCACTGAAACGGAGCAATCATGCACGACGATTCTCAGCTCGCGCCCGAGCAGCGCGGCCAATACAAGCCGATCAATCTCCTCGACAAGATTCGTCAGCTCGACGGTCACTGGCAGCCACGCGTCGTTGCCGAGATGAACGACTATCAGTTCAAGGTCGTGAAGATAGTCGGCGATTTCGTCTGGCACCGGCATGCCGACACCGACGAAACGTTTATCGTTCTCGAAGGTCACTTGCGCATCGACTTCCGCGATCGCTCGATCGAGTTGCATCCCGGCGAAATGGCGGTCGTTCCGAAGGGAGTCGAGCACAAGCCGTATGCCGAATCCGAAGTGAAGTTGCTGCTGATCGAACCGCGCGGCGTCGTCAACACGGGCGATACGACCAACGAAAGGACGGCCGAAAACGACGTATGGATTTGAGCGGCGCCATGCGAGTGCCAGTGCCCGTCGTCCGCGAAGCCGTTTTTCCCGTTGATACGCGCAGCCTCGTCGCGGTGATCCGCGAGTATGTCCGCTGGCTGGACATGGACTTGTCGTACCGCGGATTCGATGCCGAGATGGACGCGTTCGAACACATTTATACGCTGCCCTCCGGCATGTTCTTCGTCGCGGACGCCGGCGGCGAACTCGCCGGTTGCGCCGGGCTGCTTCGTTGTACCGCACAGACTGCGGAAATCAAGCGACTCTACGTTCGCGAAACATTCCGCGGGTTATCGCTCGGCGAAACGCTGGTTACGTGCGTGATCGGGAAAGCGAAGGCACTGGGATTCTCGATGCTGGTTCTGGACTCGGTTCCGCAAACCCGTTTCGCACAGCGCATTTACGAGCGATTGGGCTTCGCCGATACGGCGCCGTACTACGAAAATCCGGTCGAAGGCACGCGGTTTCTTGCCCTCGATCTCTGACGGCGGCGCGGCCGATATGTCATTCGCATCGGCGATTTTCACTCGATCTCCAACGCGCTCGTCAATGGATTGACCAATCAGTTTCGACAACCGCTCGAGCCGGCGAGCACGGTATATTGCTGCACTATGCTGCCTCCCCAGCCAATCGCGGAGCCAACGATGATCCGAGTGCCGTGCATACGAAAGCTTCACCCCGATGAAGCCATCGCCTATGTAGACCCGCTGGCGGAACTGCTGATCGACTGCGTCGAGGGCGGTGCATCCGTAAGCTTCATGTTGCCGATTTCCAGGAAGACGGCGGTGGACTTCTGGAGGCAAGTCGTTGAAGGTGTAGTACGCCGGGGGCGGATACTCCTCATTGCGCAGGACGAGGATGGTCGTGTCGTCGGCACTGTGCAATTGATCACTGCCTTGCCCGAGAACCAGCCTC
>Ga0070660_100002431_pt1 | contig 12796 bp, 13 predicted proteins | sample KBSC33metaG_FD_64670 | JGI IMG/M metagenome (GOLD analysis project Ga0070660, IMG submission 64670) | Corn rhizosphere microbial communities from Kellogg Biological Station, Michigan, USA - KBS C3-3 metaG | ecosystem: Host-associated > Plants > Roots > Rhizosphere > Soil ... | reverse complement strand
AGCGTGATTACCGCGGAAGCGGCCGAATAATCGGACGAACGTGAAAACGGGTCGTCCAGTGGGCGACCCGAGGTCCGGACAAGCCGGATCGTCAGGGAGACGGGTCGCACCGCCTCCCTTTTTCGTGTCTCCCTGAAACCTGTGTCGCGGAAGCTTCATGCTTCTGCGCCAAGGCGAGCGACAGGAGACGATACCGATGTTCGCTATAACCGAACGGCTGTTGTTGAGGCCGGGCTGGATCGAGGATGCCGCCGCGTTGACGGCCGCGATCGGCGATCGGGAGATCGCGCGCAACCTTATGCGCGTGCCATGGCCCTATTCGCAGGCCGACGCCGAAAGCTTCCTCACCCAACCCGCGGATTCGCTGCGGCCGCGATTCCTGATCTGCCTGCGCGACAGCAACCGGCTGGTCGGCGGGATCGGGCTGAGCGGCGATTTCGAGGCCGAGCTCGGCTATTGGATCGCGCGCGATCATTGGGGACGGGGCTATGCCACCGAAGCCGGTCAGGCGCTGATCGCCCTGGCCGACAACAGCCTGCGCCTCCCGCGGATCAAGGCGCGGCGCGCGCTCGACAATGCCGCGTCGGCCAACGTCCTGCGCAAGCTCGGCTTCCAGCCGACGGGCAAGAGGGTCTGGTCGGCCAGCCTTGCGCGCGGGACGATGGAGACCTGCCTCTACGCGCGCGAGCGTGAGGAGGCCCCGCAAGCCCTTGCGGCGTGACTCGATAGACTTCGCATTTCCGCCGCCTTCCTGTAGGCGGCGGCGATGCATTTCCTCGATCAAGCCAAGATCTTCATCCGCTCGGGAAGCGGCGGGCCGGGTGCGGTCTCCTTCCGGCGCGAGAAATATATCGAATATGGCGGCCCCAACGGCGGCAACGGCGGCAAGGGCGGCGATATCATCTTCGAGGCGGTTCCCGGCCTGAACACGCTCATCGACTTCCGCTATTCGCAGCATTTCCGCGCCGAACGCGGCAAGCCCGGCGAGGGCGGCGACCGGACCGGCGCGGGCGGTGAGGATCTCGTGATCAAGGTCCCGATCGGCACGCAGGTGCTCGCCGACGACGAGGAGCGCTCGCTGCTGCTCGACCTGACCGAGGCGGGCCAGCGCACGATCTTCCTGCGCGGCGGCGACGGCGGGCGCGGCAATGCGAGCTACAAGACCTCGACCAACCGCGCGCCGCGCCAGCACGGCCCCGGCTGGCCGGGCGAGGAAATGTATGTCTGGCTGCGGCTCAAATTGCTCGCCGATGCCGGGCTGGTCGGATTGCCCAATGCGGGCAAGTCGACCTTCATCAACGCGGTCACCAACGCGCAGGCCAAGGTCGGCGCTTATGCCTTCACCACGCTGCGGCCCCAATTGGGCGTGGTGCGCCGCCACCAGCGCGAATTCGTGGTCGCGGACATTCCCGGCCTGATCGAAGGCGCGGCGGAAGGTGCGGGCGTCGGCGACCGCTTCCTCGGCCATATCGAACGCTGCCGCGTGCTGTTGCATCTGGTCGACGCCAATGACGAGGATGTCGCCACCAGCTACCGCATCGTGCGCGACGAGCTCGAAGCCTATGGCGCGGGGTTGACCGACAAGCCGTTCGTGGTCGGCCTCAACAAGATCGATACGCTCGACGAGGAACTGATCGCGGTGCTCAAGGCGGAACTGGAAGACGCGAGCGGCGCGACCGTCTTCCCGCTCTCCGGCGCGGCGGAAATCGGCCTCGACCCGATTCTCGACCGGCTGCTCGAGGTGATCGGCCCCGAATCCGCCAAGGTCGGCGCGGACGACGAAGGCGAGGACGAGGTGGAATGGTCGCCTTTATAAACCCTCTCCCGCTCGGGGAGAGGGAGGGGCCCGCTGCCGCAAGGCAGTGGGAGGGTGAGGGCACGACAGCCTCGATCACTGCCCTGCACTCAGCCTTCCCTGCCCTCACCCTCCCATGCTCCGCATGGGCCCCTCCCTCTCCCCCAAGGGGAGAGGGGTGATGACAGCCCTCTTCCCCCCCGCCTCCTGCCCCCGCCTGGTCGTCAAGATCGGCTCGGCCTTGCTCGTCGATCCGGATGGCGGCGTGCGGCGGGCATGGCTCGAGGGGATCGCCGCCGACATCGCCATGCGGGCCAAGGCGGGCCAGCAGATCGCGGTCGTCTCCTCGGGCGCGATCGCGCTCGGCGCGCGCCGGCTCGGCCTCGCCAAGGGCGGACGCGCCAGCCTGGAAGATGCGCAGGCCGCCGCCGCGACCGGCCAGATCGCGCTCAGCCATGTCTGGGCCGAAGTGCTGGGCGCGCACGATCTGACGGCCGCGCAGATATTGGTGACGCTCGACGACCTCGAGGATCGGCGCCGCTATCTCAACGCCGCCGCGACGCTCGACCGGTTGCTCGGCCTCGGCGTGGTGCCGATCCTCAACGAGAATGACAGCGTCGCGACCGAGGAGATCCGCTTCGGCGACAATGACCGGCTCGCCGCGCGCGTCGCGCAAGCCGCGGCCGCGCAGGGCGTGGTGCTGCTGTCCGATATCGACGGTCTGTACGACCGCAACCCCGCTTTGCCCGGCGCGACCCACATTCCGCGGATCGAGAAGATCGACGCGACGATCGAGGCGATGGCGGATCGCGGTTCGGCCTCGGGCATGGGATCGGGCGGCATGGTCTCCAAGATCGAGGCGGCGCGGATCGCCAATGCGGCGGGCGCCAACCTTGCCATCGCCAGCGGGCGGATCGACCATCCGCTGACCGCGCCGGCGCGTCACAGTCTGTTCGTGGCGGAGAAAGCCGCGCGTGCGCGCAAGGCGTGGCTCGCGGGGCGGCTCACTGCGCGTGGCAGCATCATCGTCGATGACGGCGCGGTCCATGCGCTCCGCCAGGGCAAAAGCCTGCTCGCAGCCGGCGCGACTGGGGTCGACGGCCGGTTCGCGCGGGGCGACGTGGTCGAGATCATGGACGCCAAGGGTGCGAAGATCGCGCGCGGCCTGAGCGAATATGATGCCGCCGACGCCGCGCGCATCGTCGGCCGCCGCAGCGACGCGCATGCCGCCTTGCTCGGCTATGCGCCACGCGCGGCGTTGATCCATTGCGACCATATGGTGCTGCTCTGATGCGGATCGCGATCACGGGCGGGACGGGCTTCGTCGGATCGCATCTGATCGAACGCGCGCTGGCCGAAGGTCATCGCATCAACGCCCTCACCCGCCGCCCGCAGGAGCCACAAGACGGGCTGACTTGGATACACGGTGCGCTGGACAATCCCGAAAGCCTGGCCACCCTGTGCGCGGGCTGCGACGCGGTGATCCATGTCGCGGGCGTGATCAATGGCAGCGCGCATGATTTCCATCTGGGCAATATCGTCGGCACCGAGGCGATCATCGCCGCCGCGGCCGGCGCTGGGATCGAGCGCTTCGTCCACGTCTCTTCGCTGTCCGCGCGCGAGCCTTCGCTGTCGGCATATGGCCGCTCCAAGCTCGAATCCGAGGAGCCGGTGATCGCCACCGGCCGCGGATGGACGATCGTGCGCCCACCCGCAATCTATGGCCCGCGCGACCGCGAAATGCTCGATCTGTTCCGCTTCGCGCGGCGCGGCGTGCTGCCCTTGCCCCCCGGCGGGCGGATTTCGGTGATCCATGTCGAGGATCTCTGCCGCCTGTTGCTAGCCTGTATCGACAATCCGCTGGCGGAAGGCCGCCTCTTCGAGCCCGACGATGGGCGCGAAGAGGGCTGGACGCCGGTCGAGTTTGCGCGCGCGATCGGCCGCGCGGTAGGGCGCCGCGTGCTCGCCTTGCCGATGCCCAAGGCCTTGTTGATGGCGGGCGTGCGGATCGACAAGGCAATCCGCGGCGAGAAGGCCAAGCTGACCCGCGATCGGGTCAATTATTTCTGCCATCCGGACTGGGTTTCGGCGCCGCATGCGCGCCCTCCCGCCGATCTATGGCTGCCGCACATCCCGACCGAGGACGGATTGGCCGCCACCGCGCGCTGGTACGAGGCGCAAGGCTGGCTCTGAAACACCGTCTCCATGCGCTGCGGATGCCGTGCAATTGCCTCGGCACTGCCGCAATCGCTTGGCAATCGGTCCCCACGTTTCGTAAAGGCTGACCCATGACCGACCAAGACGAGATTTTCGAGCGCGTCGCCGAGCAGATCGAGCCCTTCAACAAGAAGGGCGTCGAACTGACCGAGGCCACCACTTTCGCCACCGACCTGGAATGGGACAGCCTGACGGTGATGGACTTCGTCGCGGCGGTCGAGGACGAATTCGACATCCTGATCACGATGAACATGCAGGCCGAGATCGAGACGGTCGGCCAGCTCGTCGCCACCATTCGCAAGCTGATGGCCGCATGATGACCGACGCGATCGACACACCCGACGACGCGACGCTCGCCGATCTGCCCAATCCCAAGGGCCCGCACGATTTGCTGAGCAAGTTCAAGCCGCTGATCAACGAGCGCGAAGCGTTGTTGGCGACGGGCGTGCGCGATCCCTTCTCGATCGTGATGACCGAGGTGAAGTCGCCCACGCTGGCGGTGATCCAGGGCAAGGATACGATCCTGCTCGGCACCTATAATTATATGGGCATGACCTTCGATCCCGACGTGATCGCGGCGGGCAAGGAAGCGCTCGACAGGTTCGGCGCGGGCACCACCGGCAGCCGCGTGCTCAACGGCACGTACCAGGGCCACAGGGAGTGCGAGGACGCGCTCAAGGAATTTTACGGCACCGATCACGCGATCGTCTTTTCGACCGGCTATCAGGCCAATCTCGGCGTGATCTCCACGCTCGCGGGCAAGGGCGATTACGTCATCCTCGACGCCGACAGCCATGCCTCGATCTATGACGGCTGCTGGCTCGGCAATGCGGAGATCGTGCGCTTCCGCCACAACAGCGTCGAGGATCTCGACAAGCGCCTCGGCCGCCTACCCAAGGAAGCGGGTAAGTTGGTCGTGCTCGAGGGCGTCTATTCGATGTTCGGCGACGTCGCGCCGCTGCCCGAGATGGTCGCGGTCGCGAAGAAGCATGGCGCGATGATCCTGTGCGACGAGGCGCACGGCATGGGCTTCTTCGGCCCCAATGGGCGCGGCGTGTACGAGGAAATGGGCTGCGAGAAGGATATCGACTTCGTCGTCGGCACCTTCTCCAAGTCGGTCGGCACAGTCGGCGGTTTCTGCGTTTCCAACCATCCCGATTTCGAGGTGCTGCGCCTCGTCTGCCGGCCTTATGTCTTCACCGCCTCGCTGCCGCCGTCGGTGGTCGCCACCGCCGCGACCTCGATCCGCAAGCTGATGCATGCCGGCGACAAGCGCGCGCATCTGTGGAAAAACAGCAAGCGGCTGCATCAGGGCCTGCGCGACCTGGGCTACACGATCGCGACCGAGACCGCGCAGTCGGCGATCATCGCGGTGATGCTGCCAGATCAGGAAAAGGCGGTCATGCTGTGGCAGGCTTTGCTCGAGGGCGGGCTCTACGTGAACCTCGCGCGTCCGCCGGCGACCCCGGCCGGCACCTATTTGCTGCGCTGCTCGCTCTGCGCCGAACATTCCGACGAGCAGGTCGGGCAGATCCTCGCCATCTTCGCCGCCGCGGGACGCGCGGTCGGCTGTATCGCCTGACGGCAATATTCGTGCGTCCGGAGACCGTTACGGGACAGAACCCTTTCAGATGGTAACGCTTCCGGCTATGGTCAAAATGGCCATGAGCGACGACGCGTCCTCACCGGCGGCTTCTGAGCCGCAGATCAGGGTCAAGCTGCTCGGCGGCCTGGTTGCGCTTGTCGCCGCTTTCCTGCTCGCCGCCTTGCTGATGCTCGCGCAGCAATCCAACCGCGAACGCGATGCCGCGCTCGTGCGCAAGCAGCACAGCTATGACATCGTCGTCCTGACCGGCCAGATTGGCGGCGCCTTCGGCCAGGCCGAGGCCGCGCTCGGCCGTTATGTGATCAATGGCGATCGCGACACCGGCACCGTTTATTATGATCAGTGGCGCCGTGTCGGCTCGATGCTCGACGATCTTGGCGACCTCGTCCATGACGATCCGCCGCAGGCCGGCCGCCTCGCCCACCTGCGCGCGCTCTATCAGAAGCGCGGCGAGGAATTGGGGCCGCCGGCGCAGCTTGCCAGCCTCAAGAAGGGTTGGTCGGCCATCTCGCTCTTCGCCGTGGCGGGCAAGTCGCCCACGCTCAAGGACATCGGCGCCACGTTGCAGGCGATGGCCGATGCTGAAAACAGGGTACTCGGCAAAAGATCCGATTTCGCGGCCGATCAGACAGATCGCGCCAACACCCTGGCGCGTCTGCTCTCGGCGGTGGGCATGATGCTGGCTTTATCCGTGATCGCGCTCGGCTGGTTGGTGATAAGCGCGCTCGCCGAACGCCGTGTCGCGCGCGATATCGCGGATATCGAGACCGATCGCGCGCAGGCGCTGGAGCAGGCGGTGATCGAGCGGACGGCCGAATTGCGCGATGCCAATCTGCGCCTGATCGCCGAGGGGCAGACGCGGGCCGAGGCGGAAGCCAAGCTGCGCCAGCTTCAGAAGATGGAGGCCGTCGGCCAGCTGACCGGCGGCATCGCCCATGACTTCAACAATATGCTGGCGGTGGTGCTGGGCGGGCTCGAAATGGCCAAGCGCCGGGTCGAGGAACAGGCGCGCGAGGCGTCACGCCACATCGATAGCGCGCTGGAGGGCGCCAACCGCGCCGCCGCGCTCACCCGCCGATTGCTTTCCTTCGCGCGCGCCGAGCCGCTTCTGCCCGGCGCGATCACGCCGGGACGCTTGCTGACCGACATGTCGGACCTGCTCGACCGCACGATCGGCGAGCGGATCGACGTGCGGATCGAAAGCGACGCGGATGTCTGGCCGGTGTGGGTCGACGCGTACCAGCTCGAAAACGCGATCCTGAATCTTGCGGTCAATGCGCGCGACGCGATGGACGGCGAGGGCCGGCTGGAGATGCGCGCGACCAATGTCAGCCTCGCGGACGGCGAGGTCGGCACGCTCCCCGCGGGCAATTACGTGCGGATCGCGGTCACCGACAACGGCACCGGAATGAGCCCGGAAACGCTGGAGCGCGTGTTCGAGCCTTTCTTCACGACGAAGCCGGCCGGTCAAGGCACAGGCCTCGGTCTCTCGCAGATTTCGGGATTCGCGCGCCAGTCGGGCGGCGATGTGGCGATCGAATCCGTGCTGGGCGACGGCACCACCGTTTCCATCTACCTTCCGCGCCATACGGGCGATGTGCGCGCCGCCGAACGCGCTCCGGCTGCCGCGACGCCCAGGGCGAACGTCGATGTCGGCACGATCCTGGTGGTGGAGGACGATCCCCGCGTCCGCGCCGCGACCGGCACGGCTTTGACCGAGCTCGGCTATCCCGCGATCCTGTGCGGCTCGGGGCCCGAGGCGATCGACCAGCTCGAGGAACGCGACGATATCGGCCTGGTCATCACCGATGTGGTGATGCCGGGCATGACCGGTCCCGAACTGGCGGGCCGGATCCGCGCCAATCATCCCGACGTCGGGCTATTGTTCGTCACCGGCTATGTCGGCGAGGCGGGCGAGGCCGAGAGCTTCAAGGGCTCGGAGGTGCTGCGCAAGCCCTTCACGCTGCGCGCGCTGGCCGACGCGCTCAGCGCCGCGGCCTCCAATATGCGCTCGGCGGAACGCGCGGCGTAATTCTCACGCCTTCTCGTCATGGCGAGCCGCGCCGGGCTTACCGCCCGGTCTGGGCGCGGTGCAGCAATTTCTGATCGGCGAGCACCAAAGCCATCATCGCCTCGACCACAGGGGCCGCGCGGATGCCGACGCACGGGTCGTGGCGGCCCTTGGTGCGGATCTCCGCCGCTTCGCCGCTGCGGTCGATCGTCTCGACCGGAGTCAGGATCGACGAGGTCGGCTTGAGCGCGACGCGCACCACCACCGGCTGCCCCGAGGAAATGCCGCCGAGTATGCCGCCCGCATGGTTGGCGAGGAAATGGGGCTTGCCGTCGGGGCCGGGCCGCATCGCGTCCGCATTCTGCTCGCCCGTCAGCCGCGCGGCGCCGAAGCCGTCGCCGATCTCGACTCCTTTGGCGGCATTGATCGTCATCATCGCCGCGGCGAGCTCGCTGTCGAGCTTGGCATAGATCGGCGCGCCCCAGCCGGGGGGCACGCCTTCGGCCACGCATTCGACCACCGCGCCGACCGACGACCCGCTCTTGCGCGCGTCGTCGACGATCTTTTCCCAGCGCACGGCCGCCGCCGCGTCGGGACAGAAGAAAGGGTTGGCCAGGATCTGGCCGGCATCGAACGCCGCGCGGTCGATCGCGTCGCCGCCGAGCTCGACCAGATAAGATTGGATCCGCACTTCGGGAATCACCAGCCGCGCAACGCCGCCCGCCGCCACCCGCGCCGCCGTCTCGCGCGCCGAAGAACGCCCGCCGCCGCGATAATCGCGGAAGCCATATTTGGCGTCATAGGTGTAATCGGCATGGCCCGGCCGATAAGCGAGCGCGACCTCCGAATAATCCTTCGAGCGCTGGTCGACATTCTCGATCATCAGGCTGATCGGCGTGCCCGTGGTGCGTCCCTCGAACGTGCCCGAAAGGATGCGCACCCGATCGGGCTCCTGCCGCTGCGTGGTGAAGCGCGACGTCCCCGGCCGCCTTTGGTCGAGCCACGGCTGGAGGTCCCCTTCGCTGAGCTCCAGCCCCGGCGGGCACCCATCCACCACTGCCCCCAACGCGGGCCCATGGCTTTCCCCCCACGTCGTGAAGCGGAAGACGCGGCCGAACGTATTGTAGCTCAAATCCCCTCTCCCCTTGGGGAGAGGGAGGGGCCCGCCGCATCGCGGCGGGAGGGTGAGGGCAAGCGTGCGGCGCAACCGTCCCGTATGCTGTCCAAAACGCCCTCCAGATTGGTCATCACGTCGTTGTTCCAGAAGCGCAGCGTTCGGAAGCCGGCTTTCGCTAACTCTTTATCGCGATGCGCGTCATACTCCAGCGCCTCGCCATGTTGCGAACCATCCAGCTCGATCACCAGCCGCACCTCGGTGCACAGGAAGTCGGCGATATAAGCGCCGATCCAAACCTGACGCCTGAACTTGAACCCGTCGAGCCGGCGGCCGCGCAAAGCATTCCACATCAGCCGCTCCGCTTCGCTCGGCGTGCGCCGCATCTGACGCACGCGATCCAGAGCCTTGGTTCCGGCGGCTTGCCTCATCCTGCCCTCACCCTCCCATGCTGCGCATGGGCCCCTCCCTCTCCCCCGAGGGGAGAGGGTGTCACACCAAAGCAATATCCGGCGCGTCCTCCGCCTTCATCCCGATCACGTTATACCCGGCATCGACATGGTGGATCTCCCCCGTCACGCCCGAGGCCAGATCCGACAGCAGGTAAAGCCCCGCGCCGCCGACCTCTTCGATCGTGACGTTACGGCGCAGCGGACTGTTCAGCTGGTTCCATTTGAGGATGTAGTTGAAATCGCCGATCCCGCGCGCCGCCAGCGTCTGGATCGGGCCGGCCGAAATCGCGTTCACCCGGATATTTTCGGGGCCCAGGTCCATCGCCAGATATTTGACGCTGGTCTCCAGCGCGGCCTTGGCGACGCCCATCACGTTGTAATGGGGCACAACCTTCTCGGCGCCATAATAAGTCAGCGTCAGGATCGAGCCGCCATCGGGCATCATCTTGCGCGCATGGCGCGTCACCGCGACCATCGAATAAGCCGAGATGTTCATCGTCATCAGGAAATTGTCGAGGCTGGTGTCGACATAGAGGCCGCGCAGTTCGTTCTTGTCCGAAAAGCCGATCGCATGGACCAGGAAATCGATCGTCGGCCACGTCTCCGCCAGTTCAGCAAAGGCGCGCTCCAGATTGGCCGCGTCGGACACGTCGCATTCGATCAGGTGCGGCACGCCCAGCTGCTCCGCGAGCGGCAGGACGCGCTTTTCCATCATCGCGCCCTGATAGCTGAAGGCCAGCTCCGCTCCCTGCGCGCTCAGCGCCTTGGCAATCCCCCAGGCGAGCGATTTATCGTTGGCGAGCCCCATGATGAGCCCCCGTTTTCCGTCCATCAGCCCGGCCATCATCCCTCCGCTACTGCTGCCTGGTTTCGGCCCCTTACGCTGTCGCCGGGGGTTTCCGCCAGTGCCGCGTTGAGGTGCGCGCCGATCACGAGGCCGAAACCCACCAGCCAGAAGAAGAAAAGCGTGACGATGAACCCGGCGAGGCTGCCATAGGTCCGGCCATAGCCGCCCAAGAGGGCCAATATCGGGGGAAGGATCGTGGTCACCGCCGCCCACCAGATCGCGGTGAAGGCGGCGCCCGGCCATTTCGGGCATTTGGTCCAGCGATATTTGCTCGGCGTGAGCGAGTAGAAGATCAGGTAGAGCGCCGCAAACAACGCCCCGAGCGGAGCAAGGCGCGTCCAGCCGATCCAGCCGATCACATCGTCGGAGCCAGGCACAACCCGATCGAGGAAATTAGCGGCGCCGGTCAGCAGCAATTGCGCGCTGAACGCGGACAGCATCAAAATGACCGCGCCGATGATCAGCGCCGCCGACGCCAGGCGATAATGCCAGAAGGGCTTGGAGAAACGCAGTCCGTAGGCCCGGCGCAGGATATCGCGGATCGTCTCGATGAAGCTGCCCGTGGTCCACAGCCCGACAATGCCGCCGATCCAGAGCAGCCCCCCGGTGCGCTGCTTCAGCACCTCGTCGATCGGCTGGCGCAGGATTTGGCGCACCGAAGGCGGGACCGTGCGCATGAAGGAGTAGATCGCATTCTCGGTGTCCGCGCTGTGGCCGAACGTGTGCGCGAGCCAGGCGAGCACGATGAAGAACGGAAAGAGCGAGATCAGCGCGAGATAAGCGAGATTTCCCGCATGGATGAAGCCGTCCGAATAGACGCCGATCGCGATCCGCTTGACCACGTTGAACAGGCGTGTGTGGCGCCGGTCCTGCTCGACATGATCGCCGCGCCGTTCAGGCGATTCGGGCGAAATTTCCTGAATGGCGCACGCTCCCTATTGGAGGACTATACGCCCAGGTTCGCGCGCGGGTTGCGTTGTTCGTCACCGGTCCAGCTCTCGGCGAATTGCTTGAGCGCCTCGTCATCGGCCGGCAGGTCGACCATCAACGTAACGAGCTGGTCGCCGCGTCCGCCGCCGCGCTTGTGGAAGCCGCGTCCCTTGAGGCGCAGCACCTTGCCCGAGGTCGAGCCCTCGGGGATCGTCATCATCACCGCGCCTTCGACGGTGGGCAGCTTGATCCGCGCGCCCAGCACCGCCTCGTCGAGCCGTACCGGCAAATCGAGCCGGACATCGTCGCCGTCGCGCGTGAAAAAGCGGTGCGGCTTGACCTCGATGCTGACAGTCGCGTCGCCGGGTCCGCCCGGCCCCTGCTCGCCCTGCCCCGCCAGGCGCAAAGGCGTTCCCGCCACCGCCTCGGCGGTGATCTTGAGGTCGATCGTCTTGCCCGACTGGAGCGTGATCCGCTGCGGCTTCAGCGCGGCGGCCTCCTCGAAATCGACCGCCAGCCGGTAGACGACGTCAGCACCCTTTTGCGGCTTGGCCCGCGCACCGAACCCGCCGAAGCCGCTGAACCCGCTCCGCTGCGACGATTGCGGCTGCCGCGAGGCACCGAAAATGCCCTCGAAAATATCGCCGAAGTCGGCCGCCGCGGCGTCGCCGAAGTCGAACGCGTCTCCTCCGGGGGCGCCGCGCGTCGCGCGGAACCCGCCCGGACCGCCGCCGCGCTGGCCGCCAAAGCCGAACGGCATCTTGGGATTGCCCTGCTCGTCGATCTCGCCCCGGTCATATTGGGCGCGCTTGTCCTTATCCATCAGCAGGTCATAGGCCTGCGTGACCTCCGAAAAGCGTGCGGCGGCTTTCGGATTATCCGTGTTGCGGTCGGGGTGCAGTTCCTTGGCGAGCTTGCGATACGCCTTCTTGATCGAAGCCTCGTCCGCGCCGCGCGCCACACCCAAAGTCGAATAAAGGTCTGCCATCGTGGCCCGATGTGCGGACGCTTGAGGCTTTCGACAAGAGGAAAGTGCTTGGGTTTGATTCGGCTTCGCCGAAGCGGCCTGGTTCAGCCTCGCTGAACCACGATCTACACCTCGGACGCCGCGCCGATCAGCGCCATCACCTCGCGGAACGAAATGCCGTTGGACGCCGCATTGAGATCCCCGGCCGCAAGCTGCTCCGCCACGTCGCGCAGCGAGCCCATCACCTTCATATAGAGCGCCGAGCCGAGGCTAACCCTTTTCACCCCTGCCGCCGCCAGCTCGGCAATCGGAACGATCCCGTCCGCGGGCGAGATCAGCAGGTTGACCGGCTTGGGCGCGACCGCGCGCACGATCGCCGTCACGCCTGCCATATCGGCTGGATAGGGCGCGTAGAGCACGTCCGCGCCCGCCTCGGCGAAGGCGGTCAGGCGACGGATCGTATCGTCGAGATCCGGCCGCCCCTGGATGAAATTGTCGCACCGCCCGGTCAGAAGGATCCGCCCGCGCGCGGCCCTCGCCGCCGCCGCCATCCGCGCGACGGCATCATCATAGTCGCGGATCGGCCGGTCGGGATCGCCGCTCGTGTCCTCGATTCCGATTCCGGCGAGGCCAGCCTCGATCGCGGCCTCGACCGTGCGCGCGACATCTTCGGGCGTGTCGCCATAGCCATCCTCGAAATCGCCGTTGATCGGCAGGCGGGTAAGCCCGCCCAGCAATCGCGCGTGATCGAGATGCTCCTCGCGGCTGACCGCATGCGCACCGTCGATCCGGCCCAGCGCCGCCGCGATCGCGGCCGAGGAGGTGCCGAGCGCCTGGAAACCCGCTTGCTTGAGCAG
>Ga0070660_100002430_pt1 | contig 12796 bp, 9 predicted proteins | sample KBSC33metaG_FD_64670 | JGI IMG/M metagenome (GOLD analysis project Ga0070660, IMG submission 64670) | Corn rhizosphere microbial communities from Kellogg Biological Station, Michigan, USA - KBS C3-3 metaG | ecosystem: Host-associated > Plants > Roots > Rhizosphere > Soil ... | reverse complement strand
TCGTCGGGCCCGTGCGGGTCGACCCCCGGGCGGTTGGGCTCGTTGTAGACCGGCGGCGGCGGCGTGCCCTTGGTATCCGTGCCGACCTGGCGCAGCGGGCCGACATCGGCGACGACGAGCTCGGGCCCGCCGAACGGGTAGCTGGTGATCGGGTCGATCCCGTAGAACATGTCGCCCTCGACCCGGGTCGGATCGACGATCGGCGTGCGCACCTTCGCCCCGATCGTGCGCGCCTCGACGATCGTCGCCCAGTTGGTGACCTGGTGGTCGCCGTAGGCCATGCCGAGGATCACCTGGTGCGCCGGCGTGTCCGGGTACGGGTCCGAGGTCATGTGCTCGGCGTAGCCGTCGGCCTCGGCGCGATCCCACTGCAGCTGGATGAGCGAGAGGATCAGCGGCCGCTGGAGCAGGTCCGGGTAGGCGTTGTACATGACCTGCGCGTAGGTGTCGAAGTCCACCGAGCGCTGGAGCAGGATCGAGTAGTTCATGCCCGGCACGCCCAGCGCCGCGCGCGTGAAGTCGGGCGCCACCGCGGTCAGCGAGCCGCCCATGATCCCGCCCTGGGAGCCGCCGTCGTAGTACAGGTGGCTGATGTCGACCAGCGACTTGCCGTTCGCCTGGAACGCCGGGTCGGTCGACAGGCCCTGCGGATGGATGAGCGCACGGCCGAGGTAGAGGAAGTTGAGCATCCCCTGCTGGCCGCGGTCGGCCAGCGCGTCGAAGTGCGAGAGGTCGCCGAGGGTCGCCACGTCGTTGGGCAGGTCCTCGGTGGACATGCCGCTCCAGTCGGTCGCGCAGAGCATCAGGTCCTGCTCGAACGCGAGGTTCTGCTGCGTTCCGCCGGTGACCTCGCCGGCGTTGCCGAGCAGGCCGTGGCCGTAGAGCGCCGGCCGCGCAGGATGCTCCGGCGTCGCCGAGCGCGGCACGATGCAGACGAAGTCGGCAAGCGCCCGCGTCGTCGGGTTCTCGACCGGCAGGCCGTCGGTCCCGTAGACGAACGAGCCGCCGGGCGCGCATTCCGGCGTGCTCAGGAAGCACGGCACGACGACGCGGCCGCGGACGATCTCCTGAATCTTCGCGTTCTGGTCGGGCGTGAAGTGCGTGACGCCGTCGACGTTCGTGTAGTTGCCGAGCTCCGGGACGCTCTGCAGCTCGCTGCCGACGTTGTCGGGCAGGTCGGGGTAGACCTCGGCCGTCGGCGCGCTGCCGTCCACCTTGCCGTCGGCGAGGTTGTTGTCGCCGAGCTCGGAGAACGCGACGTTGCGGATGTGCAGCATCCGCTCGGACAGGTTGCGCTCGCTGGCGACCGTGAAGTCCCAGGCGCGGTAGATGTGCGCGTCGGCCGAGGTGTCGATCCCCGCGGCGTTGAGCGTCTTCGCGAGCTTGGCGGGCACCGGCGCCGCCGCCGGGATCGGCTTGCCGTCGGCGTCGACGAGGTGGCGCAGCACGACGATGTAGCGGTGGCCCTCGATGAAGTTGCGGCCCGGGTGGACGATCAGCGTCTGCTGCGAGGCGATCGTCTTGCCGTTGTTCGTGACCTGCGAGGTCTCGCTGGCGTCGGAGAAGTCCGGCGGGTACTCCATCTCGGCCCACAGCAGCCAGCGCGGGTGCCCCTTGGCCGTCGCGTCGATCACGACGACCGGAGCGTCCGCGGCGAACGACCGCGACGGGTCGGTGTTCGTCGGGAAGCCGTTGCGGTCGAACGCCTTCTGCGAGTCGAGCCCGGGGATCTGGTCGATGATCAGCGACCCGGGGCTGAAGCCATCGTTGCGGTTGAACGCCGTCGGGTCGATCGGCACGCCGGCGGCATTGACCGGCATCTGCGTGATCTGCAGGTTGAGCCGGCGGCCGGTATCGGTCGTCGGGTCGCCCTTCGTGTAGGCGTTGGAGGGCCAGGGGTACAGCGCCGGGCCGGCGGCGGAGGCCGGGGCGGCGGCAACGAGAGCAAGGACGACGGGCAAGAGGAACCGAGGCATCGCCACCGGGAACGCTGCGCTCGTGAAGAACTTGCGACGACGCGCAAGTTCTCTCGCCCGCGGGCGTTTCGGCGTGCATGGACGAGCGCCGCAGCTGGAACGTCATCCCGGAAGAGCTCGAGGGCCACGCGCGCCTCAATGCGCTCAACCGCCGGGAGTTCCTGCGGCGTTCCGCGTACACGGCCGGCCTCGGCGTGAGCCTGGCGGCGTCGCTGTCGCCCGCTCAGGTCCTCGCGCAGGCGATCCGCGCGCAGGCCAGCGTCGTGCCGCTCGGCGACAAGATGCCGATCGACCACTTCGTGATCCTGATGATGGAGAACCGGTCGTTCGACCACTACTTCGGCTGGCTGAACCCGGAGATCGCCAACGCGCAGCAGCACGAGACCTACATCGACGGCGCCACGGGCAAGCCGGTCGACACGCAGTACGCGCTCTCGTTCAACCCGACCGCGCCGTACCAGGGCTGCGGCTACAGCGACCCCGGCCACGGCTGGGACAACGGCCGCGCGCAGCTCAAGGGCGGCTTCCTGGCCAACGGCAGCGGCAACGACCACTTCGCGCTGACCTACTACGACGAGGGCGACCTCGGGTTCATCCACCCGGCCGCGAAGGCGTTCACGCTCTACGACAACTACCACTGCTCGCTGCTGGGCCCGACGTGGCCCAACCGCTACTACAAGTGGTCGGCGCAGTCGGGCGGCCTCATCGACAACACCCCGCAGGTCGCCACCGCCGGCAACCAGTGGAACACGATCTTCGACACCGCGCTGGCCGCCGGCGCGACGGCCACCTACTACAACTCCGACCTGCCGTTCTCGGCGGTGTGGGGCGCACGCGGCGCCACGTGGACGCAGCCGGTCGACGCGTTCTACGCCGACTGCGCGGCCGGCACGCTGCCGAACATCTCGATCGTCGACCCGCCGTTCCGCGACGGCGGCGGCTTCAACGGCGAGTCGGCCGACGAGCACCCGCTCGGCGACGTGCGCCTCGGCCAGGCGTTCATGGCCGACGTGGCCCATGCGTTCCTGTCCTCGCCGAACTACAAGCGCGGCGCGATGTTCATCATCTACGACGAGTGGGGCGGGTTCTTCGACCACGTCACGCCGCCGCGCGCCGCCGACGACCGGGCGAGCACCGACCTCGAGAAGGACTTCGGCCAGATGGGCTTCCGCGTGCCGGCCGTCGCGCTCTCGCCCTACACGCTCGGCGGCGGCGTCTCGCACCTCGGCACGCTCGGCCACGAGTCGATCCTCAAGCTCGTCGAGCAGCGCTTCAACCTCGCGCCGCTGTGCCTGCGCGACAAGATGGCCATGAGCATCGGCGAGTCGTTCGACTGGTCGAAGGACCCCAACGCCGAGGTCCCCGACCTGCCCACGCCCACGATCGTCGCCTCCAACCCGTGCGCCAACGGCGGCGGCGACCTGCCGGTCACCGACGACGGCTCGCACGCCAGCGACATGGCCGACCTCGAGGAGCTCGCGCACCGCTTCAAGGTGCCGGTCGGCGAGGGCAAGCCGCACCAGATCTTCCGCGCGCCCGATTCCATCAAGAAGGCGCTCGCGTGAGGCGCGCCCTGCTCGCGGCCGCCGCCGCCCTGCTCACCGGCGCGCCGGCCGCGAGCGCGCTGCCTCCCGTTCACCACGTCTGGGTCGTCGTGCTCGAGAACAAGGGCTTCGACGCCGCGTTCGGCCCGTCGTCGCCGGCCACCTACCTGTCGAAGACGCTGCCCGCGCAGGGCCAGCTTCTGCCGCAGTACTACGGGATCGGCCACGAGAGCCTCGACAACTACGTCGCGATGGTCTCGGGCCAGGCGCCCAACGCCGAGACCCAGTCCGACTGCCAGGTCTACACCGATGTGGTGCCGGGGGTGGTCGGGCCCGACGGCCAGGCGATCGGGCAGGGCTGCGTGTATCCCTCCGGCGTCCAGACGATCGGCGATCAGCTGCAGGCCAATGGCCTGCCGTGGCGCGCCTACCTGCAGGACATGGGAACGGCGTGCCGGCACCCGGACCCCAACTCCCACGACACGACGCAGACCGCGGCGAGTACGCCGGGCGGCGAGTACGCGGCGCGCCACAACCCGTTCGTCTACTTCCACTCGATCGTCGACACGCCGAGCTGCGCCGCCAACGACGTCGATCTCTCGCACCTGCAGGCGGACCTCGACTCGGGCACCGCCGCGCCGAGCTTCTCGCTGATCACGCCCGACCTCTGCGAGGACGGCCACGACGCGCCGTGCGCCGACGGCCGCCCCGGCGGGCTGGTCAGCGCCGACAAGTTCCTGCAGACGTGGATCCCGCAGATCCTCGGCTCGCCCGCCTACGCCGACAACGGCCTGGTGATCGTCACGTTCGACGAGGCCGACACGTCCGACGCGTCGGCGTGCTGCAGCGAGCCGATGGGCTTCAACACGATCAACCCGGGCGCCACGACCTACGGGCCGGGCGGCGGGCGCGTGGGCGCCGTGCTGCTCTCGCCGTTCCTCACGCCGGGCAGCACCGACGCCACCCCGTACAACCACTACTCGCTGCTGCGCACGGTCGAGGACCTGTTCGGCGTCGGGCATCTGGGCTACGCGGGCGCCGACGGCCTGCAGCCGTTCAAGCTGGGTTGACGCAAGTCTGAGCGCCCCCGTTCGTTACGGGGGCATGCTTCGTACGCGCCTGCTGCCCATCGCCGCGCTCGCCGCGCTCGCGCTCGTGCCCGCCACCGCCTCGGCGGACAACGACTCGAACCTCCCCACCTACCAGGTGGGCATCGCCCACGAGTCGATTGCGGTCAGCCCCGCGCTCGGCAAGGTCTACCTCGGCGGCTTCGGCATCGCCAGCGCCAACAACCCGATCGGCCAGGGCGTGCAGGACCGCTTCGCGACCGGCAACCTCGGCGTCGGCCCGAGCGTCCGCGCGTTCGTCGTCAGCGACGGGCACACGACGTTCGCGATCGCCGACGCGGAGCTCCAGGGCTGGTTCGCGGCCAACCGCGACGGCGCGACGGGGATCATGGACGTCCGCCGCAAGATCGCGGCCGACCTTCCCGGACTGCCCGCCGACCACATCGTCATCCAGTCCGACCACACGCACGGCGGGCCGGACCTGCTGGGCGTCTGGGGCGGCGCGTCGATGGCCTACCGCCAGTACGTCGTCAACCAGACGGTCAAGGCCGTCGAGGACGCGTACAAGAACATGGTCCCGGGGCACCTCTTCTACGGCACGGCGGCCAACGGCGCGTCGGGGCCGACGCACCTGATCAACAACCAGTTCGACTACGACCCCGTCAACAAGGTCATGGACGACGAGCTGCGCGTGCTGCAGGCCCGCGACGACAGCGGCAAGGTGCTCGACACGGTCCTCGACCTCTCCTCGCACGCCGACGTCCTGGGCTCCAGCAACACGCTCGCGACGGGCGACTGGCCGCAGCAGACCAACCTCATGCTCGAGCACGAGCTCGGCGGCGACGCGATGACGATCGTCGGCACGCTCGGCCGCAGCCAGCCCAGCCGACCGGGCTGCACCGATCCCAACGCCCCGAAGGACGCCCAGTCCCAGGGTCTGTGTGCCCTGGACAGCTACTCCAAGATGGTCGTCGACCGCGTGAAGGTCGCCCTGGCCAACGCGCAGCCGCTCGATGGTCCCGCGAAGGTCGTGGCCAACTCCTACCTGATGGTCGACCCGGCGACGAGCCCCGCGCTTCTCGGCCTGATGTTCGGCGGCGCTCCGATCGGTGCCCCGCTGTACCGCTCGGTCACGCCGCCCTACCTCAACGGCGACACGCTCGGCACCTCGGTCACCAGCGTCCGCATCGGCGACATCCTGCTGTCGGCCGGCCCCGGCGAGATGTACCCGCAGATCCCGCTGAAGGTCCGCGCCGCCGCCACGCAGGTCCAGGCGCCGATCAAGGGCTTCATGACCGCCGGCCTCGCCGACGACCAGCTCGGCTACATCATCGCCCCGTTCGAGGCCTACCCCGAGCCGGTCAAGGACTCGATGTTCGACTCGAGCTTCCTCGATCCGAACAGCCTGAACGCGTGCGAGGCGAGCTACGGCGCCAACTGCGATCCCAACATGCTGACGCCGACGCCCGACCCGATCGGCAACGACAACTACTTCTTCAACGTGTCGCACACGCTCGGCGAGCGCCTCACCTGCGAGCTGCTGCGCGGCGCGGGCGACGTCTTCGGCGAGGGCTCGAAGCTCGAGGGCACGTACGACCGCTGCCTGGCGTTCCAGAGCGACAACGCGCTGCCCGAGGGCGCCGACGTCACCGCCGGTGCCGCCGGCAGCAACGTGCCGGCCATCCCGGCCGAGGCCGGGCCGGTCACCCCGCCCGGCGCCTAGCCCGCGTCGAGTCGCAGTACGTGCGTCACGTAGGAGTGGCGCACGTCGTCGGGCTGCTTGAGCATCCACGCCTCGGCGCGTTTGCGCTCGTCGGGCCTGCCGAGGCACTCGCGCGCGTAGGAGGCCCGAACGTGACGGGGCTGGCGCAGCATCCAGCGAGCGCGCGGGTCGCGAATCGCGGAGGCGGCGGCGCGGGCCACCCAGTCCGGTCCGGTGAGCACCTGGCGCTCGATCGATGCCATCTCGCGCGGGGAAGCTAGCGAGACGGCAGGTCCCTAGGCTGCCGCGCGTGAAACTCGTCATCGGCATCGTCCGTCCAGAGCGGGCCAACGACGTACTCGCCGCGCTGCACCGCGCCGAGGTCCGGGGGCTGTCGATCAGCCGCGTCCAGGGCCACGGCGGAGAGCTCGAGCGGGTGGAGACCTACCGCGGCACCACGGTGCAGATGTCGCTGTCGGAGAAGGTGCGCTTCGAGATCGCGGTGTCCGACGCGTTCGTCGACCCGACGATCGATGCGCTGCTCGAGGGCGCGCGCACCGGCGAGGTCGGCGACGGCAAGATCTTCGTCGTCCCGCTCGAGCGCGCGGTCCGGATTCGCACGGGCGAGCCCGACGAGTCCGCCGTGACCCCGGTGGCCGGTTGATGACCAACGCCCCGGGAGTGCACGCGGGTGACACCGCGTGGATGCTGGTTGCCACGGCGCTCGTGCTGTTGATGACGCCGGCGCTCGGCCTGTTCTACGCCGGGCTCGTCCGGTCCAAGAACACGCTGAACACGTTCATGATGTCGATCGGCGCGCTGGCCGTCGTCACCATCTGCTGGGCGCTCTTCGGCTACTCGCTGGCCTTCAGCGGCCACGGCGGGTTCATCGGCAACTTCCACCAGGCCTTCCTGCACCACGTCGGGTTCGCCGCTCGCCCGGGGACGCACATCCCCGAGCTGCTGTTCTTCGCCTTCGAGGCGACCTTCTGCATCATCACCGCGGCGCTGGTCTCGGGCGCGGTGGTCGAGCGGATGCGCTACCAGACGTTCCTGGTCTTCCTCGCGCTGTGGGGCACGCTCGTCTACCCCGTGCTCGCCCACTGGGTCTGGGGCGGCGGCTGGCTGGCCCAGCACGGCACGCTGGACTTCGCCGGCGGCGTCCCGGTCGAGATGGCGTCGGGCTTCTCGGCGCTCGCCGCGGCGATCGTCGTGCGCCAGCGCAAGGACTACGGCCGCCAGGCGCTCCTGCCGCACAACACCGTGTTCGTGCTGCTCGGCGCCGGCCTGCTGTGGTTCGGCTGGTTCGGCTTCAACGGCGGCAGCGGCTACACGATCGGCAACTCGGGGATCCTCGCGTTCACCAACACGCTGCTGGCGCCCGCCGCCACGCTGAGCGTGTGGTTCGTCTTCGACCTGATCCGCGACCGCAAGATCACCGCGGTGGGCGCGGCCACCGCGATCATCGTCGGCTGCGTGGCGATCACGCCGGCCGCGGGCTACATCAGCCCGGGCTGGTCGCTCGCGCTCGGCGCCCTGGCGACCGTGCCCAGCTACTTCCTGATCATGTGGCGGCCGCGCACGCGCCTCGACGAGACGCTCGACGTGCTCGCCGCGCACGGCATGGCCGGCTTCACCGGCATCCTCTTCATCGGCTTCTTCGCCCAGCAGGCGTGGAACGGCGTCTCCGACGGCCTCGTCTACGGCCACGCGGCACAGCTCGGCCACCAGGCGCTCGCGGTCCTGACCGGGCCGGCCTACGCGTTCACCGCGACGTTCGTGATCCTCAAGGTCCTCGGCCTCGTGATGCCGCTGCGCGCGAGCGAGCGCGAGGAGTCGCTCGGACTCGACATCGTTGAGCACGGCGAGGAGGCCTACGCGACCGGCGAGGGAGCCCTGCTCCTCACGCCCGAGGACGGGCTCTCCGCCCCGGTTCCGGTCGCGCAGCCCTAGTTCAGGCGGCGCGGGTGGCCCGCTCGCAGGCGAGCAGGACCTTCTGCCCGAGGAGGCGGTCCTTGGGCATGCTGACGCGGCGACCGTCGACGGTCGCGGTGAGGGTGCTCTTGCCGATGCGGACATCGGTGAGGTGCAGCACGTTGCCGTGCAGCAGGACGTTGGCGTCCATATGTACTTCCTTTCGGGAAAGTCTTTGCCGGCCTGCGGCGCGCGCGGGCGCTGCCTGCAGTGACCGGACCTGTCCTCTGAAGGGTACCCGCTAGAGCGCGGTTTCGCGCAACCTGCGCGCCGGGATCCACAGACCCGCGACGACGCTGAACACCAGCGCCACCGCGGCGCCGGCGAACGCGAGCACGTAGCCGTGCTCCGTCGGGTGGCCGTGGACGGTGTGTGAGGCGAGCACGCTCGCGCCGATCTCGGTGCCGAACGCGCCGCCGAGCGTTCGCATCACGGTGTTCATGCCGGTCGCGACGCCGGTCTGGTCGGGCCGGACGTTCTCGACGATCAGGTTGGCCATCGCCGCGAACGCCAGGCCGATGCCCAGGCCGAGCAGCGCGGAGGCGACGTAGATCTCCCAGCTGTGGTCGTGCGCCGCGGCGAGCATCGCGAAGCACGCGATCGACATCACGGCGCCGGCGAGCAGCGGCGGCTTGGACCCGAACATCCGCTCCAGGCGCCCGGTCAGCTGGCCGACCGCCAGCATGCACACGGTCGAGGGCAGCAGGAACATGCCGGCGGCGAGGATCGACGCGCCGAAGCCGTAGCCGGTCGAGTGCGGCTCCTGCACGAACGTCGGGATCAGCACGAACGACGAGTACATCCCGGCGCCGAAGAGCACGGCGACGAGGTTCGTCGTCCACACGCCGCGGATGGTCATCATCCGCATGTCGACCAGCGGGACGCGCGAGCGGCGCTCGACCAGGATCCAGACGACGCACACGACCGCGCCGCCGGCCAGCAGGCCGAGCAGCTTCGCCGAGCCCCAGCCCCACGTCGACGACTCGCTGACCGCGAGCAGCACGGTGCCCAGGCCGATCGACATCAGCGTCGCCGCGGTCCAGTTGATGCGGGCCGGCGCCTTGATCGGCGACTCGGGCACCCAGCGGTGGGTCATCGCCGCCGCCACGATGATCACGACGAGCGGGATCCAGAACAGCCAGTGGTAGGAGAGGTGGCCGACGATGACGCCGGCGAGCACCACGCCCGCGCCGCCGCCGACGCCGATCAGCGACGACATCAGCCCGATGCCGCCGGCCACGCGGTCGCGGGGGAACTCGTCGCGGATGATCGCGAAGGCCAGCGGGAAGATGCCGCCGCCCACGCCCTGGACGACGCGCCCGGCGACCATCAGCCCGATCGAGGTCGCCAGCGCGCAGATCAGTGTGCCGACGGCGAGGATCGCCAGCACGATCATCAGCACGTGCTCCTTGCCGTGGATGTCGCCGAGCCGGCCGACGATCGGCGTCGCGACCGAGGCGCTCAGCAGGTAGCCGGTGAGCACCCACGCGACCGCGCTCTCGGAGCAGTGCAGCTGGTGGCGCAGGTCGGTGAGCGCGGGCGCGACGAGCGACTGCAACAGGGCGTAGGCGATGCCGCCGATGCACAACACGGCCAGCGTGACGTTGGGGTGCTGGCGCTCCCCCACCTGGACCGTTGTCGCCGTCACGCGTCGCAGGCTAGGACGGGCCCGGAGTCCGCCGCAGCGCGCCGCTAGGGAAGGCCGATGCCGCCGGTGACCTTGTTGACCACGTTCGTGGCGGTGGTGGTCGTCTGGTTGACGACGCCCGTGGCGGTCGTGGTGGTGTTGTCGACGACCTGGTTGGCCGTGTCGGTGACGGTGGTGACCGTGTTGTCGACGGTGTTCTGCACGGTGCCGAGCGTCTGGTTGACGGTGTCGGAGATCGGGTTGTCGCCGGGGACCTTCGCCGTGGGCGTGGTGGGGGTGGAGCCGCCGCCGCCCGTGTGGCCGCGGTCGCTCGAGGTGCCGCCGGCGCTTCCGGTGCTCGTCGATGCGACCTCGGTGGGGTTGCTGCCGCCGCCGGTCTGCGTGGTCGCCGGGGTGTTGGCACCGAGGGGAGCGTGGGTGGTCGGCTTCGTGGCGGTGTGGTGCTTCGCGTGTGTCGTTCTCGTTGCCTCGTGCCGGCCGCGGCCGGGCGCTGTCGCGGCCCGGTGGGGCGCGCGCTTCGCGGTCGCCGGAGCCGCGACGAGCGCCGCCCCACCACTCGCGGGCGACAATTTTCCTCCGTGGGATGAATTTTGTCGCCCCCTGTCGCTCGAGGCGACGATGAGGGCGCCGCCGCCGGCGAGGAGCGCGGCGCCGATCGCGGCGCCCTTGAAGCCGAGCATGGCGGCGAGGCGGTCGGCGCCGCCGCCGAAGCCGAGCAGGCGGGCGAGGCCGGCGAGCAGGCCGACGCCGGTGCTGGGCGGGAAGAGCAGGCCGAGGTCCCGGCGGCGCGCGAGCAGTGCGGTCTCGAACTCGCCGCAGCAGTCGCAGCCGCGGATGTGGGCGCGGAAACGGCGGGTGCGCAGGCGCATGCCGTCGCACTCGGACATCGCGCGCTGGATCTGCTCGCAGGCCATCGCGCGGCCCTCGCCGAAGACCATCAGCGCGCTGCGGGCCTCGAAGACCGTCTGCTGGGCCGCGGCCTCGCTCGCGCCGAGCGTCTGCGCGATCTCGGTGTACGAGAGGCCGAAGAGCTCGCGCAGGACCAGTGCTTCGCGCTGGCGCTCGGTCAGGGCCTTGAGGTCGGTCATCAGCTGGCCGAGCCGCTCGCGCACCGCGCTCGCGTCCTCCGGACCGGCCGCGGCGGCAATCGCGTGGTCGTCGATGTCCTCGACCGGCCGGCGGCGGCGGGCCAACGAGATCGCCTCGTTGTGGGCGATCTTGTAAAGCCACGGCTTGACGCGGATCGGCACCGTGCCGGCCTCCAGCGCACGAAGCGCCGAGACCAGCGCGTTCTGCGCCGCGTCCTCGGCGTCCGCGCCGTTGCGCAGGATCGAGCGGCAGTAGCGCTCGAGGTCGGGGCGGTAGCGCGAGAAGAGCGTGCCGAAAGCCCGCTCATCGCCCCGAGAGGCGAGACGGGCCAGGCGCTCGTCGGACACGAGGTCCCTTACGACTGCGGGCGCGGCGTTCCATGCCGTGGCGGCCATTACATGTCCCCTATCGGCGTCTCGCCGGGGACCTGTAGCCCCCGGCGAGATCGCGATTGCCTTGCTCACAGCGAGACGTACCCCGGAAGCGTGAACGTGGGGAACGTCTTGGCCGAGCCGGCCATGTTGCGGACCATCGTGGTCGCGCGGTACACGGCGGCGCTGGTGCCCTTGGGCGCCTTGACCGTCGCGCGCCACACGCCGTTGCTGTCAGGCGTCACGTGCCCGACGACGACGTCCTTGGTGCACGAGACACGCCGGCTGATGGTGATCGGCGCGCCGCCCTGCGGGCCGTAGACGCGGCCGGCGAGGTGGATCGTGTTGCCGACGTGGCGCATCCGGCTGATCCGCATCCGGCGGTGCAGCTTCAGCGGCAGCGACTGGTCGCCCCCGACGATCGCCACGTACCGGGCACGGCTCGTGTAGCGGATGGACCGGTTCGGCGTCGGAGCGTCGGCGCGGAAGAACCCGTCCGGGCGCACCTTGCTCGTGGCCACCTGCTGGCCGGTCGCCGTGAACACGAAGCGCACGGTGCGCCCGACGTACTTCTTGTCGGCGGCGCCGTAGAGGGCGACGTGGTTCTTCGCGTCGGCGACGTCGATCAGCGTGACCTTCTGCTTGGAGCAGCTGACGGCGAGCTGGCTGGCGGGCGCGACCGGCGCGGCGGGCGTGTCGGAGGCGGCCACCGGCACGTTCTTGCCGCAGGCGAGCTGGTCGGTGGCGACCTTCGCGATGCCGAGCACCAGGTCGGCGACCTGCGTGCCGAGCATGGAGACCTTCATCCGCAGCGCGCGCTGCTCGAGCGACGTGCTGCCGTCACCGGTGGTCTCGCCGGGCGTCGACTGGACGTCGGCGACCGTCGCCGGGATCGTGATCGGCGGCAGCGCGGCCAGCGCGTTCTGCACGGCCGTCTTGAGGATCGGGCCGACGATCGGGTCGTCGAAGCTCAGCCCGGCCGGCAGCTGGACCTTCGACAGGTCGATGTTGGTCAGCGGGATCGTCTGCGCCTGCAGCAGCGTCACGACCTGGTCGATCGGCTGGTCGGTGGGCAGCGACTGCCCGAGGCCCTGGAGCCCGTTGACGACCGAGTCGCCGAGCAGCTTGGGCAGCCCGTCGAGGCACTGCCCGGTGACGCTCGAGGTCAGCGAGTTGATCGCCGCGAGCGGCAGGTCGGGCAGCGACTGGGTCGGCACGAGCGCCTTGGCGGCGTCGAGCATGTTGAGGTTCAGAGACGACGGAAGCGTCGGCACGGTCGTGCCGGTCGGCAGCCCGGGCAGGCTCGGGAGCAGGTCGCGAGCCGTGATCCCGCTGAGCGGGACCGTCACGGAGTCGAGTCCGCTCGGGATGTTCGCCTGGGGCAGCGAGATCGGCAGGTCCTTCAGCGAGCCGAGGCTGAAGCCG